>Ga0079220_10000523_pt1 | contig 9872 bp, 10 predicted proteins | sample GAAS100_FD_75071 | JGI IMG/M metagenome (GOLD analysis project Ga0079220, IMG submission 75071) | Agricultural soil microbial communities from Georgia to study Nitrogen management - GA AS100 | ecosystem: Environmental > Terrestrial > Soil > Agricultural land | place: USA: Georgia | collected... | reverse complement strand
TGCCCGCCGCCGGCCCCCGAGACGTAGATCAAGTGAATCGGCTCAGCGAGACGACGCCCAGGCGGCATAACCAGGACGGCGCCATCGCCGAGGAAGGCGGTGTTTAGGGCCACCAAGCTCTGCCGCCGATAGCTCGCGTATCGGCCGAGCTGGGTAGACAAAAATTCGTCATCGCCCTTGATCGACTCCGCCAAACTTTGCAGCCGGACTCCTTCCGGCCATCGGTCTCGCAAAGACAGTTCTGGCGCGTAAACGCCATTCAGAAATACCAAGCGGGTGGCGTTGGCATCGGCAAACGCTCGGGTCAGCAGCTCGGCTTCGGCAACTTTCTTTGTTGCTCCGTCATGCCGTGAAAAGTCGAATGCCACAATCGGCTCAAGATTGGTGTATTTCCACTCCTCGATTTTGGGCGTTGGAAATCCAAGGGTGGTGAAGCTCGCCATTCCCGCCTCACGGAGCTCATTTAACCACGCGGGACTCTGCCCGCTGCTGCGCGATCGGCGCTCTCTGAAGGCATCCAGATATCGCTCTTTGGTTTCTATACTCGCCATGTCAGTCCCGATCAGGGAGCCCCCGCCTCCGCTTTGAGCCAATCGTAACCCTTGCGCTCCAGTTCCAACGCCAGCTCTTTGGTGCCGGATTTGATGATGCGACCACCAAATAGCACATGGACAAAATCTGGCACGATATAATTGAGCAATCGTTGATAATGGGTGATCACGATCATCGCGCGATCGGGGCGGCGCAGCGCATTGACCCCGTTGGCAACCACCCGCAGCGCATCGATATCGAGCCCCGAATCCGTTTCATCCAGCAATGCCAACGTAGGATCAAGCACTGCCATTTGCAAAATCTCGTTGCGCTTTTTTTCGCCTCCCGAAAAGCCTTCGTTAAGAGGGCGATTGGCTAATGCCTGATCCATTTCGACCAATTTCATTCTTTCCTTAATCAGGGCAAGAAAATCCATCGCATCCAACTCTTCCAACCCGCGGTGCTTCCGCGCCGCGTTCAGCGCCGCTCTCAAAAAATAGACCGTACTCACACCGGGAATCTCGACGGGATACTGAAAGGCCAGGAAAACTCCTTCGCGGGCGCGCGTCTCCGGATTCATCGCCAACAAATCCTTGCCTTGATAGATGACCTCTCCAGCCGTGACCTGATAGTTTTCCCGTCCGGCAAGAACGTGCGCCAGGGTGCTTTTTCCGGAGCCATTCGGCCCCATAATCGCATGCACCTCACCGGCTCCGACATGAAGATCGATGCCACGCAAGATTTCTTTCTCTGCTACTTTGGCCCTCAGGCCGCGTATATCCAACATGACCGTTATTTGTATGGCGACGAAGCTAAACGACTCGCTGCAACGCTCCTTTGCTGAGCCGGCCTTTCAAGCCTTGCCGGTCGGCAATTTCCGCGATGCTTACGCCGGCCAAAAAATTTGCCAGCACGAGCTGGGCATTTTCCCAGATCGATTTTTGCGAGCAAACTGCGCAAAACGAGCAGTAATCAGAGCCCTTATCGAGACACTCCATAAGAATCAGCGGCCGTTCTACCGCTTCATAGACTTCTTTAATCGAGATCGCACCGGCGGTTTTTGCCAATGTAAAACCGCCCCGTGAGCCAATATGAGATTTGACCAGGCCGCCGGCCACCAAGTCCTTCATGATCTTCGATAAATAAAATGACGGAATGCCTTGGCTTTGTTCGATATCCGATCGGCTGATGATCTTTCCCTCAGGCTGGCCTGCTAAATAGGATAACGCGCGCACGGCGTAGTCCACGCGCCGGCCGACGTTCATCAACGAGCTTCGTTCCGTTTTAGCGCCGCGCTTCACAAACGTTCCACAAGAAATATAGACTCTGTAAGTCTCTGTTGTCAAGGTAAGCGGTCGTCAAACAAACATTGACATTTACAGAGCTCTAATCGGGATATTACTGACTTTAATTTTTCTATGGTACTTTTGGTGCTCTGTTCCACACGAGGGCACGTCTGCGATGAGTCGAAACCAAGTAAAACTAGAAGCGGGTAAAGTCGATTATGATCTTTAGAATATCATCCGTTGTTTCCGTTTTGTTTTTTCTGTACGGCTGCGTAACAGACATCGTCCCCGCAACTGGAGAAAGACGTTACCTCGGCTATACCTGGCAGCAAGAAACCGGTATCGGCAAGCAAGCGAGCAAAGAAGTCACCTCGCTCTTCGGTGTCTACGGAGACACTAACCTTGGTCGTTATGTTACGGAAGTTGGCAATCGCGTGCTTGCGACCAGTCATTTGCGACGGCCCGGCGCCGATGAGCAAGTTCGCGCTACTCCGGTAACCTTCACGGTCCTCGACAGTCCTGTCATCAATGCCATGGCTCTTCCCGGGGGCTATATTTACGTTACGCGAGGCATGCTTGCTCAGCTGAATAACGAGGACCAGCTCGCGACGGTTATCGCGCACGAGATTGGTCATGTCGCGGCGCGTCATGCCGCCCGTCAGGCTTGGCAGCAACAGATCGGTCAAGGTTTGCTCCTCGGCGGCGCCGTGCTGAGCCAGGGTCTGGGTCTTCCCGCGCAGAATATCCTTAATTTTGGCGGCATGGCGGCGCAATTGTTTTTGCTTCGCTACAGCCGTGAGGATGAACTGGAAGCGGACAAACTCGGCGTCGAATATGCGATGGCTGCAGGTTACGATTCGCGCGAAGTGATCGGCCTCTTCCAGGCGCTCGATCGGATGCAGGAAAAAGAAGGTCAGAGCATGCCGAGCTTTCTCGCCACCCATCCGAATCCCGGCGATCGCATTCAGCGGATCCGAGAGCTGACCAGCGCAGCTCGAGATAGCCGAACACCAAACCCAGACACCCGTTATCTCCATGCTGTTGAGGGGCTGGTTCTCGGCGAAGATCCACGCCAGGGATTTGTTCAGGATAATGTTTTTTATCACCCGGATCTCGGTTTTCGCTTCCCGATTCCCCGCGGATTCAAGGCAGTGAATCAACCGTCACAGGTCATTATGGCCGAAGGTCAAAATCGCGCCGTGTTGGGGTTTACCGGTACAGCGGAGAGTTCGGCCGAGGCTGGCGCCGCCAAGTTGCTGAGTCAGCGCGGCCTCAGGGTGGTCGAACGAGGTTCCACACGTATCAACGGTTTTCCCGCTGTCGGCGTGCTCGCTGACGCGCAAACACAAAACGGCCAGATCGTCACCTTCACAACGTATTTCATTGAATATCGCGGTAACGTCTACCAATTTATCGGTTACGCTCCGCAACAGCTTTTTGGCTCCTTTCAGAGCGCATTCCTTCAGACGATAAGAGGCTTTGCTGAAATTCAAGACTCACGAATTTTGGCGCGACAGCCAGTTCGATTGACCCTGCTGCGGGTCTCCCGTTCGGCGCCGTTCAGAGAGCTGATTCCCAGAGCATTGCCGGCGCCGTTCATTCCGGCAGAGATCGCGATCCTGAACGAGGCCGATCTAAATCAGGAAATCAGTCCCGGCAAAATTCTCAAGATTCCATCACAGCGGTAGTAGAATAACGGCAATTCCCATAACTCATCCCCAGTACTGGGCGTGTCTCTCGGTGCCATCAGCCCGCCGCGAATCCGTAAACGAGTTGAAGACGCGGATCTGATTATCGCATTAGGGATGCTGCTGACCGATATCGAGAGTGGCGGCCGCGCGGCGTCCGAAGCCCTACGCGATCGCTCCATCTGGGCAGCGGACAATCGCGTGAATGTAAGCTTTCATACCTACACCGATGTTACGCTGAAGGATCGTGGGCGGTTTGCTTCGGGCGAATTTAAGAACACACCGGCAGAAAGTAGCCTATAGCGACAACCTCGGTACGCCTACCGCGAAACTCGATCGTCACATCCGCGTTGCCGATATCCGCGTGAGATCAACCATTTTCCTCTCCAGCCGCAAAACAATGATGGTGGTGAGCGAATCGGGCGACTCGCTGTTTGGCGGGCTCGATATCAAAATCATTCACGCGCCGCGTCACGGGTGCAATCCAATTGTTATTCTGGTGGATAACAGCGGCTGGGGAATTTTCGGCCGGTCGTCAAACAGCAAGAGTTGCTGGCGCTGCCGTCGCTTCGCTATTCCGACCTCGCGATGCTCTGGGGCGGCGTTGGCATTAGGGTACAAACTGTGGCAGAGTTGCGCCGGGCTTTGGAAAACGCGGCTCAATCTTCTGCTTTCGTCATCATCGAAGCCATGACCGGGTACCGGGACCTTTCCCCGATCAGCATCAAATATATTCGTGCATCGGCAAAACGAGCCCTAAAAGCCGCCAAGCCCTGACGACACGACCATCCCTCCATTTTCCGAGGTCATTTTGTTGATCAACCATGAGCGTCTAAAGAATTTTTTGATCGAGCTGATCAAAATCGACAGCTTGTCACGCAAAGAGCTTGACGTTGCCTTGCGCCTAAAACGCGAGATGGAAGAACTTGGCGCCACCGTTCTCATCGACAACGCCGGTGAAAAAGTCGGCGGCAATGTGGGCAACTTGATCGCTCATTTTCCCGGCCATCGTTCGCCCGCCGCGCCGCTGCTGCTTTCTGCTCACATGGACACTGTGGTTCCAGGCGAAGGTGTCGTGCCGATTTTGGAAGGAGATATTCTGCGCACCGATGGCCGTACTGTGCTCGGCGGGGATGATAAAAGCGGCGTAGCGATCATCTGTGAGGTCATGCGCGTGATCAAGGAGAACCGCCTAACCTGCAGTCCCATCGATGTGGTGTTTACGATCTGCGAAGAAGCCGGCTTAATGGGGGCCAAATGCCTTGACGTCGGCCAATTACGTGCCCGCACGGGGCTGGTCCTCGATAGCGACTCCGTGGGATATCTATTTACCCAGGCCCCCGCTGCAAACCTCATGGAATTTCACGTTTACGGACTCGAGGCCCATGCCGGTATCTGTCCCGAGAAAGGCATCAACGCGATCAAAGTCGCCGCCGATGGTATTGCGAAAATGCAGTTGGGACGAATCGATGATGAGACCACAGCGAACATCGGCGTGATCGAGGGCGGCGCGGCGGTCAATATCGTGCCCAACCGGGTGGTGCTGCGCGCCAAGGCCCGAAGCCATAGCCTAGAAAAGCTCGACCGCCAAACCGAACACATGAAGCATTGCCTTGAAGAAGCTGCCGCGCGCCATACGATCGAGCTCGACGGTAAGCGCTACACGGCTAGGATTGAGGCGAAAATCGAGCGTGATTACGACCGCATGGATGTGCCTGAGACTGCCCCCATCGTCAAGCTCGTGCATGCAGCAGCAAAGAATTTAAATCTGGAAGTAAAGACGCATGCTTACGGCGGAGGCTGTGACGCGAACGTCCTCAACCAAAAAGGTTTGGTCGTCGCCAATCTAGGAACCGGCATGCGAGAGATTCACACCGTCAATGAATGGCTCGATCTCAAAGATCTTTACTTATCCGCCCAGATTGTTCTAGAAATCATAAAACTCAACGCAACGCAAAATTCGTTAGGGGTCAGCCGTAGGGGGTGAGTCGTTTTCAAAACCCCGAACTCCTTACCCTTCACGCCTTACCAGTTCGAATCATGCAGGCAGAGGAAATCGGACTTCTCCTCAAGCAGGATCGCGGGCAATTTCTCGAATTCATCAGCGCCTACGAATACCGTCGAGCCTCGGGACAGAAAAAGCGCGAGGAAGAATTGGCGCGTGAAATCGTGCGTGTGCTTTCGGGCATGGCCAATGCCGACGGTGGCACGGTGCTCGTCGGGGTCGAGCCGGACAGGAGCGTCACCGGTATACCCTACGACCCAGAAGAGCTGCACACGATTATTCAGGCGCCGCAAAACTTGCTGCGACCGCAGCTCAATCCGTCCTGCGAGAAGGTTCGCCTCGGGAACCTGCAGCTGCTCAAGTTCGAAATCGCCTCAGGGTTGGAAATCTATCGCATCGCCGGCGGTCGCTCGTTTTACCGCATCGCCACTGAAACGCCATCCCTCCCCGGCGATCAGATCCACGCCCTGAAAGAAGCCAAAAAAAATGTTTTTTTCGAGCGTCAACAGGCGCTTAACGCCACGTGGTTCGATCTTGACGCGGATCTGGTGGCGGCGTTCGTCAACCGCACCCAACCCGGTAAAGATCCTCAAGCTCTGCTCAGCCAGACCTACCATCTGCTTGACCTATCACGCGGGCTGCCTTGTCCGAATATGGCCGCCCTACTGCTCTTTGCCAAAGATCCGAGCCGCTGGCATCCCCGGGCAGGCATCGATTTTGTAAAATACGAAGGGACGGACCGGCAGCACGGTAGCTCATTGAATGTCGTCAAGCGGATTCGTTTCGAAGCACCGTTAGTACGACTGATCGATGAAGCGGTGGGCCGCATCAAAGAACACATTCGTGAACGGACGATTCTCCACGATCTTTTTTTCCGCGAGCGCCTCGAGTATCCGACTTTTGCCTGGCAGGAAGCGTTGGTCAACGCCGTTGCGCATCGCGACTACTCATTGAGCGGTGCCGGCATAGAAGTTTGGATGTTTGACGATCACATCAGTGTGCGCAGTCCCGGCGCACCGCCGCCGCCGGTCACCCTGGAGCAACTGCGCAGGCAGAAAAGCATTCACTTCTCGCGTAATCCCTTGATGGTGCGGGTGCTCGCCGAGCTCGGCTATCTGCGCGAGATGGGCGAGGGAGTCCCTCGCATGTTTCAGGAGATGGAAGGCTACGGATTACATCCGCCTGAGCTATCCGTCGAAGGTTTTGTGTTTACCGTCACGTTGCGCAACGCCCCGGTCTACGACGAGGCGACGCTGCGTTGGCTTAACCAATTTGGCACTGCTCAAATCAACCTGAGGCAACGCCGTTTGCTCGCCTACGCGTACTGCCACGGTAAAACTTTCTCGACTTCGGATTACGAGAGAATCGCGGAGGTGGATCGCGATACGGCTTATCGAGAAATCCGCAGCTTGGTTAAGAACGGCGTCCTCGCTCCGCTCAAGCCCAAAAGCCGGAGTTACCGAATCGTTGAAAAACTCTAGATGAACTTTTCCCAATTGATGACGCTGGCGTCTGGCCATGTCGAGGCGCGCATCGTTCAGAGCGCGGTGCAACTCGCCGTGTTCGAGACGCTGCCGAATGGCGCTCTTAGTTCTGAGCAAGTCGCCGTTCGTCTCGGCCTTGAATCCAAGGCGACCGAGCTCTTGTTGAACGCGCTCGCCTCGATGGATCTCCTCGATAAACAGGCGGGAAATTTTTCTTTGACGGAAGTGGCGAGACGCTACCTGCTAAAGAGCTCCAGTGAATACCTCGGCGGCATGATTCGGTTCGACGCGTCGCTATGGGGCTGTTGGGAGAAACTTCCTGAAGCGATCCGTTCAGGAAAGCCGGTGCGCAGGCCGGACATGTACCAAGGCGATCGGTGCGAAACTGAAATTTTTATCAGCGCCATGGACTCTCTGGTCAAATCTCGGGGTGATCCGGAGGCATTAGCGGCTGCTCTGGATTGGAGCAAGGTAAAAACGCTCCTTGATGTGGGTGCCGGCCCCGCGACGTACCCCATCGCTCTCTGCCGTCGCTTCCCTAACATTCATGCAACGGTTTTCGATCTGCCCGGTACGTTGCGACACACCGAAGAGTATGTTCGCGAAGCCCAACTACCGGAGCGAATCGAAATTGTTTCCGGCGATTATCGGAGCGATCCCATTCCGGGAAATTACGATATTATTTTCCTGTCGAACATCATTCACGGTGAAAGCACAGAGAAGAATGCGGCTCTCCTGAAAAAGCTGGCTCGGAATCTTAACCGCGAGGGACAAATCGTCATCAAAGACCACATACTCGACGACAGTCGCACGCATCCGCCCGTTGGCGCCGTTTTTAGTCTGCTAATGCTCCTCACCACGGAGGGCGGCCGCTGTTACAGCTTTGCCGAGATCAAAAGCTGGCTCGAGGGTGCCGGCTTGAAGCACGTGCGGCAAATAGATCTGCCCCCGCCGCTCACGTCATCGCTGGTGATCGGCGCCAGGGATTAGCTTCGAGAGAATCTATGCTAAACTCATGTGAAACTTTTTAATGAAGGTGTTTATCGACGAATCAGAACAGAAAGCTAGAGCGCAGGCCGTCATTGAGAATCTGAAACCCGCCTGCCTCTGCAACAAGATCCGCAAGGGAACGGTTCTCAAAGCGATTCAAGCCGGCGCCAAAACTTTTGCTGACGTGAGCAGACGCACGGGAGTCGGTACTGGTCCGTGCGGCGGCCGTCGCTGTGGTTCGATGGTGCGCGGCATGTTGGGCGAGCCGGTGGCGAACTGCAACGAATGCGGCTGGCCCGTTCTAATCGGCTCATCGTGTCCCCGCTGTGATTATGCCAAGGAGGGGGGTCTCTAGTAAGGCGATGGCGATTCGAATTGCATCCATGGTCCTGAGCCTTGCTGGCCTGCTCGCATTGATCCTTGGACTTCTTTTCTGGACCGGCAGTGCCCTCAATCTGGTTTCACTCCACATGTTGCTTGGATTCCTCGCGGTCGGCGCTTTGTGGATCGTTGGAGTTGCGCAGGCACTCACTCGTTCCGGAAGCTGGATCATCGCCATAGTTGCGATCGTTGTCGGCGCCCTCATGGTCGTCCTCGGCCTAATCCAGTCTTCGCTCATGATGGGCGAATTTCATTGGGTGATCCGAATCGTTCACCTGCTCCTGGGTCTGCTCACAATCGGCATGGGTCATATGGCGGCGGCGCGGTCGCGCAAGCATTCACCGAACTAACAACATTTCACAAGCGCGCATTGCGTCATCCGCTATTCTCGAACCTTCGATTCTGCTCTTAAACAGGCCAGCGCTTCATTCGATAAGCCTGTTCCCAGAACATGAATTCGTATCGACTGCTCAATACGAAATGCGCCAGCATGGTTTTTCGTTCCGCCGGGCCCGCTGCCGCACCGAGTCGATTCATAAGTTGAATTTGTTCTGTTACCGGTCGCCAAAACGCTGCCGACGCATAGGTAGAAATCCATTCACCATAGACCTTCGGCTTGAGCGGCCGATTTCTGTAAAGGCGCCGACCGACTTCGCCATAAATCCAATAGCAAGGAAGAACTGCGGCAACGAGCTCGCCCAGAGTGCCGCTCCGAGCGACGGCTTGTAAATGAGCGATGTACGCCTGTGTGATTGGACCCTTCGGAATCTTGTCTAATTGCTGACGCGACAAGCCGAGACTTCTGCCGAAGCTCGCATGGAACGTGCGCTCGACCTCAACGGCACCAAGTGCATGGCGAAAAAACAAAGCGAGGATCTCGAGATTCGGCGACTTGGCGCCGCCTTGACAGAGAACTTGGGCAAAGTCGAGCAGATAAACATAATCCTGCAGAATGAAATAAGTGAACCGATCCAGTGGTAATGTCCCATGATGTAGCTCAACCAAAAACGGATGATTATGGATCGCGCTCCAGATGTGCCGGCTCCGGAATCGAAGATGCGTGGTAAATTGATTTTTCATTTCTTGATGTGCACGTAAAGTTATTGATTTTGGCTTCTGCGACAGATCCATCTGTTAGCGGTCAACGTGAGGATCAACCGGCGGTGATCAATTACGTCGTTCGGAGCCGACGCTGATAGCCTGCCGAGCGAGCACGGCTCACCGGGGCCAACGCAGTCACGCTAGGGTAGGCACGACCCTAGTCGATTCTGTTTAAAACAGTCAAGCTGAATGTGCTTGCCGCAAGCGCGGATCGAGAAATCGCGCCGCCACCCTCCAGTCCCCTGTTTCTTGACATCCGTAAGCCTACCTTGATAAATCCGACAAACTTAAAATCGCTCGCAGCAAGGAGAATGCAATGGATCACCACACCTGGGAAAAATGGCTCCTGCTCGTCATCACTGGAGTATTCGGGTTTCTGCTGATTGGCGAATCATTCTTTTCCACG
>Ga0079220_10000517_pt1 | contig 9913 bp, 8 predicted proteins | sample GAAS100_FD_75071 | JGI IMG/M metagenome (GOLD analysis project Ga0079220, IMG submission 75071) | Agricultural soil microbial communities from Georgia to study Nitrogen management - GA AS100 | ecosystem: Environmental > Terrestrial > Soil > Agricultural land | place: USA: Georgia | collected... | reverse complement strand
CGGGCTGTGAGGCCCATGTTTTCACGGCACCGCGCTGGCTGCTTACCACCAACGCTTTGGGCAAGAGCACGGCTTATCACCTGCATATACGCTTCTATCGCCGCACGCAATCGCGTTCGTATCATGCGCGAACTGCTCTGAGCCGGTTATTTTGGCGCTCCCTCCGCATGGCACAGCATGTCTGGGCCATGATTTCCATTTCCGTGGCTGCGAAGACATTCGACGTGGTTCACACGCAGATACTGCCCGTTCCCTGGTTCGACTATTTTTGCCTGCGCTTTATCGCCCGAAAGACGCCGGTCGTGTGCACGGTCCACGAACTGGTTCCGCACAATTCGAGGTACCGGCGCCTGACGGGAGCGTTTTTTCGACGAATCTATCGCGCGGCGCGGCTGTTACTGGTTTATACCGATTACACCCGCGACCGTCTGATCCACGAGCTGCGCATCGCCCCGGAGAAAATCCTCAAGATTCCTCACGGAAATCTGGAACACTTGCTGCGCCTGAAACCGCCTCCCGGCTCCCTGGCTCCAGGCCAAGGGCCGGTGGCCCTGTTTATCGGAGGCCTTCGGCCGGATAAAGGGCTCGATACGCTGATCAAGGCCGCCGCTCATCTGCGGCACAAGATCGCCAATCTCAAAGTTCAGGTGGCCGGCATGCCGGGACCCGGCATGGCCGGCATTCTCGAGCTGGTGCGCCGTTTGGAGCTGCAGGACGTCGTTGATTTTCGGTTGGGCTATTTGGCCGAACAGGAATTTGCGGCTTACTTGAGCCGGGCCACCGTGGTGGCTTTGCCCTACCGGCGTATCGAACAGAGCGGAGTGGCCATCGCGGCATGCACGTTTGGGAAAGCCATTGTGGCCACCCGTTGCGGTGGCATGGCCGAGCTGATTGCCGAGGCCGGAAACGGACTGCTCGTTCCCGTTGACGAGCCTGTCTCGTTCGCCGAGGCACTCGAGTTGCTCCTGCGGGACGATCAGAAACGCCGAGCGCTGGAACTGCGATCCGAGCATTATGCGCGGGAAACGCTCTCTTGGGGACCGATAGCCGCCAAGACCGTGCAGGCTTACGGCATCGCCGTGCGGCGCCCCGCGCTCGGGCGTGGATAGAACAATCATGCCATTCGCCGATTACGCCATCTTCATCGTCGTTTTTCTGCTTGCCTACGCGTGGCTGGGATATGCCGCGGTTCTGTGGACTCTCCGGCGATGTTTCGGGCGCATTGGGGCGCCCTATCCGGCCGGTATGAAGCCTTTCGTATCCATCATCGTGCCGGTACACAATGAGCAGGACCGCATCGCGGCAAAACTGCGGAACTGCCTGGAGCTCGATTATCCTCCCGATCGGCTGGAAATCCTGGTGGCCTCGGATGGATCCACCGATCGCACCGAAGCAGTCGTGGAGACCCTTGCCGCGGTGGATACCCGTATCCGGCTGCTGAGAGCCGCGGGGCGCATGGGCAAGAGCGCGGCGCAGAACCTGGCGGCGCAAAGCGCCCGGGGTGACATCCTTTTTCTCACCGATACCGAGGCGCGCGCCCAGCCCGATGTGCTGCAATTCATCGTCTCGAACTTTGCGGATGCGAAAGTCGGGCTGGTGACGGCTGCCGTGCATTTGACGGAACCTGCCGATGCCATCGCCAAAGGCCAGGGGCTGTATTGGCGCTATGAGCTTTTTTTGCGGCAGGCAGAAAGCGACTTGGGGACGTTGGCCACTTCCAGCGGGCAGGCCCTGGCCATTCGCCGGGAGCTGTTTGTGCCCATGGAAGAGTGTTATGGCGATGATTGCGTTCTGCCACTGGACGTACGGCTGCAGGGTTATCGCGTGGTCCAAGACCGGCGCGCGGTCGTTTTCGATGGATTTCCACACAGCCTCCAGGGCGAATTGCGCGCACGAACGCGCATGGTGTCCCGAAATTGGACGGGAACGTTGAGCCGGCCGGAGATTCTGAATCCGTGGCGATTTCCCGGAACTGCCTGGGGGCTTGTGTCGCACAAATTTCTGCGCTGGCTCACGCCATTCTTGCTGGTTGTGCTGTTATGGGCGAGTGCCATGGCCAGCCTCTCTGGCCGCTATGTCTCGCTCTTGTTCTTACAAGCGGTCTTCTACGCGGCGGCAATGGCCGGATGGCTTCGCATTCGAGCGGGCCGCCAGACGCGTATGTTTGCCCTGCCGTTTGCATTTTGTTTGGCGAATTGGGGTTTTCTTCTCGGCACGTTGCGCGCTTTGCGGGGGGAGAGAATAGTGACCTATACGAATCAACCCGCGACCGAACCAATCGCGCCGGAGTAAAGGATCTTTCGAAGCCCGTGACCATTTTTGCTTCGCCACGGTTGGCTTGGCCTGAGGAGCGCGCCGGCGCAATATGAACTCACTCGCGCACACGGTGGACGAACCGCGGACGGCCCGGCGTCTGCGCATCCGGCAATGTGAGAAAGGCGATGCGCAGGCGCTCGCGCTTGTGCATGTCGAGAATCTCTCCGGACGATTCGGGCTTGCCCTGACGAAGGCCTATTACCAAGCTTGTCTGGAGAGCGAACAGCAGCTTTTTATCTGCGCCGAACAGGACGGCACAATCGTGGGTTTCCTGGGTTTGGTCGGTGACAGAATCCAGGTCATCAAGCTCTTGCTGACCGGCCGCGCGCTGGTTGCTTTGGCCGGCGCCGCGTTGCGCCCCTCTCTGGTTATGGAGTATTTCCGGCACCTCTGGAGATGGATGCGAGTCCGCAGCTTTTCTCGAAGGCTGGACCTGCCGCGCTGGGAATACCGCCCGGTCGTGGTGGCCCAGGCTTACCGTTCCAGAGGAGTGGCCACGCATTTGTTGGCCGCTGCGGACCGCATGCTGGATTCCAGGGGTGTAACCAAAGTCTTTCTTCAAGTGGCCAGCACCAATGCCGGCGCCTTACTCGTCTACCAGAAGTCGGGATTCAAGATTCGGCTGGCGCACTCTTCCACGATTTTCATGATCAAGGACCTGGCCGGACAGCATCGTTTGAGATAAGGCCATCTCAGCGCATCAAGCGGTATAAGAAGGCGGTCGGCCCTTCAGCCCCGTCCCGAGTGTGATTGGAGTTTGTTGATGCCGGAAGATGTCTTCGTTGCTCTGCCCGCCGGTTTGCGCGGCGCCGAAGATTCTGGTTGCCCGCTTTGCTGCGGCCTCGGGCTGAAGATGCTCGCTGCGCACAAAGGTAAGCGGCTGATGAACTGTGCCGGATGCAGCGCCAGTTTCGTCTTGCCTCAACCCACGTCGGCGGCGCTGTGCGCGCACTTTGAGAAGGTGCCGGAGCTTAGCGACGCCACTCTCGAGGCAAGATTCGAGAGAAATAGGGAACAGGTGCTGGCCCGCGTGGCAGGGTGCATCCAAAGTTTCAAAAAGTGGGGGCGTATTCTCGATGTCGGATGCGCGACCGGGTTCTTCCTGGCAAATTTCTTTTCGCAGACGAATTGGGAACTCTGTGGCGTGGACCTCTCGCCTCAGGCGGTGGAGAAGGCCTTGGCCAGAGGCATCCAAGCCCGTCAGGGAAGTATCCTCGGCGCCACGCTGGCCCCTCACTCGTTCGATGTCATCACCATCATCGATACGTTTTATTACTTCCTGAATCCGCAATACGTATTGACGGCATTTCATCGAGCCCTCAAGGGCGACGGCATCCTGGTGCTGGAATTGCCTTTGGCGGAAAGCCGCATCTGGCGCACCTCCCACTGCTTGGGCAAGTTCCTGAGCAGGGCGCGGCGGAATCTTCTGGAAACCAGCGATCACCTCTTTTACTACAATCCCAGATCGGTACAGCTCCTCCTGGAAAAATGTGGATTTCGCGTACTGGCCCTGCGGACCTTGCCCGGAAACAGGCAAGAGAGTTTCCTTCGAAACCTGATTTACCGGGCCTATTCGCTTCTTTCGCTGGTGCTGTACTCGCTATCGGGCGCCACGATCATGCTTGGACCGCGTTTTCTTGTCGTGGCCGCAAAGACCAATAAATAAAAGTCAGCGAATCCCGCCGGCCAGCGGCAAACGTCCGGAATGCCGATTTCTGCAGTTGTTTTTCGCCCCTTTCCCATAAGTGCTTGGTTGTGACGGAGGATCGATGAGCCCCCAGGGCATCAATCTCAAGGTTCCGTTCCATCGTGCGTGTATTGGCGATGAGGAAATTCAGGCCGTTGCAGAAGTGCTGCGTGGCGGTTGGATGACCATGGGACCGAAAACGGTGCAGTTCGAGAACGAGTTCGCCCGCTATACCGGGGCGCGCCATGCCATCGCGGTTTCCTCCTGCACGGCGGCTCTTCACCTTGCATACGAATGCATCGGTCTTAAGCCCGGGGATGAAGTGCTGATTCCCGCCACCACGTTTACAGCCACGGCGGAGACGGTTACCTATTTCGGCGCGCGCCCCGTACTGGTGGATATCGATCCGCTCACCATGAATCTGGACGTTGCGGATGCGCGCCGCCGCGTCACCTCTCGAACCCGCGCGATTGTGCCGGTTCATCTGGCCGGTCAGCCCTGCGATATGCAGCAAATCCACGAACTTGCCGATGCCTGTAACCTGCGCGTGATTGAAGATGCCGCGCACGCCCTCCCCGCTCGCTACGGCGATAAAGCGATCGGATCCATCAGTGACCTTACGGCATTCAGCTTCTACGCTACGAAAACCTTGACCACCGGCGAGGGTGGCATGGTGACTACCGATAATGACCAATACGCAGAACGCATTCGCATGATGCGGCTTCACGGTATCTCGCGCGACGCCTGGAAGCGCTACAGCAGCGAGGGGAATTGGTACTACCAGGTGCACGAGGCCGGCTACAAATACAATCTCACCGACCTGCAAGCGGCGATCGGATTGGTACAACTCGCGAAGTGCGATGCCATGCGGGCCCGGCGCGAGTCGGTCGCCGATCGTTACAACCGCGCCTTTCGAGACGATCCCGGCTTGCAAATTCCTACCGTTCTTTTGGATCGCACGAGCGCGTGGCATCTCTACATTCTCCGGGTGAACGAAGAAAGGCTGGGATTTGGCAGGAACGAGTTTATGAAGGAACTGCAAGCCCGCGGTGTGAACGCCAGCGTGCATTTCATTCCACTTCATCTTCACCCTTATTACCAGCGCGTGTTTGGCTATCGCCGTGGCGACTTCCCGGTGGCCGAGGCGCAGTATGAACGCTGCCTGTCTCTTCCTCTGTATGCCACGATGGGCGAGGACGAGATGGATTGTGTAATCCGCGCGGTCCAGGAAATTTGCCAACTGGCTCCCGCGCAACGCTAGGGTTTGGGCGCAATGTCCCTTGCTCGAATGGAAGGCCGTGCCGGGCTGTCCGAAGCCAGGAAGCCCGGGTTCTATCGCCTATTTGGAAAACGGGCGGCGGATATCTTTTTCTCCGCACTTGGGATCTTGTTGCTTTCGCCCTTGTTCCTCTTGCTTTCCGTTCTCATCAAGCTTACGTCGAAAGGCCCGGTCCTCTATCGGCAGGGAAGAGTGGGCCGGAATGGCTCCATCTTTCACATCCTGAAATTCCGTTCCATGCGTGTCGGCGCGGACTCCGTCGGTCCCGCCCTTACTTGTGCCGGTGATCGGCGCATCACTCCGATCGGGCGCTGGTTGCGGCGTTTCAAACTGGATGAGCTTCCGCAATTATGGAACGTTCTTGTCGGCGATATGAGTCTGGTCGGACCGCGCCCGGAACATCCCGTCTACGTGTGTGGCTACAACGCCGAGCAGCGCCGGGTCCTCACCGTACGCCCCGGAATTACCGACTCCGCATCCATCCTCTATCGCCACGAAGAAGACCTGCTGCGGAGCGCGTCGGATCTCGAGAGCTTCTATCGCCAGGTCGTTTTGCCTCACAAGCTTTCGCTGAACCTCTCCTATGTGGATCACCTCTCGGCTTCGCGCGATCTGTCGCTGATCGTTCAGACCGTTGCCTCACTCGTCGCTGCCAGATCAGCTCGCTTGCACCGCTAAGCCGGCGCTCGCCGGCCCGTGCGCTCATGGATCGATCCTGAAAGCAAAACTTCGCGTTTTTGGAGAAAGAACTCTCGCTCCCATTCACCTCGTCTCGGGCCTGCGACCGCGCTGCGTGCGCGGTCCTGGTCCCGTCCCAGCAAGGAGATGTGCATGAACCAGCCGAGAAAACGAATCGAGGGATCGTCCCTAACGGGTTGGCTCCGGTCCGTCTATCCCGACGGGCTGCTGAGAATGGCGGCTGACCTGATCTCCACCAATGTGTCCATCGTCATGGCGATTGTTGTCTGGTATTTCTTCTACGTCTTGCTGCTGAATCGTCCCCAGCCACCGGCCCTGAAAGCGGAACTTCTCAGGCTCGTCCTGCGCTACAGCTGGCTTTGGTCGGTTCTGGCCTGGACCACTTTCCAGCTCCACGGATTTTATTCTCGCACTCGCAGTTACGCGGGTCGGCACAAGATGTCGGTTGTCTTGCGCGCCGTCACGATTTACGCGGTTGCTTTTGTGCTGCTGGATGTCGTGATCCTGCGGGATAACGTCGTCTCCCGCGGAGTGGCCCTGTTGAGCTGGCTCTTCCTGTTGGCAACGGTAGGGGGAAGCAGATGGGGGAAACACCTGCTGGAGTCGCATTATCATGTCGAACCGAAAAACGGTTCTTCCAAGGCTGCGCCACAACACATTCTTGTCGTCGGAGGCGCCGGATACCTCGGTTCTCTCCTGGTGCCCATGCTTCTCGAGCGCGGATATCGCGTGCGGGTTTTTGATTCGCTGCTTTTCGGAAAAGAATCTCTGCGAGCCATCCAAGGTGACCCCCGCTGCGAAGTCCTTTGCGGAGACGTCCGCGATATCCATGCCGTCGTGCAGGCGGTGAGACACTGCGACGCCGTGGTGGATCTCGCCGCTATTGTCGGGGACCCGGCCTGCGAAGAAAATCGGCAGCTCGCCGTGGAAGTAAATCGTGCCGCCACGCGCATGCTCATTGACGTTTGCCGGGGATACGGCATTCAAAGATTTCTTTTCGCCTCCACTTGCAGCGTCTATGGAGCGTCCGATTTCCTGATGGATGAACACTCCGAAGTGGCCCCCCTCTCCCTTTATGCCCAGACCAAGGTTGATTCCGAAAATCTCCTGCTCGAAGCAAAGAGCCGCTCGTTTCATCCCACCATTCTGCGATTGGCCACTCTGTTCGGTGCTTCTCCCCGGCCGCGCTTCGATCTCGTCGTCAACCTTTTGACGGCCCGCGCCGTGCGCTTCAAGAAGATTGTCATTTACAATGGGACACAGTGGCGCCCGTTCATGCACGTCCACGATGCGGCCAGAGCGTTCCTCACTTCACTGGCGGCCAACCTGGAGGTTGTTTCCGGGGAAATCTTCAATGCCGGGTCCTACGAACTAAATCATCAGCTCTCGGAACTGTCGGAAATGATCGTTCGGATCTTGCCGGATGTCGCGGTCGAGCGTGTTGAGAATAAAGACCGGCGCAATTACCGTGTCTCCTTCGATAAGATTCACACGCGGCTCGGCTTTACCTGCCAACGTGCGCTGGAGGACGGAATCGTCGAGATGGCCAATATGCTCCGCACTCCCACAATCGATAACTTTGCATCTGAAATTTACGATAACCGTGCCATGGTCAAAGTGTACGCGCAGACCCCGGAGGCCGAACGCTCCAGCATACGCTTGTTGGAAGCGTTGACTCGAACGACCTGATCAGCAGCCTTTTTAACCAAAGAAAGCCCGCCGAAAGCCGCAGTGCCCCAGAACTGAGCAGCAACCGCGCTCTCTTCAATTCCCACGTTGTACCCGCTCCTGATCGCCGATACTCTCAGGCATATTTGTCAGCGGATTTCCTAACAACGCCAATCTGCCTGGCGGGAGCCGATCGTGATTCCATCGAGGAATGCGCGACGCGGGAAATTGACAGCCTGCTCCAAAAAGCGTAATCAGGAAGGGACGTGTTTGCCATTGGTGGTCCCTCTGAACTACTTCGCGCGGCGAGGCCTTGGCGTATCTTTTTGCGGGGCGAAAGGAAGGCTGGTATGAAACGTCTTTTGTCGAGCTGTATGGTGTCTTTCGCTCTCTTGGTCGCATCTCTGCCGCTTTCCGCGCACCACGGCAACGCCGCCTACGACGCGACGAAAGAGGTCACTATGACCGGAGTGGTCACGGAGTGGATCGTCGCCAACCCGCACAGCCTTCTGAAATTTGACGCCGCGGATGATAAAGGTAACGTCGTCCATTGGGTGGTCGAAAGCGGTGCGGCTAGTGCCAATCAGGCGAGGGGTGTGCGCCTTACCAAACAGCTGTTAAAGCCCGGAGACAAGGTTACCGTCACCATGATGGTCGCCAAGAACGGCCAACCGGTCGGGCGCATCCATCGACTCGTGCTGCCGGACGGCCGACTGATGATTAACGATCTCCCATAATCAAGGCGTAGTGCGGAGGCTCCCCAAATGAACAACCTCGTCGCGAGGGCCGTCATCATCGTTCCCCTCTTGATGTTGTCACCCTTTGCGCATGCCCAAAGTGCTCCGCAGCCAAGCCAATCGAAGGAGCACAAAGGAATCCCTCCCATCTGCCAGGGAGAGGCCAATCGGTTCAACTGCGCTTCGGCCCGAGTTGAGGGCCAGGCGGATGCGCCCGCCGTCGATTTCTGGGGCCGGCCCGTAAGTCCGCCTGCCACAGGACAAAAATCAGCCCCCGCCCCGCGGCATGACATTTCCGGTATCTGGCAGGTGGACGGGAGCGACGAGTTTGGATTCCGTCTCTTGGGGGTATTTGGAGCCGGGGCGATGCCTTCAGACGGCTACCCCGAACACGAACCGCCCTACACCAAGGAAGGATTGGAAGCCTACCATCGCAATAAGCCGGTATTTGGAGTCACCGCGGTTCCTGCGGCGCAAACAAACGACCCCCTCGACAAGTTTTGCGATCCGCCCGGCTTTCCCCGCGATGACCTGCATAGAGTGGAGTCGATACAAATACTTCAGACGCCCGTCGAAGTCGTCGTCTTGTACCCGCGCGACAAGCATTGGCGGGCCATCTGGGCCGATGGTCGCGAGCTCCCCAAAGACCCCGATGCCACATGGGACGGCTACTCGGCCGGCAAATGGGTGGACGACGCGACTTTCGTTGTGCGGACCAATGGGACCGATGAGAGGACCTGGCTGGACAATGCCGGTCGCCCGCATAGTGACGCTTTGCGCGTGGAAGAGCGATTCCACCGCGTGGACCATGATCGCCTGGAACTGACCGTGACCATTGATGATCCGAAGATGTATACCAAACCCTGGGTGGCGCTGGACAAGCAGGCTTTCAAACTGCAGCCCCCGGACTTTTCCATGACCGAGACGCGTTGTTCGCCCTCGGAGCTCGCCAATTACGATAGTTTGGTCTCCACTCCTATTGTCAAGTAGCGGTCCCAGGAGTCTCGTGCGCGGCCCCAATCGGGCCGTGCGTGATACACTTTCTGCGCTGCTGACATGCGTCCTCTGGCCTCAGGTTTTCTTTGTCTTTTTCTCGCTTCGGGGGTTGGCTCCTCTCATGCGCAGGCGCCCCCAATCCCTCTGCCGGCCGTCCCTTCGGTCCGCGCGGAAAAAATCCGCATCGCCGGCGTCCCGAATGCCGGCCAGGTCAGCGATCAGCTCTACCGCGGCGCTCAGCCGGAGCTTGGGAGCATTGCTCAACTGAAAAAGATCGGCATTACCACGATCGTTGACCTTCGCGCCGAAGATCCCGGGCTGCGTGATCGAGAAAGGGAAGAAGCCGGGAGGTTGGGAATCAAATTCGTCGCTATACCCGTCGGCGGCTGGTCGAACCCGACAAATCAGCAGATCGTGCAGTTTCTTTCGCTGTGCAATGGCCAGCCCAGGATTTTCGTGCATTGTCGCCTCGGCAAAGATCGTACCGGCGTTTTCGTGGCCGCTTATCGAATTGCGATACAGAAATGGCCT
>Ga0079220_10000516_pt1 | contig 9921 bp, 11 predicted proteins | sample GAAS100_FD_75071 | JGI IMG/M metagenome (GOLD analysis project Ga0079220, IMG submission 75071) | Agricultural soil microbial communities from Georgia to study Nitrogen management - GA AS100 | ecosystem: Environmental > Terrestrial > Soil > Agricultural land | place: USA: Georgia | collected... | reverse complement strand
TTCGGGCGCCGAGGCTTCGGCCGTGGAGGCCGACACCTGTTTGTATTTCTCGACCAGCTGCCGGATGTCCTCCTTGAGCTGGCCCAGGTCGCCCAGGAGGCCGTCCACGAGCTTGAAGAACGCAATGATCTCGCGCTTCACCGCCTCCCGCTCGGCGGCGGCGCCGGCGGTTTGGAGCTTGCGCGCGATGGCGTCGTACTGCGCGCGGAGCTGGACGACCGGTGAGTCGGCCATCAGGTGCCCGCCTTGGCGGTCAGGACGGCCTCCAGAGCGACCTTCTCCTTCGACGCAAGCAGCTGCGTCGTGTTCAGCACGATGATGGTCCGGCCACCCGTCACCACCAGCCCGGTGACGTAGGCGGCCGCGAGCCCTTTGACGATCCTCGGGGGCGGCGTCACCTCTTCGGCGCCGACCTGCAGCACTTCCGTGACGACGTCCACCACCAGGCCGATCTTCCCGCCGTCGTACTCGAGAATGACGGTCCGGGTGTCGTCCCGGACGGGCGCGGGAACGCCCAGCCGCTTCCGGAGATCGATCACCGGAACGGCCGCGCCCTCGTACCGCAATACGCCTTCCAGGAATTCCGGCGCCTTGGGGAGCGGCGCGGGGCGCTCGTACCGGAGAATCCGCTCCACCTGGAAGATGTGGAAGGCGAAGTCCTGGCCGGCCACCCGGAATGTCACCAGCTGGACGTCGTCGCCCGCGGTCATTGAATCCGTTCTCCCAGTGCTTCGAGGTCGAGGATGGGGATCAGGTCCCCGTCCCGGCGCCCCATCCCGGAGGCCCAGGGCAGCGATTCCCCGGGGGGCACCGGCAGGGGCGCTTCGCGCACCACTTCGTCGGCGTCGTCCACTTCGAGCTCCACCAGCCGGCCGCCGAGCGTCACCAGCACCATCGCCCCGCCCCGCTCGACGGGGGGAGGCTGATTCTTGAGGAGCGCCCCCAGGTGAATGAGCGGCACCAGCCGGCCGCGCGCGGGTGTCAGGCCGCGCACCGCGGGAAGCGCCCGGGGCACGTCCAGCACCTCACCCAGGTCCCCCACTTCCAGCACCGGGCCCAGGGGGAGCCCATAGGGCCGGCCGCCGACGCGGACCATCACATACCCTACGCCCCTTCCTTTCATACGCGAGCGGCCCTCCGCGTCAGCTCCCCGGACACGCGGTCGGCGATCTCCGTGAGCGGAAGCACGGCATCGACGCCTCCCGCCTGCACCGCCGCGCCGGGCATGCCGCCGATCACGCAGGTCTCCTTGCTCTGCGCCAGTCCCAGGCCACCGGCATCGTGCAGGGCGCGCAAGCCGTCGGCGCCGTCCCGCCCCATGCCGGTCAGCACCACGCCCACGGCGCGGGTCCCGAACACGCCGGCGACGGAGCGGAAGAGCGGGTCCGCGGCCGGGCGGACCCCCCAGAGGGGCGCCGACTGATCGAGCGTGATGACCGGGCCATCGGGTGCCGACTCCACCCGCATATGATAATCCCCCGGCGCCACGTATGCCGTATCGGCGACGAGGTGCGCGCCATGATCGGCCTCGACCACACGGATGGCACTCATCGAGTCGAGCCGCTCGGCGAGACTCCGGGTGAAGCGGGCGGGCATGTGCTGGACCACCAGCACGCAGGCCCCCTTCCCCGGATTGAGATGCGGGATCAGCTCGGCGAGCGCCCGGGGGCCGCCGGTGGAGGCGGCGATCGCCACCGCGAGCTTGGCCCGTCCCTTGAGACCGAGCTCCGGCGCGTGCACCACCGGTTTGGGGGGCCGCGCGAGCACCGAGACGCGGGACAGATCGGCCGCGAGGGCCCGGCGCACCGCCTCGACCAGCAATGGCCCGAGCGCCTCGAGCGATTCGCGGTTCCGCTCATCCGGCTTGGCGACGATCTCCACGGCCCCGAGCTCGAGGGCGCGAATGGCCGCCGCTGTTCCCGGTCCCGCGTGGGCGCTCACCACGACGATCGGACGCGGGGACTCGGACATGACGTAGCCGATGGCGCCGAGGCCGTCGAGCTCGGGCATTTCCAGGTCCATCGTGACGACGTCGGGCTGAAACTGATGCACCTTGCGGACGGCATCGAAGCCGTCCCGCGCGGTGCCGATCACCCGGAAGGGCCCGGGCTGAGACGGTCGCCCGCCCAGCACATCGACGAGGACGCGGCGCATGAGCGCGCTGTCATCCACCACCAGGACCGTGGGGCGGTTGTCAGATGGTGATGGCATCGGATCCCACCGTCCGGATTTCGACGCTGCCGTCGGCCAGGTGAAAGCGCACGGAGCGGCCCTGAGCCCCGCCCACCGCTTCCGCCGTGACGGACACGTCGGCATCCCGCAACGCATTCCGGGAAGCGACGATGTTCCGCTCTCCCATCTGGATGGTGCCGGGCGTCATCAGCGCGGCGAACATGCTGGCCCCGCCCGCGAGCTTCGCCACGATCCGGCGCGGTTCCGCACCCAGCCGGGTCATCCGCTGGAGCAGGAGCGGCACCGCCGTCTCCGGAAACTTCGCGGGATTGGACGCGTCGCGCGCCAGCGAACGGGAGGGCAACAGGACGTGGGCCATGCCCCCGACCTTCGCGTCCTTGTCGTACAGCATGATCGCCACGCAGGACCCCAGCCCCAGGGTCAGCAGATCCACCGACCCCTGGTCGGCAGCCCAGTCGGCGACGGTGACCACCGTCTCCTTCGCCTTTGCGGGCGCGCGGGTCAGGCGGGCCGCCGGTAGATCCGTTCGCGCGGATCCTGGAGCTCGAGGAGATCGCGGCTGTCGCCGAACAGAGTCTCGACCTTCCCCAGCACCAGGATGCCCCCGGGGCGCAGCGCTTCGGCGAACCGGATGAAGAGTTTTTCCTGGCTGGCGCGGTCGAAGTAGATCACCACGTTGCGGCACACGATGAGGTCGTAGGGAGCGCGCGGCGGGCGCTCTTTCAAGACGTCGTTCCGCGCCACGTGGACCAGCTGCTTGATGAGCGGCACGGGCCCGCGCGGGGCCGGTTTCGTGAAATACCGGTCGGCCATGGCCTTGGGCATCTCGACGAAGGCACTGTCCGCGTACTGCGCGGCGGCCGTCCGTTCGAGGGACGCGCGGTCGATATCGCTCGCATCCACCCGGGTGCGCTCGAGCTGGGCCTCCAGGCCCGCCACACGGGCGATGTCCGCGAGCAGCGCCGCGATGGTGTACGGCTCCTCCCCGGACGCGCACCCCGCCGACCACGCCGCGTAGTGCCCCTGCCGTTCCTTCCACGCCGCGGCGACCAGGGGGCGCAAGGCGTCCCAGGTCTCGGCGTTCCGGTAGAACTTCGTGACGTTGATGGTGAGCGCGTCGAGGAGGTGCTCGTACTCCTTCGCGTCCCGGGACAGGAGTCCCGCGTAGGCGTCATAGGTATGGACGCCGCAGGCGCGCATCCGCACCGCGATCCGCCGCTTCAGGCACTTGTCCTTGTACGCTTCGCAGGAAAACCCGCGGGCACCCGCGATTTGCTGAGTGAGCGCGCGAAAGGCGCGCTCCTCCTCATCCGGTGTCACTTGAGCGCGCTCAAGGTATCCAGGTTGGATTTGACGAGCTCGTGCGCGGGGTTGAGCTCGAGCGCCTTCTTCCACATCTGCGACGCGAGCTCCCGGTCGTTCCGCTTGTAGGCGATGTTGCCGAGCTTGAAGTAGACGTCGTCACCGAGATCGGGCGCCAGCTCGATGGTCCGCTGGTAGGCCTCCCAGGCTTCCTCGTACCGGGCCGCGCGGTACTCCAGGTCGCCCAGGTTCTTCGACAGCTGAGGATGGCTGGGCTCGTCGCGGAGCGCGCTGCGCACCAGCTCCTCGGCGCCCGGCAGATCGCCGGCCAGCTCCCGCAGCACCGCCCGGTTGTTCCGCAGCACCGCGTTGTCGGGGAATGCGGTCACCGCCGCCTCCGCGAGCTCGTCGGCGGTTTCGAACTCGCCCGCGGCCGCGGCCGCGAGCGTCCGCGCCCAGTACCAGACACCGGGCACCTTCTCGCCGAAGAGCTCCTTGGCGCGGTCCAGCCGGCCCGCGGCGCTCTCGTAGTCGCCCCGCTTGAGCGCGACGACCCCCCACCCGAGCGCGATCCGTGCGTCGTTCCGGTTCCGCGTCGCGGCCTCGGCGTACGCGTTCTCCGCCTCCTCGAGCCGTCCGAGGTGCTCGTAGGCCAGGCCGAGATTGTGCAGCACCGCCGGACGCGAGCCCCCCTTCTCGGCGCCGAGCCGGAAGGCTTCCATCGCCTCGCGCCACCGCGCCTGTCGCAGCGCGACCAGACCGATGAAGAAGAGCGCGTTCGAGTCCTCGGGGCGCAGCTCGGACACCCGGCGGAATTCGCGGGCCGCTTCCTCCAGCATGCCGGTCTTGTAGAAGGCGACTCCCAGGTTGCGGTGCTCTTCCACACGCGCATCCGTGACCTTGGCGTCTTCCGACTGGGTGGCGGTCGAGCGACCGGCGCGGTGCAGGAAGCCGGCCGTCAGGAGCCCGTAGAGCGCCTTGCCGACCTCGAACTCGCCCAGGCCGGTGTCTTCGATGAGGGTGTGGATGTCCCGCTCGCCGTCGATCAGCGGGAGCAGGCGCTCCTGCGTGGGCGTCAGCGTGACCTCGCTGATCTCGAGGTGATCCCGGTCCACGATGAAGATCACGTCGAACGAGGGGATCTTCTTCTCGATCAGGCTCCACTCGTCCACCCGGCGGGCACCCTCGAGCAGGAGCGACTCGGGGTTGATCGCCACCAGGAAGTCCTGGCGCTCCGGGTGCACGTCGGCTTCGAAATTGAAGGTCCCCTGGGTCCACGTGAACAGGAAGTAGACCGACTCCTCGATCTGCACCCGCATGTAGCGCTCGAGGTCGCCCTGGGTGATCGCCCCCTGCTCCACCAGGATGGCGCCGAGCTTCTTCTCGCGGTTCTTGGACTGGCCCTGGAGGTGGATTCCGTCTTCCAGCTGCTGCTGGGAGATCTTTTCGTGCTTCACCAGGATGTCGCCCAGCCGGTCCCGGCGGTTGACGATGCTGGCGTAACAGATCCGTCCCCGGTCGAAAAAGATGTAGCCGAAGTTCTGCCGGTCGGCGATCGACAGGCACCCGGTCTTCTGCCCCAGCGCCAGAAGCTGGAGCACGTCCGGAAGACTGGCCTCTTTCAGGGAGCCCTTGATCGCCATTTATCGCAGGTCCTCGAGCATGCGGTCCGCCGGCACCGGCCACTCCCACACCATTTTCTCGCGGCTGCGCACGCCGCCCGCGCTCGACACCACGATGCCGGAGGTCCGGAACCCCGACGTCCGGCGCCGTGGCGGCGCCTCCCCCTCCAGGACCACGCGCGCCAGACCCGCCGTCAGCGGCTGTGACTGCGCGTCGGCTGCATCCTTCACCCGCTGGAGCTCCGCCAGCATCGCGCGGATGGACGTCGCCGGGCGGTCCGCGAGGTAATCGAGGAGCGCCACCTCGACCTTGCCGAGATTCCGTTCCAGGACCGCGCGGCGCACCACCCGGTCGGGCTCGGTGAAGGTGACCACCAGGCCCCCCGCGAGGCGCGACTGGATGCGTTCCTCCAGCCCTTCGAGGGTGTTGGGCGGCGAGGGTGCCGTGAAGACGAGCTGGCGGTCCTTGTCCTGCAACACGTTGAAGAGGTTGAACAGCTCTTCCTGCGTGCGGTCTTTCCCGGCCAGGAGGTGCACGTCGTCGAGGAGCAGCGCGGTGGCGCGGCGGTAGCGAGCGCGCCACCAATCCACCCGGTCTCCTTCGATGGCCGCGATCACTTCATCGATGAACGCCTGCGTCGACAGGCACGCGACGACCGCCCGGGAGCGGCCCGCCAACTCCAGACCGATGGCGTTGAGCAGGTGCGTCTTGCCGGACCCGCTCGCGCCCACGAGCACCAGCGGATTGAATTTCTTCCCGGGGCTCGCGATCACTTCGCGAATGGCGGCCAGCTCCTTCTCGTTCGACGGGCCCGCGGCGAACGTCGCGAGCGGGAACGCCGCCGACGGCCCCGGGGGCGGCGCGGCCCCTTCCCGGACCCGGACCGCCACCTTCTCCGCTTCGTCCAGCCGTTCGGGATCCCGGAACACACTGTCCCCCGCGGCCTGGGGGTCGAGCATCTGGACCTCGGCGGCGAGGACCTTGAGCCGTTCGACGTCCTTGACGAAGCCGGAAATGACCTGGTCGACCGCACCGGGCGTTTCCTGCGCGAGCAGGGCCTCGAGACGCTTGGTACGGAAGCCCTCTCCCTCCCAGCGCAGGATGGCTTCGCTGACCCGGGCGCGCCACGCCTCGACCGCGCGGCCCACCGTGGCGGTGACGTCCGACAGGAAGGTCGAGAACTCGTCGGGGGCCGGTGCCGGCGCAGCGGCCGGCTCCGCCCCCTCGCCGCGAGCTGCGATGCCGAGCACCTGGCGGGCAGCGGCTTCGGTGATGGGCGCGTCGTTGACCGCCTGGAAGGCGATCAGGCGATTCAAGGCGCCCATCAGCTCGCGAACGTTGGCGAACTCGACGCCCGCCACCGTCTCGAGCACCCCGGACTGGAAGCTCGTCGCCCGCTCCTCGGCCTTCTTCCGGAGGATGGCGACGCGCGTCTCATAGTCGGGAATCCCCATGTCCACCACGAGCCCGCCCGAGAACCGCGAGATGAGGCGCTCGTCCAGGTCCGCGATCTCCGCGGGAGGGCGGTCGGACGCGAGGACGATCTGGTGTCCCGCCCCCTGCAGTGCCTCGGTGAGCCGCAGGAGCTCCGACTGCATCTCCTTCCGGTTGGTGAGGAACTGCACGTCGTCCACCAGCAGCATGTCCACCGACTGGAAGCGGCGGCGGAACGCGTCACCCTGCCCCGCCGCGATCGCCGCGTGGAACGCCTCGACGTACTCGTCCAGTGTGAGGTATTCGACGGACAGGTTGGGTGCCGCCCGCTTGGCCGCGTGCCCGATGGCCATGAGCAGGTGCGTCTTGCCCAGTCCCGATCCGGAATAGATGAACAGCGGGTTGTAGGCGGACCCCGGGTTTTCCGCCACGGTGCGCCCCGCCGTGACGGCGAGCCGGTTGGCCGCCCCGACGACGTACGAGTCGAAGGAGAACTTGGGATTGAGCGCCGCGGTCACGCCGGGGCCCCCTGCGCCAGTCTCTTGAGGACCAGCTCGGAGATGCCCTTCAGGCTTTCGAACACGCCGGTGCCGTGGAGCGCGTCCGCCGGGAAACTGGGCACCGCGCGGAAGTTCAACGCGTCATCCATCTCGGCGGGCGTGAGCACCAGCTCTTTGGGCAGATCCTGCTTGTTGTACTGCAGCACGAGCGGCATGGCCCGGACGTCCACGCCCTGGTCAAGGAGGTTGGCGTGGAGGTTCTGGAGGCTTTCGAGATTCTCGTCGAGCTGGCGGCCCTGGCTGTCGGCGACGAAGACCACGCCATCCGCGCCCTGCAGCACCAGCCGCCGGGTGGCGTTGTAGTAGACCTGGCCGGGGACCGTGTAGAGCTGGAAGCGGGTGGTGAACCCCGAGATGCTCCCCAGGTCGATCGGCAGGAAGTCGAAGAACAGCGTGCGGTCGGTCTGCGTGGCGAGCGAGACCATCCGTCCGCGGCGGGCCTCCGGCACGCGGCCGTAGATGTAATGCAGGTTCGACGTCTTTCCGGACCGTCCCGGTCCGTAGTAGACGATCTTGCAGGTGATCTCGCGGGTCGTGAAGTTGACGAGCGACACGCGCTATCTCCCGAAGAGCGAGTTGAGGCTGTCGGTCAATTCACGCTCGAAGTCGGCGGCCAGGACCTGTTTCTGTTCGGAAGCCTTCGGGCTCGCCCCCCGCAGGTCGGTCGCGAGCTGCTCGAAGAATAGCTGGACCAGGCCCAGGGACGTCGCCCCGAGGTCGTAGACCGCCAGGACCACCACCGGTCCACGGTCGGTGCTCACCGGGGAGAGAAAGATCCCGTGCTTTTCGCCCTGGTGGGCCAGCCCGGCAAACGGGGGTCCACCGAGCTGCCGCGCCATTTCGGTCGTGGAGGCGAAAATCGCGGCGCCCAGGGCGGCGGCCGACATGACGTCCACGGCCCGCGCGAACCCGGACTGCGCCAGGACCTGCCCCGCCGGGGTCATCAACAGGACCAGGCGCACCCCCGCCTCCTGCACGAAGGTCGTGAGGGGCTCGAGGGTCCAGGCCTCGACTGCGCGCGTGCCGCCCGTCACGCGACCGACTCCGCGGCACGCAGCAGCTCGAGGCGGACCAGTCCGGCATTCACGCCCGGTTCGGCGACCGCCACGATGAGCATGCCGGAGCGTGCGGGCACGACCAGCAGGGCCCCGCGTTCCGCCTGCAAGTGCCAGAAGACACCACTCCCCACCCCTCCCGCATCCATGGCGCGACCCAGCCGCGCCGCGAGGCTCGCCGCGAGCGCGGCCACCGCCGTGCCCTTGATGCCCTCCATGAGACTCTCGGCCACCACCAGCCCGTCGGAGCCGGTCACGACCATCGCGCCGCGCACGCCGCGCACGCCCGTGACGCCGTGCAGGGCGGCCTCGTATCCGTTGGCGCTCATACCTGCCGCTCCAGCCAGCGCCGGGCGATCAAGGCCGCCCGCTGGGCGATCACCGCGAGACGCCCCATCGGGACGCTGCGGTCTCGGACCACGAGCAGGAGCGCGTCCTGCGTCGGCGGCGTCAGATGGACGTTCCCCCGCGGACCCTCGGCGGACAACCCCACCCAGCCGCCGAGCCCCAGCAGCTTGGCCGTCCGGCTCGCTTCCTGCGACACGCCCGCGAGATAGGCGGCCACCGCCTGGGTGGCATCCTGGCCATCGGCGCTCTTCAGGGCACCGCCCAGCACCTGCCCGGCGGCGTCGAGCAGGAGGAGTCCCTCCTGGGCGCCCTCGAGTCCCGCGAACACCCGCTCTTCCGGGATCGGCTCCGCCACCTCCGCCGACACGGGGACGGCCTCGGCGGAACCGCGCTCCGCGGCCGGGGCGCCGCCCCGGACCATGGCCAGCGCCTGATCCACCGCCGGATCGTCGGGATCGATTTTCTTGGCCTCCCGCAGATGCGATTCCGCCTGCGCCAGGTCGCCGACCTTGAAATAGAGAAAGGCCAGCCCCTTGAGCGCGCCGGTATGGCGGGGCGCGATACGCAGAGTCATGTCCCACTCGTCGAACGCGTGCTCGTAGTCGTGCCGGTCGGCCTGAATGCGCGCCAGGAGATCATGCGCGTCGGCCAGGTGCGGATGCCGCTCGAGACCGTTCGTCGCCACTCGCTGGGCCAGGTCGAACTGGCGTTTCTGGCGCAGCAGCTCGCCCAGCCGGAGGAATACCAGGCTGTGGGGATCCTGCGCGAGCTGGGCTGACAGCAGCTTGATGTCGTCAGCCACCCGAGCCTCCCGGGCTCAAGCCGCCGAGGATCTGCGCCGCCGAGCGGGCCCGTTTGACCTCGTCGAGCCGTGCCAGCTCCGTGTCGGACTGTGCCGCCAGCCGCTCCCACCGGTCCCATGCCTCCACGCCCTCCGCGAAACGCCCGGTGCCCACCAGCGCGAATCCCAGCACGCGGTGCGCGGGCGCGAGGAGCGGATCGAGCCGGATGGTGCGGCGCAGCTCCTCCACGGCGTCGTTCGCCCGGCCCGAAGCCAGGTGCACCTCGCCGAGCAGGAGATGGACGCCGGGGTCGTGGGCGTGGAGTGCCACCGCCTGCTCCGCCGCGCCCCGCGCCTTCTCGAGATCGCGGTCCCTCAGTGCGCCTTCGGCCTGCGCCACCAGCTCGGTGACGGCCGACGTCTTGCGCTCGCCCGGCGCGAATTGCCGCTCGCCGAACGCGATGACACCGGCGCTCTCGAGGCCGAAGAGGGTCTTCGCGACGTCGAACTCGGAGCGTCCCAGCTCGGTGGCGACCGCGCGGACGTCCCGGTCGCCGTCGATCAACGCGAGCACTTCCCATTCGGGCGGCAGGAGATCGAGATCGCCGGGCTGCCCGTCGGTGTC
>Ga0079220_10000515_pt1 | contig 9937 bp, 10 predicted proteins | sample GAAS100_FD_75071 | JGI IMG/M metagenome (GOLD analysis project Ga0079220, IMG submission 75071) | Agricultural soil microbial communities from Georgia to study Nitrogen management - GA AS100 | ecosystem: Environmental > Terrestrial > Soil > Agricultural land | place: USA: Georgia | collected... | reverse complement strand
TCAGGTTTATCAGTGGCGGCGAATCCTGGTCTCTTGCGCCGAGAGTCGCAGCCGATGCAGATTCCCCGGTTTATCCCGCCTCCTGCTCCGCCCACTCCTGATGCAAGCCCGTCAAACGGAGGGCAAATACCCGAAGGGCTCTGGCCTCAAAATCGCGCCGACTCGGGTCGGCGGGGCGACCATTGGATCACCATCGAAGGCCGCCATGTGCTAATTCACCAGCCCGAAGGAAAGAAATCAAAGCAGGCCGAGTCGCTGACGCGCCTAACTGTTCTGGGATCCAAGCTAGTTGTCATTTATGACCTAAGACTCGCTCCAGACGACAAACGTAAGGCCGATACCGCGATTAATGCGGCGGCTAAGTTGCTAAACGAGAATGCGGACAAGCTCTCCCCAAACGAAAGGCGGGCGATCGGCGAGATTTCCTCGGTTTTCGTGACTGCTTCAGCCAAGGATTACCTTGGTGCGACCGGCAGAGGCGCTATGACCTTGTCCAAGGACTATATTGAGGACGCCCAAGTTTCACGCGCTTGGATCGCCTCTCTATTTGGTCACGAAGGACAACACTATTTGAATAGCGGCAAATACTCCGGGGAGAATCTCTGGAAGGACGAACAATCTGCGAGTAAAACGCAGCTCGGGATTGGGGAAAAAATTGGTTTTAGCGCCAGCGAGAGAGAAAGTCTCAAGAAATGGATGGACGATAAAAATCGAGCAGCCATGCAAGAGCATATGGAGAAGGGGTATACTTACTAAAGGAGTAGACCGAAGGAGAAGCGTTATGCCCGCGCGGATCAAGCTTCTGGCCGTCTGTGTTCTAGTTCTTTGCCCTGCTATAACACGCGCGGAGGTTTCGCAGCACGGCGCGAGACCGATTCCAGCGCTTCACCGCTCACAAAGGGCTCCGGCCTCGGGCACTTCTCGGGCTGTGAGGATCGTGGCCTGGACGGAACGGACCAAATATGCACTGCGGGACGTTGTCCAACTGAACGCCATGCTCCGAAATGAAGGAGACTCGACCGTATTTGTAGACAGAAGGATGGCTGGCTTGTGGGATGGAGGCAATTTGGGCTTGGAGATCACCGATGAGCATGGAAACCACCTTCGCTTGCCATTCTTAACTCATCTTCCTCCACCTCCACCAAAGAAAGGGGATTCCTCTTTTCTCTTTCCTCTAGAGACAGGATATTCGTACGGCACGTGGCTCGAACTTGTGATCAAAGATCTGTTTCATAAGCCCGGGAGATACTCCATTCAGGTTACATACCATAATTGGCTGCCGAAGGAGTTTGTTCCACAACAGCTACGTGGGGAACATGTGTTAGGAGCAGAGGCGCCCACAATAGTCTCGGACCCACTATGGATCGAAGTAAGTCAATAGCGAATTGGCGAGCGGAGAGCCAACTCCGAAGCCGGCGGCCTCGCGCATGACATCTTGTCTTGCAGGGCCCAGGCTCAGCGGCGCCGCGTCAATCCCAAGCTCTCATCCAGTGGGCTGAATCCCTAAGGCAATTGCTCGCCGGCGCCTTCCGGTGAATTTATCGAACGGAAGCCATTCTTCGCAATCATGCCCCGAAGTATCGGGGCCTCTTTTATTTTCTGGGGTAAATGATGGATCCAATTCATCCGGCAAAGGACTCCTCCAACGGCGCGAGCACCCCGCGTGAGCTATTTGCGCTGACCGACGAGCAGATTCTGGAAATCGGGCCGCAAGGCACGAATGATGGGGCGGGTGTAGAACAGCCACTCCTGGCTGTTTCAGGGCAGAACGCTGGCGAGGACCATGCAATTCAGAATAGTGGCGGCGGCGATCGATCGAGTGCGTCGGCACTGTCCGAAGTGGCGGAGAGACCGGTACAGTCAAGAGAGGCTGTGTTACCGGTAGAGCCGCCGCCGTGGCTCGCGCACATGATGGCCGATCCGCGGTCGGGCGCGGAAGCGCGCGACTTGTGGACTGGCATTCAGCAGGCGCGGCAGGAAGCCGCCGCGTTTCGCGAAGTATTCGCGAAACCGGAAGAAGCCCGCGCGGCCGCGGAGCGGTCGCGTGCGCTCCAGGAAATCGACGCGGCTTTTTACGGCGGGGCGGGGAAGCCGCCGGAAGAAGCCAGTGCCGCGCGAGCGGCGCTCGCGCAGCGCCTGATGCGCGAAGATCCCGCCGCGTTCCGCGAAATGGTATTCGCGGGCTTGCGCGCGTTGGAGGAGGCAGGAACAGCCGCACCTGGCCAACGCGTCGGGAACGCCGCCGTGCACGTCCCATCGACCGAGGCGGCGCGGCAAACAAGCCAGGATTCCTCGCCTTCGCTCGGAATGACAGAGAAAGAGCAAGCCGCCGCGGGTACCGGGGCCCAAGACGCGCATGTCGCGGCGTATCGAACGTTTGAGAAAGCTGCGAATGAAGACTTGGAACGCAGCGTCGGCAGCGCGGTGGATCGCGCCGTCTCCCAGGCTCTCCCAAACGCAGACCGAGCGGGCAAAGCACAGCGGCGGGTGGGCGGCATGCTGTGCCCGTCCGAGAGCGGCTGTCCACTGCAATTCGCGAAGATGTCGAGGCTGCGCTGAAAGCCGATCGCCAACTCGGCGGACAGGTGGCTCAGGTTCTCGCATCGCGGCGTTTCGACAGCGAAACACGCGCGCAAGTCGTCCGCCTGATTAACGATCGCGCGCAGCAACTCGTTCCCGCCGCCGCGAAGCGCGTAATCAACGAATGGACGCAAACGACGCTCGCCGCCCATCGCTCGAAAACGCAAAACGCGGAGAGCGCCGCTGCTCACACTGACCTCGTGCCGGCGGAGGCCTTCGCCGCGGTTCCTCGGCTCCAGTCTGGCCAAACACGCCAGCCTTCCGCTCGGAAGGACAGCCTCGGGAAAAGCGCGACGCGAGTCGATTACCGCAAGCTAAGCGACGAACAAATTCTCGAGCTGTAACTCGCTCGCGTCAGATCGCCAAAGCCAGCAGCAAGGGGTTTTTTCCTTTATCGGGTGAACTGTATGAGCTCGCGCCAGTCATGGCTCGAACGCGCAATTGACATCCTCAAGCCCCAACCTGAGCCCCCAAAGATCCAAGCGCCCCCAATCGAACCCACCGCCTGGAGGCAAGCCGTGGAGGAGACGCACGTTGTTCCAGGTTTGACAGTGCATGACGTGGGGCTGAGCGTCTTCGGCGAAACACGTTCGCTCAGCGACCGGCCCGGTTCCAATGAGCCTATTACAGCCGCACGTCAGAAAATTGCCCACATGATTATGAACGGCGCCGGAAAATGGGGGCCAGATCGCACGAAGTACGCGAGCACGGCACTGCCCATCGAGCCGTCGGAGGAGGAGAAGCGCAACCCGGCCACGCGCGCTGCGTACGAGTCTTCAATGAAGGCCGCGCGCGAGGCTTATCTTAGCGGCCATGACCCGAGCAATGGCGCGACACATTTCAACATTCGCGGCACGCCAGATCGTTCCGAGTGGAAGGGCCGCTTTCCAATTAGCACGCAATCCGGACCTTACGACAATTCATTCCCCAACAAGGATTTTCCTTCTCGCGTGGCATGGATAAATACATACTTCCCAGACGAGAAGGAGAAAACCGCTCACAGAACTCACTGAAGATGAAGCGCGTCACCGGAATCAATAGGATTTCTGCACTAAAATGTTGGTGGCGGATTCGATGCATACTGCTTGCATCTCGCCTTTCTTCTCTGGCTCCAGTGGGCAAACCTCAAAGTCGGCGAAGATAAGAGGAAACTCGTAGTACTTCGCGTCTGACTGTTTCCACCGGCGGTAGTCAGCCTCGTAGGCCCGTTCCAAGCTCAACGGAAGCTCAGGACTCTCGCCGTCAGCATTCGTTTTGGGCGGAAAGTGAGAGGGCCCGCTAAAGACGCCGAGAATTCGATGCGTGCCGATCTTCCAAATACGAGCGGATGGATTGCCGTTATAGACGGCTAGCCTTCCGTGCGCCCAGTAGCAGAGCGAAGCATTCTCCCGCGTCTTGCACGTAATTTTGCGGGTGGCCGCACCCTGCGAAGCCTTTCCACGCGGCCGCTTGTGCTCCTGGGACGCCGTTCCAGAGGGCTGCTTTGCCGTTTTTTGCGATTGGGTTGCCGCGCTGGCCGCTAAGAGCGCTGCTGCGGAAAGCAGCAGAGCTGCACTGCTCACAAGCTGGGTTTTCATGCCGGTAATATACCACGGCATACAACACAGAAACCCCCAGCCCGGAAAATAGAAACTCGAAGCCGGAAAATTGCAATCCGCGGCGGTTGCTGCGTCTGCGCCCGTTCCGATTTTTCCGATTTCCGGCTTCTATCTTCCATTGTCCCTTTCTGACTTTCGGCGCCTCCCCGACCCGGTCGGGGCGCCTGTGCGGATCCCTAGCGAAACGCACTTACATCCAAGGAGAAAAAACAGATGCCAGCACAAGCAAACGCGAACGTCGTCGCGTTGCAGCTCGAGAAGGTGCGCGACAAAGTGCCCCTGCTCTACGAACGCGACGATATCTTACTCACCATGATCCAGCAGCGCGGCGACGTGGAGAAAGTGTCCAGCCGCAACATGCGCCTCCCGCTGCAGGTCAATCCCGGCGGCAAAGCCGGCTCGTACAACGCCGACGGCGGCGATCTCGGCCGCGGCTCCGGCACTTCCTACGACGTCGCCCAGATCTCGCCGATTTTCTTCCGCTTCGCGATTGAAATCACCAAGCTCGTCGAGTACGCCACCAACGGTCGCGAGCGCGCCGTGGAAAACGCCGCCAAGCGCGAGGTGGCCAACGGCATGCGCCAGTTCCGCGCCTTCCTGGACAAGCTGATGCAGACCGCCGGCAACGGCGTGCTCGGCACCATCAGCTCGTTCGCCGGAACCACGTGGACCATGGCCACGCCTCCGGGCGCCGCGCTCGTCTACGTCGGCCAGACCATCCAGGTCTACGACTCGACGCTGACCACGAATCGCGGCACCGCAACCGTCGTCGCCGCGGATCCCATCAGCCCGACGCAGACCATCACCGTGGACGCCAACCCCGGCGGCCTCACCGCGGGCGACGTCATCGTGCATGACGGCCTCAGCGGCGCGCAGCCCGTCTCGCTCTTCGGCATCAAGTATCACCAGAACAACGCGACCACCGGCACCTGGCTCAACCTCAACCGCGCCACGTATCCCGTGCAGCTCGCCACTCCGCGCGTCAATGCCGGTAACGCCGCGCTGACTCCGGCCAACGTGCGGCTCGCCATCAACAAAGTCCGTAAAGCCTTGGGCATCAATCACGTTTCCAAGCTGATTGCCTACATGGCCGTCGAGCAGGAGCACGCCTGGGAAAATCTGGGCATCACCGTCAGCCAGATCATCAAGGAAGGCGGCGGCAGGGACGGCAACGATCTGGATCTCCTCTTCAGCGGACGCAAAACCATGAGCGGCATCCCGATCAAGTCCAGCGTCAACGCCGACCAGACCCGCGTGGATTTCCTCGACCTCGCGCACTGGGGCCGCGCCGTGCTGAAAGACGTCGACTTCTACGAAGTCAACGGCAACACGGTGTTCCCGATCTACGGTGCCAGCGGCGGCCTCGCGGCCAGCTACATCTTCTACTTCGACACCGCGTTCCAGGTCTGGAGCGATTCGCCGCGCAGCGGCGCGTTCATCGACACGCTGGCGCGCCCGTCCGGCTACTGAGAGGGAAACTGAAACCAACACTGTCATTCCGAACGGAGCGCAGCGCAGTGAGGAATCTGTCTGGATCGTGTCATCGTCGTGATCGAGGAGAGATTCCTCGCTTCGCTCGGAATGACAAAGGTGTTGTTCGTCGTGCTCGACGAATCTTTGTCCTTCGCGAAACGCACGAAACGCCGGAGCGTATCGCGCGCCGCCTCGAACTTGCCGGCGGGCGCAACCGCTTCGGCGAGCCAAACTACCGCGCCGTCTGGGGATGGAACCGCCTCGCGTGGATCGGCGGAAAATTCGAGGACCGCGACGAAACCGGAGCGCTCCTCCGCGAACGCATCGAGCTTCGTCGCGAACCCAAATATCCCGCGGTGAACCGTTGGCACATCGAACGCTGGGTGCCTCCGGAAACCTACGGCTCGCCGCGCCAGTGGTATGCGCAAACTGTCGAGCTCGCCGATGGCCGCAGCGTGCCCGCGCTGGGTCCATATCCTTCACGCGGCGACTACGAGCACTGCTTCGCGCTCGAAACGCCGGCCGGCGGATTCGTGCAGCTCACATCCACAATAGCGGAGTACATCGCACGCGCGATGGAACGCTCGCGCTGCGCGCTGCGTGCCGCAAAACGCACTTCACTTTACGGGCACGCGCAACGCGACGACCTGGCTTATGAAAACTGGGCTTACGATTTGCTGGATGACGCCGTTCCGGCTTTCCACCGGCAGCCGTTTGTCCCGGTTCACCACCACCAGAACGTGTCGGTTTCGTCTTCCTGAGGCCGGCTGGTGAGAAACAAATATCCAAACACAGCGACGAGTGAGGTTGCGTAATAGAGATGGTTGCGGTCGCCGCCCGGAAACTGGCTCTGCACCACGACCAGCAGGGAAGCAATCAGCAAACACACACCGGACGCGATGCGCAGCCAACGTCTGCCGGACATCAACAAGTCCTCATTGTGAAGCAGCCAAATCGCGCGAACAAAATCGCTCCGAACAGCGAATGTTGATGAATTCTATTTTGCTCGGCGCCAGGAGTCCAGCACCCAATGAAGCAAGTTGAGCTATGGCTTAAGGGCGCCGTAGCCGCGGCGATCAGCGGCGCCGCCGGCGGAGTCCTCACCGGTTTCGCCGCGGTCGGCATTGATCCGCACCATTTCAATTTCCAAACCGGAATGGGCGCGACGTTCCGGATCGCCGCCGCGGCCGCGCTCATCAACGCCGTCATCGGCGTCGCCGCATACCTGCAAAAATCGCCGCTACCGGAAGAAGGGAAGTAAAGGAAGTAAAGGAAGTAAAGGACCGGTTCGCTACTGTCCGCAGCGATTCTCCTTTACCTCCTGTACTTCCTTTATCTCATTTACCTCCAAGAGGATTCTTTCATGCCAGTCGTAGGCTCATCTGCATACAACACCGCGGGGCAAATCACCGCGCTCGTGCGTTCGTTGCTGAACGATGCGCAGGGCAATCTCTTCACCGACGCTGTGCTTTTGCCTTACGCGAATTCCGCCTACCGCAAAGTGCAGCGCGCTCTTGGCAATTCCGGCGCCGGAGGATTCCTTAGCGACGACGTCCTGCTGGTCGTTCCCGCGGTCGTCACCCCCGATGCATCGCTGCAGGTCTCCATCACCGATGCAACCGCGCCGCCGAACCAGCTTCCCACCGATCTGCTCGTGCCGCTGAAACTCTGGGAGCGTCCCAACGGTTCGAGCGACGACTTCGTCGAAATGGTGGACCTCTCGCGTCACGGCGGACTGCCTTCGCGCCCGCAGGATCTCACGCTCAGCGTGTGGGAGTGGCGCGCCGACGGCATCTATTTCCTGGGCGCAACGCAGGACACGCAGATCCGTCTGCGTTACTTGAAAGCGTATCCGGACTTGACCGACTCCACTTCGCCGGTCCTGGTGCGCAATGCCCAGGAAGCAATTGCTTACGCCACCGCCGCTCTCGCGGGCTGGGCGCGCGGCTCGCCGCTCGGCGAAAAGTGGGACGCCGCCGCAAGCGACGCACTCGAAGACCTGGTCAGCGCCGCCGTACGCCGCGAACAGCAATCCGCGCACCGCCGCCGCCCGTTTTCTTCGCGCAGCGGTTACACACCATTCTGAAGAGGGAACTAAAGGAGCACATCATGCCGATTACGATTTCTCTAGCGCCAACGACCGTCGATTCCAGCGCCAGCAATTTCGTCTACGCTATCGCCACGCTCACGTTTTCGGGAAATTATCCGACCGGCGGCGACACGCTCGACTTCACGCAAGTCGCGGACAAGCTGCCGTCCTCGCAAATTGTCCAGGCATTCGGCGAATCGCAGAACGGCAACAGCGGCTACTATGTCGCCATTGCCGGCAGCGCCATGAACAATTGGAAGCTCAAATGTTTCAACGGCGGCGGCACGGAAATCACCGCCGGCGCCTATCCCGCCAGCGTCACCACCGACGTCGTCCAGCTCGCCATCACCGCCCGCAAGCTGCTGTAGTTATCTAAGCAGCTTTGCTTTGCCGACGTTCTCGCGCAGCAGCTGTCTGCAGCTCTCAATGTCCTCTTGGGTCGCGAAACTTTTCTTAAGAAGTAAATGCGCCAACCCTCTTTGGGGAAAGAGAAGGAAAGCAGATCTTGTCTCTCTAGCCTGAACGACGCCAGACCACTTTAGCTCACCGTGGCTGTGTAGCATCGAGATTTCAATTCCTTCCGGCGAAATCATGAAATGAACGGGGCCGGAAAAGTTCGGGGCTTTTAGCAACGACAGCGTCGACAAGAGAGGAATTAGCAGGATGCCGAGGACAAATAAACCTGCCAGCGGCAGAAGGTTCTGAAGAAGGAGCGCGGGGGAACCCACCCGGCGGCCCGTTTGCCCATCGAATTTGAGCCACAGAAGGATCGCAGTTAGCAGGAACAACCCGAAAGTCCAAAGCACATACCTGAGCCGCCTGAGGAGCTCAAAGATCTGAAAGCGATAGATGTCATTTCGCGTGAGTCTCTGACTAATCCTGATCTGCGCGTCCATCATGTCCCGATTCACCCAAAGGTATTGCCGACCAGCTGATTCGGAGTATCACATATTCACAATCGAGTACACAATGATACGATCGAAATTCAAAATGGGGTTATTCCTGGGAACTCTGGCGCTGTTAGCGCACCTTGTCCCTGGCATTGTCGATCCAGCCCGGGCCCAAGGCTCGCGCAAGGACGATATCGTCTTCAACTCGCGCGGAGTGCCGCTGGCCGGCGCCACGATTCGCGTCTGCGCCATGCCCGCCACGGGCCAGCCCTGTACGCCGCTCGCGCAAATCTACTCCGACGCGGCGCTCACCCAGGCTCTCGCCAATCCCACCACCAGCGACGGCCTCGGCAATTATTTCTTCTACGCCGCTCCCGGAAAATACGAAATCGAAGTCAGCGGCCCGGGCATCACCACCAAGCAGATTCCCAACGTGATCCTCCCGAGCGATCCCTCTTCGCCCACGTTCAACAATCTCTCGACCACCGGCAACATCAGCGCATTCTCCTTGAGCCTCTCCGGCAACCTCACCGTCAACGGCAGCACCACGGTGGTCGGCAATCTTGCCAGCGGCACTCTGAATCTCGCGAACCAGTCCGTCGCGCCCGGTCCCGCCGGCGCCGGCACCGTCAATCTCTACACCAAGTCCGACAAGAGGCTCTACTACCAGGACGACACCGGCGCGGAGATCGGCCCCATCGCCAACACCAGCGGCGCGCAGACCAACGTCAGCAACACCTTCACCGCCGCGCAGAATTTTGATTCCGACGTGCACGCCAAAGGCCCGAATCCCTGGTTTGACATTTCGCGCTTCGGCGGTTACTTCAGCGCGCTGCCGGTTCCGCAAACCACGGGCGGCATCAACGCCGGCGCTGCTGCTCTCACGCTGGCCTCCGCGCAGGACTTCGCCAACGGGCAGGGAATCGTGGTGTGGGGCGCGGGCGCTCTCCCCACCATTAGCACGCCTCCGCAGCCTGCGGTCACGCCGATCGGCGTCCTGAACGGCGCAACAACGTACAACTACAAAGTGATCGCCGAAGATTATTTCGGCGGTCTCACCGCCGCGAGCGCCGCGGGAACCACCACCGCGGGCGCGGCCACCCTCGGCCTGAACACCGTCACACTCACGCAAGCCGTGCGCAGCGCCGGCGTTTCGACGTACACCAGCAGCGTGGCTCACAATCTTCAAGCCGGCCAAACCGTGAATATTTGCGGATTCGGCGGCGGCACGGGCTGTCCGGGAACTTTCCTCAACGCCTTCAACGGCGTGAAGGTGATTGTTGCCACGCCCACCGGCACCACGTCGG
>Ga0079220_10000514_pt1 | contig 9938 bp, 8 predicted proteins | sample GAAS100_FD_75071 | JGI IMG/M metagenome (GOLD analysis project Ga0079220, IMG submission 75071) | Agricultural soil microbial communities from Georgia to study Nitrogen management - GA AS100 | ecosystem: Environmental > Terrestrial > Soil > Agricultural land | place: USA: Georgia | collected... | reverse complement strand
GCCGATCCCCTTCGCCAGGCCTATGACTCAGAAGCCGATTGGAGCGATCCTCAGCGGATCGTTTCCCTGAGCTACGATCAAGCTCAGGGTAAACGTATCTTCTATACACAGTGCGTCTGGTGCCATGCGGACGCGACTCCTGCGGGCCCTTCAAACCGCTCGAACTTGAATCCTATGCCCGCCCTTATGAACGATGGGACGGTAATGAACAAGGAAAGCGACGAATACCTGCAGAACATCATCACCTTGGGCGGCAGTGCCTTATCGCGTTCAGCGATGATGCCGCCTTATGGGCAGGTTCTGACGCAGCGCGAAATCCAGCAAGTGATCGCATACGCACGCGCCATCGCCCAGCCACGCTATCAACCCCCAGCTAGTCCGGGGCCGAAATATACCGCCAGGTGATCTGAAATGAAAATCAGACGAGCTTCGCTGTGCTTCGTGCTGTCATTCGTGAGTTTGCTGCTGTCGAGTGGCGTAAGCCTCAGTGCCCAGGTTAGCCCGGACGAAATAAAGAACCCTCGGCTTAAAACGGCACAGGCCGCTTATTTCCAGCAAATTCTCTCGCTTTATCGTGCGGTCGCGACAATCCACACGCCTCAGCCGTTTGAGCTCAGCCGATACGTAGGGGTCGATCCAAAAGACCAAGCGGGAACCGATTCGCGCGGTATCGAATTTGTGAGTTTTCACAATCGCGTGCTGCTAAAGATATCTGGAAATTACAATGCCGCCTATAATCCCGACATTCTCACGCAAAACGAGCGTGCTGCGCACGCCTTCTCCGAGGTCATCAGCCCAATTCTTGGTATTGCAGCAAAAGAATTTCCGCCGGACATGGATTGCGACGGCATAGGATTTGAAATTGCCTATCACGTTCGCGTTCATCGAAATTTTGATTACGAAGGAAAGGAAATTCTGGTGGTCGTTCTTGATCGCGCGGACGCATACGCATTCGCTGCTGCAAGCGATGATTCCGTTCGCCAGGAGATCCTGAATCGGTCTGAGATCTATGTGAGCGGCAAGGAATTTGGGTTAGCACTGAACCAGCGAAATCCTTTGGACCTTGAAGAGCTTGGAAAAGGGACTTCGGCCCCAGCGGAACGCGCTGCGCACAGTTCGGTGTCTGCCGGCACTCCCCCCTCGAATGCTGTCGTATTAAAGACTGACATTGCGAAAAAGCGAGTGAACACGCCGCCCGGTGTAACTCGCCTCGGCGCGACAGAGGCCATTCCCGCCACTCCAGCATCCTCCCTTGCTGGCACGGATAATCAGTCCGCTCCTTCCGCCGAAGAGGTAGACCGATTGCAATCGCAGTTTCAGGCGCAGCTCGATACTCTGGCAAGCGTCGGAAAGGCCAATTGGCATTTCGTCGATTACGCTCCCCCTTGCTTTGGCCTTTACCAGAATGAGATCGTCTTGCAGTTCACCTTGAGGAATCCTTCGCAGTTTTACCAGGATTCCGGTTCCCTCTACAAACGCGCTGCGCAGAGTTTCGACCTTTTTCTTGCTCGCGAATTGAAGAGCATTCTCGAGAAGATCCCCTCTGATGCCGCATTCGAGGCCTATGACATTACGGTATTGAATCAGTTGGGAGGCGACGCTCAGGCCTCGTCCGAAGCTGTCGAATATATCTTCCCGCGAAAAGGTCTTGGTCAGTTCGCGAATGCCGAAATGACTGGCCAGCAACTCATTGATCAGGCCGTGGTGCTCGTGAACGGAGTGAGGATCGCTCTTAACTTGCAGCTGGTTGAGTAGATCACGCTCAATGTGAGGGACCTCGAATACGAATCGCAGCTTCGCGTCTGGTTGATCAGGCTAGCGATTTGGCCCTTAAATCCGCACTGAAAGTATTACAAACTTACTGCAGCAGCGGTTTTCGCAATGAAAAGAGCATTACGCGAATCTGCTAACCTCATATAAAATCAATAAGCCACAACGCAAAGCCGGGGTAGCTCAGTTGGTAGAGCGGCGGTTTCGTAAACCGCAGGTCCGGGGTTCAAGCCCCCGCCCCGGCTCCAATCTTTCGACGTCTAGGTGCTGCTGGTCCTGATTGCACGCCGAGGCCGCTACGGGCAAGTGTTTGATGCTTTAGGAATCAGCGTCCACGCAGAAACGCGGACGAACATGCGAGCGCCAATCTAATTGGCGCTCTTGTTGTCGTCTTTTCCGCGGCTCTTTGGCACTGCCGTGGCTCTGAGCAGAACGTAGACCGTAAATCGACGCTCGATCTCCTCCGGCGTCATTTTTGCGATGTGGCGGTTGATCAATAAGCGCTTGCGCGTATCCCTCTCAGCGATGGTCACAGAACACCCCCAATAACATTGCGCTAACCATACGCTGTCGGTTAGAGCGCGTCAACACTCGAAGGTTTAGCTCGCAGGTAAGGCCTCGGGAACGCGAGATGTTCGACAGTGTTTCTTTGTGAGGGAGATGACGCCCATTTGACATTCCTGAAGTTAGCGACTAGCATCCCGCCAATCGCTCACCAGCTTGAGCAAATCAGGAGGTCATCGTGAACCCAGCTACACGGCTGCGGTTGCTCCCCAACGCGTTGGTGCAACTCTTGCTTTTTGTGTCCGTGCCGCTGTTGGCTCAGCAACCCGGTGGCCGCGGCGCGGTTCCGTTACCCGCCCCCAAGAACCTGAAACTCCTCGACCCGAAGTCCGATATGGCCTTCATCATGCAGAACTTCAACGAGGCCTTGGGCGTGAAGTGCACCTATTGTCATGTGGAAGGCGATTTCGCGGCCGATACTAATCCGAAAAAAGAAATGGCCCGCAAGATGATCGGGATGGTCCGGCTGATCGATACGAGCTTCCCCAGCAGCGCCGGAGTTTTTCCCGACGGATATCACGAGGTGGATTGCCTCACGTGCCATCGGGGAAGCGTAAAGCCGGAGACAGTGGCGCCGAGGAAGTTTTACAACCGGGGTAATTCGTTGGGCGACCCACCCCCACCTCAAAGACCCGGGGTCAGTTTAAAGCTGCTGCCTCCGGACACGCACGTACACGGCGCAGACTCGCTGATGGGCGAGTTCCGCGACGCCCTCAGCGTGGACTGCAACTACTGTCACGGCGGCGGAAGGACGCAAGAGGTAGACGTCAATCCGCGGAAGGACATCGCGCGGAAGATGATCATGCTGGTGCGGCAGATCAACGCCAATTTTCCCGGTACCGGCGTCTTCCCGGTGGGGAACCAGGAGGTAACCTGCTATACGTGCCACCGCGGTGACACCCACCCGGTGAGCGTGAGCAACCGGCGATACGACCTGCCCGCGCCAAAGCCGTAACGGAAGCGCCCGTGTCCTGGGTCTCGGGGTTCAAGCCCCCGTCCTAGCTCTAGAACTTAGCCAAGCCGTCTGACCCAGACCCGTCTAACAGACGCCGCCGTTTCTCATCCCGGCGAGGCGCGTTGCCGCTTATTTCTCAATCTCGATGCGCGCCAGTTCGCCGTCCAGCCATTTGGCTTCGGAAGCGATGAAGTCGATTTTCGCGGTGTGCCCCTTCAGTTGGCTGCACGGTTCGATCTTGCCTTGCATGCCCGCGAGGGTGGTGGCGTACCCGATTCGAGTTCGGTCGTTGGCGTGAAAAACCAGCGGCGCGGGCCGATCGCTCACTTTGGTCGTGACTTCCATTTCCGGCCCATTGCAGGTCACCTGGATAACGATGCCGATGATTTCGTTTGCTCCAACGCGCCGCTTGAGCACCGGCGCATTAGGATCGACAGCGGGCCCCGCCTCTGGGAGCTTGTCCGAAGCCGACTTATTGGATTCCGCGGCGTTCGTTTCCGCTCGCTCCGTAGCCTGTTCGACTTGGGCGGCGGCCAACGCGTTCGTCCGCGCGGCAGCCTCCTCCTGCATCTCCCGCTGGTGAGCGTCGTAATCGCGAGCCTTGGTGATGTAGATCAACATCTGGTCTGCCGCGTTGCGGATACCATCATCCGTCGCCGTTGCCAGTAGCCGGCGTCCGAGCGCCTCCGCGTCGTTGTACCGGTGCAAGTGGGCCAGCACTTCCGTGTAGGCGAGCTGGAAATTCAGGTTCCCCGGTTGCAGTTCGATTGCCTTCCGTCCAAAAGCAAGCGCCTCCGCGGACTTATCGTTCTCCCTTGCCAGGCACACCGCCAGCAGGGCGTTCGCGTCGGCAAAACCCGGCTTCACTGCCACCGCCTGCCGCAAATCCGGTTCGATTTGCGGATCGGACTGAGATACATCATCAAACGTCAGCTGCGCGCGCAGATACCGCGTCAGCGGGTCCTGCGGATCGAGCGCAACCGCCGCGGAGAAAGCAGCCAGCGCGTCGGCGCGTTCGTTGCGAAAATAATGCAGGAATCCGAGGTTTCGCTGCGCCAGCGCCAGCTTGGGATCCAGTTGCGCAGCCTCCTTCAGCAAAGATTGGGCAGGCTCAAACTGACGATGCAGTGCCAGGAATCCTCCCGAATATGCGTCCACTTCCGCTGGCGTGAGCGTGCGCGTCACAAGGCTGCTCTCCGCTACTTTTGCCGGAGCGGGGTAGGGAAAGACGAGAAAGGAAGAATTTTGAATGTAGGCAACGAGCCTCTCCTGGAGCTTGCGGATGTCCCCGAAAGCCTTTGCGGCGGCTTCTTCCTGGGTGGCTCCCTGGTTCAAAGCCGTCAGATAAGCGGCAAACGACGCGCTGTGAGCCTGCTTATCGCCGATGAGCAGGTAGTGCATCAACGCCCAGGACTCGGCATAAAAAATCGAGACTTTCTTCTGCTCGTTGTAATAAGGCGAGTTGTGGTCGACCTTGAACAACACCGGCAGGGGAATCAACGGCTGGCTGCGAAGCTCCTCGAGCAGGGCCCGATTGGGAATTCCGACAGTGGCATTCTTATCGGCGATCTCCGAATTACCGAAGAAATCCGCCATGCCTTCGGCCACCCAGGTCGGCAAACTGGGGAAATAGGGAACGGTAACCGAATGGTAGTATTCGTGGTAAACGGTTTCAAAGGGGTTCTCGCCCGGCGCGCTCAGGTTCACGGCCACTTGTGACTGGTCGTAAGGCCCCTGCTGAAAAATTCCGGCCGGATGCGTGTGTCCTTTTTCCGCCCAAAAATCCGGAAGCAGCTCGCGCAGCGAATTCTCGTCCTTGACGGCGAAAATGGTGATGACCGGCGAGGGGCTGTTCTTCACGTAGGAGAGAGAGTCGCGATAAAGCGCGCGAATCTGCTCGAACTGCACCGCCGTCTTACGCGCCTGTCCTTCACTGGCATTGCTCACGACGACAAAATTCGGGCTGCGCACCTCCACCCACTTGCCGGTCGGAGCTCCGGCGGCTGCCACCGCCAACAAGAACGTGGCGAGAGCTCCTGCCGCGACTTCTCTTGGCATCACCATCCTCCCAGAATCGGATGTGCTTACCGCCGGGGTGGGGCAGATTGTATCGCCATTTTTGTGCTGCTTGCCAGGGTCCGCCCGGACGTATAATCTGCGGCCAAAGCGTCAGACCGTCATCATGCAAGGAGTGCGCCGCCGATGCCCAACCGTTCTTTTTGGCCGAAATTGGTTTTTTTCGCTGTGGCCGCGATTGCCGCGATCCTGATCTCCGGCCAGCCCCTGGCCGCTGAAATACTCGATAAATTCACCGACATTTCCGGAACGATGCTCCAATACAAGGTGATACTTCCGACTGGCTACGACGCGGCCAAGGCCTATCCCGCGATTCTGGCCTTTCCTGGCGGATCGCAGGCCATGGAAATGGTGATGGGCACGGTGATGCGCAATTGGCGCGAGCAGGCCGAAAATCTCGGATATATCGTGATCGTTCCGGCCGCGCCCGATGGCGATCTCTTCTTCGAACAGGGCGACCGCGTTTTTCCTGCTTTTATCGTCAAGCTGCTCGCCGATTACAAGATTCAGCAGAACAAATTTCACATCGCCGGCGTCTCCAACGGCGGCCTGAGCGCTTTCCATATCGCGTCTCTCTACCCGCAATATTTCTGGTCGGTCACCGGCCTTCCCGGCTTTCTCGATGACCCCAACCCGCAGCACATGCACGCGCTCTCCAAGCTTTGTATCTACATGTACGCCGGAGAGAACGATCCCGGCTGGCTCCGCAGCGAACAGCAGGAAGCCGCTAAATTCAAGGCTGAGGGTTACAGCGTCCAATTCAGCGAAGAAAAAGGCCAGGGCCACGTTATGCGCACGCTCGAGGGTCCCGGCGCCGCGCGCCTTTTCAAACAGTTTGAACAGGCCCGCCAGGGCTGCGGCAAATAGCCTGCCAGCGGCGGGAACCCGATGCGCTGTTAGAATCAGAGACAACCGTGCGATAATTCGCTCAGTGCAACCAGGGCTCGTCCTGTGAATTCGAGGAACCTTAGATCTGAGGCGGAGGCAATGCCAATGAGAAAGACGGCAATCGCGGCAATGGTTCTGGCCATCGTCGTTGTGACCCTTTGCGTTCCGCTGATGGCACATCACGGAACGGCCGCATTCGAAAACGAGAAAAGAGTCACCCTGAAGGGAACTGTCACGGAATGGCTTTGGTCTAATCCCCATTGTCTGTTGCAGTTCGACGTAAAAGGCGATGACGGCAAAGTGGTGCATTGGGTGGGCGAGACTCAAAATCCAGTGAGCATGACCGACCGCGGTTGGAGCAAAGCGGCCATCAAGTCCGGCGACGAAGTGACTGTCGTGATGTTGCCGGTGAAAAACGGAGTGCCGCTCGGGCGCGTGGTCTCCGTCGCCCTGCCCAACGGCAAGACGCTGGTATCGGGCGAAGGCGTGTCGCTGGAACAGCGCAATGAATTAGAACGCCAAGTGCGCGAATCGAAGTGATTCACGCTGCCGGGCGCTATAGATGCACCGCCACAAGGCACCGAACCGGAGAGGAGCTTCGCAGAGCGAGCCCCGCGTCTCGCCCTTTCGTATTACCCGTTCGTAGATAAGCGATCAGGAACATGGGAACCCGACCTGCCGCCGCAGGGGATGTAAATCCCTGGATCATCGCCATCTCGGTGATGTTGAGCACGTTCATGGAAGTGCTCGACACGACGGTGGTGAACGTCTCGCTCCCGCATATCGCCGGCAGCCTTTCGGCCAGCGTTGACGAAGCTACCTGGGCGCTCACTTCGTATCTTGTCGCCAACGCCATCATCCTGCCGATCACCGGCTGGCTCTCGAATTACCTCGGCCGCAAGCGTTTGTTGATCTTTGCGACGTCCGGATTCACTGCGGCCTCCTTCCTCTGCGGTCTGGCGCCCACGTTGTCATTCCTCATTTTCTTCCGTGTAGTTCAAGGAGCATGCGGCGGAGCATTGCAGCCGATTTCCCAGGCGGTTTTGCTCGAATCGTTCCCGCCGGAAGATCGCGGTAAGGCGATGGCGTTCTGGGGTCTGGGTATCGTCGTTGCGCCGATGCTCGGCCCCGTGTTGGGCGGCTGGCTCACGGATAGCTATAGCTGGCGCTGGGTCTTCTACATCAACGTGCCGATCGGCATCGCCTCCGTGCTCATGACCCAGCTCTTCATTTTCGATCCCCCCTACATCCGGCGAACGTCCACGCGCATTGATTATTGGGGCATCGGCATGCTCGCGGTTGGTGTGGCCGCTCTTCAGGTGGTGCTGGATAAGGGGCAGGAGGCGGATTGGTTCGCGGCCCACTGGATCACCGCGCTTGCTGTAGTTGCGGGCGTCGCGCTTACCGCCATGGTCATTTACGAATTGAAAGCGCCCCATCCGGTGATCGATCTGCGGGTGTTTCTGGTGCGCACCTATAGCACCGGAGTCTTCCTGATGGCGATTTTGGGTGTCGTGCTCTATGGCAGCCTGGTGATCCTGCCGATCATGCTGCAGACGTTGCTGGGTTATCCGGCGCTGCAAGCGGGCATCGCATTGTTTCCGCGCGGGCTCGGTTCGTTTCTCACCATGCCCATTGTGGGCGCCTTCATGTCTCGCGTGGATCCTCGCAAGCTGCTGCTGGGCGGCATCGCCGGCGGCTCCGCCAGCCTGTTTCTGCTAGGCCGGCTCAACCTGAGCGTGGGTTACTGGGATATCTTCTGGCCCCAATTCCTGCAAGGCGTATCGCTGGCGTGCCTTTTCGTTCCCCTGACCACCATCACCATGGATCCCATTCGCCGCGAAGTGATGGGCAATGCCACCAGCATTTTCAACCTCATGCGTAATCTCGGCGGCAGTGTGGGCATCGCGGCGGTGACCACATTGGTGGCCAGTCACCAACAAACCAATCTCAACAACCTTGCCGGCAACGTTGCCGGGAGCAGGCTGCGTGTGCAGGCCCTCTTGGAGGCGTTCCGCAAATGGTTCATCTATCGCGGAGCAGACGCGGCCACCTCCACGCGTCGCGCCTACGATGCGCTCTTCGGAATCGTTCAGCAGCAGGCAGCCGTACTTTCCTTCAACCAGGTGTTCTGGCTGCTCGGGATGCTATTTGTCCTGATGATGCCATTGGTCTTCCTGATGCGCAGGCCCGCCCGCCGCGGCCAGATTGCGGCGCACTGAGTTTTTCCCCCGGGCAACCCCCGTAACGCGTAGGAGCGGGTTCGGTGTGTCGTGGTCTCACCGGTGCAGCGGCAAATTGTGCACGGTGGCGGCGACGTTTCCCGCGATGCCCAGCGTTTGCGGCAGCCACCAAAACCTCCGCACCCACGGATGCCGGCTGGTGGCCATCCGTTCGCCGAGCCACATGCCTGCGAAAACCTGCGCGGCGCCGATCGGTGCCATGCGCGCCCAGGTGGGCTTGCTTCCAATAAAAATCTTCGCCACCGGATCGACTTCGCTATACCCATGACTCAAGAATTGGCGCGTGGAGATGCCGTCGGAAATCAGAGCCGCGGTTTGCAATCCGCCCAGCAGAACGACGCGCCGATCTTTCAGCGCTCGGCAAAAATTGTGCGAATGGAGAAAACAGGCTTTGGGCAGCGCGGAAGCGCCTGCGTCCGTATGGTCTTCGAAAACGCCGGGCGGTTCCGGGATTGCCGGCGTAAATCGGATTGCCGCAAATTCCGCCGAGGTCTCGCTTGCTTCGGTTGGCAATCCGCCGTCTACGGTCGCGAGCTCCGCTGACACAGTGGGAGGGATTGGCCGCTCAGCGAGAGCATCGGCCTCGGCAAGTGCGCCCGCGGCGGCGTCGCCATCCACGGGGCTGCCGGTTCTTGCAAAACCTTTTGGGGCTGCGGCTCCCAGCAACAGCGTCAGGAAGAAAATAAAGACAAGCGCATCAACCGCAACGAAGATTTCATGCCGATGGTCCCGGATTGAGCCGCAGTAGTTGGTGCCGCGAGTTTGCTTGCGCAAAAGCATTCCGCAAGCAGCATAGGAAGCCCCACAACGGCCCCGCTACTGGTCCAAAGTTCAGGTGTTCTTGTTTCATCAGGATTTGTCGGTAAGAATCGGCGGAGATCCCACGGGTTCGCCGGTCCAGGGGGCGCGCCTGCGCCGGCTTGCCTACAGAAAATCTGTTATCTCAGGTAGGTGCGGACGATCTCAATGAGGTCGTCGGCGGCCACATCGGAGGTCTTGGTGTGCCGCGGCATATGGTTGCGAATGTGGTCCTCCATCAGCTCCGCCATCAGGCTGTTGATGGCTCCTCGTGCAGCCGCCAGCCGGTGAAGAAGCTCCGCGCAGCTCTGATGCTCATTGAGCGCGCGCTCTACAGACTCCAATTGGCCGATCACTTTCTTGGTGCGGTTCACCAGATCGAGCTTTTCTCGCGAGAGATGTGACATTTGGCTTGACTACCCTAGGGGGATAGGGTATCCGTCCAGGCAGGCGAAAGCAACGATGTTTTCTTTTGGGAATGGCGCATTATCGCGATTCGGGCCCTGCTGCCTCTTGCTGGCCGGCGCAGTGCTCTTCTTTTCGCCTTCCGTGCCGGCGCAAGATTGCAACTCTTCGAATGCCGGCGCGCCAAATTCGGATTCGGCGCAAACAGAACCTCTTCCGACGAAGGATCCGCAGACGAT
>Ga0079220_10000512_pt1 | contig 9946 bp, 7 predicted proteins | sample GAAS100_FD_75071 | JGI IMG/M metagenome (GOLD analysis project Ga0079220, IMG submission 75071) | Agricultural soil microbial communities from Georgia to study Nitrogen management - GA AS100 | ecosystem: Environmental > Terrestrial > Soil > Agricultural land | place: USA: Georgia | collected... | reverse complement strand
CGTTGTCATGGTCGGCCCTCCGTCCGATGCTTGACCAGTCACTTGATCGCCTGCAACGTCTCGCGGAGTTGTTTCAACTCTGCGATCGAGAGATCCAGATGTTGATCGCGCTGGGGTTGATCGTCCTTGAACTTCCAGAGTCGCTTGAATATGGCCAACAATTCCTTCTTGTGCGTCACAGCCAGGTCGTACGCCGGCGTCTTCGCCTGTTCTTTCGTCACACCGCAAAAAGAATCGAGCAACGCATGCAACTGGTTGTGGAAATCGTCGAAGGCATTGTCAACGCCTTTCCCGCCTTTGGCCTTGGCGGCTGAGGCTTCCATCATATTCGTCAAATTGACCAAGGTCTCGACGCCGCTCGCACCTTTGGCTTGTGCGGCGTAGTCTCCCGCGCGCGGGTAGAATAGGTAGCTGCAGCCGCTGAGGCCCATCAATAGCAGGGTCAAAGCCAGGAAACCAATCAGGCGTTGCATATAAGCCTCCCTTGAGTCCGTAAGACCAATAGTCAAGCATGTTGTCCGGTCAAGGTCAATGCTGGTTACGCCCACCATCCACCGCCTTTGTCTCACCCCTCATAGCTGTGCTATTGTTCGCCTCTCAGGAGCTTTCTCCGATCGGTTTGAATCGAAGGAGGCGGATCATGTCCAGATACAGATTAAGTGGATGTGTTGTTGTCGCAGTTCTCCTGTTTGCCGGCGCGACCGCGCACGCGCAAGGCATTTTCGATGGCGTACTGGATAAGACCAAGAAAAGCGCCGAGCAGAAAGCGCGCGATCGAGTGAACCAGCGCATCGATCAAACCATCGAGAAGGGAATGAATAAGACGGAAGAGACCGTCCAGTGCGTGGCGACGGATCAGGAATGTCTCAAGCGGGCCAAAGATGAGGGTAAACCGGTGTCGGTCGTCAATGCGCCGGCGGCCTCCGATTCGGTGAAATGCCTGGCGACGGACACCGGCTGTCTCAAACAGGCCAAGGCCCAAGGCAAGAAAGTGGAGGTTGTCGATGAAGCAGACCTCGATACCTTACGCTGTGCGACCACTGATACCGAATGCCTGAAACGCGCCAAATCGATGGGCAAGAAGGTTGAAATCATCGACTAACTGCCGGTGTCTTGACAATCTCCCCGTTTCCTTCCATCCTGCCGTCACCTCTTTTACACGCGAGTTGACGTGACTTCTTTTACGGCACTTCGTTCGCGTTTCGTGCATCCCCTCCCACCACTGGCAGGTTGCCTCTCGCTTGCGGTGGGCGGACTCGTCCTCTTGGGCTGGGCCGTCAACAGCACCGCGCTCAAGAGCCTCGCCACCGGCTACATCACGATGATGCCAAATGCCGCCTTGGCTTTCGCCTTCGTGGGTATCTCCCTGTTGAATACTTCGATCAGACCCGAGAAAACGTTTACCAGGCTGATCGCCCTCGGGTCCGCCGCCGTCGCCACGATCATCGGTCTGGTTACCACGCTCGAATACCTGTTGGGATGGTAATTGGGAATCGATCAATGGTTGTTCTACGACCCGCTGGAGACCGTCGGACCATGGATACCCGGTCGCATGGGGGTCAACACGGCCATCTGCTTTCTGCTCCTTGGTATTGCGCTTCTGCTGAAAATCACGAGAGCCGCTCATACCGAGGTTCTGAGCGACGGATCCACATTGGGAGCAATCTTATTCGCATTCATGGCGTTCCTTGGGTATCTCTATCAGGAGCAGTTCCTGTACGGGGTCGGCCAGTATACGCCCATGGCCTTGCACACGGCTCTCACGCTGCTTGTCGCCGGAGCGGGCGCGCTGGCGCTACATCCCGACCGCGGACTGATGGCGGTCGTCACGAGCGACCAGGCCGGCGGGTACATGCTGAGGCGTTTGCTGCCCGGAGTGCTGTTCATCTTGCCGGCCATCGGCTGGATTCGGTTATACGGTGAGCGCCGGGGATGGTACGGCACACCGCTGGGAGTGGCATTCTTTGCCACCATGGCCACCGTCGCCTTGTTTAGTTTGCTGTGGTTGACCGCCCGCTCGATGAATGAGGCGGATAAGGCCAGGCGACGGAGTGACCGGCTGTTTGCCTCATTCATGAGCAACCTGCCGGCTCTGGCCTGGATCAAAGACCTGCAGGGGCGCTACGTCTATCTCAATGACGCCTTCACAAGAGCCTTTGGTGTTCGTCTCGAGGAGTGGCAAGGGAAAACTGATCGGGAAGTATTGCCCGGCACCATTGCTGCTCAATTCCAAGCAAACGATGCACGCGTGGTCGTGACCAAACACGCTGTCCTCGCTATGGAAACGGCTCCGTACAGAGACGGACTGCATGAAAGCGTGGTGAGCAAATTCCCCATCGTCGACGAGGGGGGGAAGTTGGCGCTGGTCGGTGGAGTCGCGGTGGATATTACAGAGCGTAATCAGATCGAGACGGCTTTACGTGAGAGTGAAGAGAAATTCCGGCAGGTGACCGACCATATCCAAGAGGTATTCTGGCTAAGTGATGCATCCAAGAACGCTGTCCTCTATATCAGTCCCGCGTACGAATCGATCTGGGGGCGGTCGTGTGAGAGTCTCTACCTCTCGCCCCGATCCTGGCTTGAAGCCATTCATCCGGACGATCGAGAACGTGTCCTGGAAGCGGCGCTCACAAAACAAGCGGCCGGTACGTATGATGAAGAATACCGCATCGTGAGACCGGACGGCTCCATCCGTTGGATTCGGGACCGAGCCTTTCCAGTCCGTGATAGTTCCGGATCGGTGTCTCGAATTGCGGGCATCGCTGACGACGTCACGGAACGCAAAAAGGTGCAGAAAGAGTTGCAACAAGCTCACGACCAGCTGGAACTCCGGGTAGCGGAGCGGACCGCTGCGCTGCAAGAGAGTCAACAGCGGTTGGAAATGGCCTTTCATGGGGCGGGTCTGGCTTCATGGGATTGGAATATCGAGACCGGAGCCGTTGTCTACAACGAACGATGGGCTCAAATCAGAGGATTCTCATTGAACGACGTTGCGCCGCACATCTCCTCACGCATGAACGGGATCCATCCTGAGGACTTGCCTCTTGTCGAACAGCAACTGAAGGCTTGCCTCGCCGGAGACGCCCTCGAGTATGAGGCTGAAATGCGGGTGAACACTTGTGCAGGCGAGTGGACGTGGATTCTCGATCGTGGGAGAGTCATCGAGCGTGATTCACAAGGGAAGCCTTTGCGAATGGCTGGAGTCGAGATCGATATCACGGCGAGAAAGCGAGGAGAATTGGAGCTCAAACGGGCCCAGGCGTTCCTCATGTCGGTGTTGGAGCATATCCCCAACATGGTGTTCGTCAAGGAAGCGCGGGATTTGCGGTTCGTCCGATTCAACAAGGCCGGCGAAGCGCTGCTGGGGTATAGCCGTCACCAGCTCGTAGGGAAGAATGACTATGACTTTTTTCCGAAAGAAGAAGCCGATTTCTTTACACAAAAAGATCGTGAAGTTCTGGCCACAGAACGCTTGCTGGATATCCCGAGCGAACCGATACAGACCAAGGAACGGGGAACTCGAATTCTCCATACGAAAAAGATCCCCCTCTATGATGAGGCGGGAAAGCCGCAATATCTGCTAGGCATTTCAGAGGACATCACCGAACGCGTACAGGCGGAGCAGGCATTGAGGGAGAGCGAGCAACGCTATAGCTCGCTCGTCTCCCAGGCGACAGACATCATCTATACGGCCGGTTTGGACGGTCGGTTTGCGTTTGTCAACGCCGCTTCCTGTTTAATCATGGGCTATCGAGAGCAGGAATTGCTGGGAAAGCATTATCTTGAACTGATTCGTGAAGATTTTCGTGATCGCGCGCAACGTTTCTACCAGCGACAGATCGCCGAGCGTGTCCCCAGCACCTATTTGGAATTTCCTGCTGTGACAAAAGACGGCCGTGAAATCTGGTTCGGCCAGCGCGTGCAACTCCGGTTCAAGGAACAGGCGGTCGTCGGCGTGGAAGCCATTGCCCGTGACATCACCGCCCGCAAGATAGCGGAGCAAGCCTTGGAAGAGCGGGCCAAGTGTGCGGCTTTCACCGCGGAAGTCAGCCTCCTCTTGAACCATGACGAGCCGCTCGACCGTTTGCTCCAGCGCTGTACGGACGCAGCGGTGCAGCATCTCGGCGCCGCATTGACGCGGATCTGGTTGCTGAAACCGGGAGACCTCTGTGCAACATGTCACAAGGCTTCCTGGTGTCGTGACCACACCATGTGCCTGCATCTGCATGCGAGTTCCGGTCTCTCGACGAACCTGAACGGGGAATTCCGGCGAGTGCCCCTCGGAGCGCTGAAAATCGGCCGCATTGCCCAGGGGCAGGGCACTCTCCTGACGAACGATGTACTCCATGACGATCGATTGCCGAACAAAGCGTGGATACAGGAACAGGGACTCCGATCATTCGCCGGGTTTCCTTTGGTTGTCGAAGAACAGGTCTTTGGCGTTCTGGGTCTCTTCAGCCGTGAACTGATCTCCGAGCCGATACGTCAAACCATCGAATCAGTATGCAACGGCCTTGCGGCGTCTATTGCACGCAAGCAGGCTGTTGAAGCCTTGCAGGGTAGTGAAATGCGGACCCGCGCGATCGTGGAATCTGCCTTGGACGGCGTGGTCACCATTGACGAACAAGGAGCGATCATCGGGTGGAATTCCCAAGCAGCAGCGATGTTCGGTTACGAGGAGCGGGAAGTCCGGGGCAAACTGCTGAGTGAGACCATTGTGCCTCCTCGGTATCGCGAGGCCCATATGAACGGATTGCGCAGGTTTCTGTCGTCCGGTGAGGGCCCGATCCTGAATAGACGAGTTGAGCTGTCTGCTCTCCATAAGGATGGACGAGAATTTCCCATCGAATTGTCGGTCACGGCGATGACAATCGAAGACCGGAAGGTGTTCAGCGCGTTTATCCGTGATATCAGCGAACGCAAGCAGGCCGAAACGGCGTTGAAGGAGGCATTCGAACGATTGCGAGAGCTCACACGCCGGTTAACCCAGGCAGAAGAAGGCGAGCGCCGGCGGATCGCCCGAGAGCTTCACGACGAGTTCGGCCAGGTTTTGACCGGTTTGAAGTTCGATGTGGCATGGCTGTCGAAGAAGCTGTCTCGCATGAATGGTTCAGCCGAGGCGGCAGCGATGAAATCCAAGGCGGCGGCCATGTCGGACTCGGTCGATGGGCTGATCCAGTCGGTCCGAGCGACGGTGGCGGCCTTGAGGCCCGGCGTGTTGGATGACCTGGGGCTCGTCGCGGCGATCGAATGGCTGGTCGGTTCGTTCCGGGAGCGTACGGGCTTGCCCTGCGAGCTCACGATCGATCCTGTAGTTCGAGAGAGGGTCATCGAATCTGAATTGGCGACGACGGTATTTCGCGGCGCGCAAGAATTGCTGACCAACGTGATGCGGCATGCCCAGGCTTCGACGGTGTCGGTACGATTGATGGCACAAGACGGCCAGCTGAGCCTCACCGTCCATGATAACGGCCGCGGTATTCAGCAGGAATGGGAACGGGGCCGATCGCTGGGTTTGCGTGGGCTGCACGAACGCGTCAAACTGATCGGCGGCACAGTCACCGTTGTCGGTGCTTCCGGATCGGGGACCGAGGTCTCGTTGTCCCTTCCGATGAAGAGCGATATGGCGCCTGCGGCAAAGGAGCGGACATGAATATGTTGATTGTGGACGATCACGCGATCGTCCGCCTGGGACTCAAACGACTAGTCGCTGAGGCCTATCCCTATGCGAAGTTGGAAGAGGCGGCGACCGGTAAGGATGCGCTGGCCTTGCTGGACCGGGTCCGTTGGGATTTGGTGATCTTAGACGTCAACTTGCCCGATCAGAGCGGGATTGAGTTGTTAAAAGTCATGAAGGCTCGTCAGGCTGCGTTGCCCGTGATCATGCTCAGCCTCCATCCGGAAGAACAATATGCGCTACGGGCGCTAAAGTCCGGCGCCTCAGCCTATCTCACCAAGGAGCGTGCGCCGGAAGAATTGGAGACTGCGATCAAGCAGGTGCTGGCGGGACGCAAGTTCATCACCGCCACGTTGGCTGAACGCTTGGCCACTGTCGCGTTCTCGCCCGCGGATCAGCTGCCGCACGAGCGACTTTCGGACCGTGAGTTTCAAGTCCTCTGTGCGATCGGTCAGGGGAAGACCGTTTCATCGATTGCTTTCGACTTGGCGTTAAGTGTGAAAACGGTCAGCACCTATCGAACCAGGCTTCTCGACAAGTTGGACATGAAGAACAACACCGATCTGATCCGCTACACCCTCGAGCACACCCTCGTCTAGCTCTGCGTCGTGCCTGTAGGAAAAATCTTACAAGACAATCTGAACATTCTGCTGTTCTCTTTCCTTTCGAATTCCGATAGTGTAAGAAAGTATAACAACTTAGTTAGTAGTGCCATTGGCAGATTTTGTCTCCATGTTGTCAAACCAATCTGCACACCCAGTCCAACCGATTTCATCCGGCAGTCAGCCAGAGGCCCGAATGAAGATTCTGCTTGTCGACGATCATGCGATTGTCCGAGTTGGGCTCAGGCAGATGCTGGCGGATGCGTTCGACCAGCTCGACATCACAGAAGTTAGCACCGGGCAGGAAGCGCTCGCCAAAGCCCAGGACACATCTTGGGATCTGGTCATTCTCGACATCAATCTTCCTGATACGAACGGGTTGGATGTGCTGAAGAAATTGAAGGCGCTTCGTGCTTCTCTGCCTGTCGTGGTCCTCAGCTTCCACCCGGAGGAGCAGTACGCTGTGCGGGCCTTGAAGGGGGGCGCCTCGGCCTACGTGACGAAGGACAGTGCGCCTCAGGAATTGGCCACGGCGATCCAAACCGTTCTCGCCGGGCGTCAATACGTCACGCCGTCACTTGCGGAACGATTGGAGTCCATGCCGTTGCAGGCAGCAGGCAAGGCGCTCCACACGTTGCTGTCGGATCGTGAATTGCAAGTTTTATCGATGATCGGGAGCGGGAAATCCGTGACCGAAATCGCCACGGCATTGGACCTCAGTGTGAAAACTGTCAGCACCTATCGCATGCGGCTGCTTTCAAAACTCCAATTGAAGACGACGTCAGCCCTCATTCGTTACGCGCTCACCCACCATTTGTAAATCTGTAAGTCCTCCACCAGCCGAACGAACCTTGCATCCGAGCCTGCATGAAAAAGTCGGTCGGAGAGGACCAAGTCTTGCTCGGTCCTCTCAGATGAGCGGAGCAAGTTCTTACTGTGGGAATTGCGTTGGCGCAGTGATCTGTTGCCAGCCTTCGCCACTGAGCGACCGGAGAAACGCCACGAGATCGTGTTGTTCGTCCGCTGTCAGTTCCAGCGGGATGATCGTATTGTCCTGGTGAGGATTCTTGATCCCGCCCTGGTTGTAGAAGTTCACCACGTCTTCCAAAGTGGCAAAGCGCCCATCGTGCATGTACGGCGCCGTTCTTGATATCTCGCGCAACGTCGGGGTCTTGAACGCTCCAATATCTTCCGGGTTCTTCGTCTCCATGTAACGGCCGAGGTCAACGGTGTTCGTATCCCAGCCGATGCCGAGATTGTGGAACTTCTCGTCCGAAAAGTTGAACCCCGAATGGCAACGCGTGCAGCGTGCTTTCCCCCGGAACAGCGTCAGTCCTCGTTGTGCGTCCTCGGCGAGCGCCTGTTGATCTCCCCCGACATCGAACCGATCCGCCGGACTGTTTCCGGATAAGATCGTCCGTTGGAAACTGGCGATGGCTTTGCCCACGGCGTCGGTCGTGATGTCGCTGCCGAAGGCATCCTTGAACAGGCGACGGTACCCTTCGATGCCTTTCAGTTTCTTGACCATCTCATCGTGATTGATGAAGCCATGTTCCACCGGGCTGACCAGTGGACCGACGGATTGATCATCCAGCGTGGCGGCCCGTCCATCCCAAAACTGAGCTTTGCTGAAAACCCGGTTGATCGAAGCCGGCGCGCTTCGACCACCTTGCAACCGATGGATACCGGTCGAGACCGGCTGCCCGTCGGTGAAGGCAAGGGCAGGAATGTGGCAGCTCGCGCAGGCAATTGTATTGTTCTTCGACAGGCGTTTATCGAAGAACAGGAGGCGGCCGAGTTCGACCTTCTTGGCGGTCAGAGGATTCTCTTTGGGCACAAACGTATTGGCATCTTCCAAACCCAACAGTTCCGGAAGCACGAACGGCTCTCCGCCGACTGCTGGAGTCTTGGCGGCTTGTTTGGGGGCCGCGGCTCCCGACAGTGGAACAGCGAGACCTGCTGCGACGAGCAGGACGATCCCGGCTTTCCGCATGTATGGCAATGTCATCGTCATCGTGCGACTCCTTTCTCTATCCCGTGGGGTCATCATCCCGATCGGCACAGTACAGGTTTCGTCGACATTGGTCCAATTGATTATGCATGGATGGTCGATTTATAATTTTTATCGACATGACGCTCACAGAACTTCGGTACATCGTGGCAGTGGCGCAAGAACGGCATTTTGGCCGCGCCGCAGAACGCTGCTTCATCACGCAGCCGGCACTGAGTCTCGCTATTCAAAAACTTGAAGATGGTCTGGAGACCGCCATTTTTGAGCGGCGTAGGAATCAGATCACACTGACGCCGCTCGGTGAGAAAATCGTGCAACAGGCCCAACGTGTATTGGAGGAGGCGGAACAGATCAAGCTGATCGTCGCCCAAGGAAAAGACCAGCTGGCGGGACCGCTGCGCCTTGGCGTGATCGCCACGGTCGGCCCGTACATCCTGCCGGATCTGATTCCACTCTTGCACAAGCGCGCGCCGGCGATGCCGTTGGAGATCGAAGAAAACCTGACGGCCAACTTGAACCGGATGCTCCTGCATGGAAAGCTGGACGCCATCATTGTGGCGTTGCCACACGAAGAGACCGGTGTGGTGACGAGACCTCTCTATGAAGAGCCGTTCAAAGTGGTCGTGCCGATCACACACGCCTGGGCGAAGAAAAAGCGCATCGACATCGACAGCCTGAGCGGTGAAAAAATCATCTTGCCACATGCCGGCCATTGTTTCCGTCGACAGGTACTGGACCAATGTCCCGGTATCAGCAAGTCCGATCGCGAAGGTGTGCAAGGGAACTCACTGGAAACGATCAGACAGATGGTCGCATCAGGCCTCGGCATTACGGTATTGCCATGCAGCGCCTTGACGGCTAAACATCAGCATAAGCGATTGGCGACGGTGCCTTTTGCCGATCCCGTCCCGGAACGGCAAATCGGCCTGGCTTGGCGCAAGGGGTTCCCGCGACCGGCAGCGCTGGAGGTGATCGCGGAGGCGGTAAGAGCGTTGAAGATTCGAGATTTGGAGATGGCGAAGGGATAGGTGAGGAGTGGGTCTCCAGGTTGCATCGCACCAGATCAGTCTGTACAGTGATGGTGATTCCTTCTGCACGCGGCTGATCTTCCTGCCAGTTGGATTTGTGATCTTTCGGAGGCTTTGTGGTCATACGCAATAAGCGGCTCCTTATCGGGTTGCTCCTCTGGTATGTTGTTCTATCTCTGTGGACGGCCTACGAGCCGGCCGATCGGCAGTTCTGGCTGTTATCCAGCCTTCTGCCCGGTGCATTAGTGCTTCTCTTGGTCGGCACGCATCGTTATATCCCCCTGTCGCCGGCCTCCTATCTCTTGATCACCTGTTTCCTGACTCTCCATACCATCGGCGTCCATTACACATATGCGCAGGTACCGGCCGGCATCTGGTTCGAGCAGGCACTGCCTCTCGGCAGGAATCATTACGATCGGGTCGTGCACTTCTGTTTTGGTTTCCTGTTAACCTATCCGATCGAAGAGTTATTCCGGCTCGCGGCGTCGCTGCGCGGCTGGCTCTTGTATTATCTGCCGGTCATGACTGTCCTTGGGCTGAGCGGTCTGTGGGAGATCATAGAATCCTGGGTCGCGCGCACTGTGCACCCGGAACTCGGCATCACCTACTTAGGCTCGCAGGGAGATAT
>Ga0079220_10000511_pt1 | contig 9946 bp, 7 predicted proteins | sample GAAS100_FD_75071 | JGI IMG/M metagenome (GOLD analysis project Ga0079220, IMG submission 75071) | Agricultural soil microbial communities from Georgia to study Nitrogen management - GA AS100 | ecosystem: Environmental > Terrestrial > Soil > Agricultural land | place: USA: Georgia | collected... | reverse complement strand
GCCATCGCGTGAACCGTGCCGCGCTCGACGATGCCATCGCCGTTGTTCTTCGGCACTGGCTTCACCATACCGAAGAAGGAAAGGAGCTCCGCACGTCCGCGCGGCCGCTGAAGTGGGCAGACCTGGTGCGGTCGGCGACGTTCCGGTTACCGGCGAAGTTCAAGCATGTGCTTCTGCTCGGTATGGGCGGCTCCAGCCTTTGCCCCGAAGTCCTGCGCAAAACCTTCGGCAAAATCCCTGGCTTTCCGGAGTTGCACGTCTTGGACTCGACCGATCCCGCCCAGATCAGAGCCGTCGAGAAGAACCTCGATCTCAAGAAAACGCTCTGCATCGTTTCCAGCAAATCCGGAAGCACTCTCGAGCCCAATATCTTCAAGCAATATTTTTTTGAGCGCATCAAAGCCAAGGTCGGCCCCGGCGAAGTCGGCAGCCGCTTCATTGCCATCACCGATCCCGGCTCCAAAATGCAGCAGGTGGCGGAAACGGATAAGTTCCGCCGCATTTTTCACGGCGTGCCCAGCATCGGCGGTCGCTATTCCGCGCTCTCCAATTTCGGCATGGTTCCCGCCGCGGTCATGGGACTCGACCTTGCGAAGTTTCTTAGACTCACTCAGGAAATGGTTCAGGCCTGTGGCCCCTCTGCCGCTCCCTCCGCCAATCCCGGCGTGATTCTCGGCACCATCCTCGGCGTCGCCGCAAACAACGGCCGCGACAAACTCACCATCATCACCTCGCCGGGCATCTTCGATCTCGGCGCCTGGCTCGAACAGCTCATTGCCGAATCCACAGGCAAGGTCGGCAAAGGCATCATTCCCGTCGACCGTGAAAAGCTCGCGAAACCCCAGCTCTACGGCAACGACCGCGTCTTCGCCTATCTCCGGCTGGCCTCCAAGCCCAACAAGGCGCAGGACGCCGCCGTCGCCGCCATCGAAAAGGCCGGCCATCCTGTCATCCGCATCACCCTTCCCAATACCTACGCCATCGGCCAGGAATTTTTTCGCTGGGAAATTGCCACCGCCGTCGCCGGCTCCCTCATCGGCATCAACGCCTTCAATCAGCCCGATGTCGAAGCCAGCAAAGTGGAAACCCGCAAACTGACCGCCGAATACGAAAGCACCGGCAAACTGCCTGCCGAATCGCCGTTCTTCGAACATGCCGGCGTTAAGCTCTTCGCCGATGAGCGCAACACTTCCGCCCTCTCCGGCGCCGGCAAGCTCCCCGATATCTTGCGTGCTCATTTTTCCCGCATCGCCTCGGGCGATTATTTTGCCCTCCTCGGCTACATCCCGATGAACGACGCTGACGAAAAAATTCTTCAGTCGATTCGCCTCGCCGTCCGCGCCGGCAAGAAAGTCGCAACGTGTCTCGGTTTCGGTCCGCGCTTCCTGCATTCCACCGGCCAGGCCTACAAGGGCGGGCCGAATTCAGGCGTTTTTCTTCAGATTACTTGTGACGACGCCGCGGACCTCTCCGTTCCCGGCCAGAAGTACACCTTCGGCGTCGTCAAGGCGGCTCAGGCTCGCGGCGATTTCAACGTCCTCGCCGAGCGCGGCCGCCGCGCTTTGCGCGTCCATCTCGGCAAGAACTTGAAGTCCGGTTTGAATTTGCTCGCAAAAGCCGTCCAGCAGGCGCTCGCTTAGTTCTCGTTTGTCGCAGTTCGGTTTTTCTGACACCTTTTTACAGGAGTGCGTCGCATGCAACTCGGAATGATTGGTCTCGGCAGAATGGGCGCCAACATGGTCCGCCGTTTGCAAAAGGCCGGCCACAAGTGCGTCGTCTATGACCGCAGCGCGGATTCCATCAAGCAGCTCGCCTCCGAAGGCGCTACGCCCTCTGCTTCCCTTGCCGAGTTCGTGCAGAAGCTCGAGAAGCCCCGTGCCATCTGGCTCATGGTTCCCGCCGCCGTCGTCGATTCCACTCTTCACGAACTGCTCGCCAAACTCGAACCCGATGACGTTGTCATCGACGGCGGCAATTCCTATTACATCGACGACATTCGCCGCGCCAAGGAGCTTTCCGCCAAGAAAATCCACTACGTTGACGTCGGCACCAGCGGCGGAGTCTGGGGACTCGAACGCGGCTACTGCCAGATGATTGGCGGCGAATCGGAAGTGGTAAAGCGCCTCGATCCCATTTTCAAAACGCTCGCTCCCGGCCGCGGTTTCGTTCCGCGCACTCCGGGACGCGAGAAGGCCCCCGGCACCGCCGAAGAAGGCTATCTTCACTGCGGCCCTTCCGGTGCCGGTCATTTCGTCAAGATGGTTCACAACGGCATCGAATACGGCCTGATGGCTGCCTACGCCGAGGGTCTGAACATCCTGAAACACGCCAACGCTGGCAAGCTCCACCGCGAAACCGATGCCGAGACCACCCCGCTTCGCGATCCCGAACACTTTCAGTACGACCTCAATCTCGCCGACATCACCGAGGTCTGGCGCCGCGGCAGCGTCGTCGCTTCCTGGCTCCTCGACCTCACCGCTATTTCGCTCCTCGATCAGCCCACCCTCGAGCGCTTCTCCGGACGCGTCTCGGATTCAGGCGAAGGCCGTTGGACCATCCTCGCCGCCATCGAGTCCGGCGCTCCCGCACCCGTGCTCAGCGCGGCGCTGTATCAGCGCTTCACTTCCCGTGGTGAAGACGAATTTGCCGCCAAGGTCCTCTCCGCCATGCGCTTCCAGTTTGGCGGCCACGTCGAGAAAAAATCATGAGCGGCTGCCGCGCATCCGAATATTCGGGTGCCTCCATGCTTGCTGCTATCATCGAATGAATATGGCTATCGCGAATCAACTGTCTGCTGAGTCCCCCAAGCCTGCTCCGCCTTGCACCATGGTCATTTTCGGCGCCAGCGGCGACCTCACTAAACGCAAGCTCCTGCCCGCCCTCGTCAATCTGGCCCGCGAAGGACTTCTGTCCCGGCAGTTCGCCATCGTTGGCTTCGCTTTCGATCAGATGAATACAAACTCGTTCCGCGAGCTGCTCACCAAGGAAATCAACGAATTCTCCGCCGAACCGGTGGATCAGAAGCTTTGGCAATGGTTCCTCGAACGCATTTACTACGTTCAGGGAAATTTTTCGGACGACGCTGCTCATCAGCGCTTAAAGGACCAGCTTGCCGAGGCTGAAAAAAAACACAATACGCAAGGGAATCGCTTTATCTATCTCGCCGTCGCTCCGCAATTCTTTGCTCCCGTGGTCGCCAAACTCGGCGCGCTGGGAATAACCCGCGAAGAAGCCGGCCGATGGTCCCGCGTCGTTGTCGAAAAACCCTTCGGTCACGATCTCGATTCTGCCATCCAGCTCAACAAGGACCTGAAGGAAACCCTCGACGAAAAGCAGATCTACCGCATCGACCATTACCTTGGCAAAGAAACCGTCCAGAACGTCCTCGTCTTCCGCTTCGCCAACAGCATCATCGAGCCGCTTTGGAATCGTAATTACATCGACCACGTTCAGATCACCGCTGCGGAAAGCGTCGGCGTTGAGCACCGCGGCGCCTACTACGAAAAAGCCGGCGCCTTGCGCGATATGGTGCCCAATCACCTTTTCCAATTGCTCACCCTCACCGCGATGGAGCCGCCCATCTCCTTTGCCGCCGACGCCGTCCGCGACAAACAAACCGAAATCCTCCACGCCATTCAGCCTCCCAGCCCCGAGGACGTCCTTCACAACATGGTTCGCGGGCAGTATGGATCGGGCACCGTCGCCGGTGAGCGCGTTCCCGGCTATCGCTCCGAGCCCGGCGTTGCTCCCGATTCCAACACCGAAACTTTCGTTGCCCTCAAGCTCAACATCGACAATTGGCGCTGGGCCGACGTCCCCTTTTATCTCCGCACCGGCAAGCGCCTCTGCAAACGCGTCACCGAGATCTCCATTCAGTTCCGCCGCGCGCCGTTCATGCTATTCCGCAACACCACCATCAAGGACCGCCGCCACAACCGCCTCGTCATCCACATTCAGCCCGACGAAGGCATTTCCCTGCGCTTTGGCGCCAAGGTTCCCGGCTCGGTCATGAAGCTCGGCCTCGTCAACATGGATTTCGATTACGCCCGCGACTTCGGCACTTCTCACAGCACCGGCTACGAACGCCTGCTCTACGATTGCATGATGGGCGACGCCACTCTGTTTCAGCGCGCCGACATGGTCGAAGCCGGCTGGAACGTCATCCAGCCGCTGCTTGACGTCTGGAAAGCCCTGCCTCCGCGCGGCTTCCCGAATTATCCCGCGGCTTCCTGGGGCCCTCAGGAGGCCGATGATCTTCTCCAACGCGATGGCCGCGCTTGGCGCGACATCGTGAGCGACGATCATGACGCTTTGTCCCAGTGCGCCGCTGCCAGCGAGCAAACCGCCTCCGCTTGAAGCAGGAACTTCGGCCGGACTTTCATGCTCGCTCGCCGCGGCGGGCGCTGCTTGGGAATTCCCTCGCGGCGAATTAAGATTTCCTGTAGTCGCTTCCTTGAGATTGGAGTCCGCGTGCCCGAGAGCCATCCTCCCGAAGTCCTCGTTCTCGCCGATGCGTCTGCGATCGCTGCCCGTGCCGCCGAGGAATGGTTGCGTGTTTCCGCCGAAGCCGTCCGCGCCTCCGGCCGCTTCACCGTCGCTCTGGCCGGCGGCTCCACCCCGAGAACCCTATACAACCTTCTCGTCACCGATCCGAAGCTGCGCAACTCCCTCCCATGGGATAAAATGCTTGTGTTCTTCGGGGACGAGCGCCACGTCGGCCCGGACCATCCGGACAGTAACTACAAGATGGCTTGGGAAGCGATGCTCTCGAAAGCTCCGCTCGCACCGGAGCAAATTTCGCGTATCAAAGGCGAATACGAAGACACGGAAAAGGCCGCGCGGGAATACGAACAGGAAATCCGCAAGCGCTTCGAATTAAACGAAGCCGATTTTCCTCGCTTCGATTTGATTCTCGCCGGAATGGGAAACGAAGGGCATACCCTCTCGCTTTTCCCCGGAACGAAAGCGCTGCACGAAAAAAAGCGCATCGTGACGCGCAATTGGGTCGGCAAGCTTTTTACCGAGCGCATCACTTTGACGGCCCCGGCCGCTAACAATGCGGCCAACGTGATTTTCATGGTCACCGGCCCGGATAAGGCGCTCGCGCTCAAGGGCGTCTTGGAAGGGCCCCTTGAGCCGGAACAGCTTCCGTCGCAGATGATCCGGCCGTCGAAGGGAAAACTTTTGTGGCTGGTGGACACCGCCGCCGGCTCCATGCTATCGCTCCAAACCCGGAATTGAACAAGGAGAAATACACGCAATGGCAACCGCAACAGCAAACGGAATCCAGTCCTATCTCGGGGCAAAGGCGGATTCTCTGCTCGGTTTCAACTCCCCAAAAATTTCCAGGGATCGCCTGCATCTCCCCGGCCCCGATTTTATCGACCGCGTTTGGGCGCCCTCGGACCGCAACGTTCGCGTCCTCGCGAACCTCCATCGCCTTTTTCATCATGGGCGTCTCAGCGGCACTGGCTACCTTTCCATTCTTCCCGTCGATCAGGGCATCGAACACTCCGGCGGCGCCAGCTTCGCCAAAAATCCGGATTACTTCGACGGCGAAAATATCGTCAAGCTCGCCCTTGAAGGCGGCTGCAACGCCGTCGCTTCCACTTTCGGCGTCCTCGGCTCTGTCGCCCGCAAATACGCCCACAAGATTCCGTTCATCGTCAAGCTCAACCACAACGAACTCCTCACTTTTCCCAACCAGTTCAACCAGATTTTTTTCGGCACCGTGAAGGAAGCCTACGACATGGGCGCGGCCGCCGTTGGCGCCACCATTTACTTCGGCTCCGAACAGAGCGACCGCCAGATCATCGAAGTCAGCCAGGCTTTCGCTCAGGCCCACGAACTCGGCATCGCCACTGTTCTGTGGTGCTACCTGCGCAACAGCGCCTTCAAAAAAGACAAGGACTACCACGTTTCCGCCGACCTCACCGGCCAGGCCAATCACCTCGGCGTCACCATCGAAGCCGACATCATCAAACAAAAGCTGCCCGAAAATAACGGCGGCTACCAGGCCCTGAACATGGGCGATTCCAGCTACGGAAAATTCGACAAGCGCATCTACACCGATCTTTGCAGCGATCACCCGATTGACCTCTGCCGCTATCAGGTCGCCAACTGTTTCATGGGCCGCGCCGGCCTCATCAACAGCGGCGGCGCTTCCGGCGCCAACGATTTCGAGGAAGCGGTGACCACCGCCGTTATCAACAAGCGCGCCGGCGGCACCGGCCTCATCTCCGGACGCAAGGCGTTCCAGCGTCCCATGAAGGAAGGCGTCAAGCTGCTCAACACCATTCAGGACGTCTACTTGAGTTCCGAAGTCACCGTGGCCTGAACTACCGCGTCAGGCGCGAACCGCAGGCAATCTCGACGGCAAGCTGGCGTCGCGCGTGAAGCGCGCGATTGCGATGCTTGCGCGCCGCGCCGTTCTCGTCGGCGCGGCGTCTTGCGTCCGCTTTCCTCTCTTCAATTCTCTTGAAACCATTTCCCATTCTTCGCATCGCATGAAGAGAGAAAAGCGCAAGGAGATTGTCGTGCCCGATAAACTCGCGGGGAAAGTCGCCGCCATCACCGGCGGAAGCCAGGGCATCGGATTCGCCATCGCCGAACGCCTTGCGCGAGACGGAGCGGACATTGCGTTTTGCTACCGCTCGAATAAAGCCGGCGCGGACGAAGCCGAAAATACGATTCGCGCCGCCGGACGCCGCACTTTTGGTTTTCAATGCGATGTCGGCAAAGTCGGCGACGGGCAGCGCTTCATTCAGGAAACCGTCGCGAAACTCGGAAAAATCGACATTCTTGTGAACAATGCGGGCATCGAGAAACGCGCGGACTTTTGGGACGTCAGCGAAGCCGATTTCGACGCCGTCCTCAACGTCAATCTCAAGGGATTGTTTTTCATCACGCAGGCGTTCGCTCGTCACCGCATGCAGGCGAAAGCCGGAGGAAAAATCATCAATATCAGCAGCGTGCATGAAGAGCTGCCGTTTCCGCATTTCGCTTCGTACTGCGCCAGCAAAGGCGGCGTAAAAATGCTGACGCGCAATTTGTCCATCGAGCTGGCCCCGTTCGGCATCACCGTTAATTCCATCGCGCCGGGCGCCATCGAAACGCCCATCAACAAAAACCTGCTGAACGATCCCGCGAAACTCAAATCGGTCACGGAAAATATTCCGCTGCGCCGTTTGGGAAAGCCGGAAGACGTAGCCGCCTTCGTTTCATTCCTCGCTTCCGACGGCGCGGATTACGCGACGGGAACGACTTTTTTTGTCGACGGCGGCCTCACCTGGAATTACCAGGAGCAGTAAGCGCCGCGCTGCTGTAGCGTTGCGCGGAAACGAACTTTCAGGCGCGGGCGAGCGTGGCCGACTGCGCGGCATGCAGCAGCTTCCGCGCGTTTTCCTGAATGTTGCCTTGCCCGAACACCGCGTATCCCGCGACGAGAATTTCCGCGCCGGCGCGAACCACGTCGGCGATGGTGTCGTGCGCTACGCCGCCATCCACTTCAATCCGGAAATCCAGCCGGCGCGATTCGCGGATTCGCGCGAGCTCCTCGATTTTCTTCAGCGAGTTGCGAATGAATTTCTGGCCGCCGAATCCCGGATTCACGCTCATGATCAATACGTGATGCACAAGCGGCAGAACCTCGTCGAGCGTGTGCACCGGCGTCGCCGGATTCAGCACCACGCCGGGCTTGCAGCCGTGGTCGATGATGTGATGCAGCACGCGATCCAGGTGCACGCAGGCTTCCTGGTGCACGGAAATCCAGTTCGCGCCGGCTTCGGCGAACGCGGGTATGAAGTCATCGGGATTTTCGATCATCAGGTGGCAATCGAAAGGAACGTCTTTCACCGCCTTGCGCAGCGAAGCCACGACGGGCGGGCCTATGGTGATGTTCGGCACGAAGTGCCCGTCCATGATGTCCACGTGGAGGACGGTGCCGCCGCCGGCGATGGCGGCGTTCGCGTCCGCGGCCAAGTTGGCGAAATTGGCGGAGAGGATCGACGGAGCAAGCTCAATGTTAGCGGTGGGCGGCAAGGGGCTGCGTCCTCCTTCGGCGGATTCGATTATACGCGAAGGCGCGATTCGCGACGGGCGATTGGCGAGCGGCCGGCGGGGATAAGTTGCTTGTTTTCAGCTTTGGGAACGATGGAGAGGGGGTGGCCCCCTGGGTTTTTGCAACGATATCAAAACAAAAGAGATGGAGCGCGGGGTCTGCTAACGATATCAAAGCGAAGGAGTTGAGGGCGAGGCAGGAAGGCCGCTGAAACTGGGCCGGCGAGGGCATGGGAGAACTCTCGAAACGTCGGAAAGAAGTATACCAGAAATGTACTAGTACTGTCAAGGGAAATGTTGGCGCAAGCCGCGCGAATTATGGATAGGGGAGCGGCGCGCAGGAAAGCTGTTCTGGTCAGATACGGGGGAAAATAATCCGCAGAAGAAGCGCTTTTCCATCAACGGCGACAACGCGGAAGGTGCCAAGGGCTTCGTGCTCGCGCGAGGAAAATGGTGGAGCCGGTGCTTGTAGCGAGGCTCGGAGGCGGCGGTACGGGCAACACGCGCTATGACCGCAGCACAATGTCAGAGAACGTGCGGTCCGGTTTCTCCATCCGGGTTTCTCGCCGGACTACTGAACGCTCAGGAGCTTGCCTTCAAAGGGTTCAAAGTCGGCACTACACGAATTCACGGTCGCGCCTTTGGACGACTCGTGGCCCTGTACCATCCATTGAATCTCAACGTTCATGTTGTCCGGTTTGTGTCCCAGACGATTAACCCAAAACGATGCGGTGTCCAGGTCAAGCTGGCAGCCTGTGAAGGTGCGGATGGCTTTCAGAGTTTGCTCTGGAATGGAGTGCAGGAGGTCCCGTTTTTGCGCAGGTCCGAAACGCGGTTTCGCGCGGAGAACTGCTTCCATCCATTCGGGGCGCTCCCATTCTGGATGGTCCCAAATCTCCCGCTTTGCGGCCTGGCTCTTGCCATCGACAAAGCTTCCGCGAGCTCGAAAGCCTTTGATCGGAAAACGAGCAGAATATCCGACTGATATGGTCAGAAACTCGGAAAAGCTTGGAAGAAACAGTCCGGTGCAATGAGGAATCGTCATCTTCTGCCCGGCACCAGGAACGCCGGAACCTGGGCGGCATGGCGCGATATCAATCTGCTGTGCCGACAAGCCGTCGGCGTTGGACAAGTGAAATTCCTCTGATCTTGAGAGAACCAAGCCGTAAACATGCTTAAGGTCGGGATAGACTGCGTCGAGGAAGTGTTCCACTACCGCGACTCGGTCAAACTCGCCAAACCGCTGTGCCGGCAAGATGGCGAACGCGGAGGCTAGCAGTAGCAAACTTACCAGCGCACTTTTTGGGAATTTCTTCCTCATACCGCTCTCCTGGATGTCGGTCTTCACTTCAGTTTCACGGATGGGTTACCAAGCACCATGAAAGTTGGGAAACCTGGGGACATGTCTAACGAAGTCGGCCGTGTCAAGAGCAATTCGCCGTGTTCTTCGGGCGGGTGGCGCATAGACTTGTCTGTCTCCATTTGGTTGCGGAGTATATCATTCAGGAACTACACAGGATAGGAAGCAAGCGTAGGAGCGGGTGCCGCACCCTTGGGTGTGTAAGGGTGCGGGTTTTGAAGTTGCAGTTCTGCGCTGATGAAACGCCAACGACATCCCTTGAAGCGATTTTATGGGAGAAATGACCTCCACTTCATCACCTTCAGCTGCTACCGGCGACGGCCGTACCTCGGGACGCTTCGCGCACGCAATCGCTTTGCGAGGATTCTCGATCAGGTCCGCAAGGGGCACAAATTTGAGCTGATTGGATATGTGCAGATGCTTCTACGCGAAGGGAGAGGATGGATTGCTGCCGATGGATGTGTTGAAACCGAAGGGCGGAAGAAGCTAAGGCAAAGTCAAAACCCGCACCCTTGAAAAAGCAAAGGG
>Ga0079220_10000510_pt1 | contig 9948 bp, 14 predicted proteins | sample GAAS100_FD_75071 | JGI IMG/M metagenome (GOLD analysis project Ga0079220, IMG submission 75071) | Agricultural soil microbial communities from Georgia to study Nitrogen management - GA AS100 | ecosystem: Environmental > Terrestrial > Soil > Agricultural land | place: USA: Georgia | collected... | reverse complement strand
ATAGCGAGGGCTAATATCTTCGCCGTGCAGTTCCATCCGGAAAAGAGCCAACGCGCCGGCCTGCGCCTGCTCGCCAACTTCGTCGCCTGGAACGGGACCCTGTAAAGACGGTCGCACACGCGCGTTCGCGCATCTTCCGCAAAGCTCCTTCACGCAGCCCGCTCGCTGCCATGCAGATCATCCCCGCGATCGACATCAAGGACGGACACTGCGTGCGTCTGAAGCAAGGCGACATGCAGTCGGCCACCGTGTTCTCGGAAGACCCCGCCGCGATGGCGCGTCACTGGCTGGATCTCGGTGCCGAGCGGCTGCATCTCGTCGACCTGAACGGCGCGGTCGCCGGCAAGCCGCGCAACGAGCTCGCGATCCGTGAGGTCGTGAGCGTCATCGGCGACGAGATCCCGGTGCAGCTCGGCGGCGGCATCCGCGACCTCGACACGATCGAGCGCTATCTCGACGACGGCATCAGCTACGTCATCATCGGGACGGCCGCGGTGAAGAATCCCGGCTTCCTCCACGACGCGTGCTATGCGTTTCCCGGGCACATCATCGTCGGCCTCGACGCGCGCGACGGCAAGGTCGCGACAGACGGCTGGTCGAAGATGACCGGCCACGACGTCGTCGATCTCGCGAAGAAGTTCGAAGACTACGGCGTCGAGGCGATCGTCTACACGGACATCGGCCGCGACGGCATGCTGACCGGCGTCAACGTGGAGGCCACGGTGCGGCTCGCGCGCGAGCTCAAGACGCCGGTGATCGCGAGCGGCGGCATCGCATCGGTCGCCGACATCAACCAACTCGTGCCCTACGCCGGCGATGGCATCATCGGCGCGATCGCTGGGCGCGCGCTCTACGAGGGCAAGCTCGATTTCAGGGAAGCGCTGAAGGCCGCGAAAGGCGCGGGATGAATGCCGACGCCCTCACCCCTCGCCCCTCTTCCGCTCGCGGGCGAGAGGAACAGTCGTGGCGCTTGCGCGCGCAAAGTGGATGAGCCTCGCCAAGCGGATCATTCCCTGTCTCGACATCGCGGGCGGGCGCGTCGTCAAGGGCGTCAACTTCGTCAACCTGCGCGACGCGGGCGATCCGGTCGAAGTGGCGCGTCGCTACGACGAGCAGGGCGCCGACGAGATCGCGTTCCTCGACATCCGCGCGAGCGTCGAGTCGCGCGGCCTGCTCTACGACATGATCGGTGCGGTGGCCGACCAGGTGTTCATCCCGCTGACCGTCGGCGGCGGCGTGAGCTCGCTCGATGACATTCGCGCGCTGCTCAATGCGGGAGCGGACAAGGTCAGCATCAACACGGCCGGTGTCGAGCGGCCCGAGCTCTTCGCCGAGGCGTCGGCGCGCTTCGGCGCCCAATGCATCGTCGCCGCGATCGACGCCAAGCAGTGCGCGGTCGATCGCTGGCAGGTCTACATCCACGGAGGCCGCACGCCCACCGGCATGGATGCCGTCGAGTGGGCGCAGGAGGTCGCGACGCAGGGCGCGGGCGAGATCCTGCTGACGAGCATGGATCGCGACGGCGCGCGCAACGGATTCGACCTGAAGCTCACGCGCGCGGTAGCCGATGCCGTCGACGTGCCCGTCATCGCGTCAGGTGGCGTCGGCACACTCGCGCATCTGGTCGAAGGCATAACGGTGGGTGGTGCCGATGCGGTGCTCGCCGCGTCCGTCTTCCATTACGGCGAATACACGATCGGGCAGGCGAAGGCCGCGATGCGCGCCGCCGACCTGGAAGTTCGCGCCTGACGCCGAGGCGGCCACCGCACGCCACCATGAGCGACGATTGGCTCGACGCGGTGCGCTGGAACGCCGACGGCCTCGCGCCGGCGGTCGCGCAGGACGCCGCCACGCATCGCGTGCTGACGCTCGCGTGGATGAACCGCGAGGCGCTCGAGCGCACGCGCGACACGCGCGAGGCGCATTACTGGTCGCGTTCGCGCGGGCGGATGTGGCGCAAGGGCGAGCGCTCGGGACACGTGCAGCGCGTGCGCGAGATACGCCTCGATTGCGATCGCGATGCAATCCTGCTCGTCGTCGAGCAGATCGGCGGCATCGCCTGCCACACGGGCCGCGAGCGCTGTTTCTATCGACGGCTCGACGGCGACGAGTGGCACACGGTGGAACCCGTCCTCGAGGACCCGGTGACGATTTATGGCCGCGAATGAATCGGCCCGCGACGACGTGCTCGCGCGCGTCGCCGCGACGATCGAGGCGCGCAAGCACGCCGATCCGCGCGACTCCTACGTCGCTACGCTGCTCGCCGGCGGCGATGCGGTGCTGAAGAAGATCGGCGAGGAGGCGACCGAGACGGTCCTCGCCGGCAAGGAGGGTGATAAGATTCGCATCACCGCCGAGGTCGCCGATCTGTGGTTCCACTGCCTGGTGCTGCTCGCCCGCCACGGCCTCGGTCCCGCCGACGTGTTGCGCGAGCTCGCGCGCCGGGAAGGCGTTTCCGGTCACGCCGAGAAGGCGTCGCGCGGCGGCTGAAACGTGTCCGGCGATGCATGCCGGCGTGAAGCGAATGATCCCGATGGCCCACGACTCCAACTGCATTTTCTGCAAGATCGTGCGCGGCGAAGTCCCGAGCCGCAAGGTGTACGAGGACGACGACGTGCTCGCGTTCCACGACATCCAGCCGCAGGCGCCGGTGCACTTCATGCTGGTGCCCAAGAGCCACGTGGCGTCGCTCTACGACGTGACGGACGCGGACACACGCGCGCTTGGCAGGATCCTGACGCTCGCGGGGCGCCTCGCGCGCGAGCAGGGGGCCGGCGACGGCTTCCGCACGATCATCAACACCGGACGCGTCGGACGGCAGGACGTGAAGCACGTGCACGTCCACGTGCTCGGCGGCCCCGAGCCGCTCGGGCCGATGCTCGCGCGACCGGACAAGTGATCCGGCGATGAAGAGGAGGGAACGATGGGTGGATTGAGTATCTGGCACTGGCTGATCGTGCTGCTGGTCGTCGTGCTGATCTTCGGCACGAAGAAGCTGCGCAACATCGGTCAGGACCTCGGTGGCGCCGTGAAGGGCTTCAAGGAGGGCATGAAGAGCTCCGAAGCGGACACGCCGCCCCCCGCCGAGCCGCCTTCGCAGGTGACCGGCCGGACGCTCGAAGGCGAGGTTCGCAAGGAGCCTTCGACCAAGGTATGACGCCGGCGCCTCGCGCGCACGCGGCCGCGCGCGCGCCCGCGCCCGTGCGCGCATGGGAGCGCTGATTCGAGCATGTTCGACATCGGCTTCTCCGAGATCCTCGTCATCGCGGTGGTCGCGCTCGTCGTGATCGGGCCGGAGCGGCTGCCGAAGACGGCGCGTACGCTCGGCCTGTTGTTCGGGCGGCTGCAGCGCTACGTGAACGAGGTGAAGGCGGACATCAACCGCGAGATGGAGCTCGACGAGCTGCGCCGGCTGCAGCGCGAGATGCAGGGCGCGGCGCACGAGTTCGAGCAATCGGTGAAGAGCGCCGCCGACGACGTGGCGAGCGGCGTGCGCAACGTCGAGCGCGAGCTCAACGCCGCGGCCTCCGATGCACCGCCCGCCGCGGCGCCGCAGCCGGCCGCGCCAGCGCCGCCGGCCGCACCGGCAGGCGAATCGCCTCGGCAGTCGGCGCTGCCGGGCTTCGACAAGATCTGATGGCGCGCGCGGAAGCGGCGGCGCGCCTTCGCCCGCGATCGCGCGCAGGCACCCGATGACCGATCCCGCCGAAACGCAGGAATCCTTTCTCTCGCATCTGATCGAGCTGCGCACGCGGCTGATGCGCTCGATCATCGCGGTCGTCGTCGTGCTCGTCGTGCTGTTTCCGTTCGCCAAGGATCTCTACGCGCTGCTCGCGCAGCCGCTGGTGCGCGTGCTGCCGCATGGCGCGACGCTGATCGCGACCGATGTGACCGGCACGTTCCTCGTGCCCCTGAAGGTCACGTTGATGGCGGCGTTCCTGATCGCGTTGCCGTACGTGCTGTGGCAGGCGTGGGCGTTCGTCGCGCCCGGGCTCTACCAGCACGAGAAGCGGCTCGTGCTCCCGGTGCTCGTGTCGAGCTGCTTCTTCTTCGCGATCGGGATGGCGTTCGCGTATTTCGTCGTGTTCCCCGTCGCGTTCGGCTTCTTCGCCGGCTACACGCCGGCCGGCGTGCAGATGATGACCGACATCGACAAATATCTGTCGTTCGTACTGACGATGTTCGTCGCGTTCGGCATCACGTTCGAGACGCCGGTGGTCGTCGTCGTACTCGTCCGGATGGGCGTGGTGCCGCTCGACAAGCTGAAGTCGATCCGGCCGTATGTCATCGTCGGAGCGTTCGTGATCGGCGCGGTCTTCACGCCGCCGGACGTCATCTCGCAGTGCCTGCTCGCGGTGCCGCTGTGGCTGCTCTACGAGCTCGGGCTCATCCTCGCGCGATTCGTCGCCGCACCTGCTGCCCGTGCTGCGCAGGAGACCGAGCCGGCGAAGTAAGCGTTGACCCGGGTAGCCGCGGCTACGCCGGACGCCGCCGTTTCCAGAGAAAGGCGCCTGTGCTGGAGGAGACTATTGCGTTTCCGGCCGAGGGCGCTTGGCGACGGTGACGTCGATATCGAGCGGTTTCCCGTCGCGCAGCACCTTTATCCGCGCGTTCGAGCCGGGCGCCAGCTCCGCGATGCGCGCGAGAAGCTGCGGCACGTCCGGCGTCGACTTTCCGCCGATCTCGACGACGACGTCGCGGACCTGAATGCCCGCGCGATCCGCCGGGCCGCCGCGCTGCAGCGCCCGCACGAGCACGCCGTCGGTGCGCGCCAAGGCGAGCGCCTGCGCCGCCTCGCGCGTGATGGCTTGCGGCTCGACGCCGAGCCAGCCGCGCGTGACCTCGCCTTCCTTGATGATCTGTGCGAGCACCGAGCGTGCGAGCGACACCGGAATCGCGAAGCCGATGCCCATCGAGCCGCCCGACTGCGAGAAGATCGTGCTGTTGATGCCGATCAGGTTGCCTGCGGTATCGACGAGGGCGCCGCCCGAGCTGCCGGGATTGATCGCCGCGTCGGTCTGGATGAAATCCTCGAAGCGGTTGATGCCGAGGTGATTGCGGCCGAGCGCGCTCACGATGCCGAGCGTCACCGTGTTGCCGAAGCCGAACGGGTTGCCGATCGCGAGCACGACGTCGCCGACGTGCAGCTTCTCCATCGACCCGAACGTGATGGCCGGCAGCAGTTCGCCGTCCACCTTGAGCACGGCGAGATCCGATTCGGGGTCGACGCCGCGCACCGTCGCGTGCAGCTCGCGCCCGTCGGCCAGCACGAGCTCGATGTCGTCCGCACCGTCGATCACGTGATGATTCGTGAGCACGTAGCCTTCCGGCGCGACGATCACGCCGGAGCCCAGGCTCGTTGCGCGCCGCGCCGGCATGCGGTCGGCGAGCTCGGGGAAATAGCGCTTGAGGATCGAGTCGTCGAACAGCGGATTGCGCGAGCGCAACTCCTTGCTCGTGTAGATGTTCACGACCGCCGGCATCGCCTTCTTCGCCGCGTCGGCGTAGCTGGCGACGTACGGTGTCGCGACCTGTGTCGCTCCCTGCTGCAGCAGCACGACGTTGTTCGCCTTGCCGGACAGCCACGGCAGCAGGTCGGGCCGCAGCGTCGCGACGACGAACAGCGCGGCGACGCACAGCGTGCACGCCTGCGCGAACAGGAGCCAGAATCGCTTGAGCACGTTTTGATCGGTTAACGGCTTCGATTATAGACGCGCGCGATGCGTGCGCCGGTCGGCAAGACGTGCCGTCGCCGCGAGGCACCCGGAGCAGGGGTGTCACGCAAGCTGCTGTTCCGAAACCGGAAAACAGCGTCGGCCGCGGCCGACGCTTCAAACGGGCTGCGCAAATCCCGTATAATCGACAGGTTTTGCAGCACGCGAGCGAAAGGCGGGGATGGCGAACGAAGCGATCGTGAACAAGGACAAGCGCCGCTTCCTGATCGGCGCGACTTCGGTGGTCGGCGGCATCGGCGCGATCGCGGCGGCAACGCCTTTCGTCATGTCGCTGTGGCCGAGCGAGCGTGCCAAGGCGGCCGGCGCCCCGATCGAGGTCGACATCGGCAAGATCGAGCCCGGCCAGAAGATCAACGTCGAATGGCGCGGCAAGGTGTGCTGGCTCGTCAACCGCACGCAGGAAATGGTCGCGTCGCTGCCCAAGCTCGACGATCGCGTCGCCGATCCCAAGTCCGACGTCCCGCAGCAGCCGGATTACTGCAAGAACGAGACGCGCTCGATCAAGCCCAACCTCTGGATCGCCGTGGGCATTTGCACGCACCTCGGCTGCTCGCCTACGTTTCGCCCGGAACTCGCGCCGGCCGACCTCGGTGCCGACTGGCTCGGCGGCTTCTTCTGCCCGTGCCACCAATCGAAGTTCGACCTCGCCGGGCGGGTATTCAAAGGGGTTCCCGCGCCGACCAATTTGGTCATCCCGCCGCACAAATACCTGTCCGACACGCGCGTCGTGATCGGCGAAGACACGAAGTAAAAAGCTTCCGGGAGCGCTCGATGAGCAAGTTGCTGACGTGGATCGACGATCGCTTCCCGCTGACTGCGCTTTGGAACAGCCAGTGGGGCAAGTACGTCGCGCCGAAGAACTTCAATTTCTGGTACTACTTCGGATCGCTCGCCGCGTTCGTGCTGGTGCTGCAGATCGTGACCGGCATCTGGCTCACGATGAACTACAAGCCGGACGCGACGAAGGCGTTCGAGTCCGTCGAGTACATCATGCGCGACGTGCAGTGGGGGTGGCTGATCCGCTACATGCACTCCACCGGCGCGTCGATGTTCTTCATCGTCGTCTACCTGCACATGTTCCGCGGGCTGATGTACGGCAGCTACCGCAAGCCGCGCGAGCTCACGTGGATCATCGGCTGCCTGATTTACCTGGCCCTGATGGCCGAGGCATTCTTCGGCTACCTGCTGCCGTGGGGTCAGATGTCGTACTGGGGCGCGCAGGTGATCGTGAACCTGTTCTCGACGATCCCGGTGATCGGCGACGACCTCGCGGTGTGGATCCGCGGCGACTATACGATCTCCGACGTGACGCTCAACCGCTTCTTCGCATTCCACGTGGTCGCGCTGCCGCTGGTGCTTCTGGCGCTGGTCGCCGCGCACCTGATGGCGCTGCACGAGACCGGGTCGAACAACCCGGATGGCGTGGAGATCAAGAAGCAGCCGAAAGACCCGGCGACCGGCCTTCCGCTCGACGGCATCTATTCGCATCCGTACTACACGGTGAAGGACATCGTCGGCGTCGTCGTCTTCCTTGCGGTGTTCTCCATCATCGTGTTCTTCCTCCCCGAGATGGGCGGCTACTTTCTGGAGGCCAACAACTTCATCCCGGCCAATCCGCTGCAGACGCCGGTGCACATCGCCCCGGTGTGGTACTTCACGCCGTACTACGCCATGCTGCGCGCGGTGCCGTCGTTCCTCGACACGCAAGTGTGGGGCGTGATCGTAATGGGTGTCTCGGTGCTGGTCTTTTTCGCGCTGCCGTGGCTCGACCGCGCGCCGGTCAAGTCGATCCGCTATCGGGGCGGCCTGTACAAGGGCTGGCTCGCAGCGTTCGTCATCGCGTTCCTGATCCTCGGTTACCTCGGTGTCGTGCCCGTGACGGTCTGGGGGCAGTTCGGCGAGGGCTTCCCGTTCTACGGCGCCGACAAGGCGACCGTCGTCGCGCGCGTGCTGACGGTCGTCTACTTGCTGTTCTTCATCCTGATGCCGTGGTTCACGGCGCGCGACAGGACGAAGCCGCAACCCGACCGGGTGACGTGGCGATGAGCGCGGCGGGCGCGCCGAAGGCGGCCGAGGCCCGAAGGGCGCGGCGCCGCGCGAGGCAGACACTTGGTCGTCCGCATACGAAGCTCGACCAATGAGGCCGAGGAATATGAGCAACAAGATCGCCACCGTTTTCTTCGCGCTGCTGACGCTCACGGCCACCGGCGCCTTCGCCGCCGGCGAGTCGGACCTGCGCCTCGCGCCCGCTCCCGTCAACCGCCTCGACGAGGAATCGCTGCAGCGTGGTGCTCGCAACTTCGTGAACTACTGCCTCTCGTGCCACACGGCGAAGTACATGCGCTACAACCGGCTGACGGACCTCGGCCTCACCGAAGCGCAGATCACGAGCAACCTGATGTTCGCCTCCGACAAGATCGGCGAGACGATGACGGTGGCGATGAGTGATGCGAACGCCAGGACGTGGTTCGGCGCGGCACCGCCGGACCTTTCGGTCGAGTCGCGCATCCGCGGACGCGATTGGCTCTACAACTACCTGCTCGGCTTCTACCGCGATGAGAAGTCGGCGACCGGCTGGAACAACATCGTGTTCCCGAACGTCGGCATGCCGCACGTGCTGTGGGAACTGCAAGGCGTCAATAAGCTGGTCGAGCGCGAGTTCGAGGATCACGAGAAGGCGACGGCCGCGGCGATCGCCGTCAAGGGACTCTCGGCGGTCGAGCCACTCCGGGGTCGGAAATACGCGGTTCTGCAGGTTGCGCCCGATACGCCGGGCTCGATGACGCGCGTCGACTACGAAAGATTCGTCGCCGATATCGTCAACTACATGGACTACATGGCCGAGCCGGTCAAGAACCAGCGCATCCATCTCGGCATCGTCGTGCTGCTGTTCCTCGGCGTGCTGTTCGTCTTCGCGTACTGGATGAAGCGCGAATACTGGAAGGATCTGCACTAAATGATGACGCTGTATTCCGGCACGACGGACCCGTTCAGCCAGCGCTGCCGGATCGTGCTGCACGAGAAGGGGATGGATTTCCAGATCATCGACGTAGACCTCGACCACAAGCCCGAGGACCTCGCGGTGATGAATCCCTACAACCAGGTGCCGGTGCTCGTCGAGCGCGACCTGGTGCTGCACGAGTCGAACATCATCAACGAGTACATCGACGAGCGCTTCCCGCATCCGCAGCTGATGCCCGCAGACCCGGTGATGCGCGCGCGCGCACGGCTGTTCCTTCACCGCTTCGAGAAGGAGCTGTTCATTCACATCGACGCGCTCGAAAGCGGCCATCAGAAGCAGCAGGACCGCGCGCGCGGCCTCGTGCGCGACGCGCTGATGCAGATCGCGCCCGTGTTCGCCAAGCACAAGCACATGCTGGGCGACGACTACTCGATGCTCGACGTCGCGATCACGCCGCTGCTATGGCGCCTCGACTACTATGGAATCCAGATGCCGAAGCAGGCGGCGCCGCTGATGAAGTACGCCGAACGGCTGTTCGCGCGGCCCGCCTTCTCCGAGGCGCTGACTTCGGCCGAACGGGGCATGCGCAAGTAGGCATCGCCTTTGCATGGACTTGGGCTCGGGCCCCGATTCCGGGGGCGAACGTAAAGTGCCTCGACAGTCCGGCGCCGCTGTGAAGCACAACGTGCCGGGCACTTTCGCGGTGCGCGCAACAAATCCGATCGCGGGTCTTGTTGCGGTAAAGGCGCTTTCTTGACCACGGGTCACCCGGGCGTAATATTTTCGCCATATGTCCGAGCAGTCCGCGAAGCCCTATCTGGTGCGCGCCATCTGCGAATGGTGCGCCGACAACGGGCTCACGCCCTACCTCGCCGTCCGCGTGAACCCGCAGACGCGCGTGCCGGCTGCGTTCGTGAAGAACGGCGAGATCGTGCTGAACGTCAGCGCGACCGCCACGCGCAAGCTGACGATCGACAATCAGTGGATCCAGTTCACCGCGCGCTTCAACGGTTCCTCGCAGGAGGTGGCCGTGCCGATGGGCGCCGTGATCGGCATCTTCGCCAAGGAAACCGGCTACGGGTTCTCGTTCACCGCGCCTGACGATCCGGTCGCCGCGTTGGCGTCGACGTCGGGCGCCCGCGACCTCGACGGCCCGCCGAAGCTCGGCGACCCCCTGCGCAAGCGTCCCTCGCACCTCCAGGTCGTCAAGTAGTCCGTCATCCGCCGGCGCATCGGCGTCGGATCGCGCTT
>Ga0079220_10000509_pt1 | contig 9951 bp, 8 predicted proteins | sample GAAS100_FD_75071 | JGI IMG/M metagenome (GOLD analysis project Ga0079220, IMG submission 75071) | Agricultural soil microbial communities from Georgia to study Nitrogen management - GA AS100 | ecosystem: Environmental > Terrestrial > Soil > Agricultural land | place: USA: Georgia | collected... | reverse complement strand
CGCGTCGCGTTCCCAGACGGCGTACGCAAGATTGGCATCCTGCGCGGCGTAGGCCCGCATCGCATCGCGGACGAGCCTGCAGGCCATCCTCGCCATGGGGCCGAGGCTGCCCACGAGCGGCACGGGCGCCGAAAGGTTCAGCGTCATCGAGCGCCGGGCAACGTTGGTGGCGTAGTCGCCGATCCGCTCGATGTCGGAAGCGATGCGCAACGCGGCGAGGATCTCGCGAAGGTCGCGCGCCATCGGCTGGCGCAGCGCCAGCAATCGCAACACGTCGTTGCTGATCCGGCGTTCCTGGTCGTCGATCGCATCGTCGTTGTCGGCGACGCGTTGCGCCGCCTTGCTGTCGCGCTTGCCCAGCGCGTCCATTGCCGCCTCCAGTTGCTTGGCCGCGAGTTCGCCCATCGCGGCAATCTCACCGGTCAGACGGGACATTTCCTCGTCATAGCTTTTTACGAGGTGGTCGTGGGGTTGTGTGTTCATTGAATCCAACCTTTGTCCAGTAGGGTAACCAACAAATTCTTCGTCATACCGCTCAATCAGAAAATTGGAGCGCACCGCTTCACCCAAACCTCCCCGAGATGTAATCCTCGGTTTGCTGCCTGGCGGGTTTGGTGAATATCTTCTCGGTCTCGTCGAATTCCACCAGTTCGCCCAGGTACATGAAGGCGGTGCGGTCGGACACGCGCGCGGCTTGCTGCATGTTGTGGGTGACGATCACGATCGTGTAATCACGCTTCAATTCTTCGATCAATTGCTCGATGCGGCCGGTGGCGATCGGGTCGAGCGCCGATGTGGGTTCGTCCAGAAGCAGCACTTCCGGTTTCAGCGCGATGCTGCGCGCGATGCACAGCCGTTGCTGCTGGCCGCCCGACAGGCCCAGCGCGCTGCGCTTCAGCTTGTCCTTCACCTCGTCCCAAAGCGCCGCGCGGCGCAATGCCTGCTCAACGCGCGCTTCCATTTCCGATTTCGAGAGTTTTTCGTGGTGGCGGATGCCCCAGGCGATGTTCTCGAAGATCGTCATCGGGAACGGCACCGGTTTCTGGAACACCATGCCGATCTTGCTGCGGAGTTTGTGCACGGGATAGCTGGTGTCGAGGATGTTCTCGCCATCCAGCAGCACCTCGCCCATCGCGCGCAGGTTCGGGTAGATCGCGTAGATGCGGTTGAACACGCGCAGCAAGGTGGACTTGCCGCAGCCCGACGGGCCAATGATCGCGCTGACCTTTTTCTCCGGGATGTCCAGGCTGATGTTCTTCAGCGCCTGCGCATCGCCGTACAGGAAATTCAGGTTGCGCACCGCCAGTTTGGGTTGCGGCGATACGGCCACGGCGGGAACCGTCGGTGCGACAGCTGGAGGCGGATTGAGCAACACGGTGTCCTCAGTCATGGATGACCTTGTGGCGATGCAGGTACCAGCGCGCCGACAGGCTGAGCAGCAGCACGAACAGCGTGATCAGCAGCGCGCCGGCCCAGGCGATGGCGTGCAGCGCCGGGTTGGGGTCGTTGGTGTACTGGTAGATCGCCACGGGCAGGCTTTCCATCTTGTCGAGCGGATGGAACGCCATGAAGTTGTTGCCGAAGGCGGTGAACAAGAGCGGCGCGGTTTCACCGGCCAGCCGGGCCAGGGCCAGCAATACGCCGGTGACGATGCCCGAGACCGCCGCACGCATCAGCAGCTGCATGGTCAGCTTCCATTGCGGAATGCCCAACGACAACGCCGCTTCGCGCAAGGTGCCCGGCACCAGTTGCAGCATCTCGTCGGTGGTGCGCACGATCACCGGCAGGCCGATCAACGCCAGTGCGATGGCACCTGCCAAGCCGGAGAATGACACCGCGCCGTGGGTGAGGTTCGACATCGGCAGCACAATGATCACGTACACGAACAAGCCCAGCACGATCGACGGGGCCGACAGCAGGATGTCGTTCAAGAATCGGATGACCGCGCCCAGCTTCGAACGGTTCGCATACTCGGCGAGAAAGGTGCCCGCCAGGATCCCCACCGGCGCACACAGCGCAAGCGCGATCAGGTCCATGACCAAACTGCCGACGATGGCGTTGGCGAGGCCGCCCTGGTCGGCATAGGCGGTGATTTTCGTGAACAGCCTGAGGTCCACCGCAGCGATGCCGTTCTTCACCGTGATCCAGAGAATCCAGACGAGGAACACGAGGCCCACCGTTGCGGCGAGGCCGCTGAGCACCATGGCCGCCACGTTGACGGCGCGGCGGCGGAGATAGATGTCGACGGCCATCAGGCACCCTCCCGTCGCGCGAGCTGGCGCAGCATCAGGCGCGAGATCAGCAGCACCACGAAGGTGACCACGAACAGCAGGAAGCCCAGCGCGACCAGCGCCGAGCGGTGCGTACCGACCGCCTCGTTGAATTCGTTGGCGATGGAAGAGGAAATCGATGTGCCGGGCATCAGGAGCGACGATGTGATGTTGTAGGCGTTGCCGAGCACGAAGGTCACCGCCATCGTCTCGCCCAGCGCACGTCCCAAGCCCAGGAAGATGCCGCCGATCACTGCCGAGCGCGTGTACGGCAGCACGATGTCCCACACCACTTCCCATGTCGTCGAGCCGAGCGCGTAAGACGATTCCTTGAGCCGGTTGGGCACGGTCTGGAACACCTCGCGCATCACCGAACAGATGAACGGCAGGATCATCACCGCCAGCACGATGCCCGCGGTGAGCAGACCCAAACCGATCGGCGGACCCTGGAACAGATTGCCGATGAGCGGGATTTGGCCCAGCGTGTCGGAGAGGCCCGGTTCGATTCGCGCCATGAACGGCACGAACACGAACAGGCCCCACATGCCGTAGATGATCGACGGGATACTGGCCAGAAGCTCGATGGCCGTGGCGACCGGGCCGCGCAGCCAGGTCGGCGCGATCTCGGTGAGGAACAGCGCGATGCCGAAACTCAGCGGCACCGCGAGGATGAGCGCGATCACCGAAGTCACCAGGGTGCCGAAGATGGGCGCCAGCGCGCCGTAATCGTCGGTGACCGGATTCCATGCATCACTGGTCAGGAAATGCAGCCCCTGCCCGAACAGCACCTCGCGTCCACCCCACAGGGTGGATAGGGCTGCACCCAGCAGGGCCGCCAACACCAGCAGCGCGCAGGCTTTCAACAGCCGGCGGAACAGCGCGTCGTGGTGCGCATCAGCGCGGCTGCGGCGGTCGGTGGTACTGGCCTTGATGGTGGCGGGTATGGATGACATGCCATGGGCGCCCTGCGCGCCTGTTATCTGTTGATCGTCATTCCGGGGCCATCGCCGGCTTCACTGGCGATGGAACCCGGAATCGATATCACGGCCTTCGCAGTGGCTGACCGATCCCGGATTCGAGCCGTCGGCCCGCTCCGGAATGACGAGACAAAGGTTGGAACAGTGCCGGTCCGGAAGTGACGAATCCGCATTCACTGCTTGAACTGGGTCTTCCAATAGCCCTCGATCTGGGTCACCAGGCTGGCAGGAAGCGGCACATAGTCCAGCGCCGTGGCCGCGGACTTGCCGCCGGTAAACGCGTAGCGGAAGAAGTCCAGCGCCACCTTCGAATTCGCGGCGTTCTTCGGCTGCTTGTACATGATCACCCACGAGGTGGCGGTGATCGGCCAGGCATCGGCGCCGGGCGCGTTGGTCATCAGCAGATTGAAGTTTTTCGCATGCGACCAGTCGGCAGTCGACGCGGCGGCCTGGAAACTCGCGGTCTCGGGACTGACCACCTTGCCGGCGGCGTTCTTCATGCGCGCGTAGCCCAGGTGGTTCTGCACGGCGTAGGCGTATTCGACATACCCGATCGAATTCGGAATCTGCCTGATGTACGCCGACACGCCTTCGTTGCCCTTGCCGCCGATGCCGGTCGGCCAGTTCACCGCGGTGCCCTCGCCCACCTTGGACTTCCATTCCGGGCTGACCTTCGACAGGTAGTCGGAAAAATTGAATGTGGTGCCCGAGCCATCCGAGCGATGCACCACGGCGATCTTTGCACTGGGCAGCGCGACGTCCGGGTTCAACGCGGCAATCGCGGGGTCGGACCAGTTGGTGATCTGGCCGAGGAATATCTTCGCCAGCACCTGGCCGTCCAGCACGAGCTTGCCCGGCGCGATGCCTGCGACGTTGTACGCCGGCACGATGCCACCGATCACGTCGGGAAACTGTCCCAGGCCGAATTTGGCGAGCGTCGCTTCGTCCAGCGGCATGTCGCTGGCGCCGAAATCCACCGTGCCGGCCTTGATCTGCGCGATGCCGCCGCCCGAACCGATCGACTGGTAGTTCACTCGATTGTCGGTTTTCTCGGCGTAAGCCGCCGACCATTTCGAGATCACCGGATAGACGAAGCTGGAGCCGGCACCGGTGATGTCGGTGGCGTGCGCGGCACCGAGGCCGAGCGCGAGCGACGTGGCGAGTGCCAGCAGGCGAAGGTTGTTGCGATGCATGGTGGTCACACGAGTCTCCTGGGTCCGTGGTGGTCGATGGGGTCAATTTCAAACGGCCCGTGTTGCCATTCGATGAGAAAAATATTTCAGTTGGATGACACCCCGGTGATCCAGATCAAGCCCGCAATGCCCCGACACGGTGTCATGCGCCTGTCACATGCCTGGAACAACTCCGCAACGATCGCGGCCGAACATGCCCGGCAATCCCGCGGAACAACGACAGCGGGAGTTCCTTCCGACGACAGGAGATGCATACGTGCGTATCAAGATGCTCGCGGCGGCTGTCGCCGCCGGACTGACCCTCGCCAGCCTCGGCGCGCAGGCGCAAACCGCTGACGATTCGCAGGAACTCGCCCAACTGCGCGCACAACTGGCAACGCTGCAGACCAAAGTCACTGAACTCGAGCAGAAGCAGCAAGCGCAGGCGCAAGCCCAGACTCAAGCACCGCCCCCCTCGAATACCCTCGCCGCCTGGGCCGACAACACCAAGGTCAGCGGCACGATGTTCGTCGATTTCACCAATCTCGATCAGACCAGCAACGGCCAGAAAACCGACGCCTCAGGCACCGGCCTCGATGTCAAACGGTTCTATCTGTCGATCGACCACAAGTTCAACGACATCTGGTCGGCCAACCTCACCACGGACTTCAACTACGTCAGCAACGACGGTGAAACCCAGTTGTTCGTGAAAAAGGCCTACGTGCAGGGAGCGTTTTCTCCGCTCGCCACCCTGCGCGTCGGCTCGGCCAACATGGCGTGGATTCCGTTCGTCGAGGATTGGTACGGCTACCGCTTCGTCGAGAACACGCTGGTCGACAGGGAGAAACTCGGCAATTCCGCGGACTGGGGCCTGCACCTGCTGGGCGACAATGGCATATTCAATTACCAGGTGTCGGCCGTGAACGGCGGCGGCTACAAGAACCCCTCGCGCTCCGATCACGTTGACTTCGAGGGTCGCGTCGGCTTGCAGCCGGTCAAGGGCCTGATGTTCGCGGTCGGTGCGTACGATGGCGATCTCGGCAAGGACACGCAAACCGTCTCCACCCTGCACAGCGCGCGCCGCTACGACGCGATGGCCGCGTGGAACCGCGACGGCTTGCGCCTCGGCGCGGAATGGTTCAAGGCCGACAACTGGAAGAACGTCACCACGCCCGCGACCGACACGGCGTCGGGTTATTCGGTATGGGGCAGTTACGACTTCACTTCCGCTTCGCTGTTCGCGCGCTACGACCAGGTCAAGCTCAGCAAGGACATCGATCCGTCGCTCAAGGACACTTACTGGAACGCGGGCGTGGCCTTCCCGGTCACCAAGGGCGTGAAGGTGGCGATCGCATACAAGGACGAACGCCTGCGCAACGACACCACCACCGATGTCCACACCCGCGAGATCGGCGCGTGGGGCGAAGTGAAGTTCTGACAGCGTGCCAGAATCCCGACCAGCACAGGGATGTGCACCGAGCCGGGATCCAGTTCTTGATGGATGTCACCATCCCCGTGCAGGCCAAGGATGGCCGATGACACGGGGTCCAGTGCCTTTCGCGCACTCTGACTACATGCCTTCCAACCAATTCTCGTCATTCCGGTGGCCGCGTCGGTTTCATGACGCCGCAACCCGGAATCCATTTCTCAATATGGAAAGCAACAGATGGATTCCGGGTTCCGTTCGCATTGATGCCGCGAACGGCCCGCGGAATGACGACGGATGATATTGCCCATCCTGAAGATGTTCAGGCGTCGAGCGGAAGCAATCGCGCTTTGTCGAACACGCAAGTGAACGTTGAACCTTCGCCGGGCTCGCTTTCGATCCGCAACTGCGCGTCGTGCAGATTCAACACGTGCTTGACGATTGAAAGCCCAAGTCCCGTACCACCGGTTGCGCGCGAACGGCTGGACGAGACGCGATAGAACCGTTCGGTCAGCCGCGACAGATGGCCGGCGGGAATCCCGTAGCCAGTGTCCGTGACCGAATACTCGGCGCCGGTCGGCGTGCGCCGCCAGCGGATCGTTATGCTGCCGCCTTCGGGCGTATAGCGCACCGCGTTGCTGACCAGGTTCGAGAACGCGCTGTGCAGGTCCTTGGGCGAACCCAGCAGATCGACATGGCCTGCGTCGTCGACCGCGACGCGATGCTTGCCCTGGCTCAAGGCTTCGGCTTCGCGGCGCAAGGTCTCCAGAAGCGGTGTCATCTCGACACGTTCCTCGCGAACGTCCTGCTGCATTTCCAGCCGCGACAGTTCGAGCAGGTCCTCCACGATCTGGCGCATGCGTTGCGACTGCGCGCGCATTTCGTTCAACACCGGCGCCAGCGCAGGCACGTCTTCGGGGTCGAGCAGTTCCAGGTAACCGTGGATCACCGTCAGCGGGGTGCGCAGTTCGTGCGAAACGTTGGCGACGAAATCGCGGCGTACCTGTTCCAGCTTCGTGACACGACTGATGTCGCGCGCGATCAGCAGGCGCCGCCGTTCTCCATACGGAATCAGCTCGACCTGCAGTCGCATCGCCGGGTCGACCGGTGCGGCAACGTCCTCGGGTTCGGCGCCGCCCTCGCGCAGCCACGCACCGAGTTCATGGCCACCGAAATGTTCGGCGAGGATCGTGTCGCGGTCGCGGGGCCACGCCAGTCCCAGCAAGCGCTGCGCCGACGCATTGCACCAGCGCACGCGCCCTTCCGCGCCCAGCAACACCAATGCGTCGGACAGCGACGCCGCGGCGGCGCGCAGGTCGCGCAATTGCCCGAGCAGGCGCCTCGCACGCAGGCGATCCTGGTTCATGGTGAAGCCGAAAACCGATAGCCGGTGCCGCGCACCGTCTGGACCAGCCCATCCAGCCCGAACGGTTCCAGTGTCTTGCGCAGGCGCCGGATGTGTACGTCCACCGTGCGCTCCTCGACGTACACGCTGCCGCCCCACACCTGGTCCAGCAGTTGCGCACGCGAATAGGCGCGCTCGGCGTGCGTCATGAAGAAATGCAGCAGACGATACTCGGTGGGACCGACCTCGATCTGCTCGTCGCCGGCATACACGCGGTGCGCGGGGCCGTCGATGCGCAGGCCACCTGCTTCCATCGAACCCGTGCCACCGTCGGCTTGGGCGCGGCGCAGCACCGCCTTGATCCGCGCGACCAGTTCGCGGGTCGAGAACGGCTTCACCACGTAATCATCGACGCCGGCCTCGAGGCCGCTGACGCGATCCATTTCCTCGCCGCGAGCGGTCAGCATGATGATCGGCACCTCGGCGGTGCGTTCCTCCGCGCGCAGGCGCCGCGCCAACTCCAGCCCCGTCGTTCCGGGCAGCATCCAGTCCAGCAGGATCAGGTCCGGCGGCGTGTCGCTGATGGCCACCAGCGCCGCGCGCGCGTCGGCAGCGTGGATCACTTCCATGTCGGCCTTGCGCAGGGCGAAGGCGACCATGTCGCGGATCGAGGCTTCGTCTTCGACAACCAGAATGCGTTTGTGCATGTGGGTTTCGTTGCGGCCCGGTAACGGGATTATTGCAGCGTCGCAACATGACAGTTGCGTGACAGCATGATCGACTTGGGCGGGGGCCCGGCGCATGCGACACTGCGCGCTTGCCACGACCCGCCTCACCCGAAATGGACCAGGCCGACCTCGCCCGCCACACGCCGCTGATGCGCCAGTACCTCGCCGCCAAGGCGGAGTATCCGGACACCTTGCTGCTGTTCCGGATGGGCGATTTCTACGAGCTGTTCTATGACGACGCGCGCAAGGCCGCGCGGCTGCTGGACATCACGCTGACCCAGCGCGGTGAATCGGCCGGCGCACCGATTCCGATGGCGGGCGTGCCCTATCATGCGGTCGAGGCGTATCTCGCCAAACTGGTGCGCGCGGGCGAATCGGCCGCGATCTGCGAACAGGTCGGCGATCCCAGCGGCAAAGGCCCGATGGAGCGCAAGGTGGTGCGGGTGGTCACGCCCGGCACGCTCACCGACGAGGCCCTGCTGCCGGAGCGGCGCGACAACCTGTTGCTGGCGATCGCAGCGGGCACATCGGGTTTCGGACTCGCATGGGTCGATCTGGCGGGCGGGCGCTTTTTGCTGTGCGAAGTTGCCGATGCGGATGCGCTCGCGGCGGAACTCGCGCGGCTCGCCCCAGCCGAAACGCTGGTGTGCGAGGACGTGACGTGGCCGCAATCCATCGCAACACTGAACGGCCTGCGAAAACGTCCGCCCTGGCATTTCGATGGAACCAGCGCGCGCCGCGAACTGACGCGATTCTTCGGCACGCGCGACCTCTCAGGTTTCGGTGCCGATGGCGTGCCACTGGCCGTCGCGGCAGCCGGTTGCCTGCTCGGCTATCTGCAGGAAACCCAGAAAGCCGCATTGCCGCACCTCACCGGACTCGCGGTCGAATCGGCGGACGAAACCGTGGCGATGGACGCCGCCACGCGCCGCAATCTCGAACTCGACACGCACCCGAGCGGCGACACGCGCTACACCCTGCTCGGCGTACTGGATTCCACCATCACGCCGATGGGTGCACGCGCGCTGCGGCGCTGGCTGCACCGGCCCCTGCGCGATCAGGCGACGCTGCGACGACGCCACCAGTCACTCGCTGCGCTGATCGAATCCAGCGTGCTGGATGTGTTGCGCGGGCAACTCCGCGCGATCGGGGATCTCGAACGCATCCTGGCGCGCGTGGCACTACGCTCGGCGCGTCCGCGTGACCTCGCGACCTTGCGCGACGGACTGGCCGCGGCACCAAGCCTGCGCGAGACGTTGGCATCGCTCGATTCGCCGCTGCTGCACGAACTGCTGGAACGCCTCGGCGAGCACCAGGGGACGGTTCGCTTGCTGCAAGCGGCGATCATCGAACGGCCGCCCGCGTTGCTGCGCGAAGGCGGCGCGATCGCCGACGGTTACGATGCCGAACTCGACGAGCTGCGCCAGCTTTCGACCAACGCCGATCAGTATCTCGTCGAACTCGAAACGCGCGAACGCGCCGCCACCGGCATCGCCACGCTGAAGGTCGGCTACAACCGCGTGCACGGTTATTACATCGAATTCGGCAAGGCCCAAGCCAACAAGGCACCCACGCACTACACCCGCCGCCAGACCACCAAGAACGCCGAACGCTACATCACCGAGGAACTGAAAACTTTCGAGGACAAGGTATTGTCCGCCAAGGAACGTTCGCTGATGCGCGAACGCGCGCTTTACGAAAGCGTGCTGGATGCGCTGATCGAAAAACTGTCGCCACTGAAGCAGGCTGCGCAGGCTCTCGCCGAGCTCGACGTGCTGGCCGCGCTGGCCGAACGCGCGGATGTACTGAATTGGTCACGCCCGCGGCTGGTCGACGACGCCTGCATCGCGATCGAGCGCGGCCGGCATCCGGTGGTGGAAGCGGTGCGCACCGAACCGTTCGAACCCAACGATCTCGCATTGGATGACGCACGCCGGATGCTGGTGATCACCGGCCCGAACATGGGCGGCAAGAGCACCTACATGCGCCAGAACGCGTTGATCGTGCTGCTGGCGCATATCGGCAGCTACGTG
>Ga0079220_10000508_pt1 | contig 9953 bp, 6 predicted proteins | sample GAAS100_FD_75071 | JGI IMG/M metagenome (GOLD analysis project Ga0079220, IMG submission 75071) | Agricultural soil microbial communities from Georgia to study Nitrogen management - GA AS100 | ecosystem: Environmental > Terrestrial > Soil > Agricultural land | place: USA: Georgia | collected... | reverse complement strand
CCTCCACGGCCGTGCCCAAAGGAGCCCGTGTCATCGATGGCACGGGGAAGTTCGCGACCCCTGGATTCATCGATACCAACGTCCACCTCTCGCTCTACAACAACGGCGAGTCGATGGTCCGCTACGAGGATCGCTTCGTCGACCTCGTCGTCGAGGCGGCGCAGACAGAGCTCAAATACGGCATCACGACCGTGCGCGACAGCTACGGCGCGCTCGTGCCGCTGGAGGTCGTGCGGGATTCGATCGCGCACGGCAAGCTGCTTGGCCCGCGGATGCTCGTCGCTGGAAATATCGTCGGCTGGGGCGGACCGAAGTCTCCACTCTTCTCGAACTCGGCGCCGACGACCTACTTCGACGAGCAGATGATGGATTTCATCGCCCAGGGTGCCGGCGAGGAGCTGCTCGACAAGGCGCCTGACGAGTTACGCGTCGCCATCGACAAATATCTCGATAAGGGCGTCAACTTCGTGAAGTATGGCGGCACGGCGCACACGAACAACCTCATCACGTTCTCGCCGCGTCAGCAGGAAGCGCTCGTCGAGGAAGTTCACAAGCGTGGATTGTTCGCCGAAACTCACTCGACGAATCCAGAACCGCTCCGAATCTCCGTGCTCGCGGGGGTCGATCTGATCCAGCATCCGGAGGTCCACAACGTTCCGATTCCGAATGACCTCGTGAAGCTCATCGTGGATCGTGGTGTGATCTGCTCGATCCTCTCGAACAGCATCACGGGCAAAGCGTGGAAGGATTATCAGAAGGCGCAAGCACGTACCGACTCCGCGAAAGCCGATTCAGCTCGTAGTGATACGCTGAAGCTACTTGACCGGCCAAAAACAGGTTGGGAGCAACGCCGCGAGCGCGAAGCGAAGCGCACCGGCCTCCGTCGCGCCAACGCCGAGACCTTGATCAAGGGCGGCTGCGTAACGACGCCGTCGACCGACACGTACCTGAGCGGCGCGCCGGAATTCAGCCGCACGCCGCGCGTCGACGCACACATGATGCCCGGCACGGCGACGCTGGCCGCCATCGAGGGGCTGGTCGAGCTCGGGATGACGCCGGCGCAGGCGATAATGTCGGCGACGAAGAATGGCGCGCGTGCGTCGCAGGGCTCGAAGGACTTCGGTACGATCGAGGCGGGCAAGTATGCGGACATTCTCCTGCTCGACGCCGATCCCCTCGCCGACATTCACAACATTCGCAAGCTGTCGTTCGTGATGAAGGAAGGTCAGATCGTCGATCGCAATCGGTTGCCCGAGAAGCCGGTGTGGACGCGCCCTCGGCCGAAAGCCTGAACATGGCCGATCATTCCAATCGTCGAGAATTCGTGCTGCTCGCGACGTTAGGCGCAGCGAGCGCCTTGACGCCCGATGTGTTGCGTCGTGCGGCAAAAGGTATTTCTGAATTCGGCAACTCGCCCGCTCCCGATCTCGTGGTTGTAAACGCGAAGGTCTACACGATGGATCCCGCGTTGCCACGCGCCGAGGCCTTCGCGGTGAAGGCCGGACGATTCCTGGCGATCGGCAAGAGCGTCGACATCCGCGGTCTCGCGCGCAAAGGGACGCAGACCGTCGACGCAAAGCAGATGATCATCGTGCCGGGCTTCATCGACACCCATAATCACGCCGGCGGGACGACGCTCCTGTACGAGGTGCTGGTGGGCAATCCGTTCGAGGTGGAGTTCGTCACGATCGCAAGCATCCTGGACAAACTTCGTGCGAAGGCACACGCGACACCGGCAGGGACCTGGGTCGACGGCTATTTCTTCGACGACACGAAGCTAAAGGATAAGCGTCCGCTCAACATTCACGATCTCGACCAGGTGTCGACCGAGCACCCCGTAGTGGTACATCATCGCGGCGGGCACACGTCTTTCTACAACAGCAAGGCGTTCGATCTCGCACGTGTCACCAAGGACACGCCCAATCCGCCCGGCGGCACCTTCGACCGCGACGAAGCGGGTGAGCTCACCGGGCGTGTCACCGATCGCGCGCGGGGTGCGTTCAACGGTGTCGGACAGCGTCCCACCTTCACGGCTGAGCAACGGGCACAGCGCGAGCGTGACGGCCTCGCCTACATCTCGAAGCAGTTCGTGCGCTATGGCCTCACCAGCGTGCACCACGAGGGCGGCGATCTCGCGGCGCTGCAGGACGTCCGCGCCCGCGGCGACCTGCATCATCGGGTGAGCTACGAGCCTAACGAGCGCGTGATCGACTCGATGATCGCGAGCGGAATGAAAACGGGGCTTGGCGACGAATGGATCAAGTTTGGCGCGACATCCGAGCACACCGTCGACGGATCGTTCTCCGAACGGACGATGGCGCTGAGCACGCCGTACGCGGGTACGACCTACAAGGGCAACGTCACTGAAACGCAGGACGACCTCAACGCCTGGGTGGAGAAGGTCCACCGCGCCGGGATCCAGGTGAACTGCCACGCCAACGGCGACGTCGCGATCGACATGTACCTCACGGCGATCGAGCGGGCCCAGAAGCTCGTCCCGCGAGCCGACATGCGCCCCAAGATCACGCACTGCACGCTGATTAACGACGATCTCGTGCGGCGCATCAAAGGCGTCGGCGCTGTGCCGGCGATGTTCACCACGTACGCGTACTACAACTCCGACAAGTTCGTGTTCTACGGCGAGGAGCTCATGAAGCGGTGCATGGCGTACCGCACGCTTCTCGACGCCGGAGTCCCCGCCGCAGCGGGGTCCGATTTCAGCCCCGGCCCATTCGCGCCGCTGATGGGCATTCAGGGGATGGTGACGCGCACCGGTTGGGACGGAAAGACGTGGGGCGCGAATCAGCGCATCACGGTCGACGAAGCGATCCGGGTCAACACCATCAATGGCGCGTATGCGTCGCGTGAGGAAACGCTCAAGGGATCGATCAGTGAGGGAAAGCTCGCGGATTTCGTCATGCTGGCGGACGATCCGCACACCGTGGCTGCGGAGAAGGTCAAGGACATTCGGATAGAGCGGACGGTGGTCGGGGGGGCGACAGTCTATCAGGGCTGAGGCGTTCCGTCGCCGACGAGGCCCTCTCGACCCTGCTTCATTGCTTCCTGTCTCGCGGAATGGTACACTCGACGAGAATCCCTGAAGGAAGGCGGCTATGAGCACGGCGACCCAGGACGACATTGCGCTCCACCGCCCGACCGTTGCCGAAGTGGATGTCTTCGGGCTCACCCACCCGGGCCTCGTGCGCCGCACAAACGCCGACCACTTTCTGGTGGCGATCCTTCACCGCACGCTCCGCGTCCACGTAACGAGCTTGGGTGGCGGGATCGGGCCGCAGGAGAGCGAGTCGCGCGGGTTCCTCCTGCTCGTTGCGGACGGAGTGGGCGGGATGGCCGGCGCCGCCGAGGGGAGCGCGCGTGCGGTCACGTCGGTCGCGCAGCATCTGCTTCACGCGACCGAAATCTGCTCCCAGTTGGCATCGGCCCAGGAGAGTGTGGCAGTCGAGACGTTTCGGGAGGCGGTGACTCAGGCACATCGCACGCTCCTCGCCGACGCCGCCGCGGATGAGGAGGGCCGAGCGAACGCGACGACGCTGACAATGTTCGCCTCGTTCTGGCCGCGCGCCTTCGTCGTCAACGTCGGCGACAGCCGTGCATATCGCTATCGTGATGGCGCGCTCGAGCGCCTAACGACGGACCAGACCTTCGCACAGATGATGGTTCAGGCGGGGGCTCTGTCTCCTGCTGGCGCGGAGAAATCGCAGCTCAAGCACATGCTCTGGAGCGCGCTCGGCAGCCAGGAAGTGGTCCCCGACGTGCTCGTGACGGACGTGACGCGCCGCGGCGTGGTGCTGCTCTGCACCGACGGCCTAACGAACCACGTCAGCGACGACGAGATCAAGGCACATCTGGCGTCGTGTACGTCCGCGGAAGAGACCTGCCACAAGTTGGTGGACCTCGCGCTCGAGCGCGGCGGGCAGGACAACGTGACCGTTGTGATCGCACGCGTGCGCAACAACGAACATAGAATCAGCGACTGACGAGCATGTGGCAGCTCGGAGGATTCGTCGCTTTCGTCGTTGTTGCGTTGTTGTCGATTCGCCGGTCGATGCGGCGGTTTATCAAGCGCCAACAACAGCTCGGCCGGTGGGATGAGTACGGGCCGCTCGTGGAGACCGAGGCGCCGCCGAAGGCGTCTTGGGGAGGACAAATGAGCGAGCGGCTCGAGGTTGTCGGCAAGTGGAAGGGCAAGGTGTTGCGGCGTCGATCGCCTCACGAGAAACCTTGACGCGCAGGGGACGCAGAGGACCCTTCCGGGAACCGCTTTGGGAGGTAGTCTATTGTCCGACCGGTAGGCGACCTCCATTCCCCTCTTCATGAAACCGAAAGAACTCACGATCCGCGGGCTGATCCTCGGCGCGCTCATCACGACCGTCTTCACCGCCGCCAACGTCTACCTCGGCCTCAAGGTCGGCCTCACCTTCGCCTCCTCGATCCCGGCCGCCGTGATCTCGATGGCAATCCTGAGCGCCGTCAAAGACTCGTCGATTCTCGAGAACAACATCGTGCAGACCGTGGCATCCGCGGCCGGCACGCTCTCCGCGATCATCTTCGTCCTGCCGGGCCTCGTCATCGTCGGATGGTGGACAGGGTTCCCCTTCTGGCAATCCTTTCTGATCTGTCTCAGTGGCGGAATCATCGGCGTGCTGTTCACGATTCCTTTGCGCCGCGCGCTCGTCACGACGTCGGACCTGCCCTACCCCGAGGGTGTCGCGGCCGCCGAAGTACTCAAGGTTGGCTCGGGCACGCGCGGTGAGACCAAGGATGATACCGGCGAAGCACGCGAGGGACTGATCGCGGTCATTCTCGGATCGGTGGCGTCTGGGGGACTCGCGATCCTGCAGGGGACGCGGCTCCTCGGCGGTGAGCTCACGGGATTCTTTCGCCTCGGGAGCAGCGCGTCGACCGGATACAACTTCGCGTGGTCGCTCGCGCTCCTCGGCGCGGGGCACCTGGTCGGGCTATCGGTTGGAATGGCGATGCTCACGGGGCTGATCATCTCCTGGGTGATCGCTGTCCCGATCCTGACGTCGATGCAGCCTGCGGCGGCGGGAATTGATCTCGCGACGCACACCCTAACGATCTGGCGAACACAGGTTCGCTTCATCGGCGCCGGTGCGATCGCCGTCGCGGCCATCTATACCCTTTCGCGGCTCGCGAAGCCCGTGGTCGGAGGACTCGTGAGCACGCTGGCCGCGTCGAAGGCGACAGCGACGGGCGACGATCGTGACCGTGATCTCTCGCCGCCGTGGATCTTCGCGCTCACGGCAGTGTGCATGTTCATCGCCGCGTTTCTGGCGTACACCTTCGCGCGCTCGACCGTCCTCTCGGGCAATGCCGTCACGCTCACGATAATCGCTGTGCCGTTCGTCTTGTTAGGCGGATTCCTCATCGCGGGGATTTGCGGCTATATGGCGGGACTCATCGGCGCGTCGAACAGTCCGATTTCGGGCGTCGGCATTCTGTCGATTGTGTTGTGCGCGTCGTTGCTCGTGGTGGCCGTTCCGCCGACAGCTGACAATCGTAACGCGCTCGTCGCCTTCGCCTTGTTCATTACGGCGATCGTCTTCGCCTGCGCGACGATCTCGAACGACAACTTGCAGGACCTGAAGACGGGGCAGCTAGTGGGTGCGAGCCCGATGCGACAGCAGATTGCGCTGATCGTCGGCGTCGCCGCGGGCGCGTCGGTGATCCCCAGTGTGCTCAACTTGTTGGCTAAAGCGTACGGATTCGCCGGCGCGGCGAACGTCGGCGTGCTCGCCCCCAATCCCCTTCCCGCCCCGCAAGCGACGCTCATCTCAGCGCTCGCGCAGGGCGTCATCGGCGGCCAATTGAACTGGACCATGCTCGGCATCGGTGGAGTCGTCGGCGTGGGGCTCATCCTGCTCGATGCCGCGTTAGGCGCGGCCGGCAAGCTCCGTATTCCGCCACTCGCCGTCGGGATCGGCATCTATCTCCCGATGTCGGCGACGTTTGCGGTGGTTGTCGGCTCGATTCTCTCGTACTGGTATGATGCACGGGCGCGCACGATGCCCAATCCGGGGCGCTCTGAGCGGTTAGGCACCTTGGTGGCGTCCGGGTTGATCGTCGGCGAGAGTATCTGGGGTGTCGTCAACGCCGGCTTGATCGTCGGCTTCTCGAAGGACGCACCGATCGCGATCGTGCCTGAAAACTTCGTGCTCACGCCGTGGCTGGGAGTCCTCGGGTTTATTGGGGCGATCGTATGGTTGTACGGGTGGATGCTGCGACGATCACGGGCCGCTCTGTCATGACATATGATTGGTCTCGGCTGCATGCGCCTGTCGACGGCGGCAGACCGCGATGACGGACGCAGCATCGCCGTCATTCATGCGGCACTCGACGCCGGCGCGACCCTGCTCGATACCGCGGACGCCTACTGTCACAATGAGCACGACGTCGGCCACAACGAGCGCCTGATCGCGCGCGCGCTCGACGCTTGGTCTGGGGACCGCGGCGGGATCATCGTCGCGACGAAGGGCGGGATGCGTCGCCCAAACGGCGCGTGGGTGATGGACGGCCGCGCCAAGAACCTGCGGGAAGCATGCGAGGCGAGCCGGCACGCGCTCGGTGTCGACACGATCGGTCTCTATCAGCTTCACGCGGTCGACCCGAAGACGCCGATCGAGACGAGCGTGCGCGCGCTCGCCAAGCTTCAGGACGAGGGAAAGATCCGCGACATCGGGTTGTGCAACGTCACGGTGAGCCAGATCCGCGCGGCGCAATTGCTCGTTAGGGTCGCGGCGGTGCAAGTGAGCCTCTCGCCAGTCGACGACGAGAATTTGCGAAATGGCGTCGCCGAGTATTGTCGCGACAACGGCATTCGGCTGATTGCTTATAGGCCGCTTGGCGGCGAGCGGATGAAGCAGCTCAGACGCGACGCTGAGCTGTCGCGTATCGCATCGAAACATGGCGCTAGCAACGAGGAAATTGTGCTCGCGTGGCTCGCCAGCTTCGACGGCGTAGTAGCGATTCCGGGAGCGACGCGTATCGAGACGGCGGCATCGTTTGCTCGCGTGCAGACGATCACACTCGACGACGGTGATCGTGCCGCGCTCGACGCGCGCTTCTCCGGACGGCTGCTCCGGATGCCGCGCGCAGCACGTCGTCCTCGGGACGACGCCGGTGGTGAAGTCATCGTTGTCATGGGGATGCCGGGCGCGGGCAAATCGGGAGTCGCGCGCGAGCATGTTGCGCAGGGATACCAGCGGCTCAATCGCGACGCCCTCGGCGGTTCCCTGTCAGAGCTCGCGCCGCGTCTCGAAGCATTGCTCGCCGGGGGAGCCAAACGCGTCGTCCTCGACAACACTTATCCGACGCGCAAATCACGGAACGAGGTAATCGAGACGGCGTGGGCGCGCGGTGCCTCGGTGCGCTGTATCTGGCTCACCACCGACGTGCCTAACGCCCAGATCAACGCGATTCGCCGCATGCTCGACGTGCACGGCAGCCTCCCGACACCCGAGGAGATCCGTCAACTGAGCAAGAGAGACACGCGGTATTTGTTGCCTGACGCTCAATTTCGCTACGAGCGTTCGCTCGAGCCACCCACTGTCGACGAGGGGTTCTCTTCGGTCGAGATGCGCGAGTTCGTTCGCGAGCCGGACTCTAGTGAAGCGCGCGCGCTGATCATGGACTTCGATGATCTCGTTCACAGGGTGCGGCGTGAGATCCTCGAGCGATACAGGGCCGACGGCTGGCTCTTGTTCGCTCACGCGTGGCGTCCAGGCTGGACGGATGTTGCCGTGTGCCTCGCGAATATGCGCGAGCAGGTTGGAGCTGATGTCGACGTTGCCTGCTGTCCCCACGACGCGGGGCCGCCGGTGTGCTGGTGTCGCAAACCCATTCCGGGCTCGGTGCTCGAATTCGCGATGCGGCGTCACGTGGCGCTTGCGCAATCAATCGTCGTCGGTTCGTCGGCGGCCGACAAAACGATGGCCGAGCGAATCGGTGCGCGATTCACTCCCTGCCTATCATCCTGAGGAGCGAGCGACGAAGGATCTGCTTCGCCCCGCCAGATAGCTGGCGTCGCCAATGTTATTTGAGTACGGTAGACCACGAGGCTCTGACATGTTGCCGGCCGGAGAGCTCCGACTGGGGATCGCCTGCCCAGCCTGCGGATTCATACCCGCGAAAGGAATGATGTGGACGTGTGCTCCCGATGGCTGCGGCGCGCTCTTCGACACATTCGAAACGCACGCCCACTGTCCGCAATGCGAGGCCCATTTCTCCTGGACTGCTTGTCCTTCGTGCAGCAAAGTATCGGCGCATCAAGCGTGGTATCGCTAGCCAGCTCACCTAACGAGATCATACGAGCGGGAGGTCCTGTGAGGTCGATTCGTCTATTTGTGTTCCTGAACCTCGTCGCCGCCGTGGGCGGCACGGCGGCCGCGCAGAATCCAGCCAACATCGAGCATCATCTTCGATACGGCGTGCGGATCGAAGGGCAGCCCGATACCGCGATGGAGCTCGTCGATCGCATGCGCTCCTATCACGTGGCGGGCGTCAGCATCGCCGTCATCGATAACTACCGCGTCGTCTTCGCGAAGGGCTACGGCGTCACGGCATTCGGTGGGAGCAAGGCGATCGACACGACAACTCTCTTCCTCGCCGGGTCGATCAGCAAGCCGGTGTTCGCCAGCGGATTCCTTCGTCTGGCCGAGGATCGCGAGCTCTCTCTCGACGCGGATATAAACACGCTACTCAAGTCGTGGCATCTACCCGAGAGCAAGTTCACCGAGCGCGAAAAGGTGACACCGCGGCGCATCCTGACGCATTCGGCGGGTCTCACTGTGTGGGGTTTTCCTGGTTATGCGCTCGACGCGCCGGTTCCGACGGTGCCGCAGCTCCTCGACGGCGCGCCACCGGCGAACACTGCCGCGGTTCGCAACGACACCATTCCCGGCGCGCGCTGGCTGTATTCCGGTGGTGGCATCACGATCCTGCAGCTCGCGTCGACCGATATCACCGGCGAGGCATTCCCGGCGATGATGCGCAGACTAATGATCCAAGCGGCAGGCATGGCGCGAAGCACATACGAAAATCCCCTGCCATTGAACCGCCGTGGTGAAGCCGCGAGTGGACATGAGGAAGTTGACACGCCTGTTCCGGGTGGCTTTCACGTTTACCCCGAGATGGCGGCGGCTGGGCTCTGGACCACTCCCAGCGATCTTGCGCGTTGGGCAATTGCGCTGTCGCACTCCTATCGGGGCGAACGCGGCGGCGTGCTGTCGACGTCGATGGCGCGACAGATGATATCGAAGCAGATGCACCAGCAGCCGCCCTACGGAAACGGCTATTGGGGACTTGGCGTCGCCGTGAGCGGCGAGGGTGATTCCTTGACGTTCTCGCACGGCGGGCGCGACGAAGGGTTCGTCGCCGACTTCTTCATGCGCCCGGCGAGCGGCCGCGGTCTCGTCATCATGATGAACGGCGTCAACGGCGGGCTTATGGCGGAGATCGAGCGCTCGTTCGCTGAGGAATATGGTTTCGGCGCGCCGGCGCGCACCCCGCGTACACTTGTAGCGAAGTCGGCATCGGAGCTCGGCGCGTACGTCGGCCGCTATGTCGGCGTTGCCGGCCGCGATACGGCGCGCTTCGATGTCAGCGTCGCGCCCGATGGCAAGTCGCTCCTCGTCTACACGTCGCTCGCCCGCCGAAGTCTCCCCGTTGTGCCGTTAGGCAACGATCGGTTTGCTGGACTGGAGGGCGGCGGCGAATGGATCTTCGAACGCGCCGCCGACGGCACCGGTCCCGTGCGCTCGCTGGCGATCGGCGCGGGGCAGAACCGTCGCGTGCTCGTTCGTGAGCAGAGTCCCTAGCTGATCTCGAGTTGCCAGCCGTCCGGCTGCAGGATGGCGGGCGGCCCTACGAGATCGATGACATCGATGACTGTGGGTGGGCGGAAATGCTGGCTG
>Ga0079220_10000507_pt1 | contig 9965 bp, 9 predicted proteins | sample GAAS100_FD_75071 | JGI IMG/M metagenome (GOLD analysis project Ga0079220, IMG submission 75071) | Agricultural soil microbial communities from Georgia to study Nitrogen management - GA AS100 | ecosystem: Environmental > Terrestrial > Soil > Agricultural land | place: USA: Georgia | collected... | reverse complement strand
CAGCCTGGCTGGGACACAAAATGCGCACGTCACGCTTTGGCCTCGCGCGCAAACTCTGGTGGTTGCCGCAAACCTTCAGCCTCGAACAGAGCGTCTGGGGATACGCCTATACGCGCACGCACTACCGGCGGTAAACCGGAGGACCGATGCGGCCGCGAATTTCAGATGGTGAAGCGAAAGGAAAGACCATGGGACAAGTTCCCGAGGGCACGCAGAATAGGATAGCGACTTCAATTCTCAGGAATCTGGAGAATTCGCCCGAAGCGGGTGCGCCAAACACGACGGTATATATCTATGGCCACGGCCCCACCCGCAATCCGTTCTACGAAGAGGCTCGAATCATCCATACTACCCCGCAAGGCGCCTCGCTCATTCTGAGCGCTCCCGTAAACCGCGGACAGAAACTGCTGCTGATCAGTGCGGCGGGCCAGGAGCCGGCCGAAGCTCAAGTGGTTCGCACGGGGACGCTCGGAACCCAAATGTTTGAAGTTGAGATTTCATTTTCCTCGCCCCACCCCGATTTCTGGAAGCTCTTTCCCTCAAGCCCAAAGAAAGGGCCCGGAGCGGAGAGGCGGCGCTCTCCGCGCGTGCGGCTGCCGCGAGGAATGACGATCGAATGGCAGGGCGCGCGCCGACACGACATTTCGCGCGTCTCCTCGCTCAGCCTCGGCGGTCTCTTCATCGAGGCGGCGGACCCTGCACCGGCGGGCGACACGCTTCAGGTGCAATTCGATCTACCGAGCGGTCCGGTACGAGGCCAAGCCGTGGTTCGGCGCTCGGTTGCGGGTCAGGGCATGGGCATTGAATTCCAGGAATTGCCGGAGAATTCGCGGGCGCGGCTTGACGAATTGCTCCAAAAGTTGCTCGGGAATGTCCCGAGCGCACGGTCTTAGCTGCAGCGATTTCGGAGGAGGGGTAAGGGGCCGGCTCATTTTGCCGGCCCCTTTTGTTTCCTCGACGAGAACGCAGCCGACCCGCCGTTTGTGTTTCTGCTCGCTGCTTTTTCCAAGTCGTGCCGCATCCCTTACGGCTTCTCTCGTGTGACACACGACCGGGTGTATATTTCACCGGCGGGGAGGCGAAAAATGCCGGTTGAAAAGGCAAACCACAAGCTTGATCGCCGCAATTTTCTGCGCACTACCGGATTGGCAGCGAGCGCGGCCGGCGTCGCGGCGTTCTCGCCTTTCGCTCCCTTGACCGAACAAGCGAACGCCGGGGCACGAGCCATTCCTCAGGGCGAGAGAGACGGCGCAGCGGCGACACCGCCGGGCTCCCCAACTCGCGCAACTCGGGCGCGTGTTGGGGACGTGTCACTGAGCCGGCAGTTCGCCCGCTGGGCTGCGCGTTTGCGTTATGAAGATTTGCCTCCCGCCGTTATCGACCGCGCGAAGGGATTCACGCTGCAGGCGCTCAGTTCCGCCCTTCTCGGCTCGCAGTTACGTGCCGGGAAAGAAGCCGTGGCACTCGTGCTCGAAGAAGAAGCCGGCGCGCGCAGCGGCGCGACCCTCCTCGTGAATGGCGCCAAGGCGAACAAAAGCGGAGCCGCCTTCGCAAATTCCGAGATGGTCTACGCCGGAGGAAAGTTGGATTCCTTCCGCATGCTCACGCATCCGGGCACAACCATCATCCCATCCGCGCTCGTCGCTGCGGAAGCGCAGGGGGCCTCAGGCAAAGAATTCATCACCGCGCTGGCGGCGGGTTACGAAGTTATGGAGCGAATGGCCGCGGATTTTATTCCCACAGTGATGGCACGCGGCTTCCATGCCAGTCCCGTGTTTGGCATCTTCGGCGGAGCAATCGCCGCCGCGAAGATCCTGCGCTACTCTGAAGATCAGATTACAAACGCGATTGGCCTGTGCGCGGATCTTGCGGGAAGCAACCTCGAAAGCGGCGCGTTGCGCGAAGGCGCCGCGGCGCGCAATGCCATGCTGGCGGTTCTGCTGGCGAAGCAGGGGCATGCGGGCGGCGAAGCGGCGCTCGAGGGCCCCGCCGGTTTCTATCACGCCTATGCGGGCAATAACAGGGGCGATCTCACCTACAGCTTCACCGGCGCGAGGCACGCCGATCTCCCAACGATTACGGCTAGTTTAGGCAAGGAATGGATCTTGCTCGAGACGCTCTATCGCGTCTACTCGATTGCCGGCTACAACATCGCGCACATTGAGGTCACCGCGAAGATTTGCGAAGAGCACAACATTCGCTACGCGGACGTGGATCGTGTGGAAGCCGTGGTCAATTGGCTCGAGACGCAGTATCCCAGCCCGGCATTTCCCACGCGACGCGAGGATATCGGCGAAGCCACGCCGGGCAGCACGCGCTATTACAGCGCGTACGGAGTGGTGAAACGCGGCTTTCCGCTGCTGCCCGGCGGCGCCGACCCGCCGGAAGTACTGGAGCTGATGAAACGCGTCACCATCATTCCCTCACACGACATGGCGCTGTTTGCCCCGCGTATCACTATTTTCACCAAAGACGGCAAGAGCTACACCAAACAGGCTACCGGACGCGAATTTATCTGGGATTTCGACGAACAGGCGCGCCGAATTCGCGGCGTGGTTCCTGGTTTGCCAATAACGGCGGCCCGATTCGAAGAAATCATCACTGCGTGCCGCGATCTCGACCGGCAGGAGCGCGTCGATAAGCTGATTCAGTTGACTCTGGCTAAGGCGTAGAATGCACGGTTCAGTTAGCGCAAGGAGCGATCCATGAGGAGAATGCTGGTTCGATTGCAGGAAATCGGGGGAGCGCTGCTATTCGCGCTTATCGTTGTGTTGGGCGTGTTGGCCACGCCACTCGTCACGCGAGCGGCAACGAACCCGCAGGACAAGACGCAACACCATGCGGCTGCGCCGAAATCGCTGAGGCTCTACATCTTTGATTGCGGAAATTTAAAAATCGACCCGACGCCCTACGGCTTCACGAAAGAGCAACTGGCCACTACGGATATGTCCGTGCCGTGCTTTTTGGTGGCGCACCCAAAGGGCACGCTGATGTGGGAAACCGGCGTTCTGCCCGATAGCGTCTTCACGTCCTCGGCCAGCGTCACCCAGGGAAGAGTCACGGTCACCAAGCCGCTGAAAGCTCAGCTCGCCGAAGTGGGTTACGCACCAGGCGACATCACCTATCTCGCACTCTCGCACTGCCATTTCGATCACACCGCGAATGCCAACGACTTCGCCGGCGCCACCTGGCTCGCGCGACCGGCCGAACGCGACGCCATGTTTACGCAGCCGACCGCTTATGCCCGCTGCAACAATCCAGAAAATTTCAGCGCGCTGCGAAACAGCAAGACAATCGTCCTCAAAGACGACGATTACGACGTCTTTGGCGACGGCACGGTCGTCCTCAAATCCACGCCCGGACACACGCCGGGTCACCAGGTTCTATTCTTGAAACTGCGCAAGACTGGGCCCATCGTGCTCTCCGGGGACCTCTATCACTATCCCGAGGAACGCGCGCAACATCATGTTCCGACCACGGATTTCAACCGCGACCAAACCGCCGCAAGCCGCGGTGCCCTGGAGGCCTTTCTGAAGAAAAGCGGAGCCCAATTGTGGATTCAGCACGATTTCACGGCCAACGCGAAGCTGAAGAAGGCGCCGGCGTATTACGAATAGCTCCTGCGACTTGAGGCGTCGGCCGGTCAGAAAGTGGCAAGCGCGTTGAATGGAGTGGCTGTGCCGCCGGGAACTCGCGTGAATTGCGCGGTGACCAGAAATTCCCAGCGTTTGCGCGCCGCGGCTTCGCGGGCGACGTCTTCCAGATAGGCATTGTCTACCAGCGGTACTCCCAGCACAGCAATAGCCAGGGTGTGGATCGGGCGATTGGCGGCTTCCCCGGCGCCGACCACGCCAGAGGGCTGGACGTCATTGACTCCATCGCTGCCCAGCACCGAAATGTCTCTTTGCTTCAGCCACGGGGCGACCGAAGCATCGAGCCCCGCCGCCTCGCGAGCCGCATTCCACGGACCGAGCTTCGCTCGCCGCGCCCAGCGCCCGGTGCGCACCAGCAGCGCATCGCCGCTGCCGATTTTGACTCCGGCGAATTTTTCCCACGCCTCGAGATCAGACACGTAGATCGGAGTCCCCGGCTCGAGATACGGCACGCCTCTGAGCAAAGGCAAATCGACAAGAATGCCGCGGGTAAAGAGGCCCGGTCCCATACGGTCAATAGCGTTGGCCTTGCACCCGTCTTCATCAAGATCTTGTGGATGACCGTTGAACACCAGGAGCTTGCCGTCGCGGTTGAGGCGGTAATGGCACAGCGCATCCAGGTGCGAATTTGTGCCGTCGTGAATGCCAAAACTGATGATGTCGAGAGCTCCGCCGATCTTGCCGGTCTCCGGATTGTGAAACATTTCGTGCTTGGTGGGACCGAAGTTGAAGTTGTCGTCAGCCTTCTGCAAATCCGCAAAGTGCGCGAGCGACACCGTCACGCCGTCCTTGACCAGTCGCGCCGCCTGCACCTCCTTTTGCGACGTGATGAAATTCAGCGCGCCGCGCTCGTCATCTTTGCCCCAGCGGCCCCAGTTCGAGAGCTCCATCTCCCAGCGATTCACTTGCTCAATGGTGACGGCGGGATGCTGCGCGGATTCGGGTTTCGCTTGCGCCGCCACTTGCGTGAATTGAAACGCCAAGAGGAACCCGGCGAGCGCAAACGTCACCAGAAAGGCTGCGGGAAAGAATCGCTTCATGACGATAACCTCCTCAGCGGAAAACGGCCGAAGCCCGGGATTCATTTGATCGCAAAAACCCAGATCGCTCCGCCCTCCGGAACCTCGGGATATTCGCCCGGGAAAAGCGTATTTAATCGCGCCTGCATACCGCGCGAGTCGATGCCCCATCCTGACTGCACGGCAATGTACTGCTTGCCATCCACCATAAACGATGAAGGCTGTCCAATGATCCCGGAGTTGGTGGGAAATTCCCACAAGAGCTGCCCGCTGGACGCGTCGAAGGCGTGAAACATTCGATCGTTGGTCCCGCCGCTAAAGACCAGGCCGCCACCCGTCGCCAGCATGGGACCCCAGTTCGGCGACTTCGCGTACTTATGGGTCCAAACCCGCTTTCCGGTGTCCACGTCCCAGGCTTGCACTTCTCCGATATGGTCGGCGCCCGGAACCATTTCCAGCGTGTTGGTTGTGCCCGTGAACGGCCGGCCGGCCGAATATTCGATCTCTTTGGCCGTGAATGTGGCGCAAAGATTTTCGTTCGCCGGGATGTAAAGCATACGAGTCTTCGGGCTGAACGCAACGGGCGGCCAATTCTTACCGCCCCAATGCGATGGGCAAAAATCCACTTTCTTGCCGGTTCCAGGCTTGTGGTCCGGGTCTACCTCCGGGCGTCCCGTTTTTAGGTCCAGGCTCTTGAAGACGTTTTGCCTCACAAAGGGCTCGCCTTCGATGAAATTGATTGCGCCGTCAGTACGCTCGAGAAACCAGAGATAGCCGTCGCGGCCAACGTCAATCAGGCCTTTGATCATCCTTCCGCCGCGGTTGTAGTCAATCAAGAGCGGCGGTGAAACCTCGTCCCAGTCCCACGACTCGTTTGGATTGTACTGGTGGAAGCCCTTGATCCTCCCCGTGGCGACGTCAATCGCTAGCGTCGAGGCGACGTAAAGATTGTCTCCGGGCCGTTGGTCGCCCATCCACGGGCCGCCGTTGCCTGTTCCCCAATACGCCAGATTGGTTTCCGGATCGTAGTTCCCTGTCACCCAAACGGGCCCGCCGCCGGTCTTCCACTGATCGCCCTGCGGCCAGGTTTCGCTGCCGGGCTCGCCGGGACCCGGCACGGTGTAGACTCGCCACAATTCCTTGCCCGTCTCCGGATCAAAAGCGGCGACGAACCCGCGGATTCCCAACTCGCCTCCCGAGGCGCCAACCATCACTTTACCGTTGGCCACCAAGGGCGCCAGCGACATGTAGTATCCGTTCTGGTTTTCGGCGACTTTCGTGCTCCAAACTTCTTTCCCGGTCTTCACATCGAGTGCCACCAGAACTGCATTCCCGGACGCAAAAAACACTTTGTCGCCGTAGAGCGCCACGCCGCGGCTGGTCGGATGGAGCAGTACGACATCATCCGGCAATTGCTTGCGATAGCGCCACAGAATGATGCCGGTCCTTACGTCAATTGCGATCACCTGGTTCCCCGGCGTAGCCACAAACATGACGCCGTTATTGACGATCGGCACGGCCTCGTGGCCGTTGTTTACCCCGGTCGCCAACACCCAAACGGGCTGCAGCAGCTTCACATTTCCCGGCGTGATCTGCCCGAGCGGGCTGTAGCCCCAGCCGTTATAGGTGCGCCGCACCATCAGCCAATTGGCGTCTTCGGGATTCCTCAAGCGGTCGCCTGTGACGGTTTTGTAGTTCTGCAGAACAGGAGGGACCGGGGCTTGCGGCGGAGGTGGCGCCGTTTGGGCACGCATCGCAGGCGCCGTAAACGTCGCCGCAAGAAGGAAGACGACAGCCGACGCAAGCGCTGCGGCCCCGAGAATTCTCTGCCTGTTTCTCATATTTCTCCGTTCGCGAAAGATCCTATTGCACCTCGAAGCCAACCGGCGTCGTAAAAGGCTTCGCCACCATCAGGGTGCCATCCACGACCCTCAGCGGCAGCGCCGGCAAACTCCGAGGCGCCGGCCCATCCACCACTTTGCCGCCATCCTTCACATCGAATCTCGATTCATGACAAGGGCAGACCAGGACTTGCTCATCGGTCGCCCACTCGGTGATTTCACAACCGGTATGCGTGCAAATGGCGGTATAGGCCAACACGCCATTGGCGGCGCGCGACTTGGTCTCGGGGCTCAACTTGTCGGCATCGAATCGCAGGAGTAACACGCGATTGAGCCGTGATCCGCTGCGCACGGTTTTGTCAGCCGGGTCCATGGCCCATGCCATGGTCTGCTTGACTCCGGCCGGAATATCATCGGGCTTCAGTGGTGTGGCCGTCGCATCACCAACTTTCACCAGAACATCGCCTTCCTTGGGCCTTTGCGACGCGGCGTTCTCCTGGCCTCGTGAGTCCTGCCCGAGAGTCAACTGGATTCCCAAGCCGATTCCCGCCTTCAGGATCGCTCGGCGCCCCACCGGCTCCCGGCATGAACTCACTCGCCACTCCTCGTGTGCGCGATTCCGAAATGCCCTCCGAATGCATGACGGCACGCACGAAAAAGAACCGAAACAGGGCGGATGCTACGCCGCACAGCAACCTATGTCAAACTCGGACCCCTAGGCTGCTAGAGAGATGACCTCCGGCCCTCAATCGCGTCCCACGAATTCGCTCCCGGCTGCCGCCTTGTTTAGCTTCCTCAAAGAGACTCGAGGCGAGACAAGCTGGACGGTTTCCGATTTCGCGAAAACCCTTAGACTTTCGAAAGCTGCCGCGAAGCAGGCCCTCGCCATCCTCGAGATGCAGGGTTACGTCAAACCGCTCGGGTCAAAAGGAGAATGGATCACCACTCCGCAAGGCGAGACCGTTTCGAATTCGAAATTTCCCCGCTATAGCCGGCAGGCCGTGGAACGCTCGCTTGACTCTTTTGCCGACCACCTTCACCGCATCAATCAAGATTCCAGCGCGCCATATCGAGTCGCGGAGGCGGTTGCCTTCGGGGACTTCCTGCGCGATCGCGCCCGCGTTCAGGCTGCCGATATCGGCATTCGACTGGTCCTTCGAAACGGCGCGGAAGGCGACCTTAACTCCGCGGGCGAGCAACGCCGGCAGCGGGCCTTTTTGACGCAGTTGCGAGGCAGGACTCCGGTAGTGAACCTTGTGCCATATGCGGATTGGATGAACGCGCGCACTCATCGCAAATTGCTCAAGAGCAAACGATAACCGCGTGCGGCACAATTAAGACTTGCAGAATGTGCACTTAGAGAAAAACTGCCGGGGGCATTCACCTACGCTACTACTACATTTCCCGGGTCCGGTCCACGGACATGCCAACAACCGGGGCGCCGCGTTACCGGTGGGGCGGAGCGACTGGGCCGATCAGCTTTGGACCGTGAATTTCAGCGGCAGGATGAGGATCTTGTCCCCTTCCTGAATCGAAATATTGTAACCGCCGGACTTCACGTCGGGCACTTTCAGGATGATCTTGGCGCTGCCCTGCTCGACGACCGTGGCTTTGAAATCGTCCTTGTCATTGGAGAGAAAGACCGCGGAAACAGCATCTTTTCCGAGATTTTCGCCCGTCAAAGTGACACTGTCATTGACCTTGCCCGCGGCCGGCGCAACCGTGGTGATTTTCGGGGAATTCTGTCCGAGGGTGCGCGGCGCGAGCCAGAGCAGGACAAGGGACGCAACCAAAACGACCTTGCAAAGAGTTCGACTAACGCCAACGGCTGGACTGTTAGCCATGGATCTACCTCCGAATAGCAGCAAAAGACTGTTATTTGCGGCGACAATACGCCGCTGGCGGCGACGTGTCAAGCCTTAGGCAGCATTGGTGCTTCTGCGCGGCTTGCCGCGTGGGAACCTTCCACCGGACGGAAACGGCACGAATACACCTCGCGATGTAAAATAAGCAGATGCAGTCGGTGCAAACAACAAAATGAGTGTGCGGCTCATTGCCCTGGATATTGACGGCACCCTGCTGGATAGCACTTCCGAGGTGCCCGCAGCCAATCGAGAGGCCGTCCAGGCGGCTGTGGAAAAAGGCATCGAGGTCGCGCTGGTGACCGGGCGGCGCTTTGATTTCGCGCTGCCGATCGCGATGCAAATTCCCTGCCCGCTCACCATGATCGTCAACAATGGCGCGTTGGTGAAGTCCAAGGATGGCGTCACGCACCTGAAGCACCTGCTGCCGCAGGAGACCGCGCGAGCGGTGCTGGGGTTCATTCCCCGGCGCCGCGCCGGCACAGCCGTGGTCTTCGATCGCCCTCGCGCCAACCAGGTGATCTATGAAGAGATTGACTGGGAAGACCCGCGGCGCAAGGCGTATTTTGTGCGTAACCGTGAATTCATCGCGGAGGTCTGCCCGCTCGAGGATTGCCTCACGGAGGATCCCATTCAGGTGATGTACAGCGGTTCCGTCAGCGATATGCAAAGCGTCTATGCGGCGCTGCGCGAAGCGCCCAAGGCGCTGGAATTTTCCCTGGCCATGACTTTTTACGATCATCGTGATTTCGGCATGGTGGACGTGATCCGGCTGAATTGTTCGAAGGGCGCGACACTCGCCCAATGGAGCGAGCAGCGCGGCTTTGGCCGTGAGGAAGTGATGGCTATCGGGGACAATTTCAACGATCGCGAAATGCTGGAGTTCGCCGGCCTTCCCGTGGTGATGGCCAACAGCGTGCCCGAGCTAAAGGTCCTGGGATGGAGGGAAACGCTTTCCAATGACGAAGGCGGAGTCGCCGCCGCCATTCGCGAATACGTTCTGGAGAGTTCGTGATGCCGGGCCCGGCCAAAACCGTCTCTTGCGGGACTTTGATCGCCGCCGGTTTTGTCTTCGTTTTGCTGGGGGCGCCTCCGGCCCGGGCTGATTACGCCGTGCTTCGCAGCGGACAACGACTGCACATCACCGGCTGGCAGAATCTTGGGGACACCATTCGGCTCGATGTGCAGGGCGGCAACGTGACGATCGCCGCCGCCGATCTCGACAGAATCGAGCCCGAGGAAGTTTTTGGCGACAGCGCCAAACGCGATACCGAACTGCCTTACTCCGCGCAGATTCGCAATGCCGCGGGTACTTACGGACTCGATCCCGCGCTGGTGGCGAGCGTAATTGCCGTGGAATCGAATTTCAATTCCCGCGCGGTTTCGAAAAAATTGGCGCTCGGACTGATGCAATTGCGTCCCGAAACGGCGGCACAGATGGCCGTACGGAACGCGTTCGATCCGGTGCAGAACATCGACGGCGGAACACGTTATCTCCGGCAACTTCTCGATCGTTACGGTCAGGATCTCACGTTGGCGCTTGCCGCGTATAATGCCGGCCCAAAGCGCGTGGACCTCTATCACGGCATT
>Ga0079220_10000505_pt1 | contig 9975 bp, 6 predicted proteins | sample GAAS100_FD_75071 | JGI IMG/M metagenome (GOLD analysis project Ga0079220, IMG submission 75071) | Agricultural soil microbial communities from Georgia to study Nitrogen management - GA AS100 | ecosystem: Environmental > Terrestrial > Soil > Agricultural land | place: USA: Georgia | collected... | reverse complement strand
GGCTAATCTAATACCCCTGCCTCCGCCGCCAAAGGCAGATTTTAAGAGAACAGGGTAGCCCGCATTGTGAGCGATATCAGCAGCTTTTTCAACATCGTCGACAACTCCATCGCTACCAGGCACAGTTGGAACTCTTGCCTTTTTCATTACTGCCTTGCACTTCATTTTGTCTCCAGTAATTTCCATTGCCTCGCTCTTGGGTCCAATAAAGATAATTCCATTCCTTTCACACATTTCTGCAAATTTTTCGTTTTCAGAAAGAAACCCGTAACCTGGGTGAATCGCTTCTGCTCCTACAGAATTTGCAACCTCAATAATTTTGCTCATATTAAGATAACTTTCTGAAGCCGGTGCTTTACCAATATGATAAGCTTCATCGGCTCTCTTTACATGAATTGATCTAGGATCTTCGTCTGAATATACTGCGATAGATTTTATCCCTAATTCTTTGCAGGCACGTATCACTCTGAGAGCGATTTCGCCTCGGTTCGCAATTAAAATGCTAGATATTTTGTGGTTTATCATTGCTTTTCACCTTTCATACATATTACACTTACTGCTATAAGTTCATATTTCCATGTTTCTTCCAAGGTCTACTTTCCTTCTTGGTTGTTAATGCATCAAGAGCACGTATTATCATTGGTCTAGTTTCCATTGGATCAATTACCAAATCAATAGTGCCTTTTTCTGCTGCTATATATGGATTCGCAAACTTATCGCGAAATTCCTTAGCAAGCTTCCTTTTAGTCGTTACAGCATCTGCTGATTGCTTTAAATCTTTTCGGTGAATAATTGTAATTGCTGCTTCTGGCCCGAGCACAGCTATCTCTGCTGTTGGCCAAGCATAATTTATGTCTGCTCTAAGATTCTTACTTCCCATAGCAATATATGCTCCACCATATGCTTTACCAATAATGCAGGTGATCTTTGGTACTGTTGCTTCGCAATATGCAGACAAAAGTTTGCTACCGTGTCTTATTATTCCGTTATGTTCCTGATCACTTCCTGGAAGATATCCTGGTGTGTCTACAAGTGTAACAACGGGAATGTTAAATGCATCACAAAATCTAATGAATCGAGCTGCCTTAGTTGACGAATTTATGTCTAGAGCACCAGCCAAGTACATAGGTTGATTAGCAATGATACCTACTGATCTGCCACCCATCCTTGCAAAACCGACAATTATATTTTCTGCAAACAATTCGTGAACCTCCAAGAATTCGCCGTTATCCACTATCGACTTCATAATTTCCTTCATGTCATACTGCTGATACGGGTTCTCAGGAAGAATTTTAATGATATTTGCGTCGATTCTATTTGGATCATCCGTGTTCTCGATTGGAATCGGCTCCTCTGCATTATTTTGTGGAACATATGATAACAACTTCTTGATTTTATCCATACAATCATATTCGTTTTTGGCTATGAAATGCGCGACACCCGATTTAGTTGCATGAGTTTTGGCTCCACCTAGGTCTTCAAAGGATACATCTTGACTTAAGACTTCCTTTACAACTTCTGGGCCTGTGACAAACATTTGACCGATGTTTTCCACCATTATGACAAAGTCTGTCATTGCTGGAGAATAAACTGCTCCTCCTGCACACGGTCCAATACTTGCAGTGATTTGTGGTATTACTCCTGATGCCATCGTATTTCTAAAAAATATATCACCATAACCATCAAGACTCATTACCCCTTCTTGAATCCTTGCTCCACCCGAATCAAGGATGCCAATAAGCGGCGACCCTGATTTCATGGCAAGATCCATCACCTTAACAATTTTCTTTGCTGCCATTTCACCCAAGGATCCACCAAGTATTGTAAAGTCGTATGCATAAACGAAAACTTGACGTCCATTAATTGTGCCGAATCCCGTCACTAACCCGTCTCCATAATATCTCTTAGTGTCAGGATCATCGCTTCTGTGAGTTACATATTTATCAATTTCTAAGAAAGTGTTCTGATCCAAAAGAAGATCTATTCTTTCTCTAGCAGTAAGCTTGCCCTTTGAATGCTGAGCTTCAACTTTGTCGTTACCGCCACCATTTTCGGCAAGCTTTTTCATATTGTACAAACGCTTAATCTTCTCTTCACTCATGGCCGTGCATTTTATGGGATAAGAAACTTATATAAATTCATTACAACCACGAGCCAGTCTTCTCTATCGAGCATACAACACTATAAAGGTCCATGTGTCTATCAGAATGTGTTACTGATATTATTCTCTCAATCCAGACCGTCCACCGCGTGCTCTACGAAAATAGCTCATTCCAAGGTTGTAATTATCAAACAAAGATTGCAATGTCTCAAGTTCAGTCTTCAGCCGTTCAATTTCTTCCTTGTTATCTTCGTTGTTCTGTAATTTTCGCATTTTGTCATTCTTTTCTATCAATAACTTTCCAACATTCTGTTCATATTCGCTTGACATGGTTGAGATGTAAATAAATTTACGTAGGAGATTTTTAACCTTTGCGATGATTCAATGAAGGTTGGTCTATAGAGGTGATTTTATCAGAAGAATTACTGATGCGAATATTTAATACTTTAAGAAACACCTAATAGAAATCCTTATCAGGGGTAAAACAAATGACAAAGGTAAAGTAGTAAAGTACTGCATCCTGTGAACCTCTCGGCTATAACCTGCCTCCAATCCACCCAAGGTCATAGATTCCTCATTATTAATAGCTCAAAAATCATTCAACTACTGCTGCTAAAAACTCTTTTCTCCTTATCTTTATTTTCCAGAGCCTTTATATTCTTCTGATAATCTACTAGGACATTAGTATTCTTCTCAAAATAAGGAAATAGATTACGCTTGACCATTTCATTGTACCAGTACTCATTATAGTGACCAATTGTGACAAATAGAAATTCCAGAAATGGCAAAATCGGGTAACCCTGGGGCAGCATTTGTAATGCAATCTTTGCATCATCAGAATAGATCTTGCTCTTTTTCATCGTAAGTTCAAACCCCTTCTTTATGTCTCCGACATTTAAAGAATAGTATAGTGGCCAAGATGGTATTTTAATAGAACCGCTCTTTACAGCGTCTTCAATTTCGTTTCCACAACCTACGCATTCGCCTGCCTTTGCCATACCCAAATGGTAGATGTCCCCTAATGGCCTATGATTTAAAGCCATATTTCTTCCAGCTGATCCCATTACTGCACGGTATTTCTTATAACATCCAATCATGCTTTCATCAGAAATAGACTCAGGCTTACCTTTTAACTTAGAATCAATATATTGACCGATTCTTGCATCCTTGAATCCTTCTTCGAATGTCTTTAAAACAGAATCTCCCCCTTGAGAGATTTTATCGCGGGCAATTTCAAGGATGTATGGACTCATTAGTTTGTAATCGTCAAGATATTCAAGATCTTCATCTTTATCAATTATTCTGTCCATTGGTTCACTAAGATCAATTGCTATGATGTGACCATCAATGATCGCATTTCTTGTATCTGGGGGTACATTTTCTTTCAAATAATCCGATGCCCCGTCGAATAACGCGTTGAAAACTGGAAATGTCATCTTGACGAAATTAGAATTTAAGATTCTGGCTAGCCGGTCAGAGAGTACTTCTGGTCGTGACAACCTTGATTTTACATCATTGATTTTGTGCTCATCTAGAGTGAATTCAGAAGAGCCGACCTCTTCTATGAATTTTTTCAATGTGTCTGAAGGATTGACGTCAGAGGCAATCTTTTCATGAAGTGGTACAAGAAATCGTTTTGTAAATTCAGGGAAGTCTTGTTCAGTCTTCTCTTTGTATTTGTTAAATTGCTTATATCCCGTTTCTCTCAGAAATATGTGCTTCAAAATAACTCTGCCAGATTTAGTTCCCATTAATGCAGATTTCGCAAAGACAGATTGGTCCTTTGAACTCATAAATATACAGTTGGAGTAACGACCAGCAATTATTTAACTATTAACATCAGATAAACAAGCCAACAGTCAAATCTATTAATTACACTAAAAATTTGATATGTCTATATACTAGCAGCCAGAAACAAATTAAAGTAAAAAAGTTAACGGGAAGCCATCGCTATTCTCTCTTGCTCATTCTTTTTCTTTACAGCATGACTCGACATATCGTTATTCGCCGCCCGAATAATCTCATTAGCTAGGGCTTCTTCAATTGCCTGAGGATTAGAGTATGTAGACTCCTTTACTCCTTCAGCGACAAATCTGAGGGCAAGATCCACCCTTCTTAAAGGTGCAACATCTACAGAAACATGATAGACAACGCCACCGTAAACAATGCGGGTAGTGTCCTCATTTGGAGCAGCATTTTCGATTGCTCTTATAAGTAGTTCTACAGGATTCTTCCCAGTCTCTGCATGTATGATATCAAGAGCAGTTTTAACTATCTTCAGAACCCTCATCTTCTTACCTCCCATTCTTCCAGTATTCTTTGCATATCTCTTACCAAAATGCATCATGTTATTTGCTAGTCTTTCTATGATGTTTACTTCAGCTTTCTTTAACCTCTGATGTTCATGTCTTCCAAAAGTAATAGGAATTACACCTGTAGGTTTCAAAGAAATTGCCTTTTGAAGGCCGAGATCATTTACCTCGATTTTACTCGTATCCCATTTATTGAATAGTAATATATTAACTACTTCTTTGCCACTCATTTCATTTATCTCCTAGGTTTTTCCTTTCTTCCACGAACAAGCTCATTCAATGATACTCCATTGACCTTGAAAACTTGCCACCTAACTCCAGGTATATCACCCATAGCTCCTCCCATTGATCCACCAATTCCCTCGAGTCCAACTTCGTCATGCTCATCGACAAAGTTTAATGCTCCATCTTTGGGGAGGAAGGCTGTAATTGATTTACCGTTTTTTATAAGCTGCACCCTAACGCATTTTCTGACCGCCGAATTAGGCTGCTTCGATTCAATGCCTACTTTCTCTAGAACAATGCCTCTTGCCTGTGGAGATCCCTCTAGCGGGTTAGCCTTTTTATCAAGCATTAGCATTCTTCGCTTATAATATTTATTTGCCCATCTAGCACGATTTCTCTTTCCGCGAAGGACACGCCCAGCAAAAAGTCCAAGTGGTGATTTAGCCATTACATATTCACCTGATTTTTATGCATTGGAGATTGATCCTCACTTACTATTAAAACATTGGATATTTGGAAGTATCGTTTTGCAAGTAATCTTGCTTTTTCTGCATTTCGTCCTTCTCTACCCACAACAACTCCCTTTTTTTTAGCATCAACAATAACGACCGCCTGCTTTGTGCCATCAACCCTTTCATTCATTTTGATTTCATTAATCATATCGGAATTCAGTATATTACGTATAAACTCAGATGGATCATCGGAATATTCAACAAGTTCAACCTTTTTTGCCACAACATTTTGTAACTGTCTAATGGTTGTCCCACCCTTACCTATTGCAAGACCCATCTGTCCCTTATTGACAATAAAAATTACCCGTTCCATCTTTTCATCCACAATACAATCCCTTGCAGTAGCACTCGTAATGCTCTGAAAGAGAGATATTAGACGCAGTTCATCAGATGTTAGCTTTATCTTCTCCGTCATTATCTACAGCCTCTAAAATAGTCTGGATTGCATTTGCATTTTGACAGCATTAAACAACAATTCATGCTGATTGATGAAGTCCAATTTAAGTCATGCTCTTTCTCTATTTAATTAGTTTTGAGATTGTGTTGCTTTCTTTATCCGGAAGAATAACACTCTATGCGTTAACTTTATTTTCAGCACTGATTTTCACTTCCGACAAATTTTAAGAGCATTATCTATATTGAGCACAAGACATCATTGAGATAGAGCACAATATGCTATTCTTGCTTTTTGATACATTCAATTCGCTTTTTCACTTCTTTGTGGAAGGACGATGTGTGTGCTAGTGGAAGGATGGGAGTGTTCTGCTCCTATTTGGAACTTGTACTCTCTTTTGTCACGTCCGAAAGTATCGAGTTAATTTCTGCATCAGTGCCGCTCTTCAGCGCCAGTACACTAATTCTGAAAGGTTTATTGCATAGCTTTCCAAGTTTGAAAGAATTGCCATCAAATACATACAAAGGAACGTTAGCTGATTTGGCTTGTTCCTCTAGTTTTGATCTGCTCTCTGATTTAAGAGAATTAGAGAGCATTATAAGTTTTGAACCTTTCATTGAACCTAATACTTCTCTCGTTCCACATTTGTATTTGTTAGCGTTCACTGCGTCTTTAAGCACTTTTTCTATTATCTTCACCATTTTCTTCCTTCACCATCATATAAAGCTCTACCATGCCGGTTCCTACTGGTACAGTAGCACCTACTATAACGTTTTCTGTTACGCCCCTCAATGTTTCAATCTGTCCTTCCAAAGATGCCTTTGCGATTGTAGGTACGGTGATTTCAAATGCTGCCCGTGCCAGAACTGATGTTTTGGTTCCCGCAATTCCGTGTCTGCCTATCTGTTGCAAATATCCTTTCGATGTCATGAGGTCAGCTACTAACATAATATGTCGTGTGTCAACCTCAAGACCCTGTTCCTCAAGCGTATTTGTGATCTCCTTAACTAAAGCTGTACGAGCTGCCTCGATTCCAAGTGTTTGCCATACTTCATACACATTATTCGTTGTGACTCTGGAAGTATCTATTCCAGTTATTGCTACAACCTTGGCAAGGTTCGATCCAGATGTTTGAATTACCCATTCTTCATCTTGCTTGACAATGGTAACTCTTTCAATATCAGGCACTCCTTTAACTCTAGTATTGAGCAACTTATTCTTTAATGTCAAGAGCGTTTGTGCATCGGGTTCATCGGGGACAGTGATTTTAATAAATTGCTTCTTGTCGTTCATTGCAATTTCATATTTCTTTTTGGAACCTTTCAGCACTTCATTAACCTCCTTTATTTCACAGCCACGTTCTAACAGTTTGCTCTCTGATAAATAAAAGGTAAGTATTCCACTGTAATCTGTATCTGTTTTTTCGATCAAATCACTTACTCGAGTGAAAATTATTTCTCTAGCAACCTCTAGTGCCTTTTCTCTAGATATTTTGTGATCTGCATCAAGATATATATCCATTGTTGGGGTTACAGGTTTTTTTCTAGCATCTACTAATTCAATTAGTCTAGGAAGCCCTAATGTGACATTTCTTTCCTTAACACCAGCAAAATGAAAGGTTCTAAGAGTCATTTGAGTACCAGGTTCACCTATTGATTGTGCTGTTACAACACCAACGGCTTCGCCAGGTTCAGCAAGTGCCCTTTCGATTAGGTCAATTGTTTTTTTCAACACTTTCTCAACGCCGTCTTTAGACAATCTGTTTTCCAAGATGGAATTTTCTAAGTTCTTTCGTAATCTTGGATTAAGATTTTCAGCGTATTTTACCAATGTGTTTTTGATATCATGTTCTGTAGCCTTCCTGCCTTGATCAATTACAGATTCTCCTTCTATCAATCTAGCAATATTGACAGCTTCACCATGATCACTTTTGGCTGGATCAATCCCGTCTTCTCCATACATGTACTGGACAATGTTTCCGTGAGGGTCCCTTACCGTTTGATCATATTCAATTTTCAGATGCTCGAGAGCGTTAATCAGCCTTCTCTGCATGTAACCTGATTGCTGTGTCCTAACTGCTGTATCCACAAGACCTTCTCTACCACCCATGGCATGAAAGAAGAATTCCAATGGACTCAAACCATCCCTATAGTTTGACTTTATAAAACCCTTAGCGTCAGGATTCATATCGTTTGTTTTAAAGTGTGGAAGAGATCTGTAGTGATATCCTTTATAGATTCTCTTGCCTCTAATAGATTGTTGACCCAATGCAGCAGTCATTTGACCAATATTAAGAGTGGAACCTCTTGCACCTGTCGACGCCATGATTACCCCAGAATTGTCGTCTGGGAATGCCCTATCCGCTGTCTTGCCCGCTCGATCTCTTGCCCTTGAAAGTTCGTTCACCACATAAAGTTCCAACGCTTCGTCAGGAGAAAGTCCCCTAGTTAGAGGTAGTGTACCGTCTTTATACTGCTGGATTAACTCATAAACTTTATCGTAAGCCTTTTGGATAACGTCGCTAATTTCGGAGTTTGTCTGTTGACTCAACCATAAGTCAGAATACCCATAGCTAAATCCCCTGTGTGTAATGTATGTCTTAAGCATGATGAGTATTGAATCTAGGAATTTTCTTGCCATATCATTGCCATAATCTTTTGCAATTCTATGCAGAACGCTGTCGGGTTCTTCTGCACCAATCGATGCTTTGTCAATAACACCACTCAGAAGTTCTCCATTTTTAATGACAACATCCTTTCCTTCGCCCTTCGCTGCTTTGTTCCATTTTGATGTTATTATAAAGTTAAAGTCCTTAGGGAAGAAGAGTGAGAAAAGCTGTTTACCTGAATATAATTTCGTTCCATCATTGTTTATTTTTGGTTCTGGAAGGATCCCTCTATATCCTCCGACGAGGGCTAAGTTGGCAAATTCTTCTTTGGTCAGAGTCGTTTCATCTCGAGTAAGAATGAATGCACCTGTAATGAAATCTCTAATTCCACCGATTATTGGCCCACCATATCTCGGTGAAATCAACTGATCTTGCACACGCATTAACAGAGCAGCTTCGGCCCTGGCCTCTTCACTCTGCGGTACATGCAGGTTCATTTCGTCTCCATCAAAATCAGCGTTATACGGTGGACAAACTGCTGGATGCAATCTAAACGTGCGGTATGGCAGCACTCGAACATTGTGAGCCATAATTGACATTCTATGCAAAGATGGTTGTCTGTTGAAAATTACAATATCTCCATCAGACAAGTGTCTTTCTACCATATAGCCGGTAGCTAGGGAATCTGCGATGATCTTTCTATCATTTACATAGTCAAGACGAATTTTGACTCCATCGGGTCTAATTATATAATTAGCTCCTGGATATATGTTTGGACCATTGATTACCAGTTTCTTTAATCTCTCAAGGTTCCATTGAGACACAGTTTCGGGAATAGTGAGTTTCTTGGCAACGTCTACTGGTACGCCAACATTTGAAATCGCAAGATTGGGATCTGGTGAAATAACAGTCCTACTAGAAAAATCTACTCTCTTGCCAGATAGTGAACCCCTGAATCTTCCTTCTTTGCCCTTCAACCTCTGTGTTAGAGTCTTAAGCGGTCTTCCAGATCTATGATGAGCTTGCGGGATTCCTGAAACTTCGTTATCAAAATATGTTGTAACATGATATTGTAGCAAGTCTACTAAATCTTGGACAATAAGAGGAGGAGTTCCTGCTTCTTTGCTTTCCTTCAACCTTTGGTTAACCCTAATAATGTCCACAAGTTTATGAGTCAAATCATCTTCTGATCTTATTCCAGTCTCAAGAATAATGGAAGGTCTGACGGTTACTGGTGGTACAGGAAGAACTTGTAACACAAACCATTCAGGCCTTGCAGTAGTTGGATCATAACCCAAGAGAGCCAGATCTTGGTCAGGAATATGGACAAGTCTTTCTCTAATAGTAATTGGAAGAAGCCTATTTTCTCCAGCATCAGTTTTCTCTACGAAGATTGTTGGTTTCGTGAACACTAAGTCATATTGTTCTTTTTGACAATGCGGACATATTTTTATTTTTTTCGCCTTTTCAATGATTTCGTCCTTTATATTTTCTAGTGTGATTACCGCATATGCTGCCTTTCCATCCCTAAGTTGCTTATATTTAGAAAGATCCTCAAGCTTTAGTTTGATTCTATTGCATGATCTACAAGTAATTAGGAGTAATTTATGGATATCATCCACGAATGCAATGTGCAACACTGGCTCCGCCAATTCAATATGGCCAAAATGACCAGGACATTTTGCAGATGTATTTCCACAGGTGGCACATTTCTGGCCCGGTTCAAGTGTTCCAAGCCTGTTATCCATAAGTCCACCCTGCACAGGCATACCATCCTCATCATAGGTTTCTGGGGCTGTTATTTCTGCGACGCTGAATTTGCG
>Ga0079220_10000503_pt1 | contig 9995 bp, 8 predicted proteins | sample GAAS100_FD_75071 | JGI IMG/M metagenome (GOLD analysis project Ga0079220, IMG submission 75071) | Agricultural soil microbial communities from Georgia to study Nitrogen management - GA AS100 | ecosystem: Environmental > Terrestrial > Soil > Agricultural land | place: USA: Georgia | collected... | reverse complement strand
GCGTGACGCGCGCCCTCGCGTACGCCGAGCCCACGTCGAAGCTCAGCGTCGACGAGACGGGAATCACCACGAAGATCGGCGCAATGAGCTCCGTGATGGTCTCATTGACTGGTGACTTGATCTGATACTGAATCAGCTGCGGCGCCGTGCGCACGTTCGAGTCGTACACCGACTGCGCGGCGGCTGGTGCGGCGATGGTCGCGGAGGCAATCGCGACGGCGATGAGATTGCGCATGATCATCATCTCAGGGTCGCTTGACGACGATTTCGATCCGGGCAGTCTTCTGACCGGGATTCTCGATGCCCGTTCCGGACGCGGCTGGATCGCGTAGCGGCGGTCCGGTGAGTGCACCCGATGCATTCGTCGCCGCTGCGCCCGCAATCGTCGGGTTGAGATCGCCGGCGACGCCAAGCGCAGTTCCACCGTCACCACCAGTGGCTACGATGCCTAACGTGGCCTGGTCGACCAGGCGTCCCTCGGCGCTCCCCGCGAGGTTGCTCTCGATCGATCGCGCGTTGAGCTGATTACCGGCGATGAGGCGTCGCGTCTCCTGACTCTTGCTCTGGGCCGCCGCGAAGCTCGGGTCGAGACGCACGGCTTGCTGGTAAAAGCCATCGGCAGCCTCGAACTGTCCTTCATCCTCCAGCAACAACCCGCGGCTATAGGCGACGAATGCGGCGAGCGATCGCGTCGGCCGCTGCTCGATGGCGTTTCGTTCCGCCGTCGTTAGCGTGACGCCCATCTGTTGAAAGAGCCCGAGCACGATGTTTTTCTCGAGGGTCAGGAGCTCATCGAGCGCGCGATTGTCGTTCGTGGCACCGGCGACGCGTGTGGTGGGCACGTCGATGACCGCCGCGTCGACGCGGAGGTCCGGCCCCTGTTGTAGAATGGCGCCCTGGACGAGACGTCCGGCCTGCAGAATCTTCCCCGCGCGAACATTGCTCGCCGAATCCGTCGCACCCGACGTCTGAAGTTTTATCTCGTCGAGCACTGCTTGCAGGCGCAAGCGCTCGACGACGGTAAGCCGCGACGAGCGGGCGAGGTCGGTTGTCAGCAGCTCGGCCAGGCCGCGCTCGAGCGGCTTGAGCGACGTGTCGGCACCGCTGAAGGCGAGCGGCAGCACGGCGACCACGTTAGGCGTTCCCGCGATCTGCGCGAGACGTTGCTCGTCGCGGACCTCGGCTTTCGCCGTTTCCTCGAGCTGTTTGCGCTGGAGCGACGCGAGGCGCGCCTCGAGAGCGTGCCGCACGCGACTCGTCCGGCCGTACTCGATGTAGGAGCCGTACGCCGTCCGCGCCGTGGCGATATCGTTCTGTGCTTCCGCCGTTAGGCCGAGGTAGAGCGCGGCGGTGCCGTCGTGTGGATCGAGTTTCCTCGCCTGGTCGAGTGCCGTTCGCGCCTCGGGCAGCTTTCCAGACTTGTAATACGCTATGCCGAGCGAGCGTAGCACCGGTTCCGACTGCGGATGGCTCGAGCGCTCGCGCTCGAGTCGCGCGATCGCTTCCGGCCCGCTCGCGGCGGCGCCCACCGTCGCGCAGCCTGCCGCGCCTAACGCGAACGCGAACAAGCCCATTGTCGTAATGATCTTCATCATCGGTCTCCTACCGATCGGGATCCAGCATGTCCTCGAAGCGCATCCATTGTGCATAGAAATAGAGATCGACGTAGCCTACGCTGCCGTGACGGTTCTTCCGCACCAGAAGCTCTGTCGCGCCCTCGACGTCGCGCGCGCTGTCGTACATGCCTTCGCGATACAGCGCCAGCACGACGTCCGCGTGATGCTTCACCGCGCCAAGCGCGCCAAAATCGTCGAGCTGCGGCCGGCGGTCCGGACGGGCACCGAGCAACGGAAGCTGCGCCGTTGCCAATATGGCGATGCCCGCGTCCAGCGCCAGCGCTTTTAACGCGCGCACCGCGGACGCGTGTTCCTCCGCCGCATCGCGACGACCTTCGCCGATTCCCTGAATCGCGTCAACGATTACAAGATCTGGAACTCCCGCCTCCTCCCAACCCTCGGGCAATCCGTCCGGGGAGTCTGCTGATACTCGACCAAACCGCGGCAATCGCTCGCGCAACCGGACCGCCGCCGCGCCGACACGTGCTCGCGACAGTTCATCGAGCGACCCCTGTCGCAGCTCGTCGATGCGAACGCGTCCTTCCATCGCCAGCACGCGCTCCATCAATCGCTGCGGCGTCATCTCCGCCGAGAAATACGCAACGGAGTGATGCTCCGCCGAACGCAACGCAATCGCGAGTGCGAATGCGGACTTGCCACTGCCGACGTCGCCGCCCAGAATCGCGAGATCGCCGCGTCGAAATCCACCGCCGATGCTCCGATCGAGACTTGGAAATCCACTCGTGATTGTGTCGGTGTCTGGTGCACCCTCGGCGATCGCGTCGATTTGACCAAGCAATTCCGGCAACGACGATGCGGTCGTCTCCGTCGAAGGCGTCGGCGAATCTCCCTTTGCGTTCATAGTCGATCATCCTCGCGATATGGGAGCGCAGCAAGGACGATCGGCCGCGAGGTGTTGCGCAAATGCATCACTTCGCAAACGCGCGACCGAGCCGATCGAGCTCCGTGCGCGCCGCGACGTCGAGAAACGCCGTCGTGGCGGCGATGGCGTTCGCCAACACCGGCGCGACGTCGCTCAAATCTCCAGCAGTCGCTTCGGCGAGCCTCGTCAGTGCGCTACGTACCGGTGCAGAGAGCGCTATGCTCGCTAACCATCCCTTCGCTGCCGTTGATCGCTCCACTCGCGCCGTCAGTGGCAACATTTTCTCCGGGAGACAATCGTCAGTGAGCCGCGCGACTAGATAGGTCGCCAACGCGACCTCGCGCGCGCCGCCGAGAGGTGCTCGACCGGCGAGCGAGGCGAGCGCCCGAAATCGAAATGTGGGGGACGAAAGCGCGTATGGGGGCGCGGCGGGAGCAAAAGAGCTTTGCATGGCGTTCACGCGAGCAAATCTGAACCCGATGAGCGTCGGGTGGGAAGCGTCTTCGACAACGCGCGGCTACATTCTGTCGACATGGTAGCTAACGGGAAGTCCGTGCTCTGGGTGGACGACGAAGCCGAGCTTCTCGAGCCACACCGGATGTTCTTGCGAGACAAAGGCTTTATTGTCGAGGCGGCGACGAACGCCGAGGATGGAGCCGAGCTGCTGCGTCGCCGTGCGTTCGATCTCGTCCTACTTGACGAGCAGATGCCTGGGACGCGCGGCCTCGACGCATTTCGCGACTTCCGCGAAATCGTGCCGAATCTCGACATCGTCATGGTCACGAAGAGCGAGGAAGACACGACGCTCATGGAAGCGCTCGGCGCGGATGTCAGCGCGTATGTCGTCAAGCCCGTGACACCGAGGCAGATTTACGCCGTCGTCGCCCGTCTGCTCGAAGGCGCGCGCATTCATCATCAAGCTCTGGCGCGCCGATTCGTCGAGCGATTCCGCGAGATTCAGGCGGAGTCCTTTCGCAATCTCGATTGGCGCGGTTGGATCGACAGGTTCTCCGAGCTCACGCAATGGGATCTCGACCTGGTGACGGCGGGAGAGACCGGTCTCACCGAGACGCTGCGTGGTCTCTACCCCGACATGAGACGCGAATTCGCGAGCTTCGTGAAGCGCGCCTATCCGCGATGGGTCAGCGATCTCTCGGGCGACCGGCCGCCGCTCTCGGTCGACGTCGCGCACGAGTTCCTCCTACCGATCATCGAGCGTGATCGTCAGGCACTCTTCGTCGTCATCGATTGTCTCCGGCTCGATCAGTGGCGTTCGATCGAGCCGAGCCTGACGACGCTGTTCGACATCGAGACGACCCACTATTTCTCCATCCTTCCGACGGCGACGCCGTATTCGCGCAATGCGCTCTTCAGCGGACTTTTTCCCTGCGAGATCGCGGCACGCTTCCCGGATTGGTGGGGCGAACGTGAAGATGAAACACTCAACGCGCACGAGCGAGAGCTCCTCGAGGCACAGCTCGCCGAGTTGGGCAAGCACATCCCGATTCGCTACGAAAAGATCTCGTCGGCCACCGAAGCTGATGACCTCGAGCGCCGGTTGGGGAGCTTCTTCGCTGCTGACGGGATCGGCGCCTGCGTGTTCAATTTCATCGATCTCCTGACGCATGGGCGCTCGGAGTCCGCGATCCTCTACGAAGTCGCGCGCGATGAGACGGCGCTTCGCGAGCTCACACAGCAGTGGTTTCGCCGGTCCGCGGCCTTTTCGCTCCTCAGCGAAGCCGCGCGTCGAGGCGTAAAGGTGCTCGTCACGAGCGATCACGGCTCGATCCATTGCCGCACCCCGGCGACGGTTTTCGCGAAGCGTGACGCCACGCCCAATCTGCGCTACAAGTTCGGCGAGGACCTCCGTGCCGAGAATCCGGATTACGCGCTCCTCTTTTCCAATGAAGATTCGCTAAAGCTTCCCCGTCGCGGCCTCGGCGCGAACACCCTCCTCGCAACTGGGGACGCGTTCTTCGTTTATCCGACGAAGCTGCGCGAATATCAGAGTCGGTATCGCGGCTCATTCCTCCACGGCGGCGTCACGCCGGAGGAGTGCATTCTGCCCATCGCGCTGCTCACTCCGCGCTGATGTATCGACGTCTCCTTCGATTTCTTCGCCCGCACACGGGCCGCATGTTGGGCGCGATCGGCGCGAGCGCGCTCGCGGCCGTCTTCGACGCCTACTCGTTCTCGCTGCTGATCCCGTTTTTGAACGCACTCTTCGGAATGCCGTCGCTTCTTCCAGGCAATTCCGGTTGGCTCACGGCGTTCCTGAATCGCACGATCGGCATGCTCCTCGACCCGACCAACAAGATGGGATCGCTCCAAGTCGTGATCTTCATCATCGTCGCGTCGGTGGCGCTCAAGAATTTCTTCGTCTGGCTCGCCGGCAATCTGGGTGCGCAGCTGCAGGAGTACGTGACGCGCGATGTTCGTGACGCGGTCTACACTCACCTCCAGTGGCTCCCGCTCACCTTCTTCGCGCGCACCAAAGTCGGCCAGATCATCTCGCGCGTGATTACCGACACGACTCAGGTGAAGGCCGTCATCACGACTCTGGTCACCCAGTCGTTTCAGAGTGCGGCGCTCGTTCTCGCCTATATCGCCGTACTCCTATCGACATCGTTGAAACTCACGCTCATCGCGTTGATCGTCGCGCCATTGGTGATCGGCGCGTTGCAGCCCATGCTCAAGCGTCTGCGGCGTGGCTACCGCCGCCTCGGTGACGATTATGGCGAGATGACCAGCGTGCTGCAGGAAGCCGTGAGCGGCGTTAGGCTCGTCAAGTCGTTTGGCGCCGAGCCATACGAGGAGAAGCGCTTCCTCGACGCGAGCGATCGCTACTCCGACGGACTGATGCGGATCACGCGCGTCGCCTTCCTCTCGCAACCGATCACCGAATTCCTTGGAACGCTCGTCGCCGTCGCCATTCTATGGATCGGCGCGCGCATGGTGCTCGTCAACGGGACGCTCCAGTCGGCGCAGTTGATCACCTTTCTCGTTATTGTCATGCGGCTGCTGCAGCCATTGAAGCAGCTCTCGCAGGTGCCGACGACCGCGCAACTCGCCCTCGCCGCGAGCGACCGGATCTTCGAGGTCCTCGATGCGCCGACCGAGCGGATGACGGATCAGGGCACGCGCAGCGTCGACGGCTTCCACGAGTCAGTTGTCTTCGAGCAAGTGTCTTTCGCCTACGAGGCCGAGCCCGTCCTCGTGGACGTCGACTTCACGGCGCGGAAGGGTGAAGTCATCGCCCTTGTCGGCCCCAGTGGAGCGGGGAAGAGTACGCTCGTCGACCTCATTCCGCGGTTTTACGAGCCGACCAAGGGCCGCATCCTCGTCGACGGCGTGGACGCGCGCGACATCCAGCTCCCGTCGCTCCGTAGCCTAACGGGGATCGTCAGCCAGGATACCGTGCTGTTCAACGACACGGTGGGCAACAACATTGCCTACGGTGCCGCAGGTCGCTTCACCGAAGATCAGATCATCGCCGCGGCTCGGGCCGCGAACGCGCACGGCTTCGTCTCCGAGCTGCCGCAGGGATACAACACCATTCTCGGCGAGCGCGGCACACGTCTCTCCGGCGGCCAACGTCAGCGCATTGCGATTGCTCGCGCACTCCTCATCGATCCGCCGATCCTGATTCTCGACGAGGCCACGTCGGCACTCGACACCGAATCAGAGAGACTCGTCCAGGAGGCCATAGATCGGTTGCTCACCGGCCGCACCGTGTTCGTCATCGCGCACCGGCTGTCGACGATCATTCATGCCGATCAGATTCTCGTGCTCGATCGCGGACGAGTGGTCGAGCGAGGGACGCATCAAGAGTTGCTCGGTCGTCGTGGGGCGTATTACAGACTGTACTCGCTGCAGTTCCGCGACGAGCCGGTCGAGGGCTTTCCCCCGGCGGCAACGGCGCAAGCCTGACGCTCGCTATGCGCGTGCTCTTCTACGTTGGCGACAAAGGCTGGAGTGGGTGCGCGCGTGCCTTCGTCGCCGCCGCACGCGGTCTCGGCGCTCGTGGTCATCAGGTGACACTGGTTTGTCCAGGTGGTAGCACCACGGCCCGACGCGCCGAGTCGCTCGGAGTCGACATGATACCCACGGATCCCGATGCGACCGCGGCCGGCGACGCGTGGAGCTTGCGACGGATCCTTCAAGAACGCATGGTCGAAGTCGCCTTCGTCCACACCGATCGCGAGCAGTTGGTCGTCAGCTCGGCCATGCGCTTCGCCGAACGCGGCGCGGTAATCCGCCGGGTGCCGACGTTTCTCACGCCTGCGCTGCTCCGCAGCGGGCGCCTCGCGCTTCGGATAGCGAGCGCCGGGCTGGTCTTCACGACCGAAGCGGAGCTCGCGCAGGCGCAGGCGTCGCCGGAGCTCGCCACGATGCCGCTCGCTCCGGCGGTCGCCCCTCTCGGAGTGGACGTTGCCAATTATGATTCCGTCCGCCCGGTGGAGAGGAGTGCGATAGGCGTTCCGGTGCAAGGCCTGCTCATCGTATGTAGCTACGAGCCGAACGCGCGTCTTCGCTTGGCGACGGCGATGCGAACTTTGGCGTTACTGCTCCCACGTCACCCCGATGTCCATCTCGCTGTGTTTGGCCCTGGCTCTCAGGACGACGATCTGCGTATGCACGCAGCCGCGCTCGGCGTTAGTAATTCCGTAACGTTTCTCGGCCAGCACTCGGACGAACTCGCCGTCTTGCGCGCGGCCGATGCGGGCTGGGTTGTCGCGGGTGCGGACGACGGCGCGTTTGCCTTTCTCGATCTCATGGCGATGAGGATTCCGGTGCTCGCGGAACGCGGCACGCTGCCCCAGCATTACGTGGCAGACGGCATCACTGGGCTACTGCTGTCGCCGGCAGCGCCCTCCCACACCGCTGCCGCCGTGGCCCGATTCTTTGTGCATCAGGAGCTACGCACTGCTATGGGGAACGCCGCGCGGACGCGCGTGCAGCGCGACTTCAGCGAAACCGACATGATCGACGGCTTCGAGCGTGCGGCGTCGGCTGGGACCGATCGGACGCGCTGGTCGACACGATGACACACCTCTCGCAACCCCGCGCGTCCGGTCCCGCCGTTAGGCAATCCGAAGATGAACGCGCTGCTACCTCGGCGGACGCCAACGTCGAGGCAGCCAAGACGCGAGCCAAGGCAGCCACCCTCGCGCACCGTATCGAGTACGGCGCCTTGCGGAGCGTCGTCGGCCTGCTCAAGCGACTCGGCCTGCGACCGGCGAGTGCCGTGGGAGCCGGCCTCGGCACGCTCGGTTACCGACCACTCGGCATCCGGCGAGAAGTCGTCGAGCGACAGGTTCGCGCTGCGCTGCCCGAGCTGTCGCCTGACGAGGTGCGGCGAATCGCCAGAGCGAGCTATGCACATCTTGGCCGCACGACCACCGAGACAGCGCTCCTGCCACTGTACGACCGCGAGCGCATCATCTCGCTCTTCGAGGAAGTGGAAGGTTGGAGCATCGTCCAAGAGCGTCTCGCCCGAGAGAAGGGACTCATCCTCGTCACGGGTCACCTCGGAAACTGGGAATTGGGTGGGGCGTATCTCGCTGCGCGCGGCCTCCCGATGCAGGCTGTCGCGCGCTACATGGCGAACCCGCTTTTCGATCGTTACCTGACGCGAACGCGCGAGCGGATTGGTATGACCGTCGTCCATGACGACGAGGCTGTGCGACGCGTCCCACGCGCGCTGCGCTCGGGCCACGCCGTGGCATTTCTCATCGATCAGGGCGCGGTCGGCCTGGCGTCGACGTGGGTACCGTTCTTCGGACGGCTCGCCAAAACGCCGCGCGGTCCCGCGGTCTTCGCGCTACGTCTTGGCGCGCCAATCGTATTCGGGGCGGCGATTCGCCAGCCGAGTGGGCGCTTCCGACTCAGCTTCGAGCCAATCGATTCGACGCCCACAGGCAACCTCGAGTCGGATGTCGAACGCATTGTCGCGGAGTATACCGCCGTGCTCGAGCGATGGGTGCGACGAGCGCCCGAGCAATACTTCTGGCATCACCGCCGCTGGAAGCATCAGCGCCCGAACACGCCGCCCGAGCTCGGCGAGCCGACGTGAGCGAGTCTCGCGCGTCGCGTCTCTTACGAACCGATCCACGCGCCTGGTTCGGCGCTGGCGTCGTGATCCTACTCGTTCTCCTCGCCGTGGCCGCGCCGGTCGTGGCGCGTCACGACCCGGTTCATATTGACCTCATCAATCAATTGAGTCCACCCTCGACTCAGCACTGGCTTGGTACGGACATTCAGGGGCGGGACGTCTGGGCGCGCCTAGTTTACGGCGCGCGTATCTCACTCTCCGTGGGAATCGTCTCGCAGGGCATCGCCCTCCTGCTAGGCGTGTCGCTGGGCTTAATCGCGGGATTCTACGGCCGTTGGGTCGACGAGCTCGTCATGCGTCTGGCCGACATCACGCTCGCCTTTCCCACGCTGTTGTTGCTGATCGCGATGGTCGCGGCGCTCCAGCCGTCGTTAGGTGTCGTCTTCGTGACGATCGGTGTCGTTGGTTGGGCGGGAATGGCCCGTCTCGTTCGCGGCCAGGTGCTCGTCGTGCGGCAACTCGAGTATGTGCAGGCGTCTCGCGCGCTCGGCGGTCGTGACCTCCGCATCATTCTCGTTCACGTGCTGCCCGGCGTGCTTGCTCCCGTCATCATTGCCGCGACGCTCGGCGTCGCGGGCGCGATCATCGCCGAATCGTCGCTCTCGTTTCTCGGACTCGGCGTCCAGCCGCCGACGCCGAGCTGGGGAGCGATGATCGCGGACGGACGCGATCTGAGTCAGCTGCGACACGCTCCGTGGACGTCGCTCTTCCCCGGCCTCGCCATCGGCGCCGCGGTGCTCGGCTTCAACCTCCTCGGCGACGCCCTCCGCGACGCCCTCGATCCGCGCGCGACGCGCGCGGCGATCCCGCGCGGTGCCGGGCTGCCCGACATCGCTCGTCCCTGACCGCCGAGAGTTTCGAATCTTGTCATTTGACGTCGAGGCGCTGCGCGAGCGCGAGTTCCCCTGGGCAGCGAGAGGCGAGGCGATCTATCTCAATAACGCCAGCACCGGCCCGCTCCCCAAGCGGACGCTTGCCGCGCTGCGGGATTTCGACGAGCGCCGTGCCGCCCCCTATCGCCTGTCCGACGATTACCAATTTGCGACCCTCGCCAAAGGGCGTGAGCTCGTCGCGCGGCTCATCGGCGCCGATACGGAGGAGATTGGTCTCGCCGTCAATACGTCGTACGGCATCAATGTCGCAGCGTTCGGTCTGCCGTTTGGCCCGGGCGACATCGTCCTCACTCCAGATCGCGAGTTCCCGGCGAACGTGTATCCGTGGATGCAGCTCGCTCGCAAGCGCGGCGTCATCTACCGTCGATTGCCTCTCTGTGATGGCGCCGTCGATGAAGACGCGTTGCGTCGCGAGCTCGAGGATCCTGCCGTGCGCGCCGTATCGGTGTCCTGGGTGGGCTTCGCGAGCGGCTACACCGTGGATCTCG
>Ga0079220_10000502_pt1 | contig 10003 bp, 6 predicted proteins | sample GAAS100_FD_75071 | JGI IMG/M metagenome (GOLD analysis project Ga0079220, IMG submission 75071) | Agricultural soil microbial communities from Georgia to study Nitrogen management - GA AS100 | ecosystem: Environmental > Terrestrial > Soil > Agricultural land | place: USA: Georgia | collected... | reverse complement strand
GCAGGTACATGCCGAGTTGCGCGGGCAAGGTTGGCACGCTCGAGGGCGTGCCCGGCGAATTGTTGAGGATGCCTGCGCCGCCGAAGGCAAAGTCGGTGCCGCCCGCGAGTGCAGGCGTCATCGGCACCCCCAGATAATCGGCGACATTCTCGAGTCCCGTCTGACCCGGATTCGTGGTGAACCGCATGATCTGCGGCAGCTGCAGCGCCAGCGACAAATTGCCGTCATCACTCAAGCTGTCGCCGAACACCACGACATTGTCGAACATACCCGCATGCACAGACGGCTGCACGGCAGGTGGTGCGGATTGCGCGAACGCGGCGGAACTGGCAAGCGCCAGCGCCACGGCGCCGACGAGGTGACGGGGGCGAAGCATGGGCGGGAATCTCCAGGTGCCGAACGGCGGACGCGCCAAGCCTAATACAGACGTTTGTTTTGTTCCATCCGCGAGCGTATGGCGTCCACCCCAAGGACGCGCGGCAAGCCGCGCAGCCAAGCCACGGGGCAGGTCAGTGGGGCCGCAAGCCGGGTGGCCAGGCGCGTGGAAAACAGCGCGGCGATGGAGCCACCCGCAACAAGGCACAGGAGGGTTTGCGCAAAGGGGGGAAGGACATCGGCAAGCCAGGCGAACACGCCCGCGGCGATCAGGCCGCGCACCAGGAAACCATGCATCAGATAGGCGGTCAGGCTGCGCCGGCCCAAGCCGGAATGGCGCGCGTGACGCGGCACGAGCGCCAACGCCGCGAGCGCGCACAGCGCCGACGCCGTCAGCAGCAGCAGCCTGGTCGCCGCACCGGACCACGCCCCGGCATTCAAGGCGGCATAGTCGCTGGACGCATACAACCACCCCGGATCCATGTCGCGCAAAAACCACGCGCCTGCCGCTGCGCCCAAGAGGACAATCGCGGCGGCAGCCTTGCGGATACCCGCACTGCCCAGGTGCTGCAGGCGTCTGGCGCCGATCAGGTGACCGAGCAGGAACAGCGGGAAGAACACCAGGGTACGCGACAGCGACAGCGGATAACCGATCCACGGCGCCAGACCCGCGGCCAAGGCGATCGTCACGGCCAGCGGAAGCGCGAATTTCAGCCGCGCGAACAACGGCAACAGCAAACGCCAGCACGCGAGGCTCAGCAGATACCACAGCAACCAATACGGCGTCAGATAGTCCTGGGATCCATCGCTGGTTTGGAGCAACCATGCATCCCACGCGGGATACAACGTCTGGAACACCAGGTAGGGAACCAGCAGGCCAGTCGCCAGCGCGAGCGAGCGACGGCGTGTCAGGTTCGGCTTCGACACCGCGCCGGAAACCAGCACGAACGCCGGCATGTGGAACAGGTAGATCCAACGGTACAGCGTCGCGGCAAACGGCCCCGAGTCGACCAGTTGTTCCAGCAGATGCCCCGCCACCACCAACGCGATCAGCACGAAACGCGCGTTGTCGAGCGCCGGATAGCGTTCGGGCTGGCGCGAGATCCGCGTTGTATTTGCAATCGGCTTGCGCAGCGCCCGCTGGCCGGCACGACGCAGCGGCCGATAAACGGTGCGGGTCAAGTTGGCAGCGGATTCGCGGATCATCCGCGGGGTGTTCCCTCCAATGTTTTGGCACGCCGATCCGTGCCAGGTCGGTGGTCTCTCCTGTCTCGAAGCGTGGATCCCGCGTGCACTGCTGTCGGCATCACGCGAGTGCGATGAACGGATGATCGCGGCGCGCGCGTTAACCTCGTCGGAACACGATCGTTGTCGGGTTCAAGCGGCGCGTGGGTCTCGCTGGCGATGCAAATGCACCAGCAGCAACGAAATGGCCGCGGGCGTGACGCCGCTGATCCGACGCGCCTGACCCAGCGTGGCGGGACGCACGCGCTTCAACTTCGCCAAAACTTCCGCAGACAGGCCGCGCACGCGGTCGTAATCGAAACCGTCGGGAATCGGCGTGGACTCGTGGTGGCGCTGGCGCTCGATTTCGTCGCGCTGGCGATCGAGATACCCCGCATATTTCGCTTGCACCTCGACTTGCGCGGCCACGTCCTCTTGCAAAACGGCGGGACCGAATCCATCCGTGCCCGTCAACGCGGCGTAGTCGAGTTCGGGGCGACGCAACAAGTCCAGCGCGCTGGCCTCGTGCGCGAGCGCGATGCCACGTTGCGCCTGCAACGCCGCACCGAGCGCATTGGAAGGTGTTGCCCACAATGATTTCAAGCGCGCGGTTTCGCATTCGACCGCGTCGCGCTTGGCACGCATCGCATCGAAGCGTTGCGGCGATACCACGCCCAGTTCGAAGCCTTTTTCGGTGAGGCGCAAATCGGCATTGTCCTCACGCAGGTGCAGACGATATTCGGCGCGCGAGGTGAACATCCGATAGGGCTCGATCGTGCCGTTGGTGGTGAGATCGTCGATCAGCACGCCGGTGTAAGCCTCGTCGCGGCGCGGCCACCAGGGCTGTTCATCGCGCGTTGCACGCGCGGCGTTGAGGCCGGCAATCAGGCCTTGTGCCGCGGCTTCCTCGTAGCCGGTGGTACCGTTGATCTGGCCTGCGAAATACAATCCGGCGATGGCTTTCGTTTCCAGCCACGGCTGCAGGCCGCGCGGATCGAAATAGTCGTACTCGATCGCGTAGCCGGGGCGCGTGATGTGCGCGCGCTCGAAGCCGGGGATCGAATGCACCAGCTCCACCTGCACGTCGAACGGCAGTGAAGTGGAAATGCCGTTGGGATAGATCTCGATCGCGTCCAGGCCTTCCGGCTCGATGAAGATCTGGTGCGAGGCCTTGTCGGCGAAACGCACCACCTTGTCCTCGATCGACGGACAGTAGCGCGGCCCGGCGCCTTCGATCCTGCCGGTGTAAAGCGGCGAACGGTCGAGCCCCGCACGAATGATGTCGTGCGTGCGTTCGCTGGTATGCGTGATCCAGCACGGCACCTGGCGCGGATGTTCATCGCGCGAACCAAGATACGAAAACACCGGCAGCGGTTCGTCACCCGGCTGTTTCTCGAACACCGAGTAATCCAATGTGCGCGCGTCGATGCGCGGTGGCGTGCCGGTCTTCAGACGATCCGCGCCCAGCGGCAACTCGCGCAGGCGTTTCGCCAGCGTGGTCGCAGGCGGATCGCCGGCGCGACCGCCAGCGTGGTTTTCCAGACCGATGTGCATCTTGCCGGCGAGGAACGTGCCGACCGTCAACACCACACGCGACGCGTGGATCGTCAAACCCATTTGCGTGACGATGCCGGTGACGCGACCGGATTCGATCAAGATGTCGTCAACGGCCTGCTGGAAGATTTCCAGGTTCGGCTGCCGTTCGACGATGCGCCGGATCGCGGCCTTGTACAGCAAACGATCGGCCTGGCAACGCGTGGCACGCACCGCCGGGCCTTTCGATGCATTCAACGTCCGCCACTGGATGCCGGCAAGGTCGGCCGCGTGTGCCATCGCGCCGCCCAGCGCGTCGATCTCTTTCACCAGGTGACCCTTGCCGATCCCGCCGATCGCGGGATTGCAACTCATCTGGCCGATCGTCTCGATGTTGTGCGTGAGCAGCAGCGTGCGCGCACCGCAGCGTGCAGAAGCAAGCGCAGCTTCGGTGCCAGCATGGCCGCCGCCAACAACGATGACGTCATAACTGGTCATACGGTGTCACTCGTTTCCACGCAACGCGCAATCATCGATCGCCATTGGCATTTCGAATGTGAACTTCCGTTTGCAATCGCCCCATGAATCGTTTCGAAACGTTACCTGGCGCGGTGCGTGGCGCACGTAAGTCTTTGCCTACCCGCCAACGTTACAAACTCTTGCAAATTTCGGGCGCGCTTCCCGATGGATTGGCATGCGGCGTGCACAAATACTCCTGCGCTCCCGCCGATGCAGCCGCCACAAAGCGGCACGGACCGGATACAGGGACCGGTCTTTGCATCGGCGGGAAGCACCACGGACTGGTGCGAAAAGGAACTGGCGCCCGGCGGTCATCAGGAACAGGGGGAATCCAGAGTAACCGAGTTCCGGGCGCCAGATTCGGGAAAAACATCGGGCGTCGAAGTGGCGGATTGAATCGCAACTGCCCCTTTCGGCGAAGAGTATCAGCGGCTGCGGATGAACGCCACTTGAAGCATTCAGATTTCCGTCGTTCACCCAGCGATACAGGAGCAGTGTGATGAACCACGTCGCTATGACCAATGAAGAATGGCAAGAGGTGTACCGGCACCATGACGAGCTGGTCCACATGGCTGAGCTCGAATTGCACACCGAGGAAATCCGTGAAGTGCGTCACGACGGGGCGCTGCACACGATGAAACCGGCCGAACTGCAGTTGCACGAACTGAGCGGCGTGGTCAGCATCCCGCATTGAAGCGGCACGAGCGAACCGCCGGGTTTCGTGATTTGAGGGGAAAAGGGAGCGCAGCACTGCGCTCCCTTTTTCATTGGCCGGGCGGAAAAAACCTCACGGAATCCGGGTTCTGGATGCGTCTGTCTGATGCGTAGATGGCCGCGAGACCGGTGCAACCCTGGGTGCCGGCGCCGGCATCGCAATCATTCGCGGGGCGACGTGAAAACCCTGCCTGGCCGGCATCGGCAGGGCACTCCGATTGGCAAATTCGGGTTCCACCGCTGCGCGCGGCACGGAGATCGGTCGCGCCGGCATTGCCATGAAGCGTTCCCCGGCGAACCGGTCGATCGGCGCCCGCACAAAATCGTGCGGCGCGAAGGTGGTGCTGGGTAGCGGGCGTCCGTTGGCGAAACTTTCCGCCGGGCGCGCCAGCATCTGGACCGGCGGCGCGGAACCACGCGGCCCGCGCGGCGGGAGGGGCGCATCCGGCTTCAGCCTCGGGTGGGGCGTGGTCGCGACGGAATCGTGCCGGTCGTGGTGATGACGGTGATCCCGCCGGTGGTGATGGCCGCAGTCCCGGCGCCAGCACCCCGCGATCGGGAAACCGGTGGTGTACCACGGCCCCCAATAGCCCGGGAAACCCCATACGTTCGAGATACCGAGGTTGAAGGTGAAAGAGGACCAGTAACCGTAATCGCCGTAGTAGCCGTCGTCCCAGCCGAAGGCATCCGAGTACGGGCTGGTGCCGTTGTAGTGACCGTAACCGCTGGCGCCGGGGTAATACGGACCGGTGCCGTAGTAATCGTAATAACCCCGGCCGGAATACGGCTCGTCGCTGGCGTAGTAGCCGCCGCTGCCCGCCTCATCCGGTTGCACGAAGGCATAACCGGTGGCGCAGCCGGCCAGCGCGACCACGCCGACGCTCAGAAGCGCGATGCGCGCAAGGTGACCCCATCCTCCCGGCCGAAATGTTCCTTGCATGGCGCACCTCCGGTTTGCTCATGCGATCGTCCCTGATCGCCGCGCCAGCGAACGCCACGACACAAGTCCCGCTGGCCGTGCACGGGTCTGGCTTTTCGCTGAGAGCTGGGCCCGAGGATACGCCCGAAAGGATTAGGTTTCCCTTAGCAAGAGCTGCCAGTGTCGCCTGCCGCCAGCATCCGACTCAGGATTTCCATGAGATCGGGCGAGTGTTGCCCCTGGTCCCGCAGCGCGCGCAAGGCCGTCTCGGCCAACGCACGGCGTCCGGGCTCAAGCCGTGTCCAGTCCTCGAATGCCTTGGCCAGCCGTGCCGAAAGTTGCGGGTTGCGGGCGTCGATCTCGGCCAGCTTCTCAGTGAAATACCGGTAGCCCGCGCCATCCGGGCGATGGAACGCCACCGGGTTGGCCCGCGCGAACGCGCCCAGCAGCGCGTGCACGCGATTGGGATTGGCCAGCGTGAAGGCAGGGTCGGATTCCAGCGCCTGCACGCGCTCGAGCGCGGCGTGCGCGGGCACAGTGGCCTGCAGCATGAACCACTTGTCCAGGGTCAGTGCATCGCCGTCGAAACGTTCACGGTACAACCGCAGCGCATCGGCGGCTTGCGGTGCATTGTTGCGCACCAATGCCGTCAGCGCGGCGAGACGATCGGTCATGCCGCGCACCGCGTTGCATTGCCTGGACGCCAGTTCAGCGCCGACCGTTGCATCGTGACGCACCAGCAAAGCGAGCACGCGCGCTTTCAGCCGGCGTCGCGCAACCGCTGGCTGGTCGGGCGCACCCGACTCGTCGGCGTGGAGTTCGCGGTACGCCGCGGTCAGCGCATCACCCAGCCGCCGTGCCAGCGCGTTTTCCAGCTCATCGCGCGCGGCATGGACCGCATCGGGGTCGAACGGCGCGTGACGCGCGCCAAGTTCGAGTTCCGACGGCGGCGTCAGCAGGTCGGCCAGCAGCGCGGAATCGATCTCCGCACGCGCGACGAACAATTGCGCCAATGCCGCCAGCCATGCATCCGTGGCGGCGCACTCGTGGGCGCCGGCGATCGCTTCGTCGAACGCGCGCGCGGCGAGTTCCTGCGCGGCATTCCAGCGATCGAAGCCTTCGGTTTCATGGCGCAGCAGCAACGCGAGCTGTGCGGGTTCGTAGTCGAACGCGATCCGCACCGGCGCCGAGAAGCCGCGGCAGAGCGAAGGGGTCGGTGAGGAAGCCACGTTTTCGAATACGAAACGTTGTTCGGCTCGGGCCAATTCCAGTACACGCTCGCGGACAACAGGCGCGGCATCGCCTTCGAGTTGCAACGGCATCGGAATGCCGTCGTCGCCGAACAACGCCACGTTCACCGGAATCGGTACCGGCTGTTTGTACGGCTGCCCCGCCGTCGGCGGCGTGCGCTGGGCAAGCGTGAGCACATAGCGCTTCGAATCGGCATCGTATTCGCCACGCGCGCGTAGTTCCGGCGTGCCGGCCTGCGCGTACCACCCGAGGTACGATGAGAGGTCGACGCCATTGGCCTCGCCCAACGCCGCCAGCAAGTCGTCGATGGTGACGGCCTGGCCGTCGAAGCGCGAGAAGTAGAGATCCGTGCCGCGCCGAAAACCTTCCGGACCCAAACGTCCGGCGATCATGCGGATCAGTTCCGCACCTTTTTCGTACACGGTTGCGGTGTAGAAGTTGTCGATGGCCTGGTAGGCCGCCGGACGCACCGGATGCGCCAGCGGGCCCGCGTCTTCCGGAAACTGCACGCGCCGCAAGGTGGCCACGTCCTCGATGCGTTTCAATGACGCCGAGTGCATGGCTTCGCAAAAGCTGTGCTCGCGGAACACCGTGAAACCTTCCTTCAGGGAAAGCTGGAACCAGTCGCGGCAGGTGACGCGGTTGCCGCTCCAGTTGTGGAAGTATTCGTGCCCGATCACCGCTTCGATGCGGCGGTATTCATCATCGGTGGTGGTGTCCGGATCTGCCAGCAGATACTTCGAGTTGAAGATGTTGAGCCCCTTGTTCTCCATCGCGCCCATGTTGAAGTCGTGGGTCGCGACCACGTTGAAAACCGGCAGGTCGTAGTTGCGGCCGTAGGCGTGCTCGTCCCAGCGCATCGCGCGTTCCAGCGCATCCATCGCGTAATGGCAGCGATCGATTGCGTCGGCCTCGGCCCACAAACGCAGGATCACATCGCGCCCATCGGCAGTGCGATATTCACGCTCGATCTTCTCGAGGCGCCCCGCCACCAGTGCGAACAGGTAACTCGGTTTCGGGTGCGGATCGACGAAGCGCGCAAAGTGGGAGCCGTCGCCGAGATCGCCCGATTCGGTTTCCTCGCCCCCCGCCAGCAGCACCGGGAAACGCGACTTTTCGGCGACGAGGGTGACGTCGTAACGTGCCAGCACGTCGGGGCGATCGGGGAAGAACGTGATGCGGCGGAACCCCTGCGCTTCGCACTGGGTGAGCAGGAATCCGCGTTCCGGCGTGCCCGACGGGTACAACCCGCACAACTGGCTGTTGCCGGCTGGGTGGATACGCACCTCCAGCTCCAGCACGCTGCCGTCGCGCGCACCGGGAATGGTGAGACCGGCAACATCGAGCGTGTAGTCGGCCGGCACCAAGGCGCGGCCGTCGAGCCGCGCAGCCCTCAGTTCCACGTCCTCGCCATCGAGGCGCAGCGGCTCGTCGCGATCGCGCGCAAGAGTGAGTTTTGAATGAACCAGGGTTTCTTCGACGCCAAGGTCGAACTTCAGTTGGACCTCGGTCACCCTCCACGCGGGAGGACGGTAATCGGCGAGGCGAACGACGGATTCTGCGGCAGGGCGTTCAGTGGGGTTCTGCGTGTCCATCGTTTCATTTTATCAGCCATACCGTGCCTGACGGCGAGCACGATGGGGTCCATGGCTGCACGGCCACCCCCTTGATTGGAATCATGGCTTTGCGCCTTCCACCTGATATGGACGTCTGGACGTCCAGAGCAAAACGCCCTAAACGTGTTGACAATCGCCCGCGGCTCACGCTAGCTTCCGTGGCCATGTCGTTCCCACCCGCGCCAGCCGATGGATTCCGCGTCCCCGCCCAAGCCGGGCGGGCACGGCCGGCCGGCTGCACTGCCACCACCACGATCATTACCACCACGACCATCGGTCACGGGTGGGCGTTCGTGCGCGAATAATCCTTGCACGCAAACGGTCCCGCCCTCGACGAGGCGGGCCGGCGCAAACCGACACCCGCCAGCGAGACGGGACCTCTACCGGAGGTCACCGTGAACGCCATTGCCTCGTCCATCGTCGAACACCGTCCCGGTCAGCCATCGAGCCTCGCGACGGACGTTGCGACGGCTGCCCGAAGCCGGCGCGAGCGATTGCTGGCGATCGGCGTGATCGGTCCCGGCCGGGTCGGAGGCGCGCTGCTCGGCCAGATCCGCGCTGCACAATCGCGGTTGCAGCGCGACCTGGATCTCGAGCTGCATCTATGCGGCGTCGCAACCCGCCAACGCATGTGGTTGGACTGTGACGATCCCGAACTAGACGCCCGCCGCGACGGCGCGCAAACCTGGCGACCCAGCAATCTCGATGCATTCGCGGCCCACGTGCGCGGTGACGACGGACGTCCGGCAGTGATGGTGGATTGCAGCGCCAGCGAGGAAGTCGCCTCGCGTTACCCGTTCTGGCTGGCCGCCGGCATCCATGTGGTGACGCCGAACAAGCTCGCCTGCAGCGGTCCGCTGGAACGCTGGCAGACGATCCGCGCGGCCTGCGCGGGTGGCGCACGCTTCCGCTACGAAGCCACCGTGTGCGCGGGCCTGCCGGTGATACAGACGTTGCGCGACCTGCTCGATACCGGCGACGAATTGCGGTGCATCGAAGGCATGTTCTCGGGCACCCTGGCGTGGTTGTGCAATCGGCATGACGGGCAGCAACCGTTCTCCACGTTGCTGCGCGAAGCGAATGCGCTGGGTTACACCGAGCCCGATCCCCGCGAGGATCTTTCCGGCGTCGACGTGGCGCGCAAGCTGGTGATCCTGGCGCGCGAAGCGGGCCGTTCCCTTTCGCTGGAAGACGTGGAAGTCGAGAGCCTGTTGCCATCGGCACTGGCGGGACTGCCGGTGGAAGACTTCATGCACCGCGCACATGAACTCGATGAGCCGATGGCCGCGTTGCTCGCCCGCACGCAGATCGCCAATGGCGTGCTTCGGCATGTCGGCAGTCTCGACGAACAGGGACGCGCACGCGTGCGCTGGACCACCCTGCCTTCCACCCACGCGTTCGCGCATACGCGGTTCACCGACAACGTGGTGCAGTTCCGCACGCGGCGTTACCGCGACAATCCGTTGCTGGTGCAAGGGCCCGGCGCGGGGCCGGAGGTGACCGCCGCCGGCGTGTTCGCCGACGTGCTGCGGATCGCCGAAACGCTGGCGGTGCCATCATGAGTGCCGAGATGATCGAAAACGGGCCGCCGCCATTCGCCGGATCGCGGACACGCGTGGCCCGCGCGTGCGCACCGGCCAGCGTGGGCAATGTCGGCGTGGGCTTCGACATCCTCGGCCACAGCATGGCCGGGGCCACCGATGGCGCCGAAGTGCGCGTGATCGATGAACCCACTGTCCGCATCGCCGCGATCGATGGCGCCGTTACGGACCTGCCGCGCGAACCGCGACTGAACACTGCAGGCATGGCATTGCTGGCGTTGCGCGCCGCGCTCGGATTGCCGCACGGATTC
>Ga0079220_10000501_pt1 | contig 10019 bp, 8 predicted proteins | sample GAAS100_FD_75071 | JGI IMG/M metagenome (GOLD analysis project Ga0079220, IMG submission 75071) | Agricultural soil microbial communities from Georgia to study Nitrogen management - GA AS100 | ecosystem: Environmental > Terrestrial > Soil > Agricultural land | place: USA: Georgia | collected... | reverse complement strand
GCGACGTAGAACGTCGGGTCGCGGAACATCGACGTGACGTTGATCGAGAGATCGAGGAGCAGGCGCTCCATGCACGGCGGGTCGTGCAGCAGCCTGTCCTGCAGCTGCGAGATCGTCTGCTGGTAGGCGCGGGTCTCGTCGCGCATCGCCACCGCGCCCGCGGAGCGAAGTACCGCCTTGTGCAGCCAGTTCAGCCCGAACAGGAGGAGCAAGGTGCCGACCAACAGCTTCAGGGCCGAGTCGGGAATGCGCGTGACGATGAGCTGACCGAACAGGATCACCAGCGCCGCCAGGGCCACGATCGCGGCGACGGTCCCGAGGAGCGGCGCCCGCCAGCCGCGGGTGAGCCCGACGGCGAGCACGATCGTCAGCGCTTCTGTTGCCTCGACGGCCGAACCGAGGAAGGCCGCGCCGAAGATCAAGACCTGCTGTCCCACAGCGTCCCTGAGATTAAATGAGTGCGATGCGCCCCGGTTTGTTCGCCGACGACTCGGTCATCCGGCGCGTGAACCGCGAAAACGTGCTGCTGCTGGGAGGCGGTCGCGCACTCCTGATGCAGCTGGCGCATCCGAAGGTGGCCGCCGGCGTCGACGAGCACTCCGACTTCCGACGGCGGCCCCTTTATCGTCTGCGGCGGACGGTAAGGCTGACGATGGCCATCGTCTTCGGCGACAAAGAGACGGCGCTGGCAGCCGCGCGAAACGTCAACCGCGTGCACGCGCGAGTCAGGGGCCGCGACTATCACGCGCTCGACCCTGACCTCCTCCTGTGGGTGCACGCGACGCTGGTCGACTCGGCGCTGGTGACGTACGAGACGTTCGTGCGCAGGCTTTCGGCAGCCCAGCGCGAAGAGTTCTATCAGCAGATGAACATGGCGGCCGAGCTGCTGGGCGTGCCGCCGTCGAGGTTTCCGCCGTCGTTCGCCGATTTTCGCGAGTACGTCGACCAGATGATCGCCAGCGAGCTCGAGGTCGGAAAGACGGCGCTCGAGCTGTCCAGGCTCGTCGTTCGGCCCCGCGTCCTTCGCCTACCAGGGGCCGCCTTCGTCCCGCTGGAGCTGGTCACGACCGGACTGCTGCCGCCACCGCTTCGCCGCCAGTACGCGCTGCCGTGGGGCCGCGGGCACCAGCAGGTCTTCCGGCTGATGACGCGCGCGCTGCCCAAGCTCGTTGCGGTGACGCCGCCGGTGCTGCGCGTCTGGCCGCTGCCCGGCCACAACGTTCAGCTCGCGACCGACTTCTCGATCACGGCATGAGCGGAGTGGCGGCAAGGCTGATCACGTGACCCCCGGCCCCTCCGGCGCCTTCGGCGCCACCTCCCCATAAATGGGGAGGACTTACCTCCCTATGAATGGGGAGGACTTTGAGCTACGCCTTTATGTACACGATGCCCAGCGCTTTCGGGCCCGTGTGGGTGCCCAGAACGCTGCCGATCTGACCGACCGTCACCTCGCCGTCCGCAAGGTCCTTGCGCAGCGCGGTTGCGATCTGCTCGGCCTCGTCCGCGGCCTGGGCGTGCATCACGGCCATGTGCTCGACCGGCAGGTCGCCCTTGAAGTACTCGATCATGCGGGGGATCGCGCGCGAGCGGGTGCGCACGCGGTCGACAGGCTTGATCTCGGCGTCGGCGACCAGAAGCAGGGGCTTGAGGTCCAGCATCGTGCCGATCAGCGCCTGTGCGCGGCTGAGCCGGCCACCCATCTCGAGGTAGCGCAGGGTGTCCAGAAGCGCCAGCACCCGGGTCTTCGGCACCCGCTGCTCGACCGCCGCCGTCGCGGCTTCAAGGCTTTCAGCCTCGGCGGCCACGCGGCAGAGAAACGCAACCGGCATCGAGACGGTCTGGCTGTCGATCACATTGACCCTGAACCCCTCGACGGCTTGCGCTCCAACTCGCGCCGCCTCGACCGTCGCGGACAGCTGCGCGCCCAGGTGGATCGAGATGCAGCCGTCGTGGTCCTTGGCGAGGCGCCGGTAGACCTCGGCGAATTCTCCCGGCGACGGGGCCGAGGTGGTCGGGAGGCTGGTCGCGGCAGCGAGCCGGCGGAAGAACTGCTCGTTGGTCATGTCGACGCCGTCGCGAAATGTTTCCTTCCCGAACAGGACCTTCAGAGGCACCACCTCGATGCCGTACCGCCCCTGCCACTCCCGCGGCAGGTCGGCAGTCGAGTCGGTGACGACCGCGAACGTACGCGTCATTCAGGGTGAGAGCTACTCGACAGAGAGGATGAAGGGGTAGTGGTGCTGTCCGCCCTGCTGAACCTCGACCTCGAGACCGGGGTAGCTCGTGCGGATCTCGGACTCGAGCCTGGCCAGCTCCGCATCACTCGCCTGCTCGCCTCGGTAGACGGTCACGAGCTCGTAGGAATCCGGCCCGAGCTTGCTCAGCGCCTTGTGCACGACCTCGGCGTAGTCCCCGCCGGCGAACTCGAGCCGATCGTTGATGAGGCCGATGACGTCGCCCTTTCTAACGCGCAGACCGTTGCTTCTCGTGTCGCGCACGGCGTGCGTCACCTCGATGGTCTGCACCCGCTCGGCCTCGGCCCTCATCGCCTTCAGGTTTTCGGCGGCTGGTCGCTCCGGCCGAAACGCGACGACGGCCGAAACGCCCTGGGGCATGCTGTGCGTCTCGACGACGTGAACCTTCTTCTTGGTCAGTCCGACGACCTGCTTGGCGGCCGCGATCACGTTGCCGTTGTTGGGAAGCAGGATCACCTCGTCATAGGGCAGTGACTCGATCGCGGTGAGCATGTCCTGCGTGCTCGGGTTCATGGTCTGGCCGCCTTCGATGATCGCGTCGACACCAAGGCCGCGAAAGATCTCCACCATCCCGCGCCCGGCGACGACGGCGACCATGCCGACACCGTTTGCCCGGGACGCCTTGGCCGTACCGGCGGCGCCCTCGCTGTCGAGGATTCGGCGATGCTGCGTCGACATGTCGCCGACGCTGAGCTTCATGAGCTTGCCGTAGCCGCCGGCCAGGTTGATGACCCTGGTCGGGTCGTCTGTGTGCACGTGGACCTTCACCAGCTCGGGCTCGCCGACGACGAGCACCGAGTTGCCGAGCGACTCGATCTGGCCTCGTATCAGCTCGGTGTCGAGGTTGCTGCCCTCGATGAGGAACTCGGTGCAGTAGCCCCAGCCACCCTCGGGAAGGTCGAGCGCGACCTGCGCGGCCGGGCTCACCGGCTTCCTGGCCTCGGACAGTGCCGCCAGCGCGGAGTCCGACTCCTCGACGGACTTGAGCATGCCCTCGAGGATCAGCTCCAGCCCGAACCCTCCGGCGTCGACGACGCCGGCGTCACGAAGGATCTGCAGCTGGCTCGGTGTCTTCAGGACGGCGGCCCGTGCGCCCGCGGCTGCCGCCGCGATGACGCGGGGCACGGTGGCGTCGGGACCGCTCGCGGCCGTGGCCGCGGCGCGGCCGGCCTCGCGCGCCACCGTGAGGATCGTGCCCTCGGTCGGCTTGTTCACGGCGCGGTAGGCGGCGTTGGCCGCCTCCTCGAGCGCGGCCGCGAGCTCAGCCGGCGTGAGCGAGGTCTTGCCCTCCACCGCGCGGGCGAAACCGCGAAAGATCTGGGACAGGATCACGCCGGAGTTGCCGCGCGCCCCCATCAGGCTTCCGTGCGACGCCAGCTTGGCTATCTTGCTGACCTCGGCGGCGTTCGACTCCCTGACATCCTCGACCGCGGACTGGAGCGTGAGCAGCATGTTCGTTCCGGTGTCACCGTCGGGGACCGGGAATACGTTGAGGCGGTTCACCTCTTCGTGATTGGCGGCCAGCCAGCTGAGGCTTCCCAGCAGCGCTCGCTTGAAGAGCGGTCCGTCCACGCCCGTGGCCCTTGCTGCCGACACCATCAGCGGCGCTCTTCGCGAACGCCCTGGACGTTGACGTTGACCTTCAGCACGGGCACGCTGACGGATCGCTCGACCTCGAACTTGACCGTTTCCTGGAGGTTGTGAGCGACCTCGGAGATGCGGATCCCGTACTGCACGATGACGTACACGTCGATCACGAGGCCGTCTTCGAGCTGAACCACGTCGACGCCCTTGTCGACGTTCTCACGCCGGAGGAGCTCGGCAAACCCGTCGCGCAGCCCACGACCGGCCGTGCCGCTAATGCCGTAGCAGCGCATGGCGGCGTGGCCGGCTATGGCCGCCACGGCCGAGGGAAAGACTTCGATGCGGCCCCACTGCTTGGACTGGATGAGCGCGGTGGAGCTGGTGGTCTTGGAGGCCATTCGAAGCCTCATGGTACAATTCGGGTCCGCGTCGAGCACCCGTTCGGTGCCTGGCGGGCTTACTCCAAGCAGGAAGGTGCCTCGTGGCCAAACAGTGCGAAATCTGTGGCAAGACGCCGCAGTTCGGACATCACGTCAGTCACGCCAAGAACCGGGTCAACCGGAGGTTCGAGCCCAACCTGCAGATGGGCCGCGTGACGGTCGCCGGGCGCACGTTTCGGGCCAAGGTGTGCACCCGCTGCCTGAGGACGTACTCGGGCTAGCAACTTCGCGTTACGCCCGCGGCGGAGACTGGGTCAGCAGTGCAATCGCGGCTTGGGCATTAAGAAGAATCTGGTAATAGGGGCCTTGCGAGTGCAGGGGCTGAACGATGTCGCGAACCCGATCGAGGGCATCTATCGCCAGTGACGCGTCGCCAGCAGCCACCGCCGCCCGCGCCTTGTCCGCGTCTTCCGATATTTGGCCCTGCAACGGCAAGCTCGGCACCGTTCCCGCCAGGATTTGTATTGCCGACACATATTTCGGCAGCAGCGTCCCTAGCTGCTCCTTGGTATCGGCGACGGGTACGCAACCAAGGGGCAGGTTGAAGACCCCGGTCTTCCCATCAGGAAAAGATTGGCCCGATACAAAGCTCTTCTTGATCGAAGCTCCCTTAGATGGGATCCGCGCTGTGGCTGTGTAATGACCGGGCGGAGCCCCAAAGAAAGCGCCCGCATGTCCGGCGCCAACGTCCAGGTACGACAGGTCGTCGTCAGGAACCTGAAAGCCAGGCTCGGGGCGTTGGAACTGACCCTGGCAGCGGACATGAAACGGTGTGCCGGTCATCTCGATCGTTCCGGCTGCACCTGCCGGTAGATCCGCCCACACAGTGATGTTGATCGACGCGGATGTGAGCGTGTAACCCGCGAACAACTCGAGCTTCTTATTGCCGTCGAACGTTGTTAGGGCCGGACCGTTTTGGGCCGACCCCGAAATTTCGCACGCTCCAACCATCAACGCGACCAGCACGGCGATCGGCCATGCCGCCCGGATCACGCCACGGCCGACCTCAAAAGACCAGTCAGCTCTGAGTTTGTTGTGTTGATCGACGCCGCCTGTTCCGGCGTAATGCTTGTTCCAGTCAGGTCGGCGACTTGATGCTCGAGCGCGTCCAGCACATTGGCCGCGACGCTCGGTGCACCCGCCGCTATGCGATTCGAAGCGTTGTCCAGCTTTGCCAATAGTGAGTTGCGAACGCTCGCGTCGGACACCTGGTTGATCTCACCGCGCAGCGTAGCCAAAAGCGTCGCGGTCAACTGTTGACGCTGACCCGGATTGTCTTGCAGCAGTATCCCGGTGACCTGCCCCGAAGGGCCGGTCAGGACCTCGAAGACGAGGCTGGTGGCGAGCGCGGACCAGTCGCCTACGAAGACGACACCCTGACTGCCACCTCCTGGAATCGTGACGCCCAGGTTGACGGTACCGGCGTTCTGACCGAGTTGCTCGAGGAGCAGGCTCCCATGGGTCTGACCCACCCCTGTGGTCGCCAGCGTAAGCGACGAATACGTTTGGTCCGCACTGACATCCAGCGTGCCGGCCGGGGCGAGTGGAATGCCGCCGACGGTGATGCTGCGACCGTAAGTCGACAGGAAGTCAGCCCCCAACATCACCGTGTATTGCTGAGCGCTGCTCGCGTCGCTGAGATGCACAGCGCTCGAATCGGCGCTGATCGAAACCTGGTGCGTCGTGCCGGCGGCTGTGCTTTCAGTCTGGTCAATGTCGACCACGTGGGAGCCAGATTGCTGCGAGGTGCGTCCACCCGGTCGGGCAGCTGTGATGGTCTCTGAAAGCCCAGTGCCCGACGGCATGAATTCCGCCTCTGAAGGACCATTGGCCTGACCGCTCATCAAGAAGATTGGTGCGCCGCCCAGCGTCGGTATGGTGACCCCAAGAAGCAGCGCGATTGGCCCCGCTGCATCGAGGACCCATTTCCTGTTGGACTCAAAAGGCACGCTCCCGGCCTCTGTGAACGATGCGGCCGACAGCGGCATCAGTGTCCACTCTCCAGGCAGACCGAGGTCGCCACCTCCTCCATACGAAACGCCTGGAGGCTTGCTGTGGACGAGGAGAATTCCACCTCCCGGATTGATCGGACTGTCGACGATCTGAATGTAGGCGTTGTCGTCAGTCGGCGCGTTGGGGTCGTACACAAGGATGCGGTTTGTCGATTGGTCGACCCTGTATGCGAGGACAGCGTGGGAGGCGTTGTACAGGAACCACCAGCGTTTGGCATTCGCCTTTTTGTCGGGACCCTCAGTCAGCACGGCCGTACTCGGGCCGAGGCCCACCCACTCGGGCTGGCCCGAGGCCACCGCAGCCGCGATGACGTCGAACGTCGCGCGGTTTCCCCGCAGCGTGGCGTCTTTCCAGCTTCCAATGCTGGACAGCGCCCCGGCGGCCGCCAGCTGCCGCGAGTGATAGCGGTCTATGAACTCCTCGATGTTTGTGTCCGCGGGTGACGGTGACGCGCCAAGCGCGCCAGGGAATGGAGAGGTCGGGAAGTTCGGATAGAGAGCAACCGCGGACTTGTCAGGGAAGTTGAGGAAGAGAAACTGGGAGGAGGTCGCCATGCCGTAGCACAGGCCTGCCGTGTACGCGCCCTGCCAGAGATTTCGGTAAAACCATTTCGCCAGGACCGTGGGAGAGTTGAAAACCGGGTATTCGATTTCGAACCTGGAGTCGGGGTAGAAAGACACCATGCGGTCGAACGGGGGCACCGTCACTGCTTTGCCGCCGGGATTCTGGAAACCGTATCCATTCACGCTCGGGAGATATCCTCCCGATTGACGGCCGGCGTTGAAGTGGTTGCTCATCTGCGTCGGCGTCAGGGCATAGGGGTAAAGGGCGCCTTGCCCGATGACCGAGTTGTCTGTGAGTGGGAAGTGGCCGTCCGTGCATTCAACGGCCCCCAGAGCCACGCAATCAGGCGCACTTATGGCAGCGTTGACGCTGGAACCCGTCGCGCACAGAATGCCGTCGACGTAGATAGTTGAAACCCCGGCGTTCTCAACCACATCAATGAGGTGAGACGCCTTGTCGAGGACGTTCGGCACCCCGTTCTGATTGAAGTTACAGTCGGTCGCGAATTCGGCGATGCCACAGTTGAGTGAGTCCACTCGGATGTTTGGATTCGGTTCCATCACAACTTCGGTGTGATCCTCTGAGCAGCCGCCCGAGCCGTTGTCCGGCTGCCGAACGGAAATCAGCCCTTGTGGCGTCGGCGAGGATCCAGATGGAGATGCAAACCAGATCTCCTCGGAGCGCGTCGCAGGCAGCGGAGCTGGAACGCCGGAAGCCCAACCCGGCGGACATGACGAACAGGCTCCCTGAACTGCGGAGTTCGATCCGCTGACCAGTCCCGTCCCGAACCACGTGATGCTGTTGTTGATCGACAGATTCCGGGATCCGACTCCGAACTCGTTGACGGTGCTGCCTGATCCCTCATCTGCCGGCCAGTAGTCGGATGGAGAGTCCGCGACGACGGTTGAGCTGTAGGCGGAGGCTAGAACCGTCTGCACTCTGCCGAATCCGGCTACGCCCGCCGACACGACGATGGCTGCAATCAGGAAGCCCGATACCCCGCCGCGAGAGCTTCTGTCTGGCCGAGTCGGCACACGTCGCAACATTCAGGCGGTCCTCCAAACCCATTTGGTCCCCACCAGACCCCGAAGCCAGCGCCACCGTAATGGCGGTCGGGTCACATGTCAATCAATTAATGAAATTGCTTAATGCGCGATCAGAATTCAATCCCGTGGAATTCGCCAAGGCGGCGAAGGTCCTTGTGCAAAGCCGCCCAGACCCGCTCCTGCGCCTCCGGGGCGGGCACGACCGTCGCCGGGTCGTTGATCGCCTCCGCCAGCTCAGGGTGCTGGACCATCTCCGCGAACAGCAGCGTCCACGCGCGCGGCACGACTTCGCGGATCGCGTAGCCCCCTCCCCCGAGCGCCAGCCACCGCCCCTCGCACAGCTCGTGCGCGAGCTCATGGAAGGTGGCGCCGATACGCGGCCAGATGCGCGTCGTGGCAGCAAGATGCGCGAGCGGGTCGAGGTGATGCGTGTCGCAGCCGTCCTGAGTCACCAGCACGGTCGGTTTGAAGCGCCTCAGCAGGGCGGGCACGACTCTGTCGAAGGCTGACAGCCAGGGCTCGTCCCACGTGTACGGGACGAACGGCACGTTGGCCGCGAATCCCATGCCAGGCCCCACGCCGCTCTCCTCTGGAAACCCCGTTCCTGGAAACAGCCAGTGGCCCGATTCGTGGAGGCTGATGGTCAACACGTCGGGGTCTTCCTTGAAGATGTCCTCGACCCCATCGCCGTGGTGCACGTCGACATCGACATACGCGACGCGATGTCCGCGCTTTTTGAACCACTGGCACACGATCGCGGCGTCGTTGTAGGTGCAGAAGCCGGAGGCGCGGGCGCGGTGCGCGTGATGGAGGCCGCCCGACGGGCTGAACGCGTGCAGAAACCCTCCGCTCTGGATTGCCTCCGCCGCGACGATGCTTGCCCCGGCGACCAGCGCAGTGCCTTCATGCAGCGCGTCGGAGATCGGGTTGTCGGCGGACGCGTACCCGGCTCCGTCGATGACCTCGAACGGAACCTGGCGTCGCATCACCGGGTCGCTCAGCTTGCGCACCAGCTGGATGTATTCGGCCGAGTGGACCAGCTCGAGCTCCTGGTCAGTCGCCATCCTCGGCGGCAGCAGGTGGGCGTGCTCGATGAGGCCGGTCGACTTGATGAGGTCGACTGCCAGCTGCACGCGGATCGGCTGCAGCGGATGCTCGTCGGACAGGTGGTGCTTCATCAGCGCGTCGCCGTAGACGAGCGCGACCTGACCGGACACGGCAACTTACGCTAGCTGGTTCAGTGGACCTGTTCGAGTCGGTGCCGAACTTCTCCGAGGGCCGGCGCGCCGAGGTGATCGCCGCGATCAGCGCCGCCGCGTCCAAGGCGTTCGTACTCGACACCGACCCCGATCCCGACCACCACCGGGTGGTCGTGTCGCTTTCCGGCGCGCATGAGCGCCTGGTCGACGGCTTGATGGGAGCCATCGCGACGGCTGTCGAAAGGATCGACCTTGGGACTCACCGCGGCGTGCACCCGCGAGTCGGCGCAGCCGACGTCGTGCCGATCGTGCCCCTGGGCGAGACGTCGCTCGAGCGCTGCCGGCAGCTGGCGCACGAGCTCGGGGAACGCGTATGGTCCGAGCTTCGCGTCCCCGTCTACTGGTACGGCCACGGCGAGCAGAAAACGCTTGCCGACATCCGGGCTGGCCGGGCGCAGCTCGACCTGGGAGACGACCTCCACCCCAGGGCCGGCGCGGTCAGCGTCGGCGCGCGCAGGGCGCTGGTCGCGTTCAACGTCATCCTGTACGGCGTCGACCTGGTCGCTGCGCGGGCGCTGGCTCGGTCGATCCGCGAGTCCGGCGCCGGCCTGCGTGGTGTGCAGGCCCTGGCGTTCGAGCTTCCCGGTGAGCGTGTCCAGCTGTCAATGAACCTTTTCCGGGTCGACGAGGTCACCCCTTCAGACGTCATCGCCGAGCTGGAGCGAAGGGGCGTCGCGGTCGGAGCCGAGCAGATCGTGGGGCTCTGCCCGGCGGTCGCGGCGAATCCGGCGGCCGACTCGAGGCTGCTGGAGGGGCGCCTCGCCGGCGCGGCGGCCGAGGCCGGCGCGGCGCGGTGCGAGGAGCGCGGTGGAGAGGAGATGACGGCCCTGGCGTCGCGCCTTCGTCGCGAGGCACGCG
>Ga0079220_10000500_pt1 | contig 10026 bp, 9 predicted proteins | sample GAAS100_FD_75071 | JGI IMG/M metagenome (GOLD analysis project Ga0079220, IMG submission 75071) | Agricultural soil microbial communities from Georgia to study Nitrogen management - GA AS100 | ecosystem: Environmental > Terrestrial > Soil > Agricultural land | place: USA: Georgia | collected... | reverse complement strand
TCGCCACCTGCAGCTGTCCCGCTTTGTCCGCTACCAGCACTCCGCACGGCAGATTGTCCAACACCCGCGATAAATACCCCCGCACGCGCGTGTTCTCCTCCAGGCTCTTTTCCAGCTCGCGGTTCGCCTGCTCCAGTTCCAAATGCAGCCGCCGGACTTCCGCCTGCAATTGCCCGTACGACCTCTCCAGTGATCCCGCCGCTTGCGTGAACGTCAAAAACGCTCGCGTCAGGTTCTCCTGTGCGTTCACCGAACTGCTTTCCGCCGCTATCCGCCCGTGGCGTCTTTGCCGGGTTGTAGGTAAATTTGGCACCGCGGCCATCGCTGCACTCTCCTTGCCACACACTTCTTTCGGTCCTTAAATTTCTCTTAGTTCGCTGTCTCTCCGTACCACTTGAAAAATTCCGGCCCCAACGCTTCCTCGTTCCCCGAAAGGATGAACGCCCGCTCCAGCACGTGTTGCAACTCCCGTACGTTCCCTTCCCACGCTCGCGCTTCCAGCAGCGATTGCGATTCTCCCGTCAGCCTCTTCACCGGCAGTCTCGATTCCGCGCTCAGCTTCCCCAGAAAATGCTGCGCCAGCGGTCCAATATCGCCGCCGCGCTGCCGCAGCGGCGGCAGCTCGATCGGAAACACCGCCAGCCGGTAATACAAGTCCTGCCGGAACTGCTTCGCCTGCACTAATTCCGTCAACCGCACGTTCGTCGCGCAGATTACCCGCACATCCACGCGATATACATCCGAGCTCCCCAGCCTTTGCACTTCTCCGTTCTGCAGAAATCTCAGCAGCTTCGCTTGCATGTTCAGCGGCAGTTCCCCGATCTCGTCGAGGAACAGCGTGCCCCCCTGCGCCACGTGGATCCGGCCCAGCCGCGACTGCACCGCCCCGGTAAACGCTCCGCGCACATGTCCGAAAAGTTCCGCCTCCAGCAGCGCCTCCGGAATTGCCGCGCAATTCAGCACCACGAACGGCTGCCTCGCGCGGCGGCTCAATTGGTGCACCGCCACCGCCGCAAGTTCTTTTCCCGTTCCCGTCTCGCCGCTCAGCAGCACCGTCGTATCTCTCGGCGCCACCATTCGCACCAGCGAATACACTTGCTGGATCGCCCGGCTCCACCCGATCATTCCCGGCAGCGCTTCGCTCTCGACGTGCAACTCTTCCGCTTCGAAGACGGCCCGCTTGCTCTCTTCCGTCGTCGCGACCGCGCATACTTGCTGTTCGTCTGCGGTGCTCTCCTGGCGCGTCTCGTTCTCTTGCCGCGAGTCCACCATCTCCACCACGATGCGCGGGTACCGCTTTCGAATCAGTCCTGCCACTTCGTTCGCATCCAGGTCCGGCAGGTGCTTGTCCAGCAAAACGCTGTCGCAAGCGCAATCGTTGAGCTTCGCCAGCGCGTGCGCTCCCCCCACCGCTTCCTCCGCCCGCCCCTCCCTGCGCGGCAGGTTCTCCAAAAGATACTTGCGGAATTCCGCGTTGGCGCTGGCAACCAGAATCCGGTTGCTTTGTGGAACGCACGGTATCGACGCGATTGCGGCCATGACACACTCCTGATTGCCCGGCTGAGTTCGCGGACCAACTACCCCCATCCGCGAGCCGCATCAGGTAAATGTTTCCCCGACGCGGGCAAGCCGGTCCACATGCGTTTTCATGACCAAAAAAGAGGGTTCAGCACTGCAGAAAATACGGCAGTTATTTGCGGAAGAAATAGTTCCGGTGTTCCGCAGCGGAACGTTGTACCGCGCAGACACACATCCCAGGCATGCAGATTCTGCCTTGCGGCCTTCCGGCCTCACCGCCGGCGCTTGCGAAATACACCCACGCAAGCCGCGCGGCTCTGCTGTCCCCCTAATCGGCAGGCCGGCAAAGAGCTTTAGTTCGGAATTTCTCGCCTTTTTCCTTAGGACTTCTTAACTTCGCCCGCCGCCCGCCCTGGTGACTGCGTTTGTCCTCTCGAAACCAGTTCCGGCGCTTCTTCCCGGAAATGGCGCTTAGGCTTGCCCGCAGCGCCGGGGATCCGCTTTTCCACCAGCAGTGGCCCGGAACTTACCGCGTTGTCATTCGGAGGGCCGCCTTTGGCCCGAAACATCTCTCTTCCTACGTCAGCGCCTCCGCCCGCAACCGCGGCCGCTTCCGTTTCCATTCGTAGTCTTTGCGCAATTTCGCTTGATGCTTCTTCACTTGCGCTTCCAACTCCGCGAACGCTTGTTTGCAGCTTGCCCGAATGTGCGCCCCGGATCCTGTCGCATGCAGCGTCCCGGCGGGCAGCACAAGGTTCGCGGAAAAAATGAATTCGCCGTCGCGCGGATTCTGCGAAAATGCTCCTCGCAATTGCAGTAAATCGGGATTATAAGTCTTCAACAAACGCGACAACTTACCGGCAAAGCGCGCTACTTCCTTCTCCGCGGGTTGATGCTTCTCGACGTCTTTGTAGCTGATGGCTACTTTCATGGTTGCACCTGTAGATTTGCAGGGGAGTTGGGGGTGAGACGCGGTTTGGAGAATTTCTCCGCATCGCAAGCTGAGGATAGCAAGGAGCAGTCTGCGGAGCAATCCTCTGTTTGTAATATATCGTGCGTTGACAGCCCAACGCGCCCCGGCCTACCCTGCAAACAGAGGTCCAAAAAAACCGCCAAGGTCCGCTGAATGGCCCAAGACGCCTCACGAAAAACGTCCCAAGATTCGCAAAGCTCCGAAGCCGGCGGGGTACCGGCCAGTCTCCGCGTCGGCCCTGCGGGATGGTCCTACGCCGATTGGCACGGCTACGTCTATCCCACCCGCAAACCCAAAGGCTTCCACGAAGCCGCTTATCTTGCGCAATTTTTCGACACCATCGAAATCAATACTTCGTTCTACCAGCCGTTGCGCCCCGATCACGCCGCCGGCTGGCTCGCGCGCGTCTCCGCCAATCCCCATTTCGTCTTTACCGCCAAGCTGTGGCAGAAGTTCACCCACGATCCCAGCGCCACGCTCGAAGACGAAAAAGCTGTCCGCGCCGGCTTCGACGTTCTGCGCCAACCCGGAAAACTCGGCGCCGTGCTCCTCCAGTTCCCTTTCTCCTTCCACTGCGAAACGGAAACCAGGGCGTATCTCAAGTCCGTCTTGCGGCGCTTCGCCGATTATCCCCTCGTCGTCGAAGTCCGCCACCGCTCCTGGAACGCACCCGAAGTTCTGGATTTGCTTCGTGAATTCAGCGCCGGTTTCTGCAACATCGATCAGCCCATCATCGGCAAGTCACTCGAGCCTTCGTCCGAAGTTACTTCGTCCGTCGGCTATGTCCGCCTGCACGGACGCCGCTACGACACCTGGTTCAGCGACGATCCCAAGCTCCCGCAGCACGAGCGCTACAACTATTTGTACTCGCAGGAAGAACTGCAGCCGTGGACGGAACGCATCGAGCGTGTCGCCGAACGCGCCCGCACCGTCTTCGTCATCACCAACAACCACTATCTCGGCAAAGCCGTGGTCAACGCCCTCGAACTCGTCAGCATTCTCAAGCACACCAAAATCGACGTTCCCCCAACCCTCCTCCACAACTACCCCCAACTCAACTCCATCGCCTCCGACTCCTCCCCCGCCTCCCCCGAACCCGAAGAACCCACGCTTTTCCCCTTAAGACATGACCCCCGGGACACCTGACCCGCTACAGCCTCCCCACTACTCGGCTATAGTCACCAGTCGCCAACCACCAACCGGTTCCGTCCCAGTACTGTTACTTGACAAGTTAACACTTCCGTGCTACCATTCCCCATGAAATTCGCCCCCAGCCCTTCTGCTCGCTCCTGCGGCGCCTCCAAATCCTTTCCTTTCACATGCTTCGCCGACCACGCAATCCAACTCCTTTCTTTTGATATCCTTGCAAAAACTATAGGGGGTGCGCCCGCGCCCGCCCCTCTTACCGATCCCTGTTCGCTGATTTCTGATCGCTCTTTTCCAGTTAAGTTCAGTGATTGCCGCTCTTACGAAAAAACACCGGGGGTGGGGGCATCGAGTTTCTTCCCATCTTGGAACGCTTCCGGCCGTCCGCCCAACTTCAGCGAGCCCGGCTCACGGAATCACATGATGCTTCCTGAGAATCTCCACCGTCTTTTCGATCGGCAACGCTTCCACCGTATGCCCGTTGCCGGTCATCGTTACCGCCTTGAACATCGAGTTGTACACCGCTTCCTCCGTCGCTTCGATCGCCGCCTCGAACAACGGAGACGTCGCGTCGTTGGTCAGCACTTCCTCTTTGCGCGTCAGCGACTTATCGCCAAAGTGGATCCGCACCTCGCTCGCCGTCGAGAACGCAATGGCGTAATCGCCGCTGCCGTTCGAGGCGGAGCTTCCCGTGCGCGCCAGCCCGAACCATGCTCGTGCCGCGAGCCGCTTCAGGTTGCGCGCATCGAGCGGCGCGTCCGTGGCGATAATCATCATGCACGAGCCGTCCGGCAAGTCTCTTCGGTCCCGCGCGCGGCTGCTCTGCCGCAGTTCGTCGCGCAGGTAGTATTGCCCGAGCTCCTGTCCCACCGGCGCTCCCGCGATTGTCAGGATGCCGCCGAAATTCGTCTGCACCAGCACGCCGACGGTGTAACCGCCGAGACTCGAAGGCAAGCGCCGCGACGCCGTTCCGATCCCTCCCTTCCAGCCGAACGCCACCGTTCCCGTGCCCGCCCCGACCGCACCCTCTTCGACCGGTCCGCTCTTCGCATTCTGGATCGCCGCGAATACATCCTCCGGCGTGATATGTCGTCCGCGAATGTCGTTCAGGTAGCCGTCGTTGGTTTCTCCGACCACCGGATTGATCGACAGCACATTCTCGTTTCCCGGGAGCGCCAGCATGTAGCTGATCACGGCGTCCGCCACGCGCGGCACGCTCACCGTCGACGTCAGCAAAATCGGCGTCTCGATCTCGCCCATCTCGTCAACTTGCGTCGAACCGGCCAGCTTGCCGAATCCGTTGCCCACGAAAATTCCGCCCGGCACGCGCTCGCGGTACAGATTCCCGGAATGCGGCAGCACCGCCGTCACTCCGGTGCGGACATTTTCTCCACGAATGATGGTGCTGTGGCCGACTTCGACTCCGGCAACATCGGTAATGGCATCGAGCGGTCCTGTCGGCAGCACGCCGGCCTTCAAGCCGATGTCCCCGGCGCGTGGCCTAGGGTTGGTGGTTGTGTTCTGTGCGAAAGCGAATGTGGTCGCGAAGAAAAGACAAGCAAGGAAAACAGCGAATTGGCTTTTGCGCATAGCCCTAGCATACGGCGAAACAGCACGACAGCAAGCAACGCCGGCAAACTTCAAAAGCCAAACGCCTGGACCAAGACCGGGTTCGCGGAGGTGTTGAGGACACGAAGGCCGCTCGCAAGAGCGAAGGGGCGAGATCCGGCGGAAGGATTACTTCTTGAAGAGGTTCTCGAAGGCCTGGCGGGCGTCCAGCGGGCGTCCCGGCGGAGCTTCCGGTGGCGCTTGCGAGGGCTGCGCGTAGGTCGTCGGCGCGGTGTCCTTCTCCACCGTGGTGCGAAATTCGTAGAACGTGCAGGAATTTTTCGCATCCTTCGGCGAGATCCGCTCGGGCACCGGCTGCGTGCACTCGAATTGCGCGCCGCTGTCGAAGAACCGGCACTGCTTGCAGCAGTGCAGTTCAAAATTGCACTTCGGGCACTGCCCTTTCGGGTCGAAGCCCGCCACCAGCACCGCGCCGCAATTCGAGCAGCGCGCGCGCGTGACCGTGCCGACCATCCGGGGAGTGCGCGGGCCAAGATGGTCGTTCGCGCGAGGGCCCCCCTGCGGAGGTTTGCGGTCGTGCGACCGCTCTTTCTTTTCCTGCTTTTCCGCATCGCGGTAGCCGCGATGGCTATACTTGCGATCCACAAACGCCTCCGTGCTACAGAGCAGGCACAGCGCGAACACGCCAGTCCGCGTTTACCGGCAAAACGTCAACCTGGAGCTACACTAAGCCGCGTTGCACCTTGGTTTGTATCCAATCGGGTTGCTACACTCGGCTCGACAATTAGGTTCGTTCCTGGAGTTTCTAGCGGATTGCCGATGTCCGAGAGCAGGAGATGGGACAACTATGTTTGTAGCGCTCTGGGAGTTCGAAGTCAAGCCGGGAAGTGAAGAAAAGTTTGAAAAGGTCTACGGCCCGGAAGGAAGCTGGGCGAGACTCTTCCAGTGGAGCCGCGCCTATAAAGGCACGCGCCTGTTGCGCGATGCCGGCCGGCCCTGGATTTACCTGACCATGGATTTCTGGGAAACGCGGGATGAGTACGAGAAATTCCTGAAAGAGCACCGGAAAGAATATGACGCCCTGGACCGGGCCAGCGAGGAATTCACCACGCGCGAGAAGTGCGCGGGATATTTTCAGGGAGTAGCGTGAGCCAGCAGACGGACAAAACGGTCGGTGGAAAGGTCGGGCTTGAGAAATTTGCGGGTGATGCCGGCGGAGCGAAGGACAGCTTCCGCGGCGAGATAGCCGCTGCGCACTGCCCCTTCCATCGTGGCGGGCCATCCGGTTTGCGTCCAGTCGCCGGCAACGAACAGGCGGGGAATTTTGGTTTCCTGCGAGGGGCGCCAGCGGTCCACGCCGGGTTCGGGAGAAAACGTCGCGGCGGCTTCTTTGATCACCGTGGCTTTGACGAGCTGCGCTTCGCGCGCCGCCGGCAAAGCGTGGCGAACTTCTTTCAAACACAGGTCGATGATTTCCTCGCGCGATTTTCTCAAAAGATCGTACGAAGCGCTGATCACCAGTTGAAGATATTGCTGCGGCGCGCCGGAAGCGCCCGCTGCTTGTGAACCGTACAGCAGCGACTTATTGAAAATCCACTGCGTGGTGGTATCGAGAAGCGTGACGAACGGCTCGCTCATGACCTGGCGGTCGAACCAGAAGTGAACTCCGGTGATCGGCGACACTTTTATTTTCTCGAGATTCGCAAGGGACGGATGCGCGCTCTTGATTCCTTCGGGCAACAATTCGTTCAGATTCGCGTGCGGGATTGCAAGGATGACGGCGTCGGCGGATTCTTCGCGGCCGGCGTCGAATTGAATCGCGCCGAGGCCGCCATCTGAAAAACACAGGCTGCGAACCGGCGAGCGAAGGATCACCTCCCCGCCCTTCCGCTCGATGGCGAGGCGGCAACCGTCGTACAGTTCCGCGAGCGGAACAGCGGGAACGCCCATGCGGTAGCCGGTGCGGTTCGCAAGGAACGCTTTCCAGAAAACGTCGATGCCAAAGCGCGCGTCGGTGCGGTCGAGTTCTTCGTCGAGGGCGCTGACGAGCACGACGCGCCAGAAGCGCTCGATGGCTCGAGAAGTCTGGCCCTGGATTTTCAGCCACTCGAGCATGGAAACCGGCGGAGAGTCGAAAGCCTCCGCGGGGCGGCCTGCGCTGAAGAGGATGCGGCGCATGGCGCGCGCGATCGAGAATTTATCCGCGAACGAAAGCGGCGCGAAACTGAGGAAAGATCCGAACATGTGCAGAGGAGCGGGCAGAATGCCGGCCTGCATCGCGCCGCTGCGGCCCTGCGGATCAAGGAAGAGAAGGCGGCCGAAGAATTTGATTTTGTCCGCGGCGCCGACGCGGCGGTAAAAATCCTCGAGGTTGGTGCAGCAGCCGAGCGTGACGTGCTGGCAATTATCAACGTGCTCGCCGTTGGGCAACACGTAGGAAGTGGCGCGGCCGCCGAGATAAGGCCGCTGTTCGAACAGGCGAACGCGCCAGCCGGAATCAGCCAGCGCGACGCCGGCCGCCAGCCCCGCCAGCCCGCCGCCAATCACGATCGCATTTTTCGAGGACATTTTCCTGAGAAAGACGCCCGAAGCGCGCGCGGGCGATCAAGAGCATTTTTTCGGCCTTGGAGAGACGGACGCGTTCGCCAAAGACCGCGAAATCGAGCGATTCGATGCGCGCGAGAAGGGCGCTGTAGGTGTGCGCGAGGAGCCAAAGGGCGGCGCGGCTGTCCGCATCCACGAGGCTGAAGAGCTGCGAGCCTTCTTCGTAGAAACGCCAGGCGCGATCAGCTTCGAAGCGGAGAAGTTCACGGACGCCGAGCGAAGCTTCCTCGCGGCCAAAATCCTCCGGAGCGACGCCGTAGCGGAGAAGATCCTCTTCGGGAAGATAGACGCGGCCGAGCGTGTAATCTTCGTGAACGTCGCGAAGGATGTTGGTGAGTTGAAACGCAAGGCCGAGTTTTTCGGCGAGGTCGAGGGCGCGCGAATCGCGAAAACCGAAAATATGCGTACAGGTGAGGCCGACGGTGCCGGCGACGCGGTAGCAGTATTCGCGGAGGCGGTCGAAAGTCGGATAAGAGCGGATAGTGAGATCCATTTCCGCGCCGGAGATAAGGTCGTGGAGATAACGCGCGGGCATATTGAAACGGCGCATGGTGTCGACGAGAGCGGGAAGAACTTCGCGTTCGCCGTCGAGAAAATTTTCGGGGAGAGGGCGCGCGGCGTTGCCGTCAAAGGCTTGCGACTGGCCGGTTACGGCTTCATCGAAAGCGGCACGCCATCGCGCGAGAACGCGCTGCTTTGCCGCGAGATCGCCGGATTCATCGGAGACGTCGTCGATCAGGCGCATGAAAGCGTAAAGAGCGGTGATGCCGTCGCGCTTGGCTTTCGGCAGAAGAAAGAAAGCCGGGTAAAAGCTGCTCTTGGCGCCACGCGCGATGCGGTGGCAGGCGGCGTAGGAGACGTGTTCGTATTCGTACCCACCGGATTCCGCGCCAACGTTGTTCGCGGCATCACGCATTTGCGAAACGGGAATTTGCCCTGATGAATCCGGCTTCACGCGACCGCGGAAAAGTTGCCCGAGAAAAACGCGGCCGAGCAGGCGCGCCTGTTTTCCTTTGCTGATGGCAGGGCGGCGATTGAGCGTGTCGTACCCGATGTCTTCGACGGCCCGGAGAACAGCAAGACCGCCGCGGCTGAACATTTCGAGATCGACGCTGAGTTTGCCGTCGACCATGCGCGCGAGGGGAAGGCCGCGTTCGAACAGCGCGCGCGTGCGGCCAATCAGATCTTTCATGAGGGCAGCGTATCGGCCGCTGAAGCGGTGCTCGAGAATTTCCTGCTCGGAGACGCCGTGAGAGGCGGCGACGTCGAGAGGAATGTAGATGCGGCCCTTTTCGAGGTCGCGCGCGACGTCCTGCCAGAAGTTAGCGAGCTGCAAGGCCGTGCAGGTGGCGTCGGAAAGAAGCTGGCGCCGTTCGTCGCGATAGCCGCAAAGGTAGAGCACGAGGCGGCCGACGGGATTCGCGGAGTAGACGCAATAGTCGAGAACAGAATCCCAGCTGAGATAGCGCTTGACGACCTGGTCCTGGCGGAAGGCTCGCAGGAGATCGGCGAAAGGCTGCCTGGGCACATCCTTGGCGAGAATGGTTTCGCGCAAGGCGATAAAGACGGGATGAGCAGGGCGTCCCGCAAAACAGGCATCGAGTTCGGTTTCCCACCAGTCGAGGAGTTCGAGGGCGCGCTGCGCTTCCGGGACCTCATCGCCGAGATCATCGGCCCAGCGGCAATAGGCGTAGAGATTGTAGAAGTGCTGGTGAAGCTGCCCGGGGAGGAGCCAGGAGACGACGTTGAAGTTTTCGTAGTGGTGGGTGGCGAGCCAACGGGTGTACTGCTGCGCGGCTTCGGGAGAGCAGCCCGCGGGCGGCAGGTTGCGAGCAATTTCGAGTTCACCGGGTCGCAGCATGGGTCAGATTATTGTGACATGGAATGAGTGCGAGTTCGGTGCGCGCCGACGGAGAGCACATGAAGACCCGGCGGCAATCCCATCGTTGGGAGGCGCGGACTCCGCTCAGGATGACGCGGTTTGCCGGCCAGATTGTTACATCCGCGGAATCCACAGATCATGGGCGGACGGCGAGCTTGATTTCTCCGCTGCGGGCTTTCATGCGTTCGAAGGCATGGGGCAGGTCGGCGAGAGCAATTTCCTCAGTGACGAAATCATGCGCGGAAATATCGACGCGGCGGACGGCTTCGAGCGCTTCGCGGACGAAACGCGGGGTGTGATGGAACGGCGAAATTATCCTGATTTCGGAATAGTG
>Ga0079220_10000499_pt1 | contig 10046 bp, 6 predicted proteins | sample GAAS100_FD_75071 | JGI IMG/M metagenome (GOLD analysis project Ga0079220, IMG submission 75071) | Agricultural soil microbial communities from Georgia to study Nitrogen management - GA AS100 | ecosystem: Environmental > Terrestrial > Soil > Agricultural land | place: USA: Georgia | collected... | reverse complement strand
GAATTGCTCGTTAGTATTGCTGTTGGTCCGTTGCAAATACAGGGACAATGACGCCGTTCCCGTGGAGTAGTATCTCTAATCGAGTGATCCTCGTGGTAGTATCGGCTCCGAGGCCGAAGTGAGTAATATAGCCGCTCGGTCAGGATGCGAAATAGCGAACCATCACACCGTGCCAAGGCCGCCACCCCGCACTTTGCATGGGCGGGGAAGGCTTGTCGCATCCACTTTCTTCCTTATACAGTTCTGTTCATCTCGGCAAAGGCTTCCACGGGCATCGGGTGAATGAGTATTCAGGTACACACCATGCGCCAGTTTCTCCGTCTGCAACCTCGGGAAGCGACGCTCGATGGCATTTAGCCCGATCCCATGTACCAGCGCCGATCATGGTGTTGTTCAGGAAGCGCAGCCGTGAGCACGGTTTGCGCACTCGACAAGATTGAACAGGTATCTTGCAAGGCAGTTGCTCAAAAGGTAGGCTGCTCCCAGGAACTGTAAGCTACCGTACACCAAACTTGACAATGTCGTTCCTCTCCCGGTATGGAACGGCCCTGGTGGGACTACTCATGGTCTCCAATGTTCACCTTTCTGAGGCAGCTGCCACCAAGAGACCTCGTGCTGAAGCTGAAGGGCGAGAGCGTGTCAGCCTCAACGATGACTGGCGCTTTCAACGTTTTGTTGACAACCCAGATGGTCTGACATACGACGTTTTAAAACCCTGGATCCTTCCTGCTGCGAACCCTTACTTGAGTGGAGCCAAGTATGAGCGACCCTCGGAACCGGGGCCCGGGAGCGACGTGACATACGTGCAACCAGGTTTCGACGATGCGGCGTGGGAGGCGGTTAACTTGCCCCATGATTGGGCTGCTACAGGAGAGTTCGATTTCTCTGAAGACATCCCTGGTGGTACAGGACGCTTACCCATCAGCGGTATTGGATGGTACCGCAAGACTCTATCTGTTGACCAAGCGACGATCCAGTCCGGAAAGTCCCTATATCTGGATGTTGATGGCGCAATGGCGTACGCTACTGCATGGCTCAACGGTCAGCTCGTCGGCGGTTGGCCATATCCTTACAATTCTTTCCGCCTTGACCTCACCCCATACGCACAGGCTGGCGACAACATCCTTGCAATCCGAGTCGACAACGCACCGGAGTCGGCAAGGTGGTACCCCGGAGCAGGCATCTACCGCAACACCTGGCTAGTGACTACCAATGCTGTCCACGTTGGCTATCACGGCAGCTACATTACTACTCCCACCGTCTCTTCCGAGCAGGCATCCGTACAACTGAAGATTGAAGTTGAGAACAAAGGCAACGGAACTCAAACTGTGCAAGTTGCCACTGAAATTTTCGAGCTCGATTCAACATCGAGGAAGGCGTCAGGCTCCGCGGTAGCGAAGATCTCAAGTTCTACAGTCACTGTGTCCGGCGGATCGAAACAGTCTGTCAATGGCTCTACTACTGTCACGAGTCCTAAGCTCTGGGGCCCAGCACCCAAGCAGACCCCGAACGAGTATATCGCGATTACAACCATTTCAAGCAACGGCACAACCTTGGACACTTATGAGACACCCTTTGGAATCCGTACAGTAGAGTACGACCCAAACAAGGGTATCCTGGTCAATGGCGAGCATGTACCAGTCTATGGATCTTGCAACCACCACGATCTCGGATCTCTAGGTGCGGCCTTCAACTACCGTGCTGCAGAGCGTCAAATCGAGATGTTGCAAGAGATGGGCAACAACGCTCTGAGAACCTCCCACAACCCACCGGCACCGGAGTGGCTCGACCTTGCTGACCGACTGGGCCTCATGGTCATGGATGAGATCTTTGATACGTGGAACTACGCGAAGGTCGAAAATGATTTTCACTTGATCTTCCCTGAGTGGTCTGAAGCCGACCTCCGCTCTTTCATCCGTCGCGATCGTAACCACCCTTCCATCATCTCCTGGAGTATTGGTAACGAGCTTGCTGAGCAGTCAAACTCCACAGGCACAGCTACCGCCAAGAGGCTGCAGGATATCGTGCACGAGGAAGATCCCACTAAGCAGGTAACAGTTGGAATGAATAACGCTGGGGCCAATACCGGGTTGGCCGCAGAGATTGACATCATTGGCCTCAATTACCAGGGCGAGGGCAAGGGCAACGCAAACTCCGGTTCCTTCGCTGCCTTCCACAGCAAGTTCCCTAACAAGATGATCTGGAGCACGGAATCCGCATCGACAGTCAGCTCCCGTGGCGTGTACCTTTTCCCGGTGACACCAGGCAAGAGCGCGATTGTCGGTGGAGGTCCCGGTCAGGGTGGAGACCCCGTCAACAACCACGTGAGTGCGTATGAGCTGTACGCTCCTAGTTGGGCTGCTTCGCCGGACAAGGTTTTCGAGCAGCAGGACCGCCACCCGTACGTGGCTGGCGAGTTTGTCTGGACCGGATGGGATTACATTGGCGAACCTACGCCCTACGATAACTCGAGCCGTAGCTCCTACTTCGGTATTATCGGTGAGTTTCTCCATTCACATCTGTACGTTCCTAATTCTAATTCTTCACCAGATCTTGCGGGCTTCAAAAAGGACCGCTTCTACCTCTATCAGGCACGCTGGCGTCCCGACTTGAAGATGGCACATATCCTCCCACATTGGAGCTGGCCTGACCGCGAAGGCCAAGTCACTCCTGTGCACGTGTTCACCTCTGGTGATGAGGCAGAGCTCTTCATCAATGGCAAGTCCGCTGGCCGCCAGAAGCGCGGACAGTACGACTACCGCCTGCGCTGGGACAATGTGACCTACACACCCGGCGAGATCAGCGTCAAAGCCTACAAGAACGGCGAGGAGTGGGCAACTGCTTCGCATCGCACTGTTGGAGCTGCTACTGCACTCAACGTCACTGCTGATCGCACGACAATTGATGGTGACGGGAGAGATCTGTCGTTCATCTCCGTTGCTGTTGTCGATGAAAAGGGTGACACTATCCCACAGGCCGATAATGAGATCACGTTCTCGGTTGCGTCTGGCCCCGGTGAGATTGTGAGTACCGACAATGGTGATCCTCGGGATCCTACACCGTTCCCGTCGAAGACGCGCAAGGCGTTCAGTGGACTTGCTCTGGCGATTGTCCGGGCCAAGGCAGGGTCGAGCGGGGAGATTGTCATTGAGGCAAAGGCTGAAGGATTGACTGTTGGGTCCGTCACAGTCGCGGCAGCATAGAGCTTCGCAGCAGTATGATGGCAAAGGCTCCTCCTGCTGAGCCCAGTGCGACGGAACATTTGCTGCTCAAGTAGTTTAACAAATACGGACTGTACTTGAATTCTGACCTACAAGACTCGTTGAACCGTGGAAAATGAGATGGGATTCTTTAGCTGCATGCGCCGTAGCTGGCAATGTGCATCTTCAAAGAGTGTTATTAACCATTGTTCACATGTATTATGCTGAATCGACGCGCAACGAATGGGGTATGATGGAATGCGATGGGATTGATCAGAGAAGAAGTCATGCTACAAAGGGTATCGCGCTGAAGCCATGAACGCCGAAATATGCTGCCAAGATGTGCTGACACGAACTGTAATACTTGTCGTAGTAGCGATCATCTGCGCCGAAGTCGCGGGTCACGATCCATATCGTATGTGTTGCTGGATCTCCTTCTTTGCCGTTCCTCGTTTGCGTCGCTGCCGGGCACCGCAGCATTGCCAGTACTTCTACGACGAAGCTCTGGTGCCGTCGCGAAGCTGACCCTCCTTTCCTTCGATGGCCCACTACTTGTACTGCCTGCCACCCCCGAGTGCCTCCGTGCATCTTGGTTGTTGTGGCGCATTTGCAGTCCTGCATATGCAGGTGGAGGCGCATCATTGTCACTGTACTTCTTCTTCAAAGTTTCGAGTGTCATCCTGTACGCATCCTTCGATGGCTCGCCTCGCGCTGCCGCTGCCGCTCTCTGATCACTCCGGATCTTCTCCTCGTCCTTCACAGCATTTGCGACTTCTTTGTATAGCGCCGCTCCCTCCTCATCCTGAGGCTCGCGAGTCTTGTTGGTTTGGATTCTGCTTGGCCCGCCGAGAGGTAACAGTGCGACCTCTCTATCGGTGTTGTCAACAAAATCGAAGTGCGGGTTCAGTGTCGCCGTCTTGGGGCCTGCCACATGTGTATACAGACCGATACCTTGCGCGATGGGACGAGAATGCGCGACATGGGGCACAGAGCACAGCTCGACGATGTCACTGTTGAAGCGGGCCTTGCGCACAGCGCGAACATCGGAAGTTGTGGCGTCGTGGCTCATCGTTGTCGAGAGAGTCAGCCAGACCCGCAGTATAAACAGGCCGCGGTATGGAGTCCACAAGTCGCGTCGTCCAGTGAAGCGGGCGCTAGTGGTACGCGCCTTATCGATAAGGAACGCGCTAAGATAGATTGATATCACGGCGTCATGTCGCGATCATGAGCCTGCGTCCACTCCGCAACAGGCGAAATGGCACCCAATCGATCGTTCACTGACATCAGGCCGTGTTGTATTGGACAGTTCGTCATGGTGACCAGACCATGGACGACTGCGTCCTTAGATCTGCAAGGGCCCACGCACATGCAGACATCGTACCCAGGTACTTCACAGGATTTAAATTCTGCACCTCCTTCTAGAAATGCAGACTGGTAAAGTATTAAGATCTGCTCTTGCCCTACGCATCACAACGAGGCCAACATCGCAACTACGATCATTTGCAGCACTACCGTCTACACGGCCATACTCCACTGAGAACTCCGATCGATTGAAGGCCCCAGTAACAACAAAGTCATCGTTCCCAAAGATGGAGGCGATCAAAAACACTATCGCCGAGAACCTCGGAAAGATGATCCCTGGCAACGAGCTTGCATCACCAGAGAACCAATTCTCCCTCGAGGCCGTGCCAGACCTGTCAGGCAAGGTCGCCGTGGTCACTGGAGGGTCCGAAGGCATTGGCTACGGCGTGACGCACACACTGCTGTCCAAGAACATCCAGAAGCTCTTCATCCTGTCAAAATCCGACGACATTGCCGCGGACGCCATCAACGCCATCAAGGAAGAGATGGGCGACGAGACGGGCAACCGCGTAGTCTGGATGAAGTGCGACCTCTCCGACTGGGAAGAGACAGGCCGCACCGCCTTCAAGATCGCCGAGCAAACCGACAGAATCGACATCCTCGTCAACAACGCCGGGCGCGGCATCATGACGTACCAGCTCGCCAAGAACGGCATCGACCTGCACATGGCAGGCAACCACTTCGGACACGTAGTGCTGACCTCGCACCTGCTGCCCGTGCTGAAGGCGACCGCCAACAAAGGCAACGTCGTCCGCATCGTGTGCACATCGTCGAACCTACACGAGCAAGCCCCAAGCGACACGGAATTCGCGTCCGTCGAGGAGCTCAACCGCGACCTAGGTGCCCAGCCGTTGTACGGCCGCAGCAAGCTCGCCAACCTGCTGTACGCGCGCTACCTCGCCCGCCACGTCACCAGCCAGCACCCCAACATCCTCGCCAACGCGATCCACCCGGGCATCGTCGAGACGCGGCAGTCGACGCAGCACATCCACGAGGCGTTCCCGCTGGCCGGGTACGCGATGAGCGTTGGCGCCGCGCCGTTCAAGAAGACGCAGTTCGAGGGCGCGGTGAGCACGCTGTTTGCTGCCACCGCGGCGGAGAAGAGCGGGCTGTATGTGTGTCCGCCTGCGATTGTGGAGCGGGGCAGCGACAAGGCGAATGATGTCGAGCTGGGTGAGAGGTTGATGGAGCTCACGTGGAAGCTTGTCAGGGAGAAGACGAAGAGCCAGAGCGCGGACAAGGGGTGTCCGTTCAAGGAGTCGTGATGCAGGCAGGACTGATAGGTAACAGTAGTTAGTTAATACCACTTGACAATATACATATCTTCTTCTTTACTTAGTACTCTAAACTCTTTGCCCTCTAATTTAGCAAGCTTGTCTCCTTCTTCTATAGATAGAGCTTACATAGAAGCTTATTAGAGAGAAGACTAAGAGCTGTAGGACAGATAAGAAGTATCTATCCAAGGAGTTCTAGACAAACAGTTTAGCAGGTAGTAACAGTACATACTTCTACTAACCCAACAACAATGGAATAACGCCTTTGTTACCCTGGAACACTAGAGATTTAGTGTTGGCAAGATAAGTAGGCAGAGAGATGGAAGTTACTGAAGAGAAAAGATATACATGGTGTCTATCTAGGTAGGACTAGAGTATATACCGTACTGTGCCGTATGTTATGTAACGCACCACAAACGCCGTGAATGAAATGCCGTGAAATGAAAACAGCCGTAGCGTCGTCGTGGGTCGTGCATCGTAAGGATCGTAGAGCAGGGTAGTGTTTAAACAAGAAGAAAGGAGCGCTGACGAAATGCATGTATAGACGCACAGCACAGCACAGCACAGCACAGCCTCGGACAGACTCGCGCCCGTGCCAAGAACGGGTGGCTCCTCAGACGTCTCGCACCCTAGCTCCAAGCGCCTAGAATATCTCATGCCCCAGCCCGCCGTACCCGTCGTCGTCGTCCTCGTCGACGCGGACGCGGTTCCCCTCGACCCCGCTGGGCAGCACAGGGACAGGCGGGACCTCGCCGCCGGGCCGGACGACGACAACGACGTCGTCGTCGTGCTCGTCGGCCTGCTGGTGGATGCTCCCGCGCGAGACCTTGCGGTGCAGGCGGCTGGACGTGCGCTTGAGGCGCTTGCCGGCGTGCTTGAGCGAGTGGGTGCGGCGGGCGGGCGGGGCGTCGGGGTCCGTGGCCGGCGCAGAGGAGAGGTGCGCTGCGTCTGTGTCTGCGTCGGCGTCTGCGTCTGTGGCTGTGGTGGCGGGGACAGCAGCGGCCGTCTTGCGCTTCTTGACGAGTTTGGCGGGGAGGCTGGCGGTCGTGGGGTCGGCGGCGTGGCGCGACGGGCTCAGCATGGGCGCCTCGTCGCTGGAGGCGTGCGGCGTGGGGCTCGGCGCCGAGCGGCCTGCAGTCGTGGTGGTGGTGGTGGTGGTGAAAGCGTCCAGGTCGCGGCCGACGTGTGGGGGCAGCGGCGGGACGGCGGGAAAGCAGTCATTCCCAAGCACGCTTGCGAGTTCCTTTTTCGCGCTCGCGAGCTTCACCTCGAGGCTGCTGACGCGGCGCGAGAGCCTCTTCTGCTTGGTCAGGTCGGCCTTGCTGGGCGATCTTGCGACGCTTCCCGGGGTGCGGGGGGCGAGGTGCGGGCGCGCTCGGGACGGGGTAGCTGTGGCTGCGGGTGTAGCTGTGCTTGGGGCTGTCAGGCTGGTTGCTGTTGCAGTGGGTGTAGAGGTGCTGAAGGTGGTGCCCGCCGCGCCCGTGTCTGGCATCGTCAGCCTCCACTACACGGATCGAGGAGCGCGACGACGAGGACGTACCGGCTGACCAGGCGCGGGGCGCCATGCCCGGGCGCACAAAGACCTTGGGCGCGGGCAGCAGGCCCTGCGCTTTGGCGACGTGGTAGGCCTCCTCTGCGGCGCGCTTGCGCTCGTCGAGGACGGCCTGCTCGGGCGAGACGCTCGTCGAGTCGGCGGCGGCGGCGGCGGGCTCTGCGTCTGCGTGGCCGGCCTTGCGCTTGCCCAGCACGCCGCCAAAGACGCTGGCGAAGACGCGCGAGAAGCGGCCCAGGGCGCCCTCGCTGGACGCAGCCGTCGTCGCTGCGCCGCTGCCCTTGCCAGCCGCCGTCGTGGCCCCCCGGGGCTGCGCGATGCGGCGCTCTGCGACGGGCTGCCGCTCCATGATGCGCCGCGGATGGGCGCCGTCCTTGGTCACGGCGGGCGTGCCGGCGTTGTCGTCGTGGAACTGGTCCATCAGCCCCTCCGTGTCCACGTCCCTCCACAGCTCGGCCGGCGGCGCGCGGATGCTGCTGTTGGTGTTGGTGTGCTCGCGGAACCGCGACACGCGCTCGCCGGGCGTCTCGCTCTCGTCACTCATGGCGACCCGCTTGGCGCGACCGGCCAGAGAGGCAACGCAGACGGTAGATGCGGGCTGCAATTCGATTCGTTGCGGGCGGCGTGCGAGGTGTGCCGGCAGCTGAGCGTGTGCCAATGGCGTTGGCTGTGGCGGGCGGGGGCGGGGGACGTTGAGGAATGCACGTCGTTGTTTGTTTTGCAGCACTACAGAGTCGGCCGTGTTGGTTGCTGGGCGGGCGTACCAGCGCGTCTTGTTGCCGCGCCATCTCGGCACCAAACCTGCATCCTGCATTCGAACAACCAGAAATAGAATTCCAACTTTGTGCTGAATAACGGGCTTGCATAAACATCTATTCCTACATGTACACGACAATAATGCCCCCCTTCCCCCCGTCTTGGAAGCCCGGCAGTCTGGTCTATCCGTCTGACATGTACACAATCTCGCTTCCATGCATGTCGAAAACAACTACAGTCTACCATAGTACGCTCTACAACTTGGCCTTGGCCTTGCCCTCCGCGGCCAGCGCCTCCTCGTAGCAGTCGTCGAGGTGCTGTCGGAATGCCTTGGCCGTCTGCGGGCGCTTGAGCTTCAATCTAGAGCAGTCGTGTTAGTCGAAAAGATCACATCTGGCTCGCAGGGAATGTACGTACGTAGGTGTCAGTATCTCGTTGTCAATCGTGAACGGGTCGAGGAACAGTCGCACCGCCTTGACCTTCTCGTAGCTGTTGAACTTGTTCTTGGTGCCAATCTTGGTGAGCTCCTTCAGCGCAGCCTGCTCTATCCGCTTGTCGCCCAGGATCTGCTTGAGCCTCGCAACGTCGCCCTCGGGGATCTTCTCGCCCAGCACCTTGGACGCCCACTGTGGGAAAATGTCAGGCGCCACACCAAAGATGGCTACCAAGAACGACTGGTGGCTGTCGCCGTGCACGTACGCCGACGCCATCCACCCGCAGTTGGCCAGGTAGACGTTCTCAATGCGCTCCGGCGAAATGTACTCGCCCTGCGCCAGCTTGAGCACGTTCTTCTTGCGGTCGATGATCTTGAACCGGCCCATCTCGTCCACGAGACAGACGTCGCCCGTGTGGAACCAGCCGTCGGCGTCAATCGCCTTGGCCGTCTCCTCGGGGTTGCGGAAGTACTCCTTGAACGTCGTTGTCGACCGCACAAGCAACTCGCCACGTGGGTACGGCTTGTCCGAGGACAGGTACTCCATGTCAGGCACATCGGCGAGGCAGACCTCGGTATTGGGCGCCACTCCGCCGCAGTTGCCAGCCGAGAAGTCGCCCTCGTGCTGGAGAAGAGAAACGGCATACGTCTCCGTCAGACCATAGCCCTGCGTGAAGTTGCTGCCAAACACAACGCGGAGGAACTGGTGCAGGCTGGGGTCGATGGGCGCAGAGCCGCTGACAAGGACCTTGCAGCGATCGAGTCCAAGACCGGCAGAAACCTTCTTGGCCCATATGCGATCGTACACCATGTGTTTGTTGGTCGGGTTCTGCTTGTCGTTGATGGCCGCAAGCTTGGTGGACACGACGTGCCGAGACAGCGCGCCCTTGATGCCGCTCTGCTCGATGGTCGCTTCCTTGATCTTGGAGCCGAAGCGGTTGTAGAGGCGAGGCACGCCAGAGAACATGGTCGGACGCAGCATTTGCAGGTCCTCGACCAGCTCGACAATGTTGCCGTGGAAGTAGCCAATCGCTGCACCGGCCGCGAGAGCGCCGTGCTCACCCAGGCGCTGGTAGATGTGAGCGAGCGGCAGGAAAGAGCAGACAATCTGGTCGCTTCCGCTTCCGAGGAGAATCATGGATGTGCATGTCGCGGCGTGCGCGTTGCGGTGGCTCAGCACGACGCCCTTGGGGTTGCCGGTAGTGCCTGAGGTGTAGTTGATGGTCACCGTATCATCCAGAGCAGGAGGGTTGACAGGAAGAGGCTGCTTCTCGCCCAGCGCTTCCACATCGCGGATGTAGTGGATAGTCACACCCAGTTCGCTGGCCAGCGAGTTGAGGAGGTCGCCCTTGGACTCGCCAGGCAGCTCGCCAGCAGACAAAGCGTCCAGAACGACAATAATCTTGAGCGTCGGGAGTCGCGGCTTCAGCTTCAGCAGCTGGGTGACGTGGTTCATGCCAGTCACCACG
>Ga0079220_10000495_pt1 | contig 10071 bp, 13 predicted proteins | sample GAAS100_FD_75071 | JGI IMG/M metagenome (GOLD analysis project Ga0079220, IMG submission 75071) | Agricultural soil microbial communities from Georgia to study Nitrogen management - GA AS100 | ecosystem: Environmental > Terrestrial > Soil > Agricultural land | place: USA: Georgia | collected... | reverse complement strand
GATCCGCTGCCTACCCGTAGTGACTTGCTTTGGTCCTTCTGTGACTTGCGAGGGTTTTGTCTGCAACGTGCTACCCGCGGGCGGTATCATGGGCCGACTTTTCCCCTCCAGCGCTGATTGTTTTTGCCTTGGTTGGTCTTGAGGCAGTGCTATCTTCGACTTCAGTGTTCTTGCGACTACCGGCTTCTGGGGCGGTCGAACGGCGGTCGCAAGTGATCGGGATGGCACACCCGTAGTGGCTTTTGAGACGCCGGCGCGCGGATCTCCTGCAGTCTTGCTACGTTGTATTGCAGGTCTCTTCGCAGGTGTCGTTGGTTGGAATGCGAATTCGTCATCGGAGGGCACTTCGAACACATCTTGACTGGGTACGGCCGTGTGCACGCTCGTGAAAGATTGCGCAGTTTTCGTGTGGCCTCCAGATTCTATTGATGGCTCGGTCGAAGTCGATGCGTGTTTGTGAGGTCGTTCGGGGGAGGGCGCATCGTCGTCGATGAGACTGGGGCGCGGTGGCGGAAGACGCGACAGTTTGCCGTATGTGACGATCTTTTTCTTTCTCTCGCCCGTCGTAAAGGTGGACGACATGGAGGATGCCATGGCCGACGCGTCTGTGGATGTTGTTGTGACAGGAAAATTGTCTCAAGTCGGGGCGCGCATCGCGGTGTGCGAAGGTTGGCGTCAAGCGACCAAGCCGATGCTCCAGTCAGAGTCGCATGAGGTGAGGAATGCGCGATGAGCCGTGATTGCAAATTGTGCTTGACGGTGAACCCAACGAGACCGTGTCTGTATTCACCATGGACAATGACGACAACGACGCCTGCGCGTACCCTGTGGTTCGATGAGGCAAGCAAGCAGGGTCCGCGCCTGCCCGCAGCTGCGCTAACCCAGAGCGGCGGGCGGTGAATGGCGGGGACGAATGCACACGCGCCCACTCTCCTCATCCATCCAGGCACTCAGCCTCCAAGGTCTTGCGGAGGTCGCCGGTGGATCACGAGCCTAGACTGGGAGCTCCTTCTAACTACAGCTTCTCCTCTTTTGCTGTTATCTTGACACTGTATCTATTAGTCCAACTCAGCTCTACAATTACCACATCGCTTGAGATCAATTGACTGCCCCACTCGCGGAATTTCTCTCCAATCGATTGCCGCGGCTGAATCTATCTTCAAGTTCACGACCGCGTCCAGGCTTCCTGGCCTCTTCATCTCTACATTCTGCCGCTGTCTAGATACCTCTGCAATTCAGTGTAGGCCTACTGCATCAAAGGTCTGAGCCTGGCTAACCCTAGCAGCCCTTTCCATCCCATCCCCTATCAGTACCATTCGCAACCATGGCCAGCGGCTTTGAGACACCACCTTCGCAGTGCTTGGGCCCTGAGTATCGCCCAGCTACTCAGAAGCCAACAGCTACTGTTTCCAAGCCTCTGGACCAAGTACCAAACATTCACATCTTGCCTCAGACCCCCCAGCTGATTGCGCTGCTAACGTAAGACCCTTTACACTTGCCAGCAATGTCACGCTCAATTGTCAATAGTATGATCCGCGATAAGAACACGGGGCGTGCCGACTTCATCTTCTACTCAAACCGTATCATTCGCCTCCTGGTTGAGGAGGGACTCAACCACCTCCCTGTTGTCGGTCACGAGATCACCACGCCCGTGGGGCGAACGTATGCTGGTGTCAAGTTCGAGGGCAAGATTTGCGGTGTTTCTATCATGCGCGCCGGAGAGTCCATGGAGCAGGGCCTGAGGGATTGCTGCAGGTCAGTCAGAATTGGCAAGATCCTGATCCAGAGAGATGAGGAGACAAGCCAGCCAAAGCTGTTCTACGACAAGCTGCCCGAGGATATTGCTGATCGATGGGTTTTGTTGCTCGACCCAATGCTTGCGACTGGCGGTTCTGCTCTCATGGCTGTCGAGGTGCTCAAGTCTCGTGGCGTGCCCGAAGAGCACATTCTCTTTTTGAACCTCATTGCAAGCCCTGAGGGTGCAAAGAGATTTGCTGAGCAAGTGCCAAAAGTTAGAGTGGTGACAGCGTTCGTTGATCAGGGTTTGGACGAGAAGAAGTATGTAAACCCAACGCAAACATTGACTGCTGCTGACCACACCTTAGCTACATTGTGCCAGGACTTGGTGATTTCGGTGACCGCTTCTACACCTTGTAGAAAGCTACACTACCACCCCACTCAGCTTGTGAAGGAGCGCATCGTTTCGAAGGGATGTCACTATGCGTAACTCCTGATTGGATCAGCCACAACTAAGCAATACAATACACAAATTCATCCAGTTCATTAAATGTCTGAGATCCCACCAATGGGTAAAGCTTTTATCGAGTGGCTCAGGCCAGGCTCCAAACGCAAACTCAAAGTAACCCATCTCCGTGGTATACCATAACGCCTCAAATGCCAATCATGCCCACATCATATTATGCCACTTTTGAACACCACCTCATGTTGTACAGTGCCACGCACATGCTCTCAACCATCGTAGTCACCCTCTGCATCCAGGTCGTCGTTCTCGATGAAGCCATCATCGTCGTCTACAGGTTTAGGCAGCGCGCCGGTACGGTTCGTTGAGCGTTCAGTCGCACGGCCGGCAGCAGCCTCCTTCGCAACGGCATCGCAAGCGTCGATCCAGTCAGCATACACATCGACGGGCGCAGACAGGTCTATCGCAGCAGTCAGCACAACACTCGGCTCCGAGGACGATCGCACATACAGTTGATGTTGGTCTGAAACGTCTGCCCGCACACCTTGCACTGCAGGTTGCCGACACCGGACTTCTTCTCGATGGACACGGAGACGGACTTCTCGTGGTTGCAGAACAGGCACTGGAACGTCGTAGGCAGCTTCTCCTTCTGGTGTAGCCGTTAGCGAGCTTCGGCGCGGCGCAACAGCGATAGGCCTACCCTCTTGGGACCCTGCGGCTTGCTTGAGGATTTGCGCTTGCCCTGTTTGTATGGTTAGCGGGCGCATACAATGGAGAGGGAGATGCGCGATGCTCACCATTTTGCGGTGGTGTGTGGGATGTGAGGGGTGATTGTGGTTGTGTAGGTGTGCGCGACGGTATTGCTTCAGTCTCTATGTTTGTTTGTCGTGGCTGGCGATGGCGGTGCTGGCTGTGAACCGTGGTTGAGCTGCTCGACAATGACGCGCGAGGTCTAAGTCGCGACAATTTCAGGCGCGTGGCGGAGACCTCCTAGCTCCGGTCGCACCTGCCTACGGCTCGGGATAGGGTTATCAGTGCTCCACTCTGATTGGCGATAATCGCATGCGGGCGATAGGTGGTCAGCTGTCTTGAGCTTCAATGTCCACGTCTCCTGTGTGTTTCTCTTTCTTTCTCCCTTCTCCCCAAGTCTACTTAAACGTTTCACTACGTTCGAGCAAACTTCGTGCAATACAAGACTCTTTCACTCTTCATTCCGCGGTCTCCTCTCCAAATCCTCCGTCCTTCCCCGCATTCGTACTACGCCGGAAGCTGCCGAAAGCCTATCCCCAGCTTCCGCCAGGTCGACACAGAAAACAAACCTTAACCTTAGATCTTGTTGCTCCTTTCTACTGCTTTACCAGTGTTGTTGAACTCCCTTCTCTTGTTATTTCAAGATGTCGTCCGAAAGCAGCACAGACAGTGTTGTGCTCAAGGAGATCTTGGAGGGACTAAAGGCAATGCGCCTGGAGAACTCTCAACTAGCATCCGCGATCGATAAGATCAACGGCCGTGTAAATGTACTGGCTGGTGTCAAGCAGGTGAAGGATGAGGCAGCGACTGAAGCTGCAAACGGCACTTTGAGCAATGAGAAGGCAAAGGAGGCCGACTCGGCCCAAACCGTAGAAGCTGTTAGCCAGCAGTATGAGACATCTTCTCCCAATGCTGAAGCGCCTCCTCGTCGGGCAAGCGTCTCGAAGACTTCAAAGATCATCTTGACTTCGTACCCTGGTCAATCTGGTGTTGATCCATTGCCCATGGAGTGGGGTGCGAAAGACCCTGCTGTCCGTGGTCCTGTCGTTGTCTCGAGGCACAACAATACCATTCGTCGACGTAACGGTATGTCTTTACAGTGTTCATATAGTCTCACTTGGAAGTGCATTGTACTAATCGTTCGCAGCAATTGGAGCTCACGGAGGCTCGTACTCAATTTACAATGCGCTGGCTGTAGCCAGCAAGAATCTCGATATCACCCACAAGCCCGACTTCACCAACACTGAGTTCGCCGCGAACATTGGGCCCTTCCCGCAATGGAATGACAAGAAGAAGATCGTTGCCATGGATCCTTACGGTCATCTCGCGCCGTGGTTGTTCAAGGAGACTATGGACAAGGAAGATGTGGAGATCAGACCGACCATTGCCATTACCCGAGCACACATGAAGGTCCCCGAGTTGGAAGAGAGTGTAAGGAAGGGAAGGCTTGTGCCTGATGAGAAGATCTGTATGAACGAAACAGGTGAAATCGCAGTCACAAAAGTGGCAGTCGAGCCCGTGTGGTATCTGCCTGGTGTCGCTGAGCGTTTCAACATTGGTACGTGTTTACAATCATACAAGGTGGAGCTCAGCATGCTAACACTCATGGCAGATGAGGGTACTCTGAGGCGAACACTTTTTGAGGAAACCGGTGGCTCATACCCCGAGCTGATCACACGCCACGACATCAAAGTCTTCCTTCCTCCCATCGGCGGTCTTACCGTCTACATCTTCGGAGACCCAGCAAAGATGTCCGACCCGAGCGCTCGTCTCGCACTCCGTGTTCACGATGAATGCAACGGTAGTGACGTGTTCGGATCTGACATTTGCACGTGCCGTCCATACCTCACCTTCGGCATCGAGGAAGCAGTAAAGGAGGCCCAACAGGGCGGCAGCGGTGTTGTCATCTACTTCCGCAAGGAAGGTCGTGCACTTGGTGAGGTCACCAAATACCTTGTGTACAACGCACGGAAACGTGGAGAAGACAGGGCCAGCGAATACTTCAAGCGAACAGAGAACATCGCGGGAGTAAAGGATATGCGCTTCCAAGCACTCATGCCTGACGTGAGTTGTTGCATAATCCTGAGAGGCGCTGAATAAGCTGACATCATGACAGATCCTTCACTGGCTGGGTATCACTAAGATTGACAGAATGCTGTCCATGTCTAAGTACGATTGAAGTATTTCCGATTCAAGCATCATCAGCTGACAACACAACAGCATGAAGCACGACGCCATCGTTGACCAAGGCATCCCGATACACGAGCGCGTGCCCATTCCTGACGACATGATTCCAGCAGACAGCCGTGTCGAGATCGATGCCAAGATCCAAGCCGGCTATTTCACCACTGGAACTGTCATGTCCATGGAGGAGCTGGCAAATGTTAAGGGCCGTGGTTGGGAGGACATTGATGTACGTTCATTTCCAAGCACTAACAAGGTATCACCAAGCTGACTGATAGTAGCACTGAGCGAACCCTGCGCCTTGGTAGAGAGAACACAGGGCCTAGATGATGCGCCGTCTGATCCTGCTACGCGACAGCCGAGTGCTACGATCTGCTCTGAGTTGCGGTGGACGCGCACGCTGCAGGGCTGTTCGACGCACGATATGTCACGAGGACCAATCTTTGAGATAGCAAAATGCAGAACAGTGCATATTCAAAATAAACAAACCAATCATCTAGCATACAAATCGAGATTAAATCCTGATTTCGCTGCTTGACTGCCCTTCCCGTGTCAACCCGACCACCGGACCACCAGTCCAACCCATGACATGGACTCGATATGGGCGGCCCGACATTGACTACAATTGTTTCGATCCAAGGTCCGAGAGGGACACATACGGGCCGGCGACGTGTTGATCATATGTCTTGTATCGTGTAAGACACGAGACAGACGGATTTGCGCGACTCTCATGTTATGGAAGAAGCAGACTATAGACGCTATCGACACTGTTACTTGTAAATCGTAGCCCGGGCAGCAAGCAGTTGATCCAGAGAGTCATCCTCAGGCCGTACAGACAATGCCGTCATGTCGACAATCATTGATTCTCGAAATCTGCGCAAAACAGATTTGAACGATTCGGGAGCAGCCCAGTGTACTGCAGTTGTCGCCTTCTTCCTCGGTAACACAAGAACGCGAGGCCAATCTCTGCTGCAAGTAACCATCGCTATGATACAACTGCGGTTTTGGCATACGAGCGTTGACTCAGACTGTGCGACGCCAAAACAAACAACACAGCATGCGCACACACGCACGCAATCGTACAGCAGCCCACATTCCCGTACAGGAATACTCCCATCATGCAACGCGCCTTATCCGCGATACCACGCTCATGTGGCGCCCGCATGCACATGATCGTGCTGCCAACGCAGCACAAATGCCATGTCAACGCACTTCAGGAGGGGTACACCCGCTCGCCAGCGTTCTCTGGAGGGGTACTCCCTCTCCGGCAACGGAGACCGAACGTGCTCGCGGGCCGCGCCGACCAGACAGGCAGCTGGGTTGGGCACTGAGAGAGGGCACGGCACGTGAGTACACCGCCCTTGTGTTGCTGTCAAGGAGCGGTAAGCAAAAGGCCTTACTCGCGGACCCCACATGGTGTACATAATCTTTCACACCTTGCTACAAGACGGAAAAACTCGCGCTTCTAGAAGTGCAGAGTTCTTCCAAGTTGCGGGTGCGGTGGATTGCGTTCTCCACGCTGCACAGTCATGGGGCTTGCACGTGCGCTGTCCGGTAAATGTATCAGTCTGCCTGTATACGGTAACGGCAGGTGGCGGGTATACCGCTCTCACGATATGGGAGTATCTCGGGCAATGGACAAGATGAGAGAAGCATAAAATAATGCGCTGTTCGGAACTCGGGTGCGATCGGCGTATGATCTGCCATGGAAGCGCGTCTGGAACTTAGGATTGCGCGGAGAATATGCATGTGCGTGGTGGTGTTGGGGCGCCTTCATCGCTGATGGTGTGATGATGAGGGGTTGCCAACGACTGTTTGTTGGGAAGCGCAGCAACCTCTGGATGGCGACGGCGCATGCACAATTGCTCAGCAAGTGCCGCAACAGCTGTTTGCTCCGACTGTCGTTCTCACGAGTTCAATAACGATATGTCCATCAGTGTGGGTGGTGATCTGTTCAACGGCCGCGGCTATGACGGCCACGGGACAAGCTTGGTACCCGCTCCCTGGGCCAGGTACCTGTTGGTGGCTAACATCGCAGCCTTTCTATCGGACTGGGCAGCATGGCATATACAACCCTGCACTTGTGTCCCAATCCGGTTTGGCTGCAGGTGTAGTATTGTGTAGCGTGTGTATGAAACCTGATCCACCGAATGAGTGCAACTGTGATGCATTTGTTAGATGAAAATCCCACAATCACAGTGCTCGCCTGACAAGGCAGTACGTGAGTCTTGGGTTTTGGTTGGTAGACTTGGTAGACGACAAGCGCTTGGTGGGGAAGCGGAAGGCTGGAACCTTCAAGCGAGTGGGGTCGAACGACAGAGGGGGCGAGCGAAAGAATTCTTCGTCTTGTCGGTGAGGGACTGAACGCGAAAGTTAGATATTGCTGATTGCAGCGAAGGTTACCGTGCTAGATTCCTAGTGAGAGTTACAAAGCGGAGTTGTGGATGAGCGTCCAATCCAGTAGACGCAAAGGATACCGTTCAGCTGAGTTATGTCGAGCTTATGACGAGAAAGTGGAGAGAGGCAATGTTCCAGATCGAGACCCATTGCATGAGTATTGCTTGAAGTGGATTTGTCTCATCGTGTTCGCCCGGCCAAAAGAGCTGCAACTTGTGGCGCGCGGACACGGCCGTTTCTCAATCGTCACGGCGCGCAGTGCGAAGCCTACTGTCGGACGTCAGTGTCAATTATGTCATCAATAAAACACACTGGCCATCACACTGTAGGACCCGCGACAGGTGAGCACACGACGTCGTAATGTGTTGCCGGACCATCTCGTGTTCTTGTGCTCCAACCGGATCGCAGTAAATCTCCCGAAAGTTGAAGGGGTGCCCTTGTCGCAGTGCGATCTCGACTCTAACGTCCAGCTCCGTGATGTGCAGTGCATAACCGGTCAAAATGGAGGCATCAGCCGGCATGATGTCGTCACAGGGCTGTGAAGGCAATAATGAGGCTATTGCAAGCAACATCCGTCCGGCTGTCACGTTTCAGCATGGCCAGACGCGCACAACGAGCGTACTCAAGGCCTCAGTAATGAACATCGCTCGGGGATGCACCTCTACAGGGCGATTGATTTCAAGGCACGACAAGGGAGAGCCGCCAACTTTCAGGTCCGCAAAACGTGGCTTGTCTTGTCATCACCACGCAGCCATGACGGTGAGGTCCATGCGACCCGGCATCCTTCCGCCGATTCGATGCTCTGGGTGTGCCGCTTCAGCACCCGCCCTTCCGGCAAGCCTTGGAATCGACCGCGCAACGCCTGCCGGCCACATTGTAAGCGCGATGAAGAGCGGCCGTCGCAGAATCACCAGTTACTTGATAGCATCTGACAGCAGAGCGGTGGCTGTTTCGAATCTGAAATGGCCAGCTCACACATGCAGCGAAGCGCAGTCTAATCAAATGGAGGTGAGCCTTGTGTGTGTTGAGGACGAGTCAGGGACGAGTGAGCGGATGACAACGCACAGCTCCCGGTAACTTTCTATTCTGAACGGCCCACGTTTTTTGCGGCGTGCGCTTTCCCATGCAAGCCGGGCCAGACGTCGTAGAGTGGGGCTACTGATGCAGCTGGCGTGGCAGGGGGTGCCTGGATCATGCAGAAGCGTCAGTGTCGGTAGTATGGGGTGAATGGCGTCTGGGCGGGCTCCGAGACTCATTATTACTACCTTACCCGCCTCCAAGTCGCACAGTAACTTCGTCATCGCAACCTACGTATTTCATATCCGACTCTGAGACCGCATACGCAAAGCACAAATTCACCATGTCGGCCTACGGCACATACTACTACTCGCTCCCCACCGAGGCACCAAAGCGCTCAAGATCGGGCAGTCGCCGCCCAGCTCTGTCACCATCGACTGTGTCCTCGCCTTGTATCACAACACATGCTCCTATTGCTTCTCGACGGGACTCTGCCGGATCAGCAACATCGTCAGGCAGTCCCACAAAGGCATCCGTTCTGCTCGCCAAGGTAGCCTCCTCGCCAACAACACCACGAGGCGAGATCCCTCCACCAATGGCCTCCCCCGAGTCGAGGATGCACTCTGGCTACCCTACAGAGCGACCTGTGGTGTGGAGGAGCGAAAGCGACCGTTACGTGACCCAGTACAGGCAGCAGGGTAAGCATCAATCAACCAACAGTGACTGAGCATCGACCCTAACATCCCTTTAGATGGCTACATTAGTTTCCCTGACTATGAGAAGTTCTGCCAGAGTCAATATGAGCAGCACCACACCGCTGTCAGGACTTGAGCCTGCAAAAGCAATGTGCAAGAAGAGCCTGGAGTTCCAACACAGCACTCACTGGCCATTCAAATTAAGCAAACCAACCCAAACAACCACCACGACTACTCATCCTCCCTTCAATAAGAGGTTGGAATCATGTCATTCAGTGCGCAAAACGTACCACACTTCCACTGTGGGGGTACTTACCAAAGACGAATCCTCAGCATTCGTCCCACCTAAATGACGGCTGCGACGTGGCGTTTGATGGCCGCAGTATGTCGCACGTCATTGTGGCAGACGAGGAGGCCAGACGGAAGAAGCAAGGCTGGCGTGGGGGCGATATTCGTATGACAGGCACAGCCACGGGCTGCGGCCGAGGTGTTGCAGCATGGAAGAAGAAGATTCGAGATCACATGTTGACTTTGTCAGCTGATAGTGAGTCCTTGGAGGAAGGCGTGTAGTGAACGAGGCTAGGATGGGTTCGAGTTGAATACTAGGTAGCAGCGCATGGGCGCAGTGGCGACATGGGAACTGCGACGGTGGCGACGATGAAACAGAACAATTTTAACGTTTTTACGAATCTCGATACGACTCACCATGTACTGTGATGCGCAGATATGCTCTTCTGAAGCTGCTTCAGCACCTACTCTTGCGGTGAAGTCCTGTAAACAATCGCGCAAGACCTTGCACGCGCAGATAACCTTTCGCCTCGCAAGAAT
>Ga0079220_10000493_pt1 | contig 10092 bp, 9 predicted proteins | sample GAAS100_FD_75071 | JGI IMG/M metagenome (GOLD analysis project Ga0079220, IMG submission 75071) | Agricultural soil microbial communities from Georgia to study Nitrogen management - GA AS100 | ecosystem: Environmental > Terrestrial > Soil > Agricultural land | place: USA: Georgia | collected... | reverse complement strand
GTCCGCCGCTTCCGAGAACGAGCGCGCGGCCTCCTCGAGTCTGTCAAGAGCGCGGAGCGACAGTCCGAGATTGTTCAGCAGAACCGGATGGCGCGTACCGGTGCCGAGCGCCGCCTGATACGCCGCCACGGCCGCTTCGTGCCGGCCGCGCCGGCGCTCGAAATCGCCGATCCGGAAATGCGCCTCCGCGTCGCGCGGTGCGAGCGCGAGCGCCGTTTCCCAGGCGGCTCGGGCGGCGTCCGGCTCGGCCGTCTCGATCGCGAGCCCGAGCAGATTCCACGCTTCGGGATCGTCCGGAACAATCGCCGTCGCTCGCCGGGCGCTTTCCGCGGCTCGTTCACGATCGCCGCGCGCAAGCGCCTCGCGCGCCTGCGCCTTTGCATCCGCCGGGGCGGTCGACCCGGCATCGAGCCGGCCGTGGCAATCCTTGAAGCGCTTTGTGCTGCCGCACGGACACGGTTCGTTGCGGCGGGTCGGCGGAGGGTCGCCGCGATCCGCGGTCTGCGTCGTCACGCGGCCAACCGCTCCCGTCATCGCTCGCGTTCCCTGGAATCGGTCCCGTTCCAGTGATGAGGGACGCGCACCAGCCCCAGCTCGCGCGTCGCGCCCTCGACGACGAACGGCTGCTCGACGTTATCGAACAGCCGCACGCCCTCGGGGTCGAGCGCGTGGGCGCGTGCGTAATACTTGCCGGGCAGAAGCGGCAATGCCGGGAACGAGAGGGAGAAGGCAAAGCGTCGGGTGGCGATGCGCACCGGGGCGACACCGTCCATGTCGGTCGCCACGCCGTAGACCGGCGTCCCGTCCGCGCGAACGATGCCCACGAGCACCACGGGAACGCGATCGTCGGGCGAGAAGACTTCGCCGCGCACGGTGAGCGTTCCTCCGGCCGGGACCCGCTCCGCAGGCTCGAGCGCGAGCGCCTGAATCGCATAGTAGCCCTCGGCGGTCGCGCGCGGGGCGGCGATCGGCTTCTTCGCGCCCGCGCTCTTCTCTTCGTGGTACGCGAGATAGGCCTGCGTCACCTCCGCGGCAGGACCGTGGCGAACGGTACGCCCGTCCTTGAGCCATACCGCGTTCCGGCACAGCTTCTGGACGTGGTACATGCTGTGCGAGCACAGGAGCAGCGTCCCGCCGTCGGCGAGATAGCTCTCCATCCACGCGACGCACTTCTTCTGAAACGATTCGTCGCCCACCGCGAGCACTTCGTCGGTGATCAGGATGTCGGGCTGAAGCGCGGTCGCCACGGCGAAGCCCAGCCGCACCACCATGCCCGATGAATAGTGCTTGATCGGATCGTGGATGTGCTCGCCGATATCGGCAAAGGCGACGATCTCGTCCCGCTTGGCGGCGATCTCGGCGGGCGTGAGACCGAGGAGCGCCGCGGCGAGATCGATGTTGGCGAGCCCGGAATATTCGGGATGGAATCCCGAGCCAAGCTCGAGGAGCGCGCCCACGCGGCCGTGCACATCGATGCGACCGCGTGTCGGCGTGATCACCCCGGCGACGATTTTGAGCAGCGTCGACTTGCCGGCGCCATTCTCGCCGACGATGCCGAGCGACTCGCCCGCCGTGAGATCGAACGAGACATCGTCGAGGGCGCGAAAGGCGCGCGTCACGCCCCGCCCGAGCAAGAGATCGAAGACGAGGCCGATCCGGCCCGCGTTGGTCTCCAGCTTGGCGTAGTCCTTGCCGACTCCGGAAAGATGCAGCAGCGGTTTCATGAGGATGGGCGCCGGTTGTCCCGGGCCGTCGCGGTCAGAGGCGAGGAAGGCAGATGGATGCGAACCCCTTAGACGAAATCCTCGAAGTGGGGCGAGAGCCTCCGGAACACCCAGCGACCGCCGAGGAAGAGGCCGAGAGCGATAGCCATCGCCACGAAATCGCTCCAGGAAGGCGCGATCCGCCCATCGAGCAGCGCGTCGCGCAGCCGACCCACCAGATAGCCGAACGGGTTGGCTGCGACCCATGGGCGCAGGCTCTCCGGCACCAGCGACAGCGGGTAGAGGATCGGCGTGAGATACATGAGGATCATGAGCACCGGAAGCAGGATGTGCTCGATGTCGCGGACGAAAACCTGCAGCGCCGCGAGAGCGAGTGCGATGCCCGTGACCGCGACGGCGAGCACGACCCAGAGTGCGATCGCGAGCGGCAGGCCTTCGAAGCGCACGGGCTCGCCGAAGAGCGCGAGCACGACCAGCACGACGAGGTAGCCGACGAACTGCAGGACCAGCGTGGCTCCGACCGACGCGTACACGACAAGCTCGTGCGGGAACGCAACTTTGCGGATCAAGCCGGCGTAGCCGCCGATCGACACCGTTCCCCGCTGGAGCGCCTCCTGCGCGGCGAGCCACGGCCAGAGCGCTATCGCGACGAACAGCAGGAAGCTCTTGCCGTCCATCAGCCCCGCCCGGAATATGGTCGTGAAGACGAAGTGATACACCGCAAGCAGCGCGAGCGGATGGAGGAACGCCCATGCCATGCCGCTCACGCTGCCCAGGTAGCGCGAGAACAGCTCCCGGCGAAAGAAGTTGGTGAAGAGCGCGCGATGGCGCGCCAGCGCCGGCGCACCATCGGACGCGAAGGCGCGAGGCGCGGCCGGGCGGGGAGTCGATGCCATGGAGCGGGAGGATAGCAGCCTTATCGGCAGGCTGCCCCGCTACAACCCGTAGCGGCCGAAATCGATGTCCGGATAGTACTCGAAGCGCTGGCGCAGACGCCGCTGCTGTTCTTCGCTCAACGCCGCGCGCCCCTGGCCGACGCGGCCGTCCCGGAAGGTGTGGTACTTGCGCCCGAGAACATCGGCAGGGATCGCGACCTGCGCGTCGAGCCCGAGAAAGGCGAGGATCTTGCGCAGCGTGTCCTCCGTGCCGGCGACCATCTCCTCGTAGGTGACCCACAGGGCGTCGACCGCACCCTGCTCGCAGAGTCGGTGCCACGATACGTAGAAGTTGACGAACCAGGGGATCGCGAGATCGATGACGAAGTCGAGGCGGCGTTCCTCGGCGAGCTCGCGCGTGCACTGGTCCTGCCACACGAACGAATATCCTTCCTGTCCCGTGCCGACGGTCGGCCGCTTGGCCTTGCGCTCGAGGTCGTGCTGGAGGCTGACGACGATGTCCTCGATCCGGCGCACGAGGATCACCGGCCGGATGCCGAACGTTCGCATCAGCTCCGCGTTGTGAAACGACCCTTTCATGTGCAGCTGGGACACGCATCCGTATCGACTCATGAGACACAGGGCGGGCAGATAAAGATCGTGCTCGTTGGTCGAATACGCGGCGCACAGCCGGAAATTTCGCAGGCCCGTGATCGCGCGAAGCGTGTTGGCGAGGAAGGTGGAGCCCGACTTCGGCGCCGCTGCCACGACGACCAGCGGCTTCTCGGCGCGATCCGCGGCGAAGTCCACTTCGCCCGTGGGAGCGAGGCCGTTGCCGACGGCGGCGTTCACGACGGCGTAGAGGAGCTGCTGGGCGTCGATCTCGAGAGGAGGTTTCTGCGGCATGGATGGGTCCGGAGCGCGGAATGTTCAATGAAACGTCGTTAGGACCTTATCGCCGGACGAAATCCGCGGACGCGATATAATGAGCATTCCCCAGGGGCTCAGCCAGGGGTTGCGAATCCATCATCCGGTCGGCCTTCCGCCTCCGCGGCGCCGACGGGCGCGACCGGTCAATGCAAATGGAGGTCAAAGATGCCAATACGCATTGGTGACGAAGCGCCTGACTTCACGGCCGAAACGACCGAAGGACCCATCCGGTTCCACGAGTGGATCGGGGACAAGTGGGCGATCCTGTTCTCCCATCCCAAGGACTTCACGCCGGTCTGCGCGACCGAGCTGGGTTACATGGCCAAGCTCAAGCCGGAATTCGACAAGCGCAACACGAAAATCATCGGCCTTTCCGTCGACCCGGTGAGCGATCACAAATCGTGGGTGAAGGACATCCAGGAGACCCAGGGCACGGCGGTCAATTATCCGATGATCGGGGATCCGGATCTCGTCGTCGCGAAAGCCTACGACATGATCCATCCCAACGCGAGCGGGGGCAAGCGTACCGCCGCGGACAATGCGACGGTGCGCACGGTGTTCCTGATCGGCCCGGACAAGAAGGTGAAGGCGATGCTCGTCTACCCGATGAGCGCGGGGCGCAACTTCGACGAAGTGCTGCGCCTGCTCGACGCGATCCAGCTCAACGCGAAGCACAGCGTGGCGACGCCCGTGAACTGGAAGCCCGGTCAGGACGTGATCATCCCGACATCGGTTTCCGACGAAGACGCGAAGAAGAAATATCCGCAGGGGTTCAAGACGCACAAGCCGTATCTGCGGACCGTGACGCAGCCGAAATAGACGGCTGACGCGCTTTTCCTCGATGCACCGACGGCCGCAGCCGGGCGGTCGATGAGTCCTGCGAGCGATTCTCCCCAGGGCACGCCGGCGACGTCCGACCAATGGGCCCGGGCGGGCGACCGAGAGCTTCATGCCGGTCGGCTGGACCGCGCGGTCGCATCGTTCCGCAAGGCAACCGAGCTCGCGCCCACGGCCGCCGCCCTGTGGCTGCGCCTGGGCCGCGCCGAGGCGGCGCGATCGCGACACGCCGCCGCCGAATCGGCACTGCGGCGGGCGTGCACGCTCGAGCCGCATTCCGCCGGGTCGCATGTCGCACTTGCAGACCTCCTCCTGCAGGAAAACCGGGCACAGGATGCCCTGGAGGCGTGCCGGCACGCCATCGCGGCCGAACCCGGCAATATCCATGCGGCCGTGGCCGAGGCGCTCCTGCTGCCGCCCGTCTATTCCGGAACGGACGAGCTCGAGCGCTGGCGCGCCCGCTTTGCGGAGGGACTCGACCGGCTGCATGCCGGGCGGGCGCGGTGGCTGGATCGGCCCTCCAGTGTGCTGGCCGTCGAGGCCACCAATTTCTATCTCGCGTATCAGGGCAAGGACGACCTCGCGCTGCAGACGAGTTACAGCGACTTCCTCGCTTCGCTGCTCGCCCGCGCGGTTCCGGAGCTCCACGATCCGATCGCTCGACGCCGTGATCGCCGCGCCCGGATCCGGGTAGGCATCCTGTCGTCGAACCTCAAGGTCTCGACGATCGGCGACTATTTCGGCGCCTGGATCACGGACCTCCCTCGCGACCGGTTCGAAACCTCGGCGATCTTCTGTGCCGGCATTCCGGACGCCCGGACGGAAACGCTCGCGCGCGCGAGCGATCGCTTCGTCCAGGCGAGCGGCACGGCTGACGAGATCGCTCGAACGGTCAAATCGCTCGAGCTCGACATTCTCGTCTTTCTCGATGCCGGCATGACGCCCTGGGGAAGCCTGCTCGTCAACCTTCGACTCGCCCCGGTGCAATGCGCGGCGTGGGGCCATCCGGTCACGACCGGCAGCGCATTCATCGACTTTTTCCTGTCCTGCGCCGACATGGAGCCCGCGGACGCACCCTCCCACTATCGCGAACGCCTCGTGCTTCTGCCAGGCCTCGGCACGCGCTACCAGCCGCCGCCGCGGGTCGACGCCGCCCGCCGCGAGCAATTCGGGCTGCCCGCGGAGGGCCGGCTCTACCTCTGTCCGCAATCGCTGTTCAAGATCCATCCGGACGCGGACGGGCTGTTCCTCGAATTGCTGGAACGCGACCGGAACGCGATGATCCTGTTCGTCGCCGCCACGACCGAAGGGCAAAGAGCATCCTTCGTGCAGCGCCTTGAGCGCGGCATGCGGGACCGCGGCCTGGAGGCGCGCCGGCAGATCAAGCTCCTGCCGCTGATGAGTCACCGCGATTTCCGGCGAATGATGACGGTCGCTGACGTCATGGTCGATACGCCACACTGGAGCGGCGGCAACACGAGCCTCGACGCTCTCGGTTCCGGACTGCCGATCGTCACGCTGCCCGGGGCTTTCATGCGCGGCCGGCAAAGCGCGGCCATGCTTCGAGCGGTTGGCGTCGAAGAGCTGATCGCGCAGGATCGCGCAGCGTACGTCGAGCTTGCCTTGCGGGTCGCGGGAGACGCTGCTTATCGCGAGACCCTGACGAGGCGTATCGGGGAAGGATGGGGAGGACTCGTCAACCGGAAGGAGCCGATCGACGCGCTGGCCGACGCGCTCTCGGCGATGGTCGACCCGCCGCGCTGACGGCGCGTCCCCGAAGCTACTGCACGCGCTTCACGCGCACCGTGTGGTTGTCGCCTTCGAGGTTGAGATAGAACGCGCCGAGAGTGCCTCGCGCGATAGTCACCTTGGGGCTGTCGACGTCATAGAAGCGGCTGCTGATGTCCGTGACCTGCCAGACCTGGCCGTTCGCCAGCTTGATCATCGAGCCGGGGCTCCATCCGTCGAATCTCCCCTCGATACGACTGTCGATCTGTTCCAGCATGTTTTTCGGCAATGTCCGTTCTTCGAGGCCGAACTGCTCGGCAGGGCCGGGCGGCGCTTGCGGCGCGGCCCCGGTTACGGACCCGGCCGATGGCGCAGGCCCGGCCATGCTTCCTCCGAGTGGCAGGGCGTCATAACAGGCGAGTCGCGCCGCGGGATCGGAAAGCGCCCGGCAACGAACGAGCCCGGCATCGTCGCCGAGCGCGGCACCCGACGCGAGCAGCGCAAGGAGCATGATCTTGCGTCGCGAAACGAATCTCCGGAGGGCATGATGCGCGCAGTGAGGCATTTTTCTCTCTCGAGCGTAGCGATCGGAACGGCCGCCCGCGATTATTGCTTCGAATGTCCGCCGGCGCAATCGCTTCTCGGGCCGGACTCGGGCGACGCTCGCGCGGCGGTGGACTATCCGAACAGTTCACCCACCAGGCGTTCCGTCATACGATCCCAGGTGAATCGGCCCGCGTAGCGGGCGGCCTTGGCACCGAGCGGTCGCAGGCGATCGCGCTCCCCGGCCGCTCGTCGCATCAGCTCGTTGAGATGCTCCTGATCGGGCTGCAACCCTTCGCCGACCTGACCTGCATAGACTCGGACGCCGACGCGGCGCGACCGGATTCGCCAGGCGAACTCGGGGTCGGTGAATTCGTCGGTGGGGCCGCCGCCTGTGCAGATCAAGGGCAGGCCGCACGCGGCCGCCTCCAGCACGGGGAGATTGAAGCCTTCGGCGAGATACGGAGCAACGTAGCAGTCGGCGGCGCGCAGCAGATCGGCCATCCACCGCGCCGGTCTGCGGTCGCCGAAGTAGAGCATGCGGTCGGTGACGGCCGCCCGGTCGGAGGCCGGCAGCGCATCGAGCGCGTGACGCAATAGACCGTCGGACGCGTACAGATCGTCGAAACCCTTGAGCACGAGCGTCGCGTCCGGCGCAGTCTCAAGCGTGCGCGCGAACCCGCGCAGCAGTACATCGATGCCCTTGTTGCCGGTCATGCCACCGATGTGCAGAAACACGAATCGGTCCTGGATGCCCAGCGCCTGGCGCATGGCGACGCGCGCCGCTTCGTCGGGATGGAAAAGCCGCGGCTCGACGCCGTGCGGAACGACATGGATGCGCTCCTCCCCGAACCCGAAGCGCTGATAGGCCATGGCCGCCCAGCGCGAGGGCGTGAGCACGTGCACGCTGTCGGGTACGTCCGCCGCGGAGCCGAGACCCCGCGTCACGACGGGCCGCAACACGCCGAACTCGGGCGTGTGGAAAACGAACTTGCGACCGGACGGCGGAGCGGAAAAGTCGCATTCGAAGCGCACGGTCGCATCGGGAGCGAAGGTCGGGTCCGGACCCGCAATGGCATCCAGGATCGATTCATCGTCGGCATCGAGGATTTCCCGGCTCGGCGTCCAGCTCCGCCATCGGTACGGCAGCGCTTCGAAGCGCACTTCGACGTCGCGCCTTCGCGACAGCGCGACGCAATGCGCCTGCGCGACCAAGGCGTAGGAATGGTGAATGAAGCGCCATCCCTGCATCAGCAGCTTCTTCGAATGCGTCACGGCTGCCGGCCGGCCCTGGCCGTCAGCTCGCGCTGCTGCGCCTCGATGAAAGCAAGGAACTCGGGCCAGTTCGAGACGTACGTCTCGGCGGAAGTCGGCGGCTTGGGGTCGTCGAGGCGTATCGGGCGGCCGAAGAACGCGTCGAGCGCGGGATCCGAGAACTCGGGACGGCAAAGATCCTCGTAGGTGAGCGCGATCGCGTCAGGCACGCGGCGGAGCTGCGCCGCGCTGTTCAGCACGTAACGGAGGTTGCCGGCGACCGCCGCGGCATCGCGCTGCACGTCGAATGTCCAGCGCGCAGTCTGGGCGCCGCCCTGACGCCGCCATGAATCGGTGGCCATGGCGACGAGGAAGCTCGCTACCGTCGAAGCGAGGTCGAGCCTCGACAGCGTGATGAACCGGATGTCCGGCCGCGAAACGAAGGCCTCGAGGTTCCGGTGGCGATTGGGCATCGTCTTGAACCCCGCGAACGCCGCGCTGCCGTTGAAGGCAAAGAAGGCGTCGATCAGCTGGTCGGGCGTGGCGATCGTCGTGCCGCAAAGCCTCGCGTATGCCGCCGCCTGCGCTCCGATCCGCGCCGGATGGACGAGCTCCTGGTCGATGCATTCGATATTCTTCCCGGGAAGCGCGATGTCGGGATAGCGCGCGAGGCAATCCATCAGCGCCGTCGACCCGGCGCGTCCGATGGTGAGGACGCAGAATTTGCGCACGGCTTCAGGCGAAGAGCGCGTCCATGAGTCGCTGGGTAACGCGATCCCAGGTGAAGTCGAGCGCAGCGTGGCGCGCCCCGGCGGCACCCATGCGACGTGCCGCGTCCGGATCCGCCGCGGCCTGGGCCATCAGTTCGGTCAGATGCTCGACATCGGGTTGCAGCACCTCGCCGACGATGCCGAGATCGGTGCGGATCCAGTCGGGGCGCGCTCGGACGCGCCAGGCGAACGTCGGAGCGGCGAAGTCGTCGGTGGCGCCGCCGGCGGTGCAGATCGCCGGCGCGCCGCAGGCGGCGGCCTCCAGGACCGGGAGGTTGAATCCCTCCGCCAGATACGGCGCGACGTAGCAGTCAGCGGCGCGAAAGATATCGGCCATGTCGTCTGCGGATCGACGGTCGCCGAGATAAACGAGCCGCGAGGTGACGCTCTCGCGCCCGGCGGCGGGCAGCCCGGCAAGAGCGCGGCGCACCCGGTCGCCGGAGGCGTACAGGTCGTCCGCGCCTTTGAGCACGAGCCGTATCTCGGAGTGGCGCCCGGCGACCTGCGCAAACGCGCGCAAGAGCAGGTCAATTCCCTTGTTGTCGGTCATCGCACCGACCGACAGGAAGACGAAGTGGCCGGCGAGCCCGAGCTTCTCCCGAACGGCCTTGCGCCGCGCTTCGTCGGGATGAAGCACGCGCGGATCGACGCCGTGCGGGACGACGTGCACCCGACCGGGCGCGATGCCGAAGCGCAGGTAAGCCTCAGCGGCCCAGCGCGAGGGGACGAGCATGTGAACGCGGTCGGCCCCTGCAGTGCTCTCGCGGAGCTTTCGCATCACGCCGGGTCGCAGGACGTGAAACTCCGGCGTATCGAAGACGAACGCGCGGCCCGACCGAGGTACGGAGAAATCGCGGGCGAAGCGCAGCGTGGCGTCGGCGGCGAAATCGGCATCGGGTCCGCGCAGAGCAGAAAGATCTCGCTCGTCCGCCGCGTCGAGGATACCCCGCGAGCTCTGCCATCGGCCGGCGGGAAACGCGAGGTCCTCGAATCGCAGATCGACGTCGCCGCGGCGCATCATTGCGAGAGCGTGGGCTTGCGCGACGATCGCGTATGAGTGATGTATGAAGCGCCAGCCGCGAATCAGGACTCGGTGCTCCCGACCGATGCTCGAAGGCTCCGCGTCGGCGTTCACTGCGGATTCCCGGGGTCGCTCTCGATCCCCATCGGAGCTAGAGCGTCACGTACTGCGTCGCGGTCGTCAGCGAGCGATCGTCGGTCGCGTACCCGCGCTCTTCGTCTATCAGCGTTTCCGTAAAGCGGAGCAGCAGGCGCAGAGGATCGCCGATCGCGTCGCTTCGATAGCGTCGGACGGCAGTCAAGGCTACGGGGTCTTCGACCAGCTCGATTTCGGCCGCCGGCCGCCAGTTCTTGAGCGGCAGACCGTAATTGCGCGCGATCTCCCGGAGCCGCGCCTCGCTGAACGTTCCG
>Ga0079220_10000492_pt1 | contig 10106 bp, 9 predicted proteins | sample GAAS100_FD_75071 | JGI IMG/M metagenome (GOLD analysis project Ga0079220, IMG submission 75071) | Agricultural soil microbial communities from Georgia to study Nitrogen management - GA AS100 | ecosystem: Environmental > Terrestrial > Soil > Agricultural land | place: USA: Georgia | collected... | reverse complement strand
CGTCACTACATTCGGCGAATCGCATGGGCCCGCGATCGGCTGCGTGATCGACGGCTGCCCACCGGGAATCGCGATCGCGCCGGAAGAGTTCGCGCACGACCTTGCGCGTCGCGCCACCGGCAAGTCCCGTTACACCTCGCAGAGGCACGAGGCCGATGAGGTCGAAATCCTGTCCGGCGTGCACGAGGGCAGAACCACCGGCACCCCGATCGCGCTGTTGGTCCGCAACACCGATGCGCGGTCGAAGGATTACGCCGAGATCGCGCAAACCTTCCGGCCCGGGCACGCCGACTACACCTATTGGCAAAAATACGGCACCCGCGATCCACGCGGCGGTGGGCGCGCCTCGGCGCGCGAGACCACGATGCGGGTGGCGGCGGCGGTGATCGCCAGGAAATGGCTGAAGGAAAAATTCGGCGTCGAAGTTCGGGGTTGGCTGGCGCAGATGGATGACATCCTGCCGGACTTGTCGAAAGGTTCGGCCATCGATTTCGACGTGGTGGAAAGCAATCCGTTCTTCTGGCCGGTCGCGGCCCAGGTGCCGGAGCTGGAAGCCCGCATCAACGCGCTGCGCAAGGCCGGCGATTCCTGTGGCGCGCGGGTCAACGTGGTGGCGACCGGCGTGCCACCCGGCTGGGGCGAGCCGGTATACGGCAAGCTGGACGCGGAACTGGCCTCGGCGCTGATGTCGATCAATGCGGTCAAGGGCGTCGAGATCGGCGCCGGCTTCGCCAGCGTCGCCCAGAAGGGCAGCGAACATCGCGACGAAATGCGTTTGGACGGCTTTACGTCCAACCATGCGGGCGGCATACTGGGCGGCATTTCGTCAGGGCAGGACGTCGTGGCGTCGATCGCGCTGAAGCCGACTTCAAGCATCCTGCAGCCGGGTCGCAGCGTGAACACGGCGGGCGAGGAAACGGAGGTGCGCACCAAGGGCCGCCACGATCCGTGCGTGGGCATTCGCGCCACGCCGATCGCCGAGGCGATGGTGGCGCTGGTGTTGATGGATCAGGCGCTCAGGCATCGCGCGCAGTGCGGCGATGTAGGCAAGGTAAGTCCCCGCATCCCGGCGAGCGTGAAAGAGCGATAATTGGACCCCGCGTCCCAGGATACGAACATGAAAACGCCATCACCCGGCTTGCCTTCCGACTCCGCGCATCCTTCCCTGCACGACGTGCTGAGCGATGCCATTCGTTTCTGGGAGCCGAGGCGAATCGCCTACAATGCTGCGCTCGCCGCAGTGGTCCTGGCATGGGCGGCGATTGACTGGGCGCGCATCCATGCAGGCGTCACTTTCGAGAGCCTGCTTGCACTGCTGGTATTGGCGGTCCTCGCGAACGTTTGCTACTGCACGGCGTATTTGATCGAGATCCCCGTGCAGTGGTCAGCCTACCGTGGCCCCTGGCGGCAGATGCGCTGGCTGTTATGGGGATTCGGGACGCTGCTCGCGCTGGCGCTGACCAATTACTGGGTCGCCGACGAAATCATTCCCGCACTCATCCATTGAATCGATGAAAGGCAAGATCGGTTACAACGTCGCGATGGTGGGCGCCACCGGTGTGGTGGGCGAAACCTTGTTGTCGATCCTGGAGGAGCGCGAGTTCCCGGTCGGCGAATTCGTGCCGCTGGCCAGCGAACGCTCGGCGGGCAGCAAGGTGAAATTCGCGGGCAAGCAGGTCACGGTACGCGACCTCGCGAAGTACGACTTCGACGGCATCGACGTCGCATTCTTCTCGGCGGGCGGCTCGGTCAGCCGCGAGCACGCGCCGCGTGCGGCCGCGGCCGGGGCGGTGGTGATCGACAACACCTCGGAATTCCGTTACGTCGACGACGTCCCGCTGGTGGTCAGTGAGGTGAATCCGCACGCGATCGCCGAATACACCAACCGCAACATCATCGCGAACCCCAACTGCTCGACCATGCAGATGCTGGTCGCGCTGGCGCCGATCCATCGCGCGGCCGGCATCGAGCGCATCAACGTGGCGACCTACCAGTCGGTGTCCGGCGCCGGACGTTCGGGCATGGAAGAACTCGGCCGACAAACCGCCGAACTGCTGAACTTCCACGACGTCGAACCCGAAAAGTTTCCGGTACAGATCGCGTTCAACGTGATCCCCCACATCGACGTTTTCCTCGACAACGGCTACACCAAGGAAGAGATGAAGATGGTGTGGGAGACCCGCAAGATCCTCGAGGACGATTCGATCCAGGTCAATCCGACGTGCGTACGCGTGCCGGTGTTCTACGGCCACTCCGAAGCCGTGCACATCGAGACCCGCGAGAAGATCGATGCCGCTGCGGCGCGAGCGTTGCTGGCGCAGGCCGAGGGCGTGGTGGTGGAGGACGAACGCAAGCCCGGCGGCTATCCGACGCCGGTGGGGCACGCGGCAGGCAAGGATGCCGTGTTCGTCGGCCGCATCCGCGAGGACATCTCGCACCCGAATGGCCTGGACCTGTGGATCGTCTCCGACAACATCCGCAAGGGCGCGGCATTGAACGCCGTACAGATCGCGGAAATTCTCGTACGAGAGTATCTTTGAGCCTCACTGAGGGGAATACCGGACATGACGTTGCACAAGACGTTGCGGAACACGGCGATTGGCCTTGCGCTGCTCGGGGCCTCGCTCGCGGCGACGGCAGCGCCGCCCGCGCGGGCCCGGCATCCGGCGAACCTGCAGGCGCAGGTGAAGGATGTCGATGCGAAACTTGCGGCGGCGCGCACGCACAACGAGGCATTGCAGGCGCAGGTGGCCCAGATGGAGCAGCAGAACGCCGTCCACCAGAAACAGTTGCAGCAGCGCGACGCCGAGATCGCCGCGTTGCAGCAGAAGCTGCAGGCCGCGGGCGTACCGGCTTCGGCCGCTTCCGCGGAACACTGATCGAAGCTTGCGGTCAACGCGGATCGTTATCGATCGCCCGCGGGCTTGGTGATTGGCGGTTTCTGCAATACCCTTGCGTTCGCGCGGGGCGTCACCGTGATGAGCAAACCCCGGCGCATTCGCACGTCGGGCGGGGGTCTTGATCCATGAACCTGAAACTCCGGATTGCATGTGCCGCGTTGTTGGCCACGGCCACCGCGCCGGCATGGGCGCTGCAATTGGGCCAGATCCAGGTCAAATCGGCGTTGAACCAGCCGCTGGTGGCCGCCATTCCGCTGCACCCGAAGAACCTCACCGAACTCGATGGCCTGACCGTCGGGCTGGCACCGGCCGAAGACTTTGCGCGCGCGGGGCTGCAACTGACGCCTACCGACCAGGCGCTGCAATTCCACGTCGTCACCGACAACAACGGCCAGAAGCTGATCCTCGTCACCAGCACCCAACCGGTTACCGATCCGTACCTCGATTTCCTGCTGCAGGTGAACACGCGCGAGGGCAAGCAGGTGCGCGAGTTCGTGGTGCTGCTGAACCCGGTGATCGCCGCCCCCGCGCCAGGGGTGCAGGCGGCGCCGGTTGCCAGCGCACCGGGCAATGCGGTGCAAGCATCGCAGCCGGCGCAGTTGCCGCCGTCGCCGGCGTTCTCGCGGCCCGCGGCTCCGCCGGCGCCCAAACCGTCGGCCGTCGAGAGGTCTGCTCCGCCGCCTGCACAGCCGGCGCCGCCTCCGCAGCCACGCGCCGCGCCACAGGCGACACCCCCCATGCAGTCGGGCAACCTGCCCGCAAGCATCGACGTTCATCACGGCGACACGTTGTACGGCATTGCGAAGGACACCGCGCGCGGTTCGGATGTCACCATCAACCAATTGATGGTGGCGATCAAGGCCGCGAATCCCGATGCATTCTTCAAGAACAACATCAACGATCTGAAGGCGGGGGCGATCCTGCGCATCCCGACTCGCGACGTGATCGACCAGACCAGCGTGGCCGAGGCCAACGCCGAAGTGCATCGCCAATACGAGAGCTGGCGGGCGTCACGCCCGCATCCGGCGACGGTGGTCGAGGGCACGGCGACGCAGGCGGCCGCCAACGCGGCGCCCAAGCCGGGCAACCAGGCGCCGGCATCCGATCATCTTTCGCTGGTGCCGCCAACCGGCGAAGGCCATGGCGCCAGCAGCCGTGCCGGTGTCGCGGGAGGCACGGGCAGCGAAACCGTCGCGGGCTTGCAGCAGAAACTGCAGAACGATCGCGGTGCATTGGTCAGCCTCAACCAGTCCAATGCCGATCTCGAATCGCGCGTGCGCAGCCTGAAGGACATTTCGGGCAAGACCGACAAGTTGTTGAGCCTGAAGGATGCAACGGTCGCCGAATTGCAGCGCAAGCTTGCCGAAGTGCAATCGGGCAAGGCGGGTGCCACCGGGGCGGCGTCGACCGCAGCGGCCGCAGGCGCCAGCGCGGCACAGCCGGTTGCGAAAGCGCCGGGCGCCACGGCATCAGCCGCGCCCCCGAAAGCCTCTGTCGCACCGGTTGCGGCAAAACCGCCATTGACGACCGCACCGTGGTACGAGCGTCCGTTGGCGTGGATCATCGCGGGCCTGATCGTGCTGGCGTTGATCCTGTTTGCGTTGTTGCGCAGGCGGCGTGGCGGTGAAGCGCCGGTTGCCGCACGCGGGCCGCTGGCAGACCCCGAAGACGTCGCACCGTCGCCGACCGCGACGGACGGTGAGGAAACCGCGTTGCAGGAGCGCGTGATCGAGAATCCCGAGGACCTTTCCGCGCATCTTGCGTTGTGTCGCTTCTACCACGCGCACGACGACGAAGCGCGTTTCGTCGCCGCGGCCACGGCCATGCGCGAGCACGTCGCGGACCTCCACGGCGCCGAATGGCAGGAAGTGGCGACGATGGGCGAGGAACTGGCGCCGCACCTGCCGCTGTTCGAGCTGCCGGTCGAAGCGCAAGAAGATCCGTACGGGATGGCCGCGTTGCACCAGCCGGGCGACGAAGATGCGACGCCGATGCGGACGCCCGTCACGCGCCCGCCCGAACCCGCAACGGAACATGGCGCGACGCCCGGCGAGCCGGTTGCACTGGTCCACGCGGACGCCGACATCGAATCCGTGATGGAGGCGTGGAGGGCGGAACCCACTGGCGCACCCGCAATGGCGACAGCGGGAGAAACGGAACAGGAATTCGCCGACGATCCGGTCGACACCAAGCTCGATCTGGCGCGTGCCTATCTCGACATGGGCGATCCTGTCGGTGCGCGCGCGATGCTGGAAGAAGTGCTCGAGGAAGGCTCGCAGCCACAGAAGGACGAAGCCAGGCGCTTGCTGACCGAAGTCGCGGGCTGACATGACGCAATGCGCGTCGCGCTGGGCATCGAATACGACGGCACCGGGTTCTTCGGCTGGCAGCGCTTGAGCCATGGGCCGAGCGTGCAGGCCGAAGTGGAATCGGCGCTGTCTTTCGTCGCCGACCGTCCGGTCGAAGTGACTTGTGCGGGCCGCACCGACGCCGGCGTGCACGCGCGTTGCCAGGTCGTGCATTTCGACAGCTCGGCCGAACGCGGCTCACGCGCCTGGGTGCTCGGCGCCACCACACGGTTGCCACCTTCCGTCGCGGTGTTGTGGGCGAAGGTCGTGCCTGACGATTTCCATGCCCGCTTTTCCGCACGCGCAAGGCGTTATCGCTACGCGATCCTCAATCGGACGATCCGTCCGGCGCTCGACGCGCGTTTTTTTGCGTGGGAACGCGTGCCGCTGGATGGCGACGCGATGCACGCGGCGGCACAGGCCCTTGTGGGCGAGCAGGATTTTTCCTCGTTCCGAGCGGTGTCGTGCCAGGCCCGTCATGCACGCCGCAACGTCTTCCAGGTGCGCGTATCGCGTGAAGCCGATCACGTGATCGTTGAAATCGAGGCCAACGCATTCCTGCACCACATGGTGCGCAACATCGTGGGCTCGCTGCTGGAGGTCGGGCGCGGCGAGCGGCCGGTCGAATGGATCGCGGAGCTGCTGGCTGCCCGCAACCGCGATGCCGCGGGCGTCACCGCGCCGCCGCAGGGGCTGACCTTCCTGGGGCCGCGGTATCCGGCAGAATGGGAACTTCCGCCCGAAGTCACGCTGCCGTCATGAACCGCACCCGCGTAAAAATCTGCGGTGTCACCCGCGTCGAGGACGCACTGCTCGCCTGCGAGCTGGGCGCGGACGCGATCGGGGTGGTGATGACGCCGAGCAGTCCGCGCTGCGTTTCGATCGAACAGGCGCGCGCGATCCGCGATGCGCTGCCGGCGTTCGTGGATGCGGTGCTGCTGACCCACGATCTCCCCGCCGAACGCGTACGCGCGGCGATCGACGGCGTTCGCCCGGATCTCGTGCAGTTCCATGGCCGGGAGGATGCCGAATTCTGTGAATCCTTCGGAACGCGTTATACCAAAGCCATAGGCATGGACGGCGATGTGGATGTTCGCGCGACGGCGGCGGAACACCCGCATGCAGTCGGTTTCGTGCTGGATGGGCATCCTCCCGGTCAGCAAGGCGGCCGCGGCAAGACGTTCGACTGGTCGCGGATTCCAAAAGACTTCGGTCGGCCAATCCTGCTCGCCGGCGGATTGCATCCCGGCAACGTGGGCGATGCGATCCACGCGGTTCGACCATGGGCGGTGGACCTCGCCAGCGGCGTGGAATCCTCGCCCGGCATCAAGGATGCCGGCAAACTGCGCGCGTTCTTCGCGGCCGCGCGCGCCGCCGATGCGGAGATGCCATGAACGCCGCAACCGTGATGGCGCCGCAGGCGGCGCCGCTCGAGGAATATGCGGGCGATCCGCGCGCGTTCGACCTTGCTGCGGCGGTCGCACGCGGCAAGCCGCTGGTGATCCGCGGCCTGGTGCGTGACTGGCCGATCGTGAAGCTGGCGCTGCAATCCGACACCGCCTTTGCGCAACGGCTGGCGGAACTCGACAACGGCGCCGACGTCACCACGCTCCTGATCGCGCCGGACGCGGACGGCATCATCGGTTACACCCCGGATCTCGGCGATTTCAACTATCAGCATTTCAAGGTGCCGATCACCCTGGGCCTGCAACGGCTGGCGAGCTACAGCCAGCGCGAACGCGCACCGGGATTGGTGATCCAGAGCGTGCCGATCCGTGATTGCCTGCCGGGGTTGCTTGCTGATCACAAGTTGCCGTTTCTCGATGCTGGCATCGAGCCGCGCCTGTGGATGGGCAACCGCACCGTCACCCCCACCCATTTCGATTCGCAGCGGAACATCGCCTGCGTGGTGTGCGGCACGCGCAGGTTCACGCTGTTTCCGCCCGAACAATTGCCGAATTTGTACGTCGGTCCGCTGGATTACGCACCCACCGGCGCCGCGATCAGCATGGCCCGGCTGGATCGCCCGGACGATCCGCGTTATCCGCGCTTGAAGCTCGCGTTGGGCACTGCGCAGGCGGCCGACCTGGATGAAGGCGATGCGATCTACATTCCGCCCTTGTGGTGGCACCACGTCGAATCGCTGGAGCAGTTGAACGCGCTGGTGAACTACTGGTGGAACCCGGTGGACGTGCCGGGTTACGCCAGTGGGCACGCGCGTGCCGCGTTGCATCATTGCCTGCTGGCGTTTCGCGCGCTGCCGGCCGCCGAACGTGCGGCATGGCGCAACCTGCTGGATTACTACGTGTTCGGCGACGAAGACCCCGCCGCCCACATCCCCGAACAGCGTCGTGGCGTCCTCGGCGAACTCACGGCCGAGGTCATGGAACAGTTGAAGCAGGGCGCGCGCCAAAACCTTTGAGGCCCGGCGCGCTTCAGATGACGGCAAGCTCCCGCTTCAACCATGCCGCCAGCGCGGCAAGTCGCGGATCGCCGGACGATTTGGGCGCGCACAGCGCCCACCTCCCACGGGTGTCGCGGAATCCCCACGGTGCCACCAGTCGATCGGCGAGCAAATCGTCGGCGACGAGTTGTTGCGGCGCGATCGCCACGCCCAGGCCGGCCACGGCGGCTTCCAGCAGGTAGTACAGGTGCTCGAAGCACTGGCCGAAGTGCAACCGGCCGAGCGCGACGCGCTGAGCACGTGCCCACGCCGGCCACGCTTGCGGACGCGATGACGTGTGCAGCAAGGCTTCCTTTCCAAGTGCGGCAAGGTCTGCCTTGCGCAGCCTTCCGAAGCGTGGATGCCGCGGACTCAGGACCGGGCCGATGCGCTCGGGCGCCAGCACGTGCACTTGCCAAGTCGGTGACCACGGCGGTTCGGCAATCAGCAGCGCCGCGCCCAAACCCGGCATCGAAGACGAGGGCGTGGCCTCGACCGCCGACAGGTGCAATTTCAGTGACGGCAGGTCACGGCCCAATCGTTCCAGCCGCGGAATGACCCAGCGCGCGAGCACACTGCCTGAACAGCCGAGCACCAGCGGTGCCCGGCTGGTTTCGCGACGCACCTCATCGCAGCACAAGCGCAATTGGTCGAACGCGCCCGAGGCGCCGTCGCGCAACCGCCGGCCGGCCGGAGTCAGCGCCAGGCCGCGCCCCTCACGGTTGAAAAGCGCCGTGCCCAGATCGGATTCAAGCGCGCGAATATGACGGCTCACCGCACCGTGGGTCACGTGCAGCTCGGCGGCAGCGCGGGTCGCACTTTCCAGCCGCGCCGCGGCTTCGAAGGCGCGCAGCGCATTCAACGAGGGCAGGTCGCGGGCCATGGATATGTGAGTTTTCCTGACATGTATGTGCGATCTTATCGCTTTTGCGGGGTGCAGCGTTGCGATAGGGTGGAAGGCGCAAGCAACGGCGCCCATGACGACGATGACGGCAATGCCCACGATCGAGGATTACCATGCCTTTCCGGACGAACACGGCCGCTTCGGTCCCTACGGCGGTACATTCGTCGCGGAGACGCTGATCGCACCTCTGGAAGAACTGACGGCGGCCTACACGCGCCTGCGCGACGACCCGGCGTTCCGGCAGGAATTCGCCGACGACCTCAAGCACTACGTCGGTCGCCCGTCGCCCATCTATCACGCCAAGCGGTTGTCGGAACGCGTCGGCGGCGCGCAGATCCTGCTGAAACGCGAGGACCTCAACCACACCGGCGCGCACAAGATCAACAACACGGTCGGACAGGCGCTGGTGGCGCGGGCGATGGGCAAGCGACGCATCATCGCCGAAACCGGCGCGGGCCAGCACGGTGTCGCCACTGCCACCGTGTGTGCGCGTTTCGGAATGCAGTGCGTGGTCTACATGGGCGCGGTCGATATCGAGCGCCAGAAGATCAACGTGTACCGGATGAAACTGCTGGGCGCCGAGGTGGTGCCGGTGACGTCGGGTTCGCGGACGCTGAAGGATGCGCTGAACGAAGCGCTGCGCGACTGGGTCACCAATGTCGCCGATACGTTCTACATCATTGGTACCGTTGCGGGTCCGCACCCGTACCCGATGATGGTGCGCGATTTCAACGCGGTGGTCGGGCGCGAGGCGCGCGTCCAGATGCTGGAACAGTTCGGCCGCCTGCCCGACGTGCTCACCGCGTGCGTGGGCGGCGGTTCCAACGCGCTCGGCTTGTTTCATGCATTCCTGAACGATCGCGACATCCGCATCGTCGGTGCCGAGGCCGCGGGCGAGGGCATCGCAACGGGACATCATGCGGCGTCGCTCAGCGCCGGCCGTCCCGGGGTGCTGCACGGCAATCGCACCTACGTGCTGTGCGACGACGACGGCCAGATCACCGAAACGCATTCGGTTTCGGCGGGGCTCGACTACCCGGGCGTCGGGCCAGAGCATGCGTTCCTGAAAGATACCGGCCGCGTGGAATACGTCGGCGTGACCGATGACGAGGCGCTGGCTGCATTTCACCTGCTGTGCGAGACCGAGGGCATCCTGCCGGCGCTGGAATCCAGCCACGCGGTCGCGCAGGCGGTCAAGTTGGCGCGCGAGTTGCCGAAAGACAAACTGATCCTGTGCAACCTGTCCGGGCGCGGCGACAAGGACGTGCACACCATCGCGCAGCGGGAACACATCGAGCTATGAGCGATCGTATCGGGGCGCGCTTCGACACGCTGCGCGCGCAAAGACGCACCGCATTGATTCCCTTCATCACGGCCGGCGATCCGATTCCGGACGCAACCGTTGTGCTGATGCATGCGCTGGTTGAGTCCGGCGCGGATGTCATCGAACTCGGCGTGCCGTTTTCCGATCCGATGGCCGATGGTCCGGTGATCCAGCACGCCGACGAGCG
>Ga0079220_10000491_pt1 | contig 10122 bp, 8 predicted proteins | sample GAAS100_FD_75071 | JGI IMG/M metagenome (GOLD analysis project Ga0079220, IMG submission 75071) | Agricultural soil microbial communities from Georgia to study Nitrogen management - GA AS100 | ecosystem: Environmental > Terrestrial > Soil > Agricultural land | place: USA: Georgia | collected... | reverse complement strand
GGACCAGAACTAAGTCCGCCGGCCCGGACGCGCAGAACGGTTTGGGGATCACCTGGTTGAACTGGACGGTGAAATCCTGGATCGCCGTACCCGCCGTCTGTTGAGCGGCGGCGACGACGTTGAACACGGTCGCCTGCCCGTCGGTCTGAATCGGGACATCGGCGGTCTGATCGGCCGCGGGTCCGCCGATGACTGCACGAAGGTCACCCGGCAGCCCATTGTAGATCACGGCGGGAATGGTCCGGAAAGGAGAAGCGTTGATCGGGCCGGTGTCCCCGATGGGGTTCGCGGGATCGAGCAATCCCGTCCGCAGCAGATCCACGGTGACGAGCTGCTCGGCGAGCTCCCAACTCAGCACCTGGTGGGTAGTGGTGCCGGGAATCAGAACCTCGAAATGCGCTCCTCCAATTGTCCAGCCGTTGCCCATGCCGAAGAGCCTGACGTGAAAGCGCATCGGACCGAAATCACCGCACCCAAGCTGAATCGCACTCCCTACCCAGCCGTTCTCGTCGGTGAAGGCGGCCTGCACGTCGCCGATGGCATCACTCCAGGTGCAGTTGAAGGGGGGGACATTCGGGAATCCAAAGGCGGAGCGGTCACCGTCCAGCTTGACGAGGGCGGCCCGGATGGACCGGGGATCGGCCGCGGCGGTCCCGCCGCGGAACACCAGGGAGACGGGATCTTCCGGCGCGCTGGAGAGGTCGGAGTTGAGATAGGGCCACAGGGTGCGGGATTCGCCGCCCAAGTTCAGCGTGGTGAGTGGGGCCGGAGCCGGTGGCGCCGAGCGCGCCGCTGCCAGGGCGTTGATCTGGATTTCAGGGGCCGTGGGAATGCGTGGTGCATCGCAGGCCGTCAGGGCGGCGGGAAGCAGAAGCAGGTAGCGGGTTTTCACGGCAGGACTCCGGGTGAGGGTTCCCGGAAGTGTCCTCCGCGGCAATCACGTACCGCTCATGCGCTCCAGAATTCGTTCCACGACTCCCGGCAGGACGTGGGTCTTTTTCACGATGTTCCGGATCGTCCCGGCGAGAAAGGAATAACCCCGAGAGTCGGCAACCACCCACTGGCGCGCCTCGAGCTCATCCAGGGCCCGCTCGACGCTGGAACCCGGCAGGTTTGCCCCCCGGGCCAGGCGCTTGGCGGCACAAGGCCCGTCAAGCACCGCCAGCACGCGGAGCAGGGTCTGGGCGTCAGGAGTGAGACGCCCAAGTCGCACGTTGATGGCACCCACGAGATGGTCGTGAGGGTCCACCGGGAGCTCGTCATGATACGTGTTCTTGCGACGGGGCCAGGGTTGCGTGATCTCCCCAATTTCCATCCCATCAGCGATCGCCGTGTAGATCACATACGCGATCAGGGGGTACCCCCCCGACTCGGCGCTCATCCGCCGGGCGATTCGGTCCACCTGATCGTCGTCGTAGGCGGGAAGAGCCCACTTCGCCATTGCGGCCAGGTCGACCTGCGTCAGTGGCGCGAGGGTGACCGCGACTCCCCGCAAGCCCCGGCCGATGCGGGAGCGCAGCTGATCGATCTCCGAACGCGGAGGATCGGACGACGCCGTCACGAGGACCATCACTCGGCACTTGTCGAGTGATCTGACGAGACCAATCAGGGCGTTCAGCGATTCGCCATCCATCCACTGGGCGTCGTCCGCCACCAGGAGCACCGGATGTTCGACCGCCGCGGCGCGGATCACCTCGGTCATGGCCTGCAACAAGGGAAGGGGCTCGCCGGAAAACCTGATCGGAAACGCCTCGGCCCAACGCAGCGACCGTGCGCCGAGCGTCGCAACAGCAGCCGGGGGTGCGCCCGCGATCCCCCCGGCGCCGAGCAACCCACCCTCGATCAGGGTGTCCAGTCCGATCCACTGGTGACTCGTGTCTCCGGGAACCCCGCGGGCGATCGCGACCGTAGCGTTGTTCAAGCGCGCCCGGTCCATGACTTCATCCGCGAATCGGCTCTTCCCCATTCCCTCATCGCCGAGTACCAGGACCGCACAAGGCTCGCCTCTTCGACACGTCTCCCAGACGCCCAATACCTGCTCGAGCTGATCGGATCGGCCAATCAACGGGGGACGAGGCCTGGAGCGGGACGTGGCGTGAGACGGGACCTTCACTTTCTCGATCGCCTTGATGAGCTCGACCGTTTCGGGCTCGGGGTTGGTTCCAGGCAGGTCCTTGCCGAGCTGGAGCACAAACGCTTGACCTGCCTCGAGCGCCTCAGTCCGCCGCCCCTGCAACGCCAGCGCGGTCAGGTACCCTTGGATCGCGGCATCGGAGTGCACGAGCCATTGGCACGCCCGAGCGGCGAGGGGCTCCGCCAGCTCCGGCGAGCCCCCCTTCGAGAGACGCTCAGCTTCGCGAGTCAGAACTTCCCCGCACCTCGCGCGCCACTGCTCGCGCTGTGTTCCGAGCCATTCCTCGAAGCCCGACGTCTCGGACACCTGGAACCCCTCGAGGAACTCCCCTCCGATCATGGCGGCAGCCTCCCTCCACCGACGCTCCCGCCTCAGATCTTCGAATCGTACCGTGTCGACCTCCACGGTCGAAGGGTCGAGTTGAAGCTGATCACGGACCTCCGCGATCGTAACGCCTCCATAGCGTGTCAGATCGGACCTGACCGCGATGAGAGAGTGCTTGGGGTCCTTCACATCGGGCCAGAGCGTCCCGATCACGTGCTCCTTGCTGCGCGTGTGCCGCGAGGCGAACACCATGTATACCACGAGCGCCTGGTGCTTCTTCCACGTGAGCTGCTTGGGCGGCTCACCGCCGTCGACCTTGATCTCGAGTGGGCCTAGGGTGCGGAGGGAGATCACTTCTGCTGCACCAGGAGAGCCTTCGCGTGTCTCGCAACGACCCAGTCCACTTCAGCCGGCTGAGCCGGGCCCGTGGACCAGCCCTGGAAGTCGGCATTGTCGGTCCAGCGCCATTCGCACGCGGCCGCCCGCTGATCACCCAGCGCGGCCGCCCAGTGGCCCCGCATGAGGTGAAGAATCGACCGGCCGAAGGGATCGACGACTTGAGGAGCCTCGTCGGCGGCGACCAGTGGATCCGAGTTCCGCATCGCCTCGCGATAGGCTCCCCGGGCACCGGCGCTAGCCGCTGCAAGAAGATGCTTCAGCCATGTGACGGTATCCCGGACGGGCTGGGATCCCAGAATCGCTTCCCACGTTGTGGCCGTCTTGCCGTCTCCGGCCAGGCGCGCACCAAGAGACAGCGCAAAGGCCGCTCGGGCGCCAACCCCTCCGGTGGACCGGGCCAGTGCCCTGAGCACGGCTCGGCCGCGTTCTCGCTCGGCGGCGGGGAGATCGAAGACGCCGAGGGTTGGGGGAATGACACGCCACTCTGCAGCCTCGAGTGCACTCTCATCTCCGTCGGCCACCGAGTCGATCTGGGCGAGCCCGGCATTAGTCTGTCCGATCGCGAGCAACGACAGCCCGGCTCCTTCATGGCCGTCCGCTCGAGTGCGGGCTGACGTATCCTGCCCGAACAAGAGGCCCAGCACGCCTTCGGCGCCGGGAATGTCGAGCGAGAGGCCGAACCGGAACGTGCGACGGAGCGTACCGGCCACGCTGGGGCTGTCCAGCTGGAACCTGATGCGCAGCGCGCTCAGGACACCCGGTGTGGGATGCGAGAGCGCATCGGTGAGCGGCTGGGAATCGAAGCGCGCCAGATACGCCAGCCTCAAGGCCCCGACCAGGTCGAAGTCACGCGCCGGAGTGGTTGCAGGATAGCCCGTGAAAAAAGTGTCGGCCGCAGCCCGTTGGCCCGTGCGGATCAGCACCCAGAGGAGCTGATCGTAGGCTTCCCGGAACGTCGTGTCATTGGCAACCGCCTGACGAAGCACCGCGGCACTCGAGTCGAGCGGAAGGCAATTGAGCGCACCCCGGTGAAAGAGCTCGCTGCCGTACAGCAGCGGCGGCCACGCATTCAGCGGAAAGCGTCTGACTGCCCGCTCGAACATGGCGATCCGCTGCGCGCCCTGCGGCGCCTGCTGAGCGTCAAAGAGTGCCCGATCCATCTCCGGCAAATCGAGCCGGTGCTTGCGAACCAGCTGCACCAGGGAATCGGTGGGGTCTTCGCGGCGCCAGATCTGGAGCGTGTACAACCGCCACAACGCGTCCGCGAGCTCGCGATTCAGGTCGATGGCCCGACCAAACGAATCATAGGCTGCCGGCCAATTGTCGGACTGGAAAGCTTTGACCCCTGCCTCGTACTCCTGACAAGCTTGATAAGGACGGCCAGCCGGAGCGCCACCGAGCCGGCAGTCCGCGATGAGCCGCTGCCTCCCCAACCGTTCGAGGACGGCGACCGAGACATCGCCCGCCAGCCTCGAGAGATCACTGCTGGGGCCTACCGTGACGATTTCGACCCGGGGACCCTGGAAATACCGCATCGTCACCGTGTAGCTGTCCGGTGCGACGAGAGCGAGTTGACCGTCCACGCAATGCAGCAGCCACCGCTTCGTCACGCAGGACGAGAAAAGGACGGGATCGGTATCGAGCACGTCCTTCAGATCCCCGAGGAGCGCCGTGCCGAGATCGGTCGCCTTGGTCTGGAGCGAGGGATCGTTCGCCTGCCACCCGCCGAATCCCAGCTCGACGGGTTTCCTGCAGCGGTCGGGGTCGAGGCGGCAGCTGATAGGAGGGACGCTCCACCACAACATGCCGGCCAGCAGAATGGCGGCGGCCAGGTACCACCACCTGAACCATCCTACGTCCAGCGCCTCGAGGAATTCCTCAGCCGACTGCCACCGGTCCGCGGCCGGAGCGAGTCCCTTGCGGAGCACTTTCGCCACTGCCGCAGGGATCTGACTCCAGCCGGCGGACGTCGGCGACGTCTGAGCGTTCCATGGCTCGGCAGTATACGCCTCGTAGATCGTCGCGGCGGCGGCATAGAGATCGAGCTGGGGGGTCGGGTCGGCCCACTCTTTCTGGTCCGGGGGCAAGTATTCGCGCGTGCCCATCGCCGTCCCCGGCTGGGTCAGGGTGGGAGTGTCCAGCACCCGGGCAATGCCGAAATCGCAGAGCACCCAGCCCTTGCGGATGGAATCGAACACCACATTCCCGGGCTTCACATCGCGATGCACGACGCGTTGCCGATGAATCTCTCTCAAGGCGCGGAGCAGCTGCCGGGCGAGCTCAAGTGCCTCCAGCTTCCCCAGTCGCTCTTCCATGAGCCGGTCGGCGAGCGGCCGGCCTTCGATGTACTGCATGACGAACAGGTGCAGCCCGTCGACCTGGTCGGGAGACGGGAGGTCCAGAACCTGGATGATGTTGGGGTGCTTGAAGCGGGCCATCAGCTGCGCTTCCCGGCGGAAGCGCTCCACCATCTCGGCGCCGGCCAGCTCGGGACGGAGCACTTTCACGGCCACGTCGACGTCGAGCTGCAGGTGCCGGCCCCGGTACACGACGCCCATCCCACCCTCGCCGATCTTCGCGATGATGCGGATGGTCGACGTGAGGGCGCGGGTGACGCGCTCTTCCAGCTGGTTGTGCACGGGGGTGCTCCGGCTCGAACCTCCCGGCCACGGGTCGCCCTGTCAAGGCAGCCACCGGGATTCGTGCGCTGCGTGATGGTTCAATGATGCCGGGGCCGATCACGTGACGATCACGTAGAGATGCATGATCATTCCATGATGGGCAGGCGCGACCTTGCGGTATGAACCCGACCGAGCGCCGCACCACCCGCCACACCGCCATCACCGCGCTGGTGTGTCGTCATTTCATTCTGCAACTGTCCCTGATCCTCGTGATCGCACGTGCGGCGGTACACGCGCAGGCGCTCGGGATTCCCGACAATGCCCGGCCCGTGTTCCGCGGGAGCCAGATCAGTCTGGACTACGGCAGCGCCGGGGCTCCCCAGCTGGCCGGTTTCCGTCGGGCCATCGGAGTGACCGGCACAGTCACATTCGGACCCCTGGTCGACAGTGCGATCCGCCCGTTCGCGCTGAGCGCCACGGTGGCACGGGCCGTCACCCGGCAGGGCGTACCGGTGACGTCGTACGGAGCGAGTCTCCAGCTGGGGATCTTGAGCGCCGGCATCGGCTACGTCGACTCACTGGGTTTTCGGGGCGTCCATGTCCCGCTCGAGCTCATGCTGGAATGGCCCATCGCCATTCGGTCGGTCGCCATCGTGCCCTGGGTCCAGACGCACGCCGACTACCACTATGTCGGAGGCGGTTACCACTTCAATTACCCGGCGTCCGGGTTCGGCGTGGACGTCGATACCCGGGCCAACATCGGCATTCGATTGGTAGCGCAGCGATGGAACGGGCCGGTCGGTCAGGTCTGGATCACCAGCATCGGCATGCATTGGAGCACCTTCGGGAATGCTCGAGACCTGAGCCCCTGAACGGCGTCGCCCTCAGAACCCCCGAACCCACGTGGCCAGCGGCAGGAGCCAGTTCTCCGCCTCGAAGGCGCCCGCGGGATTCGCCAGCCACACCCAGGCATGGAGAACGGCGACCCGATCGTCTCCACTCATATCCATGCCGGTGTGGCTGCCATTCAGCCCTTCATCATCCAGCGTCCCATGATGCGTGTGCCACCATGACGCCGGTACAGGCGTGTCGGGAGGAGTCTCTCCCGATGCGAGAGGAACCGCGTACGCCACGCCGACCAGTGTGGGGGCGGACGCGCCCTCGCTCGTCGCATACTCGAGGATGGCGGGCTCGCGGGGATCCACTTTGCCACCGATCACGAGTCCGATCTGGACCCAATGCTGTCCCATGGCGGGACTCTCAGGCCCCATGGGTCGATACCCGTCCGCCATCGCCTGTGCCACATCGCGGTACCGGGCGGTGGCGAGACGCGTCGAATCCAGAAAGCGCGTGCGGGCGAGCTCCTGCTGGGCAGGAAGTGGGGCCGCGAGCAGCATGGACCCCGTCAGGAGCCACAGCTCGGACCTCATGGGCGGACCACGCGCGCCACGCTGTCGCCATACGTGGTCAGGAGCTTCCGCATCAGCTCCGGCGAGATGCCCTGAGGAAACCGGCTTTCCAGGCGCAGACGATTCCGCGCCTTCAGGGAAGGCGCCTCCGGACCGGCAAGGTCGTCATCGCCGGTCTGGTCGAACACGGCCTGGTGAATGAGGGCGTACGCCACCCAGGAAGGCTGACTATCCGCCAGAACCCACAGGCCGCTGTCCGTCACCGAGAGCAGCTCACCTGAGATCAGGCGCCCGCCCACGCCAACACCGCGATCCACCTTGATCAGTTCGATCTCGACCATGGCTCCGCCAGCCACGAGCGAAAGCGGGTGCTGGGACGCGCGGGGACCTGCCGAACACGCCGCGCAGAGCACGAGCACAGCGATCAGGTTGCGCATGGGTCACCTCACCGGTACGCGGGTGGCGGCGAACCGGCGCTCGAGGTCGGTCTGCTCGGAGCGCCAGCGCCGAAGGGTGGAGACGAGCGCGTCGTCGGTCGGCGTAAACGTCGAGGCCAACCGCTCGGTGCGGAGCCAGGATCCCCGGAGCCATTCGATGTAGTAGCCCTGGGACGCGAGCAGGAACGTCCGGGAGGCGCCGGCGGGATTGGGTCCGGTCGCAAAGCTGAGGAAGAATCGCTGGCCCGACGACGTGACGAGGTACTGCGCGTCAGGCGCGCGCAGGCGGTCGAGCGCCGCGGAATCGGCCCGGCCACTCGAGGTCGTGAACGTCGAGGGAGCGATGGCGCGCGATTCCGGCGTCCTGACACCCGACGCCAATCGCACCTGGTCGATCCGCCAATCGTCCGCGACATACGACAGCCGCACGCGAATGGAGTCGCCCCCGCCCCCGCCCCCACCCCCGCCCCCGAACACGGGGACGCGCACCGCCACGTCCTTCCACGCGACCGGGCCGGTGTCGGCGATGCGCGCCACCTCGCGGTACGCCGTGCCATCCCACACCGAGACCCGCATCCCCATATGCGCCGCGTACCACCGGCCCAGGCGGGCCGCGGGACCGATCTCGTTGAGATCCCGGCCCACCCAGTCCAGTGACTTGAGCCCGGGATCACCCAGCATGAGCTCGTAGAGGAGGACTGTGTTGAGGAGGCTGTTCCGCATGCGGAACACGATCGCGACGGTGTCCCGCCCCGGAGCCTGGGGAAACGTCAGGTCGAGGTCGTCGTTGGGATCGGCACTGTCCGCCCGGGCCAGCACCTGGTCCGGGGTCCGGTAGACCTCGCCGTCGGCCCGCGCCAGCACTCCCCGGACGTCGTGACCCAGACGGTCACGGGCGGCTGCCGGAGCCCTGAGGTCGCGCACCACGATGGGCCGGTTGTGGTCGTCGGTGAGGGCGAGCTCGTCCGGGTCATGCCGGACTTCGACCAATCCGATGTGATTGATGTAGTGGGTTTCGTACGCTTCATCCCGGACTTCCAGCCGGAGGATGCCGTTCGCGTCCGGCTGGGCCCGCAGGCGGTCGAGATCCGGTGCTTCGAAGATGGGAGCGATGCTGTACGAAAACCCTTCGGCCTCGAGCACCGGCGTGCCGGCGCTGTCTGAATAGATCGTCGGGCAGGATCCGAAGCACTTGGGATTGCCGATGCACTCGATCGCCACGATGACCGCCCCGACCGCGACCACGCTGGCCGCGACGTCGACGAGTGACAGGAACAGCGTCGCCCCCCCGTTGACGTTGTCCTTCACGCTCTCGAGCCCGAGGACGGAGTCGAGAGGGAGGGCGGTGACGGGCCCCGCGTCCTCGAGGTTCAGTGCATAACGGCGTGCCGCCGAGTCTCCCGCTGCGTAAAGTGTGTCTCGACTCGCGATCATCCCTTGCCGGAAGAACACGGTTTGTCCATCGAGCAGGTGGGCCCGAACCGCGGTGGTGACCTTGAACGAGTCAGCGGGCGCAGGCCTTGGCACCTCGAACACTTCAGGCGTGTTGTAGACCGTGCAGGCCAGGGCCGGGCCGATGATGAGCGCGCAGGCGGTCAGGCAGACAGACGGACGCATGGGGGCTCCCGATGGGGTCGGGAACACGGTAAGGCCGGGCGATCATGTGGCCATCACGGGAGCATCGTTCCCTCGCGCCAAGCGGGGCGGGCAGGCATCTTGGCGGCTCCCATGAAGCGCGCGCCCTCCACCCACCACGTCTATGTCATCGAGCTCGACCCCGCCGTCTGGACCCACGCCAAGTACCGCAGGGCCAATCCCAATCGCGCTCCCGAGAAGCCCCTGCTCTACGTAGGGATGACCGGGCTCACGCCCGAGATCCGCTTCGAGCGGCATAAGCACGGCGTGAAGGACAACCGGTACGTGATGAAGTACGGGGTGCGGCTCAGGCCCGATCTCTACGAGGGCCTGAACCCGCTACCCCGGAAGGAAGCCGAACACATGGAGCGCGTACTGGCCAATCAATTACGGGCGGACGGCTACGGAGTCTGGCAACGGTGATCCCTGGAGCGGCTGACCCCGGGCCCTAAAGGACAGGCCGGTGGCCCGGGGATACCCCCCCTCACCCCTCGATTTTGTAGATCTCCCGCTTCCCGACATCCACCAGATCGTGATAGCCCTGCATGATGGTCTCGAACTCCTTCATTTCCTTCTCGCTTGCTCCCTTCGGCGGCGCTCCGGAAATCATCTCCTCGAACGCCTTGAGACTCGGCAGTTCCATCTCGCCCACCAGTGTCCAGTAGCGTTCGGCGCTGACATCCGTCATCACCCGCATTTTCCCCATCCCCAGCTTCTCCGAGAGCTTCGACATCGCCAGAAACTTCTCGACCAGCGGCCGGACTTTGCCCGGCTTGCAGTACATCACTTCGCGGATCAGGTACATGAGAACCTCCTTCAGGTGTCTGGTGCGTTACGAACTCGCTCCCGTATACCGCCGAATGGCCGCCCGCCACAGCAGCCTCGAGAACACCAGCGCTGCGAGCCCCACCCCCGTCGCCACCACGGCGGTCCCGAGGCTCAGCCGGCCGGTGAGCGCCGAGGCAGGAATGGTCGTGGTCCACGCGACGGGGAGGAGATAGAAAAACAGGAACCGCAGTGCGGCGGGGTACGCCGAGACGGGGTAGCGCGCCCCTTCAAAGACCGCGTCGAACAACGTGGCGATGTTCTCTACCGACACGAACCAGAACGCGAGACTCATCAGCGTCACCCAGATCGCATACACCACGAGGGCCGCCGCGCCG
>Ga0079220_10000489_pt1 | contig 10152 bp, 4 predicted proteins | sample GAAS100_FD_75071 | JGI IMG/M metagenome (GOLD analysis project Ga0079220, IMG submission 75071) | Agricultural soil microbial communities from Georgia to study Nitrogen management - GA AS100 | ecosystem: Environmental > Terrestrial > Soil > Agricultural land | place: USA: Georgia | collected... | reverse complement strand
CGCTGGGATCGAGACTTCTGGACCTGAACTTGCTGTACCGGTTGGCTAAAGGGTCCACAATCAGCGGAAGGTTTAATAAGGGGGGCCGCATTTAGCAACTGCTCCCCACGTTCGCGGTTCATGATTTTGACATGGTATTCGCACTGTCACTGCTCATTGGAGTGCTGGCCATGGCCTGACTTTCGATCCCAGATCTCCAGCCTGGAGGCAGTCAGCTCCAACGACGACCTTCGTCTCAAGAGAAGGGAATACCATTGGCAGTCGAAACCTCGCACCATGACCGCGAGGCAACCAAGTCCATTCAGGTACCCGCCGTGGCACATCGGCATGTTGGACTTAGCGTAGAATAGCAAGCGGGACTGTGGCGTTCTGGGGACGCGCAAAAGCCATGCCGGGCGTTCAAGTTCCGAGAACACCGACACGGCTACGCTCCGAAGCTGCCAGATTCGTCAAGCCAGCCCATATGCAGATGTTCCGGCTCCAGGGCGGGCAGAATCAATAGCCTCTAGAATACGACCGTCATCAAACGCAAGCCACGTTGTCGTGTTGCTGTGCGCTCATGCAATCGGCCGTGCCATTACCACTGGTGACTGATCGTCACCCCATTTACTTTAGCTCTGATGCATCTTTCCAGGAGGCTGAGTTTTGCTTGCGAAGAACCCGTGTCTGTCTTGCTCGACTTGTATAATAATAGCTAATCAAGTGCTGTGACATCGAATCTCTAACGGAGAAATAATGCTTCTTCCACAAAATCTACAGGCCCGAACGACAGATCTGTCACTCAGTGTGCAAAGACATGGACACGAGCACTAGGTGCCGTGTGCTCCATATTGGATTCGAAAGGGGAAGCGCAACCCCTGTGACGCTCGGCTCAGCCCTGCATTAGGGGTGCTGTAGCGCTTGTACTGGCTTGGCGTAAAAGCTTAGGCTATGCATTGGGGCTGAGACGAACTACAGCTTGCACATCACTACAGCTACTCATCCTTGCATGGCGAGACATGATTCGGATTATATGGGTCTTGTTCTTCATTTGACCAGTCACGAAGTCGTAATTCTTGGAGACCGACTATCAGCAACCTCAAACTCGCTCAGAGGTGGCCTTCAAGCAGCATTTTGAATCCTCTGATGAGACTTAGGTGCCTAGAAAGCCATACTCGCCGATGCAAATGGTGCATCTTGAGTCTTATGCAGCTTCGCCTCTTTGCAGAAATGAGCGGCGTCGACATCCGACTCACGATTTTATGAATCTCGTACGCTCGGATTGTCGTATTCGGCCCCTGAAGCGTAAGCCAAAGCGAGGCCCTAGAGACCGCTTGACGCATTCCTCCAACGTCGATCTCTAGCCACGCCGGTCTGGACCTGAATGTGGGTAGGGCAGGTAAGAATATTGCTTGTTTTTGAGATACCGATAACAGGCCTCGAAGCAATCCCTCCGCAATGTTGTCCACGGCCTTTAATCGGGTTGTCTGTATCACAACACCTTTCCTGGGCAAACCACAGGCGTGCTTCCGGTCATTTCGATGCAGCTGTGTTGGACTTGATCCTCAACCTTCCTCGGGCGGCATGGCGCCTTAATCTATACAACGGTATAGCAAGAATTTCGCGCGATAACCCGACAATTCGCGCTGTCACGGCTCCTTGACCGAATGAGACTGCACGCGACTTCAAGAAGGTGTTCCAGCTGGATGCCCCTGAGAACGACAGATCACATAGTAGAAAAGTTGTTAGCCCAGCCCAGGGGCCCAAAGCCTTCAAAGCCAGTAAGCTGTGCATATTCCCCATTATTTGACTCCCACTCAAAAAAGTTTTGCAGGTCATCCAGGTCGAAAACAGGTTGCTCGACATCGCCGGTCAACACTTCGTTGACCAAGACGGGACCAAGCTGCCCTGGTTGCGTTGCAATATCCGCAAGCGTCGCAAGGCTAGATGACATTGGATCGTTCGTCGGCGTGGAATAGGCGTATTCACTTGCTGTCGACGGTGACTGGCCAATGCCGTTATGTACAGGTGGTAGCAGGGCAATCTGAGCATTTCGCTGAGCTGACTGAATGTCGTTCAGGTTGGGTTCGGACGCCTCGATAGCTTGCTGGACTTCGGTGCGGACTTCTGACGGTTCCTGTGGCGCAATGTAAGTACTCGATTGGCCTTTCGCAAGACCAGAGCGAACGGTTTCTAGCCAGCGTTCTGTAGTTATGTATAGAGGTTCTGCCAAAGGGTACATCGAAGACATTTCCCTCAACGCCTTGTTGTTCTGTTGAACAAGTTCGACTGTACGGGCAATAACTGTCCTGGAGTCGGGCTTCGAATGATCCAGAATTCGGGCTATGTGGTACAGCATGATGCGGTTGCTGTTGTACACGAATGACGGTAGAATGGGATCAGCGAAGTGCTTAATGCCGTGTTGTAGTACAGTAGCCACTAAGACTGACATAAGTTGAGCATGCTCAAAACATATCATCTGTAACCGCGACTTAAAGGCGTGCTGTTCGGGCGGGAATTCATATGGCTGTTGATTTCGATAGAGGTCCGGTAGCGCAATGCGGTGTATATCGCACAGGACGTGATGATACATGCAGTGGTTGAGAAATAAAGCGCCCAACTGGTGCGACTCGCGTCGAATGTAGATATTATCAGCAGAAAAATCCAACCACGATGGCAGACTTGCTCTCCAAGATTGAACTTCTGCAATCAACTGCGAGAACTCTGACCCAGGCTCCCATGGAGGTTGCTCCTCATTCATATGTTTCGAGAATCTTCATAGTCAGCTTCAAAGCGACACAGATCACACCAGGTAGCTCACCTCAAGACTCGTCGCCATATGCTGACGATGCGGACGTAGTATGCCGCCATACCGAGGTTGTCTCGCGGCTTCTCAGGTAGATCAGACTTCGGAATGAAATCCAAGGTCTGGCCTTCTTCCAGTTTTTCAGTTATGACTGGTATCTGTAATAAGAATTGTCGCTCGTTACAAGGAAGCTGAATCTTGATATCCTTCTCGTTCAGGATTGTCAAGTGATCGACTCCACTGCCTGCCCATACGTCCAGCATGTAGCAGGCCCACATTAGCCTTCTTTGACACTCCCTGACCGAAGCTTCATTTGGACCTTCTTTCTTGCACAGGATATCTGTAGAGGCCTCGTTGTTCAGTTGCAGCGCATGTGCCATACGTACAACCAAGCCGGTTAGTAAAAATGAGCCGGCGTAGTTGCCCGTTCTAGCCTCCTGATCGTGAAGGAGAATCAGTACCTTGAGCTTTGTCGTTGAAATTGTACTGTAGTCGGCGAAGAACATCTCTTCTGCGATTTTGGCCCATTGTGTACCAGCATTTTGTATCAACTCCTTAGTCAATGGAGCAAAGGATTCGCTGTACTCTAATGCGTAGAACCTGGCACCAAGAGCACACATGATGTGCAACAAGGCTTGGCCTGACGTATCAGTAAGCTGGCCTTCATCGAGCATCCGCATAAAAGTCGTCTTGTGTTCAAAAGCGAACACTCGAATCGGTTGCACATTGTTGAAGTAGGCTTCAAGAAGGGTATGCAATCGTGCTCTTGCAGGTAACTCCTGTGCAAACAGCCTACACCCACAGTGTTAGCAATCCGTCCTTAATCACTGGGAGAGCACATACCAAGTCAACCCAGGTGGAGAGCTAACGCTCGCCAAATCCGTCGGCGCCGAAGAGAAAGCGTTCCTTGGTATTTGTTGAGTCTGCGTCGACAGACTATTCTCCGGACTCGGCACGGCACTCGTAGTAGTCGAAGCAATGCTCTGCACCCAAGCTGGTTCGTTGGTCTCCGCATCGTAAACGCAGCCTGTCGATCGTTGCGCGCATCGTGCACAAGTCGGTCTTTCGCCTGAGCATTTGACTTTCGAATCCCGGCAGGACACACAGGAGCGAAAGGTACGCTTCCGCTTGATACCGAGTGGTTCTAACGCTGCGCTTGATCTCTTGACTCCTGCGCTGAGCGCACCATGTTGCACACAGGTTAACTGCAGTCTTTCGCAATTGAGGCATCCTTCTGGTCGCTCGTCGCACTTGACCTAGTCGGAGTCAGTTGCTAGATCTACTGAAATCGCTACTGAGCAAAACTGTCAAGCAAAGGTCGATGAACGCCCTTCTACTATCTTTTCCAGCAATCCCAAGTTGCAATTCAACGTTGCTGAAGTTGTGACCAAACCTACCTTCCTAGCCCGACAAGTCGCACAGGCTGATGCTAGTTAGCCGATGTATCCGCTACATCCAAAACCTCGCTGTGGTAATACCATTTACAGGACGTCTCCGCTGCTTTTTAGCACCCGTATCTGGTAATGCAGGAATATCCGCCATTGGTTATAGGTAGCGCTCGGCTCGTCGCTATGTAGGAACTGTTTCTGAGCACAACAGCACATTGGAAGGGTCATCGGCGAGCGTTCGGGCAGTCGCGTCAGGACGGATTTTGGTGGGGTCGCAAAAAAACCGAATGACGTGATTCGACGCAATTTGGCACGTGATCTGCGCTATCTCGCCAATGCTACGGGACGTCGCCAGTAGATGGAAAACCATTGTGAATCGGTAGTCTAGTCTCATTTCAGGTTTGCGGTAACTGTACAAGTTTCCGTCTCGAAGCAGTATATCCACCAATAAGTACGGTCGTACTATATAGGGTCGTAGAGGCCTAAACATCGTGAATGGCACTGCCAGAGTTGAGATTGAGTTTGGTTCTGGTAAAACAGTCGTGGGTTGGAGGACTGCATCAACTATGTATATATATTGCGTGCGCATTTATGTATTTGCAGAAGACCGAGTGAGTGTAAGAGAAGGCGAACGCACTTTATTGAACATGCGTATTTGTCCAAGACATTCCTTCCTGAAAAACAGCGCGACAGACACAAGGATTCCAGACACAGCACTTTGTCGCGCGTCAGTAGAACCTCTTGTGTGGTGTAAGCACTTTTACTTGATTCGCGTGACTACGCTTTCGACAGCGCCAGAACGCCTTCTACTATGCTAACCCGTGCACAAACTCCCAATAAGTTACATACATCAATCATGCCAACCCGCGTCAGTCGTGGTATCTTACGCATTCTCCATCTCAACATCCTCCTCTGCCTTCTCTTCGATGCCGGGCAATACACCGCCCTTGAGCGGGTCGATGACCTGCACCGGTGCGAATACATCTAATGCACCTGTGCCAATGCCACCCAGCTTGCCAACAACAATGCGCGCTGAGGGGTTCTTCAGATCGTCCCAGTCACGCTCCAGCACGGCGTCCTTGAGAAACCCGACTGTGGTCTCGAAAGACATCTTCATGAACGGACTGACATTGTCCTTCAGACCGTTGCGGTTGAATGGAGTGAAACCGCCTGCCTTGGTCATCGTGTCGGCAATGAGGTTCAAGTGGCGCTGGTCGACAGAGATACCGTGACCACTGAAGACGGCATGCATTTCGCGTACGATTGTCGCTCTGCAGGCCTCCACACCGTAGAGCTGCAGCATGGCCACAATGTCGTTTGTGAAGACACGATTAACGTCAATTATGTCGTGGAACTCGCGAATGGCGAGGAGATTAGATCCTTCTGTCACGACAACAGGGACATCGACCTTCTTGCCGGTTGCGTCCTTAGCTTCTTCTTTGGACACCATTGCAGATGTGATGCCAGGAATGACGTGTATGGTGGCGAATTCAGCTGCAGTTTCGACGTGGTGCAGGACGAGCAGCTTAGGTGCTGCAAGAGGGAACTCAAAAGTTATCTCACAATATCCACCCTTCTTGTCATCGAACTTGAAGTCGAAGATGTCGGCGTTCTTGTTGATGATGCGGTCCTTGCGGATATCAGAGGCCTCATCTGTGGGCACAAGAAGCTGTTCGTCATCCGTAGTTTCATCGTCTGGACTTGTTGCACGCGAAGGCTTAGGGCTGCCGCCATACGCCTCGTCCTCATCGCTGATGGCTTCGTCACGATCCAGTGCGTCGTTGAATGCCTGCTCTTCCTCTTCGGGCTCTTCGTATCCGACACTGTCTTCGCGACGACCACGCTGCTTGGCGTGTGTGGTGTCACCGTCGCCTTCGCCGTCATCACTGTCATCGTCTTCTGGCCCACCCTCACGACCAGCGCGCTCATCGTCGGCGACAACTTCGTCGATTGCGCGGGTAGATTGTCCGACCTGGGGGATTGAAGCGTTCGCGGTTGATAGAGACTTGTTCTCTCCCTTCTTCTTCAAGTCTGCGCGCATGATCTTCTGGAGGCGGGGACAGAACTTCTGTTCAATCGATTCGACAACGTCACGAACCTTGATAGCGTACTCTTGTGTGTATTCCTCGGCTGGGTACAGATCAAGGCGGACCTTGTATGTTCTTGCCTGGCTGAACTGAGTACCAGCACCAGATGATTCGGTAACAGTAACTTTGTCGAGAACAGCGGAGAGCGGCAACCTTGTGATGCTCTTTGCGAACTTCTCCTGGTGCTCCTTGGGAAGCTCGGCATGAGGATACATGGTCATGCCAGGGGTGGAGATTTTTGCGGAAGCAGTCATGACGATTTCGCGGAGACGGGGAATACCGAGCGTGACGTTCTTGGCAGAGTGACCAGCCAAATGGAAAGTGTTGAGCGTCATCTGTGTCGAAGGCTCACCAATAGACTGACCGGCAACGACACCAACCGCCTCACCGGGCTCAACGATCGAGCGGAGGTACTTGAGATCCAGCATCTGTTCAAAACTCTTCTTGAGAATCTCGCCCTCGGGGTCCTTCTTCTTGTTCTTTAGCAGTTTGTCTTTGTTGCTATCGACGTACTGTGCGATGTTAGCTTTAGAATGGAAAGGCTTGTCAAATCACTTACCTCCTTCTTGGCCTGGTAGAACTTCTCAGAAGTACTACCGCTGTGACGACCAGGGGCGTAAATAGCAGTTGCCGGATCCATGGCTGCAGCATCCTTCTTCGCCTTCTTGACAGCCTTCTTGTTGTACTCCGACGCTTCTTGGCTGTGTACCTTTCCAAAAGCCTCCTGTGTGTTGAGAGCCTGTGCGAGAGAGAGGAAGTTCTGCGCCTGGAACTTGAAGTCGTTGAGGTACTTCTGCTTGGTGATGTCGAGACCATCTTCACCGTACAGGAACTGAACCATGCTGCCGTCCGAATCACGTACAGAAGTGTCATACTCGACCTTGAGGCCCTCCATACCCTTGATAATACAACGCTGCAGGTAACCGGAACGCGACGTCTTGACAGCGGTATCGATGAGACCCTCACGACCAGCCATCATATGGAAGTAGTATTCTTGAGGACGAATACCGGTCAAGAAACGGTTGACAATGTACCCACCAGCACGTACACTCGTCTCGTACGGCTTGAAGCACGGCAGTGTCTTACCACTAACCATGACAGGTACACGGCGACCTTCCAAAACCTGCTGTCCCAAATTACACGAGATCTGGTTGGCGTTGACCAGACTACCCTTCGCACCAGAGCCTGTCATAGCCTGCATCTGGTTCTTGGGGAACAGCTTGATGAGCTTGTGTGGCAGACAGGCCTGGGTGACTGCAGAGGAGACAGTCGCAGTAGCACTGTTGGACAATAAATCCAGACCGTGCTGCTTGCCATCGTCTCGTAGAACTCGCTCAAGACGTGTTTGTAGCTCAGCGTTGGTGGATTTGATCTTCGAAGAGTCCAAGCTGACGTATTTGGAGGCGACTTCAAATCCAACATTCTCGGCTGCCTTCAACTTCTCCAAACGTGCCTGGTCTCCCGCAGCGGTCAGGATTAGATCCTCGACACCACAAGAAAAGGCGCGCATGTGCAATAGCTTGGTGAGCATACGACCGATAATACTGAGGGCGCGACCAGCGATGGTCTCACCGTAAGCCTCATAGATGCCATTGATAAGCCCACCAGCGGCGGGACCAATCTGACTCTTATCGATGATACCACACAACAGCTGGCCATCCTTGACAATGACTTGCTGCTCCTCGCTGTTCTCGCCCCAAAGGCTGCGATTGGTCGAGGATTTCGACTCAAGAGTCAGATCTTGGTACTCGGCGGGTTTAATGTTTTTAAGGACAGAGGTGAAGATCTGCTTGCCGGTCCACAGTGGCACTGGCTTGTAGATGGCAGGTTCCACCGTTTCGAGTCTTCCAGAAGTGGTATGGCCATCCTCAGGTCGTAAGGCCGCATACATCAGCTGCTGGTACTCCTCGCGCGTGAAGAAGGTGTCCTTGTTTGACAACCAAACACCCATGGAGATATGATCCTGAATAAGACCACGCAGCGGCTTTCCTGCTGTTGCCGAGAGGTACTGGTGATCAGTGTCCGCGACTGTCATGGCTTCGGCGCGTGCCAGTTCGTTTTGCGGGAAATGCATGTTCATCTCGTCACCGTCGAAATCGGCGTTGTAGGTGTTACAGTTGGCGTAGTGCATACGGATTGTCTTCTCGCCAGGCAAGACTCGCGCTCGATGGGCCATCATGGAGGGCTTGTGTAGCGTTGGCTGACGATTCATGATGACAACGTCGCCATTGTTCAAATGACGATGCACCTTCTTGTTCTTCGAACCGTTCGAGAACGTGCTTGAAGGCGCGAGCAGCTGGTTGGCTAGTGCCAAACGCTCTTCGTAGTTCTTCTTCTTGAGGGTCACGACCTGTCCAAATTCATTCTCGATGGCCACAGCGCCGGGCCATTTATCGGGACCGTTCAGCACTGCTTCCTTCATGTCGTAGAAGTTGTGATTCGTTACCGGCTCAGGGAAGGTGAGTTTCTTAGCGAAGACTGGCGGCACACCGATCTCGTTCGTCTCGATATTAGGGTCGGGCGAAATGACGGAACGAGCCGCGAAGTTGACACGCTTGCCCATCATATTCTTCCGGAAGAGACCCTCTTTTTTCTCGAGATGCTGCTTGATACCGTCAGCGTTCGTAAGACCAGCCTTGCCTTGTACAGGATTGGCATCACGATCAATGACAGCGTTGACGGCACCCTGGAGGTTGACCCAGGTGTTTTGAAGATCATCGAAGTTTCGACGCCTGTATCCTGCCTCGTTCTCTTGGCCCTTCATTTCGTTGCTGATCTGGCGCATCGAATCACAGGCACTCAGGATGCCCTTGTATAAGCTGTTCTTGGGCGATTCAGCGATGGAATCGCCGGTCTTGTCTTCCATCCTGTATCTGTTCGGCGGTACGATGATGGCCTCCATGAAGAACATGTCAGGGCTGACGCTGGCTGAGCCGTACGGGCTGTAGATTAGGCGAAGAATCTCGGCCTCCTGCTCGAAAAGCAGGGTCATGGCTGCTCTGACTTCTGCCGCCGTAACATACTCTTGCGAGCTGTCGGAAGCATCGGTGACGGTTCGGGTTTTTGTTGCTGTGCGTGCCTCAGTGGCCGTGAGCGAGCCGTCGTCCATGTCGATGTCGATGCCCTCATCAGAATCCTCCTCGGACATATCGGCCAACCCTTCGTCGTCGTGAACAGGCTGCTTCTTCGCCTTTGCGTCCCGCCGCGCAAGGACGTCGAGAGGGTTCTGGAGTCGTTTCTCGGATTGTGCCATTTGCGCCTTCTCCTTTCCACTCAAGTTCTTGCGGAAGATCTTGATGCTCTTGTCCTTGCGGTATGTGGGGTTGATGGCCTGGCAGTTCCTGCACTTCTTGCCTGCCACGATGGCGGCATAAAACTCCTTTAGAACCAACCGTCTCGCCTCAGAGATTGTGTCGTTCTTCTCCTTGACCGAGCGGGCCTCGTGCTTGGAGATGCCGGCCCGCTTCAAGCACCTCTTGACGTAGTTGTTGCGCTGGCCCACAATGTCCTCGTTGTCGTCATCAGACTCGGACTCGGCGACATCCTGCTTCTTCTTGCCCTTGTTTACGTCGATGAACTCGTGCATCTCGTTGGCCTCCTTGACCAGACCACATCGAATCAGGCGTAAGCGCGAAACGAACTCGTTGATCTGCACGCGGGCCAGCTTGAGGTTGTGGCAGTAGCCGCACTTGCCTCTCAGCAGACGCAGCAGCTGGTCCATGAATGTGAGGTGGTAGACGGGGACGGGCAGCTCGATGTGGCCGCAGTGGCCGGGGCAGCCCAGCATCGTGGTAAGACCGCATGTCGAGCATCTGGCGCTGTTAGTCCAGACACGGCACTGCTACGGTGGATGGCAATGCTCACGGGTTGTCGAGGAATGCGCCGAGCGCGT
>Ga0079220_10000488_pt1 | contig 10163 bp, 11 predicted proteins | sample GAAS100_FD_75071 | JGI IMG/M metagenome (GOLD analysis project Ga0079220, IMG submission 75071) | Agricultural soil microbial communities from Georgia to study Nitrogen management - GA AS100 | ecosystem: Environmental > Terrestrial > Soil > Agricultural land | place: USA: Georgia | collected... | reverse complement strand
TGCCGCTCGCGGCCGAAATCGAGCAGCGCCTTGAAGCCGGGCTGATCCACCCCGAGCGCCGCGTCGGGCCGGCCGCAATGGTCGAAGATCAGACGGACGCGTGCCGCGCGCAGAATGGAAGCCGCTTCGTGCAACTGGTCGCGTTCGCATTGCACCTGGACGAGCCACTGCATCTCGCGCGCCCTTGCGAGCAGCCGTTTGGCGGCCGGCTGATCGAGCCACGCGACCCCGTCCGCGACGAGATCCACGCGAAAGCCGACCACGCCGGCATCGCGGAGCTCGGCCAGCGACCGGTCGTCGATTTCGGGGCGGACGCGCGCGATGCCTTTGAAACGCCCCTTGCTCTCTTTCACCGCCGCGATCATGCAACGGTTGTCGTAGAGGTAGCCGCTGGTGGGGCTCACGAGCAAGGCGTGCGACATACCATGGGCATCGAGCACCGCGCTAAACTGTGAAGGCGTGCCCTGCTCGTGCTCCGGCGGGCGATAGGTCGCATCCGGCGAGTAAGGAAAACGTGCGGTATCGAATACGTGACAGTGCGAATCGACGCCGCGGCTCGCATTCGTTGAAGGGGCAGGCATCTTTTTCGGTTCGCGGACCGGGCCGTCCGCGAGGGCGTGTAGGAGGCGAGATTAGTATCATGAACGCGACATCCGACCAAGATTGGCCTTTCGAGGTTCGCCCCTTGACGCCGAAGCTCGGCGCGGAAATCGGCGGCGTGCGTCTCGAGGAGGAAATTCCGGACGCGCTCTTTGGCGTCATCTACCGCGCGTTCCTCCGTTATCAGGTGCTGCTCTTTCCGCCGCAGGACGTTCCGCCCGGACGGCAGGTGGCATTCGCGCGCCATTTCGGCGAAGTGCAGATTCACGTCATGAACCAGTATCACGCCGACGGCTACCCGGAGCTCTATCGGCTGTCCAATCTCGGGCCCGACGGCAAGCCCAATGGCCGGCATCCCGACAAGGGCACGCTTGCCTGGCACACCGACGGCTCGTGGCAACGCGTGACAGGCCAGGCGACCATCATCTACGGCGAGGTCATGCCCGAGATCGGCGGCGAGACTCACTTTTGCGACATGTACGGAGCGTACGAGCGTCTCGATCCATCCTGGAAAGCGCGCATCGCCGACCTTCGCGCGGTACACAACCTCGATTTCTCGCGCACGCGGCGGCATGGCGAGGATCCGATGACCGAGGAGCAGAAGCGCGCGAAGCCGCCGGTCGATCATCCGATCGTGCGCACGCATCCGGAGACGGGGCGCAAGTGCCTGTACTTGGGCGATCACGCCGAATACGTCGTCGGCCTGCCCTACGACGAGGGCCGAGCGCTGATCGAGGAGCTGAACGCGCTCGCGATCCATCCGGACCTCACCTACGAGCACCGGTGGACCGCGGGAGAGCTGCTCTTGTGGGACAACCGCTGCGTGATGCATCGCGCGACGCCCTACGATCCGGCGACGCAGGGACGCGTGATCCGGCGCTGCACCGTCCTGGGAGAAGTGCCGGTCTGAAGTCCGATTCGCCTGCCCTCTCCCGCGCCGGCGCCCCGCTATTGCTTTTCGACCACCACCCGCCCGGTCGAGCTCAGAAAGACGTGGTAGCGCGTGCCGTTCGTGCAGGTCGCGACGTGATCGTTGTCGCCCTGCGTCTTGACGCTGACGACTTCGCCGCAGGGCAGGCCCTGGAGCGCGATCACGGCCGAGAGGTCCTTCCGCGTCGCTGCGTCGTCGGCGGCGACGCAGGGAACGGCGCACGCCGCCCAGGTCATCAGCGCGCAGACGGCAGAGTACTTGGTCATAGCCTTTTCCTTCGGTCAGTTCGAGGCGAAATTGGCGAATTTCACCGGATCGGAAAGAATGCCCCAGATCGCTTCGCGCGACGCGACGATCGCGGCCGCAAGCGAGGGATCGCCGTCCTGCAGCAGCGACAGCACCTTGAGCACGAGCAGATCGTACGGACGGCGCAATTCGGCCAGGGTCGTCTTGAGCTTGCCCGCGTAGAACGCGCGGAACTGGTCGAGAAGATCGTCGACCTGGTTCTTGAGCGCGATCTTGGTCAAGACGCCGATCGCCTTGGTTTGCTTGAGCCGGGTCTCGAGCGATGCCAGGTCGAGCGGCGGTTCCGCTTTCTGCGTCGGCGCCTCCCGAGCGGTCTCCTTCTTCGCCGGCGCCTGCGCGGTCTCCTTCTTCGTGGGCTGCTGCCCCGCCGGCGCCGCGGACTTGGCCGGAGCCTTGGCGACCTGCGATTCGGTCTCGTTAGCCGGGCCGGGTCGTGCGGCACGCTCGGGTGCCGACGGAGCGGGCTCGGCCCGGGCCACGGGCGGCGGCGCAGGCGGCCGCGCCTCTGGCGCGATGGCCGCCGCGGGCGGGGTCTCCGTTGCCGACGGTCGAGTCGATCCCCCCGGGACAGGCTTCACGCCGCCGCAGCCCGCGGTCACCAGCCCAAGAAGAAGCCCGGCGCAGGCGGCCGTGCGTCGGAGATGGATTCTCATGTCGTCTTAGGTTTGCGGGCTCTCATCGGCATCGACCGGCGAGACATCGAATGGTGCCGTGAAAAATCGGCCTGCGGCCACGATATGATGATATCGACTCCTCACCGAAGCCGCGCCAATGAAATACAAGGACTACTACGCGATCCTGGGCGTCGAGAAATCGGCCACGGCCGACGAGATCAAGTCGGCGTATCGCAAGCTCGCCCGGAAATATCATCCGGACGTGTCCAAGGAGAAGAACGCCGAGGCGAAGTTCAAGGAAGTCGCCGAGGCCTACCAGACGCTCAAGGACCCGGAGAAGCGCGCGGCCTACGATCAACTGGGCACCTACCAGCCGGGACAGGACTTCCAGCCACCGCCGGACTGGCAGCGGCATTTCGGCGAAACGGGCTTCTCGTTCGAGGATCTCGATCTGTCGGACCTGTTCGAAGCGTTTCGCGGTGCCCGCGCGCGCGGCGGGCCGGACGGGCAAGAGCGTCCCGTGCGAGGACAGGACTACGAGGCCACGGCGCACATCACGCTCGACCAGGCGTATCGCGGCGGCGAGGTGGAGCTCGGGCTCGCCGTGCCGGAATACGACGAGCAGGGCTTCGCCCGCCGGGTGACGCGCTCGTTCAAGGCGCGCATTCCCAAGGGTGCCACGGACGGACAGCGGCTGCGCATCCCGGGCAAGGGCGGCAAAGGCCTCAACGGCGGTCACGACGGCGATCTTTACCTGGACATCGTCCTGGAGCCGCATCCGCTGTTCCGGGTGACCGGCCACGATCTGTACCTCGACCTGCCGCTGGCGCCCTGGGAGGCGGTGCTCGGCACGAGCGTCGAGCTGCCGACGCCGAGCGGCGCGGTCATGCTCAAGGTGCCTCCGGGCACGCACGCGGCACAACACCTGCGGCTCGGCAAGCGCGGGCTGCCCAAGCCCCGCGGGGGGGAAGGCGATCTCTACGCCATCGTGCAGGTCGTCGTGCCGAGCGCGGTCAGCGAGACAGAGAAGGCGCTCTACCGGCAGCTCGCCGAAGGCTCGACCTTCAACCCTCGCGCCCATTTTGTACAGGAGCTCTCCCATGCGAGTTGAACTCGGCGAACTGACCTGGCTGGACGAGCACGGAGAGCTCACGCTCGCCGAGCTCTCCGAAGTGTCGGGCTTGTCCGAAGCGGAGCTCACCGAGCTGGAGGACTGCGGCGCGATCGCGCCGGTCGATCCTGCCGCGGCGACCCGGACTTTCCACGCGCAGTGCATCGTCGTCGCCAGGACGGCCCTGCGCCTGCGCCACGATTTCGAGCTCGACGATCGCGGGCTCACCGTCGCGCTTGCGCTCATCGATCGCGTTCGCGAGCTGGAATCCGAGCTGCGCGCGCTGCAGGCCCGATTACCGCGGATCGGCTGAACGCCCGGCCCTGAGCGCCGCGTAATCGCGCAGCCGATACGCCTGCAGCAGCGCGGTCGCATAGATCCGGTGCAGGGCGTGCATCGGGATCGGGCGGATGCCCGTGATCGGAAGCGGCAGCGGATTGTCGGCGGGGTTGACCAGATTCTTGGCGATCAGCGTGCCGAGCGTCGTGGCCATCGCCACACCGCGGCCGTTGTAGCCCAGAAAGATGGTAAGACCGGGCGCGGGCCGATGCACGTGCGGCACGTGATCGCGTGTCAGCGCGACCCGGCCGCTCCAGTAGAACTCGCAGCGCACCCCCTTGAGCTGCGGAAACAGCATCCCGATCACCTGTTCCAGATGCCGGTAAGCCGATGGCCCCCGAGGGTCGCGAAAAGTCCCCCTGCCGCCCATGATCAGGCGACTGTGGTGATCGCAGCGATAGTAGAGCAGGAGCTTGCGCGTGTCGGAGGCGACGTGACCCTCGGGCAGCACCGATCGGCGCAGCCGGTCGGAGAGTCTCGCCGTCGCGACCTGGAAGCTGTTGGCCGCGATCACGCTCCGGCGCAGAAGCGGCCAGAGCGCATCGGTGTAGCCGTTGGTCGCGAGGAGCACGCACTCCGCGGACACCGCGGGCCCGTGCGCGGTCGTCACCTTCCAGCGGACGCCTTCTCGGGCGAGCGCGACGACGCGCGATCCGCCGCACACGATCGCGCCGGCTTTCTGCGCCGCGCGGGCGAGCCCCCGCGCATAGGAGAGCGGCTGCACCGATCCGGCACGGCGATCGATCAGGCCGCCGTGATAGAGCGGGCCGCCGACCAGACGGCGTACGGTGTCGGCGTCGAGGACCTCGACCGGTGCGCCGCGCCGTTTCCATTGCTCCGCCCTGCGCTCGACCACGCCGACATCGGCGGCGGCGAACGCCGGCTGGATCCATCCGCATCGCCGGGCATCGCAGTCGATGTCGTGGCGGGCGATCAGCGAAAACACCGCCTCCGCCGCGCCGCCGGCGACGCGCACCAAATGCTCGCCCGCCTCGGCGCCGAACATCGAGACGATCTCGTCGGGATCGTACTTCAGGCCGGGGATCACCTGGCCGCCGTTTCGACCTGAGGCGCCCCAGCCGGGCTCGCCGGATTCGAGCACGACGACCGAGACTCCGGCTTCGGCGAGATGCAAGGCCGCGGCGAGGCCCGAATAGCCGGCACCGACGATCGCGACGTCGACGCGGCATGATGCCTCGAGCGCGGGCGTCTCCGGCGCCGGCCGCGCGGTCGATGCCCACAGAGAAGGGGGCAGCGGAAGCTCGCTCGCCACGGGCGCGCTATCCGATCATATGGGATGCGTCACGCGGCGCAGGAAATCCTGCGTGCGTTCCTGCTGCGGCGCGCTCAGGAGCGCCCGCGCGTTGCCCTGCTCGACGATCCTGCCGCGATCGATGAAGATGACCCGATCCGCGACCTCGCGGGCGAAGCCCATCTCGTGCGTGACCACGATCATGGTCATGCCGTCGTTCGCGAGCACGCGCATGACGGCGAGGACTTCGCCGACGAGCTCCGGGTCGAGGCCGGACGTAGGCTCGTCGAAGAGGATCGCCCGGGGGCGCATCGCCAGCGCCCGGGCGATCGCCACGCGCTGCTGCTGGCCGCCCGAGAGCCGATGCGGGTAGTCGTCTTCTCTCCCGGCCAGCCCGACGCGCGCGAGGAGCGTACGCCCGCGCTCGCTCGCCTCCACGCGCGGCTCGCGCTTCACGTACACGGGGCCCTCGATCACGTTCTCGAGCACCGTGCGGTGGGGAAAGAGATTGAAGCGCTGGAACACCATCGCGACTTTTTCGCGGATCGCCACGATGTGACGGGCGTCGCGATCGACGCGCTCGCCTTCCACCGTGATATCGCCCTCATCGTACGCTTCCAGGCCGTTCACGCAGCGCAGCAGCGTCGATTTGCCGGAGCCCGAAGGCCCGATCACGCAGACCACCTCGCCCTGGCTCACCTCGAGCGAGATCCCATCCAGCACGAGATTGCTTCCGAACGATTTGCGCAATTCCCGGATCGCGATCATTTTCGCCCGAACTTCTTCTCGAGCCGGCCGACCAGCAGGATCAGCGGCACGCACATCGCCAGGTACCACACCGCCACCAGGGTGAAGATCTCGGTGTTCTTGAACGTCGACGACGCGATCAGCTTCCCCTCGAAGGAGAGCTCGGCCACCGTGATGATCGAGGTCTGCGACGTGTCCTTGAGCATCATGATGCACGTGTTGCCGTAGGGCGGCAGCGAGATCTTGAAGGCCTGCGGGAGGACCACACGCCAGAGGATGAGCCCGCGACGCATGCCGAGCGACTGAGCGGCCTCCACCTGCCCCGGATCCACGGCCTCGATGCCGGCGCGAAACACCTCCGCCATGTAGCAGGAATAGGCGAAGCCCAGGCCGATGACACCCGCCTCGAACGCCGAGAGCTGGACGCCGATTTCCGGAAAAACGAAGTAGATGTAGAAGAGCTGGACCAGGATGGGTATGCCGCGAATGACGTTGATCAGCGCCTTGGAGAACTGCGAGAGCGCGCGCAACCCCGACACCCGCATCAGCGCCCACACCATTCCGAGGACCGTCGCGACCGCGAGCGCGCACACGAACACTTCGACGGTGACCAGCGCGCCCTTGGCCAGCAGCGGCAGGTATTCGGCGAGGTCCGTGCGGGAAATCACGAGCCGGGACTAAGGAAATCCGCTACCGAAGAGATCGTCGTCCCCGCGCATCGACGCAGCCGAGCCGGGACCTCGCGGCGTCGCGATCGACCCAAGAACGCCGGATTCCCGCCCCGCGCGGGAATGACGACACGGGCTCGCGCGCAGAATGACGAATCGCCTACTTCAGTCCCCAGTGCGCGAGGATCTTGTCGATCGTGCCGTCGGCCTTCATCTTGCGCAGCGACGCGTTGATCTTGTCGAGCATCGCCTTGTCGCCCTTGCGCACGGCGATGCCGACGCTGCCGACCAGCATCGACTTGTAGTTTTTCGCAAGCCGCGTTTCCGGATAGCCGCCCTGGGTCAGCTGGTACGCCACGATCGGATAGTCGGCGAAGCCAGCCTTGATGCGGCCGACGTTCACGTCGCGAATGATGTCCGGGATCGAGTCGTAGACCTTGATCTCCTTGAACAACCCCGAATCCTGCAACGGCTTCACGTACGCGGTGCCGATCTGCGCGCCGACGACCTCGCCCTTGAGATCCTCGAGGCTCCTGTAGTCCTTCGTATCCTTCGCGGCAACGAACAGACCGTCGCCGTAGGTGTAGATCGGATCGCTGAAGTCGACCACTTCCTGGCGGGGCGCGGTGATGTACATCGCTGCCGCGATCACGTCGATCTTGTTCGACTGCAGCGCCGCGATCAGCGTGCTGAAGGTCATGGGCGTGACCTCGGGCGTGAAACCCTGGTCCTTGCCCACCTCCTTGATGATGTCGACCATGATCCCGGAGATCTGGTTGGTCTTGGTGTCGAGGAAGGTGAAGGGAATGCCGGTGGGCGTCGAGCCGACGCGCACCGTTTGCTGGGCGTGGCTGCTTCCGATAACTGCCAGCCCCAGCACGGCGATGGCGACGGCACGACGGAGCAAATTGGCAACCATGGCGAGATCCCTCCCGAGACAGACGGCGCGTGGACGAATCTGCCTGGACACATCGGCGCGGCACCGTCGTCCGCCGCCATGGCAGGTTGCGGCGATGATAGGAAGCGGGGTGGTGGCTGTCAAACGCCGCCGGAAGCAACGACCGGAATCGAGACTCGCGCAGGATCCGCAGCGGTTCGGCGATCGACTCGGCGGGAACGAAAGCGCAGCATTGCGGGACAAAAGGACCGTCATCGTGAAGGAACGAATGTGACCCAACTCGCGAAATCGGGAGTATTGATCGTGCTGGCAACGTCGACGCTGATCCTCGCCGCGCCGCAGGCGCGAGCCGTCGACCTGGTCGTGCACTCGTCGGTGGTCCTGAAGGCTCTGAAGGCACAGGTGTTCAAGGACCGGGGCCGCTATTACCTGCAGAAGCCGGACCGCTGCAATGATCCGTACCTCGAGAATCCCACGGTGTCGTTCAGGCAGGGACGCGTTTACATCGGCGCGCGTTTCGCCGGGCGGATCGGCGGCTTGATCGGCGGGGTGTGTCAATCGGCGACGGAACCCGGCGCGGTCATGCTCTCGGCGCGGCCCGTGCTGCGCACGCAGCAGGCCGCCCTGGAAGACGTGCGCATAGAAGCTGCCGACAAGCCGATCCTGGCCGCGGCATTGCAAAACCTGATCGGTGCCAATTCGCTATCGCGGCTGCGCATCGACCTGCTCGAGGCGGTCCGGGTCCTCACCGCGCCCGAGAAGACGGCCCCCTACACCATCGGCGTGCGCTCGCTGAAACTGGACGGCCTCGCCGTGCAGAACGAAGAGCTCCGCGTGAGCGTGGACGGTATCGTCGAAATCCGCTGACCAGGCGTTGGCCGGGCATTCGCCAAACGCCGAAGCCTCGTGCCGCGCCCGCCTATAATCGCTCCATGACGCCCCCACGCTCGCGGCGGCGGCGTCCGGTCATGGAATGGATCATTCTCATCGCCGTTGTCGCGCTCGGCGTGCCCGCGGCGGCCTGGCTCGCCCAGGATCATCTGCTCTTCTTCCCGCAGCCGGTGGCCTCCACGACTCGCCTGCAGGCGAGCGCTTCTCCGCTCGAGATCGCCGTTCCGGAGGGCATCCGGCTTCGCGGCTGGATCGTCAAGGGCACCGCTGAGCCTGCGCCCGTGGTGATCTACTTCGGCGGCAACGCCGAAGAGGTCTCGTGGACGCTTTCCGATGTCCGCTGGCCGCGCGAGTGGACGATCGTCGGCCTGAACTACCGAGGCTACGGGGCGAGCGAAGGCAAGCCCGGTCAGGTCGCGCTCGAAGCCGATGCGCTTTCGATCTACGACGCCATCGCGCGGCGCGAGGACATCGACAGGCGGCGGATCGTCGTGTTCGGACGCAGCCTCGGCACCGCCGTCGCCGCGCACCTCGCCGCGGAGCGGCCCAAGGTCGCTGCCGCGGTGCTCGTTTCACCCTACGACAGCATGACGGCGATCGGGAAGCTGCACTACCCGTGGCTGCCGGTAGCGTTGCTGCTGCGCCATCGCTTCGACGCGAGCCTCGATGCGAAGCGCAATCGCATGCCGCTGCTCGCGATCGTCGGCGAAGCCGATGCCATCGTTCCGCCGGCGCGCTCGCGCGCGCTCTACGACGCGTGGGCCGGCCCGAAGAGCTGGCAGGCGATTCCTGGCGCGGGCCATAACGACCTGGGAAACGGGCCCGAGTTCTGGGAGGCTGTCGCGCGCTTTCTCGCGAAGCACTGATCGCCGCCGCGCGCGATCGCGCTCGCCTCCTCGATTGTCGTCTTGCATACCGGGCCCGACCCGCGAGGCCGGCGCGATCACGGCAGCGCCATCTTCTTTTCCGCCATCACATCGCGCAATCGATCCGGATAGTCGGTGATGATGCCGTCGACGCCCAGGTCGATGAGCCGGCGCATGTCGGCAGGCTCGTTGACCGTCCACGGCAGCACCTTGAGGCCGAGCGCATGGGCTTCGGAAAGCTCCTTCGGCGTGAGATTGCGCCAGAACATCGACCAGATCGCGCAGCCCGCCGCCTTCACCGTCGCCGGCAAAGATCCGCCGTGATCCCGCAACGCGAGGCCGGCGTGCCAGGGCGACGGTCCGCCGTCCGGCGAGCCTACCGTGTCCATGTCCCGGGTTTGCATCGTGAGGCACGACGTTTCGAGCTCGGGCGCGAGGCGCTTCACTTCGAGGAGCGTGCGCCAGTCGAACGACTCGACCGTCACGCGCTCGGTCATTCCGGCCGAGCGCACCGCGGCCACGACCTGTCGCGCGAAACTGACCGGATCAGGCGTGTCGCTCGTCGGCGTCACCTTGGTCTCGATGTTGAAGCGCACCGCATTTCCCTTGCCCAGCGCGAACACTTCCCTCAGCTCGGGAAAGCGTTCGCCGTCGGACGCTCGTTGCTCGGGAAACTGCCGCGCATACGCGCTCGCCGGGTTGAGCCGGCCGATGTCGTACCGGCGAAGCTCGGCGAGCGTGAGCGCGTGGATGGGCGGTCCCTTGGCCGTGAGCCAATGGCCGCCGGGATCGCGCACGACGTCGGGATTGAGAAACGGGTCGTGGGAGATCACGATCACGCCGTCGCTGGTCACGGCCATGTCGGTCTCGATCGTCGTCACGCCGATCTCGATCGCCTTGCGGAACGCGGCCAGCGTATTCTCGGGCGCAAGCCCGCGGG
>Ga0079220_10000486_pt1 | contig 10173 bp, 5 predicted proteins | sample GAAS100_FD_75071 | JGI IMG/M metagenome (GOLD analysis project Ga0079220, IMG submission 75071) | Agricultural soil microbial communities from Georgia to study Nitrogen management - GA AS100 | ecosystem: Environmental > Terrestrial > Soil > Agricultural land | place: USA: Georgia | collected... | reverse complement strand
TTTGTCCTGGCCAGCATGCTGAGTCCCTATCACCTCGGTGATGCACGCTACCGCTGGTGGTGGACGAACCTGCTCAATCTTGTGCAAAAGGGCTGCTACCCCAGCCCCGGCGAAAGCCGCATCCATCGTTTTGCGCCGAAAGCCGTGGCGCGCGCGGCTGCGCCGTATTTCCGGCTGGAGCGTCTCATCCCGGGTGGTTTCGAATTGGCCACCCATCTCTACATGTTTCTGCTCTTCCGGCGGGTGTGAGATGTGGAAGGACTGGGTAAGGCCGTTGGTACGCCCATTGCCGCAATGGTCTCCGGTTGCCGTGGCTCCGCCGCAAACGTTCGTTACCGCAGCTATGCACTGGGACGGGCAATCGGCTGATGTCACGGCGGATCACACCGTGGCTTCGCTGAAGCCACTGACGATCGCGACCAGTCTCGATGCCGGCCGGAATGCCGTACTCAAGTACCATGACCACGCCACCGGAAAGCTTCTCGGCGTCTTGCGGCTGGTGCGGACGGCGTCGCTTGCCGCTGCAGGGACATCACCCGCCTTCTATCACGTTGCCGCAGGCGGACATCGCTGCCTGAGCTGGCAGCGGCGCTCCTGGAACGCGTGGCTGCAGAACCGAGTCATGTTGAAAAATCGCTCACCGCACGGCTCGGGCATGGAACCCGCCGCGGCCCAGCAACTGATGATCGCCTACCTGTGCCCGCGGCCGGTCGTGCTCGTTTCCGTCGAGGCATCCGGGCACCGCAACATTTTTCCAATGGATTTGATCGGCCCGTTGCAGCGAAGCGGCTTCTTTTCGTTGGCGCTGCGCAGCACGAACGTTTCCATTCCCGTGATGCGCGCAGCGCGCCGGGCTGTCTTGTCCGGCATTCCCGCGACGATGAAAACGACCGTTTACAAGCTCGCCGAGCATCACAGGCGGCCACTCGATGGCTGGAATGAGCTTCCATTCCCTGTTCGACCGTCGCGGGAATTCGGCATCCCGGTGGTTGCCGAAACATTGCGCATTCAGGAGCTCACGATCGTGCGCCACCAGGAAATCGGCTCGCACACTTTCTTCCTTGCCCATGTCGTTTCCGACGAAAATCCTGCGGAAGGCACGCAACTGCATCACACGGCAGGTTTTCATCAGGCTTGGCGCCGCCGGTCGGGGACGCCGTTTACGGAAGCCTAGCGCTGCCCACTCAAGTTCGATGCCTGCCAAGGTTCTCTCGCAGCCCGAGTCGACGACGTGGTACCTCTGCCGTTTTTCATCCATATGTCGTAGGCCCCAGACGCAAGCGGCCGCCATCCAAGGCGCTCCAGCACATTTTCCATTTCGCCCCGCCAAGGCGCCGAGTGCACCAACACCACCGCACTCAGTCCATAGCGCCGCAGTGCATCGGCAAACCACGCCGCGGAATCCGGCGGTCGATGATGGCCGGCGACATACCGCATCAGCAAACTCCGACGCTCGGCATCGTGCAGAGAAAACGCACGGGTCAAGTACATCATCCTGACCCCCAGCAACTCCGGATGAACAACGAAGGTCGGCAACCAGACGGACACTGCTTCCGGGGCGAGTACGACACCCTCTTCGGGTACGTCTTCGGCTATCTGCGCAGCCACGCGATATTCGACAGGATCGACCTTGAGGCCAGGGAGACCGAGCGTCACGGCATTCGCGCTGCGCAGCGTGCCGAAGCGCCAGCCGAATGCAATCGCGAAACCGGCCAGTACCGCACAGGCGCACGCTGCCAGCGCCTTCGATCGCATGCCCAACGCACGTTCGATCACGCCGTCCAGCAGCACGGCCAGGAAGAACGGCAGCGGCAACACCCACGTCAAGCGCCAGTAGGTGCGAACGCCGACGAAATGGTCCGAGACGACGCGAACCGTATAAGGGTTGAGCACCGCGAGCAGGAAGAAGAACGCCCCGGCGGACAAATAGCGCGCGCGGACCGGGTTGCCGACGAACGCCCACGCAGCGAGCAACGCCACCAACAGCAGTTTCGTGCTCCACGTGCCCCAGCTGTTTTCGAGTATCTGTTGCACGCCGGGCATGGGGCTGGAACTGACGAGAGCCTGCCCCCCGTGCGTGACCGAAGCCATCGTCCAGCCCGCGCCAAATACATAGGCCGAAGCCAGCATTCCCACTGCAAATCGCCGACTGCTCGCGGCATTTGCGGACCATCCGCCGGCAAGGCCCAGTGCCGCTGCCGCGGGCGCCACGAACAATGCGCTTGCGCTGACACCCAGGGCCGCGATTTGTGCGGCGAACAGCAAAAGCCAGTGGCGTACCCCACCATGCCGGGCGAACAACAACGCGGAACCAGCGACGACGGGTACCATGCCGGTGACCAGAATCGCCTTGCCCTGGAACAACCGCACGAAGGCGAAATTGCCGTAGGCGCGAGGCATTTCGCCGAGCCCCACCATGCAAGCAAACAGGATGAACAATACCCACGGCCAGCGCGCGGGGACGATGCGCCGCAACAGGTAAGCCCAGGCCAGCACGCAAAACGCGGCAAACACCGACGGCAGGATCAGGTACGCGACCACCAGGTGATCGACGCCGATGATCCGGGCCAGCGTCCCGACCAGCACGTCGTAACTGCTCAGCCGATAGAACTGCAACAGGATCGGAACACCCGGCAGCCGGTACAACGTGTCGTGGACGAGCACCGGCTGCTGGGGCAACCGCAACAAGGTCGCCGAGATGCTTCGGTAAAAGGCATCGTCCGCATCCGGCCGACTTGCGACAAGCGTGACGCCGACCGCGGCGGCGGCAATCAACAGAACAATCCATGCGGCGTGTTTTCCCGCATCGGCATCCGACGGGGCGCACGGCTTGCCACGCAGATTCCATATCCATGCGCCACACGTGGCGAGCAATGCCATCCACCAAAACACCAGATAGGACATGCCGGCCGAGAGCAGTCCCACCCACACGATCGCCAGCGCCAATACTGCAAAAGGCGCGGTCCGGGTGCCGATTCCACACGTAACCAAAGCCGCGACCGGACCACAAACAGCCCTGCTCCCGGTCGCGACAGGATCGGATCGTGTTGCGGGTTCCGGCAGGCGGAGCCACACAACCGCCGCAACTGCTGCGATCAATGCCGCCACCGGCAACCCGTACAGCAATGTGTTGAAGCTGGAATGCGTTGCGGTGACCAGGTGGACGTACATGGTCCAGAGCGCATACGACAGCACGAACAGGGGCACGATCCGGTCTCGGGCACCGTTCAGTGCAAATCGCATGTCATCACCTGCATGAGAGGCGGGAAATGGCTTCCATTCGCCTCATTGACGTACACCGAAATACACGTCATTGGACGCCAGATTGGGATTGTGGAAGGGGTCGCGATCGAAAAAGTCCGGATGCTTCCCGAACATGATCGTCCGCTCCCGCTCTCCCCTCGCCGTGCGCGCGCGATCCAGCCCGTCCCTGCCCCGACTGAAGGATTCATGATGGATCAACTCGACCCCCGGACAGACGACCTGGTAGAAGCCGTGCTCGGCCAGCCTGAGGCACAACGCGACATCGTTGTAGGCCACGGCAAGATCTTCATCGAACCCGCCTGCGGCCTCGAATTTTTTCCTTTCGATCATGAGGCACGCCCCGGTCACCGCGAGCCAGTCGTGCTCCAGCATGTTGCGGGCGAAATAACCCGGGGCGCGGGCATCGATCCTGGCGAAGGCGTGGCAAGGACCGTTGGTCAGGTTCAGGACGCCAGAGTGCTGCACGGTCCGGGCGCCGGGATACAGCAGTTTCGCCCCCACTGCCCCCACGTGCGGCAGTTGTGCATAGCCGCCCATGGTCTCCAGCCAGTCGGACGACAACACTTCGGTGTCGTCGTTGAGGAATACGAGTAGTTCACCCCGGCTGAACCGCACGCCGGCATTGTTGATTTCCGAATAATTGAACGGCACGTTGTAATCGAGGACCTGAACGCATTCGCGCCTTCGCAACCCGGAAAGGTAATCGAGCGTGGGCTCGTCCGTGGAGCCGTTGTTGATCACCACGATCTCGAACGGACGGTAGGTAGTACGTTCGAAAATGCTGTCGATGCAGGCCTTGAGCACCGCGCCGTTGTTCTTGCTCGGAATGAGGATCGAGACCAGCGGCTGGCCCTGCATCCGATAACGGGTACGGTAGTAGCCGGGCAGTTCGGGTACCGGTACCAGTTCGCCGGACTGACCGCGTCTGCGTAATGCATCTTCCCGTGCCCTTTTTCCGGCGTCGATCGCCCAGGGCTTGGCCTGAAGGTCCGACGCACACGAGCCCGGCGTGATCCGCCAGTGATAAAGCACCTTCGCAACGTGCGCGATGCGGCGGGCGCGCTCGCTCACCCGCAGCACGAAATCCCAATCCTGGCTGCCGTCGTATTCACTGCGCAGGCCGCCCAATTCCAGGACCAGCGAACGACGCACGCACGACACGTGGCAGGTGAACATGGTGCTCATCATGGTGTCGGGCGACCAATCCGGCTTGAAAAACGGCTCCACGAAATTGCCGTCGGCATCGAGCTTGTCTTCATCGCTGTACAAATAATCCGGATCATCACGATCGATGCGCAGCGCCAATTCGTAGAGGCAGTCCACGGTCAACTCGTCGTCGTGGTCCAGGAACACGATGAAGTCGCCGGTCGCACGGACAATGCCTTCGTTGGTGGCCCCCGAAATGCCCCGGTTTTCGGCGATCTGGACGACCACGATCCTGGGATCGGTGAGGCCACTCAGCACCTCGCGGATGGCGGACGAGGTGCTGTGGTCGTCCACCAGGACCAGTTCCCAATGGGAATACCATTGGGCCTCGACCGAAGCAATCATCCGCCGCAACAATCCGGGGTCGGTGTTGTAGACCGGCACGATCACGGAAAAGAGGGAATGCCGCGACAGGCCGAGCAGGGCTTTCCCGATCGCGGCCGGTTCCGTTTTCGGCCGCGAGTAGGTGTACCCGGCACGCGCCGAGGGCGCCGGATTCTGTCCCGGGCCGACTGCCTCTTCCGCAACGACCTTGACGGAAATGGCCTCCGGGTTTGCTGACAACGCCGACGGATGTCGCGTCGCCGCGCGTCGCTCCCGGAAAAAGCGCAAACGCGCAGGTGTGCGCCAGGGCGTCAGGACCCACCACGCAGTCCTCATCCCGAGACGAAGCGTCAGGCGCACATTCGCGGGCAGGCAGAGCAGGATCGATCGCACGCCAACCAGTGCCCGCCACAAGGTGCTGGCCTTGATCTCCGCGAGCTCGCTTCGCAATGAGCACCCCAACTCTTCCTTCTCCGCGCGACGTGCCTCCAGGTCGGCATTCCGGATTCGTGCGTCTTCAAGTTGATTCGACAACTCGAGTGATTTTGCAATCACGCAGAATGTTTCCCGCTGCACCTGGGACGCACGCTCCCGGGACGCAACCAGCTCGCTCTCCAGTTGCGCATCATGCGCCTGCAACGCATCCACCCGCTGTCGCAACCGGGTCTCGCGCCCACGGCTTGCAGACAGCTCGCTTTCCAATTGCGAGCCACGTGCCTCCAACGCGTCCACGCGCAGGAGCAAATCCGGTCGCACCGGCTGTCGTACGGCCAACTCCGAAACGGATTTCGTGCCGAGCGTCCGAATGTTCTGGTGGGGACCATCGGCCATCGAAGCCATAGATGCATCCGGCAAGTCCTCCGCCGAACGGCCCCGGCACTGCACCTCGATCGTCCAGGGCTCGCCTTTGATCCCGAGATCGCTCAGGTCGAATTCGATCCATGGATCGCAGTCGTCCGATATGAACGCGATCCCTGCGCCGTCATGTTGATCGAGGGCACGTTGGTTGATGTTGCGCACACGGGCCCAAAGATCCGTCACGATCACATCGTTGACTTTCAGCCAATCGATATTGAACGCTCCGGCCTTGCAGGAAGGATCGAAGCGCACGCTGGCAATATCCACGTCCGGTGCCAGCTCGAAGCGAAAAGTCTCTTCGCCCTCGACCGCCCACCTGTGTTCCCGGATGCAAACGCGCTGTCCCGTGAACTCCTGTGCCGGTGACCGGTAATACAACGCCGCGTGGTCCACGTCCGGTACCTGCAGACCTGGAATCGATCTTGCCGCCCTGGTGACCTTCTCGATTTCGTCCAGGGCAGTGCCCATCACCCTTTCGATGAGCAATGCCTTGCTCTCGGAGGCGCGCCTTTCTTCGAACAGGTTCTCCATCCGGTCCAGGAAGGGTGGCGCCATCAGTCGATAACCATCCACCAATCCGGAAATTTCCTTCCAGCCATGTGCATCCGGATCAAACGCGCGGCAAAGTTCGTACAGGCGGTCCAGCACTTCGGGTGTCGGGCAGGAGCCTTCGGAGAAAACATGATGCCGCTTGGCGCGATCCAGGAATGCGTCGATGGCACGATGTGCTTCCTCGATCGGCACCGGCCACTTCACTTGCATCGCCCGGCCGGCCTTGGAGAAAACACCCCGCCAATCCGTCAGCAGGCTGTCGTACGAAAGCAGGGCGCGTGGCATGCCCCGGGTCGCGGTCTCCGCGTCTGCGAAGTGCTCGAGCCAGTTCAGGTACGTTGTCTCGGACCGAAGGCCTTCCCTGATGTTCAAGGATCGAGCCACTTCCGCAGGATGGCGTACGACCAAAAGGGCGGCCGTCTCGAATCCCGATTCGAGAAGCACCTCACGCCACAACGGCACGAAGCGGCACAGGCGCGGGTCCTTGACCGCCCAAAGCGCGCTGCCGTGAAAATCGCCGGCTATCAGCCTGGCAAGCTTGTCGCGCGCCTCGCGCGCAGCCGGCGAAAGAAACCAGCCTTCCGGCAGGGGACGCGCGTCGTGCCACACCCGTCCCAAATCCTTGAGCAATGCTTCATGGATGGCCATGACATCGGCGTGCTCCCAGAAGCCCGACCGATTGTCCGCCGCGGGTGGAAGCAGTTTGCTGCCGATCTCCGCGCCCAGCAGATTGAGGCAGCGGGTGACCGCGGATGTGCCGCTGCGATGCATGCCCAGTACAAGGATGACTTTGCGCGTTTGCGCAGTGACTTCGCGTCGTGTGATGTTCGTTCTCGACAACGCCGTTGTCACGACACGCTCTCCACGCTCAAGTCCGGAAGAACGTGGAAGTCGACGGTGCCGGTCGCCACGCGATCGGAGTCATGCATCACGCGGAACATCAGGACGTCGATGATCCGGTCCAGATAGGTCTCGCCTTCCGGTACGGCCGCGGTAACGCCCGCGTTCATGAAATAGACGCCGGGGGCGAGCATGGCATGAAAGCGGAAGCGGGCCTGAAGGCGTTGCCCGGCTGAAACGATCATGCCGCTTGCGGCGTTCGGCGCCGTTGCGGCGCCACCCAACTCGAGGCCGGTGATGGTCTTGATCATCATGCCCAGGCGCACCCCGACCGCGGTCGTCTGGAACAGGACATCGTACGTATAGATATATTCGCGTCCCGGGGACAGGACATTCACTTGCCGACCCATGCGCGTTTCGATCCTCGGACCTGCGATCGATGCCCCCCGCGACGGGTAACGCACCGTGCTGTGCGGCACCATTTCTCCATCGAAATAAGCCGATTCCTCGACTTCCCTTATCTCGACGCCATTTACTTGGGCGGGCATTCCATCCACCAAGGTGCCCGGTCGATTCCCTGGATCAACGACTGACAAACCTCCACTGGCCTTGCCTTCGATGGATTCCCGCTTGATCGCTCCCCGTATCGCTGGCGCCTTGTCTGCCGGGGCATACAGAAGCTTGTGATATCGAGGCACCACGAACCCCGGGGTACCATCGGCGATCATTTCACCCTGGTCGAGCAGAATGGCGCGATCGCACAGTTCGATGACGGTGCCCGCCGCGTGGGACACGAAAAGCACCGTTGCTCCTGCATCGCGAATCGCATCTATGCGCGCGAAGCATTTCCGCTGGAAAGCTTCATCCCCTACCGAAAGCGCTTCGTCCACCATCAGGACGTCGGGTGACATGTTGATCGCGACCGAAAAAGCCAGCCGTACATACATCCCGCTGGAATAGGTCTTGACCGGCCGATCAATGAAATCGCCGATCTCGGCAAAATCGAGGATGGCGTCGAAGCGGGCGTTCAGCTCCAGCTCCGACAGCCCATACAGCAATCCGCTCAGGCGGACATTTTCCCTGCCAGTAAATTCCGGATTGAAGCCAGCGCCCAGTTCCAGCAATGCCGCGACGCGGCCGTTCACGGCAACCGTTCCGAGCGTGGGGTTCAACGTGCCGCAGATCATCTGCAGCAGCGTCGATTTGCCCGAACCGTTGCGGCCCACGATGCCGACGGTCTCGCCCTTGCGCACGTCGAAACTGACGTCGCGCAACGCCCAAAATTCGTTGAAATAGGTCCGTGCGGATCGACGCATCGCCCGCTGCGCGCGCGGCAGGATCATCTGTTCGAGCCGATGGGCGGGCTGCGCGTAGATTTCGTAGCGCTTGGACAGACGATCGACGCGAATGCTGAAATCTTCAGACGACATCGGCGAAGCCCTTGCGCGTCTGCTCGAACCAGGCGAACGCGAACCATGCGAACAGCGATGCGACCACGACGTAAGCGGCGAGATGATCCCAGCGCGGCAACCTGCCCCAGATCAGCACGTTCTGCGAGGCTTCCGCGATGATGGTCAGTGGATTGAAATAAAGGGCTAAGCGGTAGCGTTCCGGAATCAACGTGGCGGGATAGAGGATGGGCGCCAAGAACATCAACGCCATGGTGACGATGCCTACCGCCTGCCTCAGATCACGCAGGTACACCCCCAAGGACGCCAGCAGCCAGACCGTGCCGGCGACGAACGGCAGGAAGCACATGACGACGATCGGGAAAAGAACCACCGTCCAGGGAATGTGACCCATGAAAAACGGCGAGATCACCAGCAACACGAGCGTGGATACGCACAGGTGGAACAGGCCCGAGCCGAGCGTGCTCCAGGTCAGCGTCTCCAGTGGAAACACCACGCGCTTGACGAAATTGGTGTTTTCGACGATGAGCGTGGTGGCACGATTTGCGCATTCCGAAAACAACGTATTGATGTTCAGGCCGGCGAACAACACCATGGCGTACTGAAACGGGTTGGTCGTCTGCGCATTCCAGCGCGATTTGAAGATCACGCCGAACACGAAGGTGTAGATGACCAGCATCAGCAGCGGATTGAAGAACGACCACGACAACCCGGCAAACGAACCGCGATACCGGCCTGCCACGTCGCGCCGCGCCATCTGAACCACCAGCGCAAAATGACGCGTGAGCGCGAGATACGGCGAAGTCGGGTCCGTCAGCCGATAGGCGGATGTCGTCATGGCAGGTGTGTGCTCCGCGCCGTGCGGCTTTGGTTGTCACTGTCGCGAATTTTTCCGCCTGTCTGCCGGCGGCAAATGGGGCCATTGCCTGCCGCGTTATTCCATGCTCAGGGTTTGTTCCTTGCCGCACCGATCCGGTTGCACCGGCTCCCTTGGAACCTGTTCACGGCACCGACCGCCTGTTGCGGGATCAGACATGCCGACCTTCCACCATTGCGTTTCCGGCAATGGAATGACGGGCGTCCTCTTGCCTTGTTCCCACCGCGAAGGTGAGGCTTTGCAGGAAATGGAAATCCCGGCGATGGAGCGCGTAGCATTCGTCGTCCGGATCGCACAACCGTGTCAGCGTCGCGAAGTCCTCCGGCTGCAGATATTTCCGCAGGCGTTCGCCCCAGGTGCCGCGGAAGATGCATTCCAGCAAATAACGCTCGTCCGCCTCCGAGAGCGGATGGGTGCGTTCGATCATTCGCGTTTGCACGCCCACGTCGCGCAATCCCGCCCGCTGCAACCAACCGACGAGCGAACGGACCGCGGCAAATTCGCGTTCGCTGCGGCCGTAACGCTCCCGGTAATACGTGCGCACCGCTTCATTCGCGCGTGCTTCGAGGCGGGCATCCCACGCGAAGTACATGTCGGGAACCAGCGAACTCTGCCCCACGACCATGCGCCCGCCGGGACGCAACAGCTTTGCAAGGCTCGACACACCAGCGACGGGATCGTGCAGATGATTGACGGCGTTGATGGCCCATACCAGATCGAACGCATCATTCGCGAACGGCGGTTCCAGCATGTCACCCTGCACGATCAGCGCGTGTTTGGATGCGATCGCTGCGTTGTCGGTGCTCGCGGGTTCACGTGTGCTCGATGCCGGTTGCGGTACCG
>Ga0079220_10000485_pt1 | contig 10178 bp, 5 predicted proteins | sample GAAS100_FD_75071 | JGI IMG/M metagenome (GOLD analysis project Ga0079220, IMG submission 75071) | Agricultural soil microbial communities from Georgia to study Nitrogen management - GA AS100 | ecosystem: Environmental > Terrestrial > Soil > Agricultural land | place: USA: Georgia | collected... | reverse complement strand
TTCGCGCCCGCCCCCTCGCTCGCTGCACTAGTCGCGGCCGACGACCCGGCGGGCCGTCGTATGCACCTGAATCGCGGCGACGGCGATTGGCCCTGGGGTGCGGTGCTGGATGCTCGCTAGCTGACGCTGAACGCCCGCATCCACATCTCGAGCGACAGCAGGCGAAACAGCCCCAGGTAGGCTTCGGCGTTCTTCGTGGGACCGGCCCCCCCCCCACCCCTCCCCGTCGGACTGCCGGGCGCGCGATACCAGCGCCGTAACACCGCCGGATCGACGTAGCGTTCGCTCCGGAGCGAGTCCTCGATGAGGGCCGTCACCTGGGGACGGAGCTCACGCGTGAGCCACTGCCGGCCGGGGACGGCGAACCCGAGTTTCGTCTTGCGTACGCGCACCGGGTCGGGGATGATCCCCTCCAGCGCCCGGCGCACCGCGAACTTGCTCCAGCCGTTCCTGATCTTGAGGTGATCGGGGAGCGAGAGGCCGTACTCCACCACGTGGTGGTCGAGCAAAGGCACGCGCGCCTCGAGCGAGAAGGCCATCGAGGAGCGGTCCTCCATGCGCAGTAGCATCGGCAGCGTGTCGACCATGATGTCGTCCACCTGCATCCGCTGCATCACGGTGGCGGTCGGGGCCTCGCCCCCGTTGCCCGACGCGTAGCGCCACCACCTGGTGGCGGGGGTGCTCTCGCCAGCCACGGCGCGGTCCCAGTCGCCGCGCAGCGCTCGCCGGAGCAGCGAGTCCACACCGAGCAGCCGGCGCAGCCTCCGGGGCAGGTAGCGGTAGCCGTTGCGGATATTGAGCACGTATCGATCACCCTGGAGCACGGTCGCCCCCAACTCCCGCAGCAGGCCGCCCCAGCGGCCGGAGCGCAGCAGCGAGGCGAGGTAAGCGTAGCGGAACTTGGCGTAGCCGCCGAACACCTCGTCGCCTCCCTGGCCGTCCAGCAGCACCTTGACGCCGGCCTCCTTGGCGGCGCGCATCACCCGCCATTGGGCGTAGTACGTCATCTCCCCGAACGGCATGTCCTGGTGCCAGGCCATCCGCGCGAACGTCTCGAGGAAATCGTCCGGCGCCGGGAAGACGAGGTGCGGGTTGGCGCCGACCGCGTGCGCCACCGCCAGCGCGTACTCGCGCTCGTCCACCTCCCGTTGCTCGTAGCACGCCGTGAACGTATTGAAGCAGTCGCCCAGCGCGCGGGCGGCGTCCGGCTGCTCGCGCCAGATCTTGCCGATCAACGAGACCACTGTTGACGAGTCGAGCCCGCCGGAGAGACAGCTCCCCACCTGCACGTCGCTGATCAGGTGGCGGCGCACGGTGGCGTACAGCAGATCACGCAGCGCATTGATCCGCTCGCCGTCCCCCGCTCCGTTCTGATCGGCTGGCTGGAGGTGCCAGTACGGGCGCGGAGTGACCCGTCCGCTCCCGGCCTCGAGGGTGAGCGCGTGAGCCGGCGGGAGCGCCTTCACCGACGCGAGCAGGGTGCGCTCGCCGTAGTCGCAGTTCGCGTGGACCAGGAATCCGACCACCGCCTCGTCGTCCGCCTTCGCCTCGAGACCGGGATACGCGAGCAGCGCCTTGATCTCGGAGGCGAATACGAACGCTCCGGGTGGAGTCGCGTAGTAAAACGGCTTGATGCCCAGCCGGTCACGCGCGCAGAACAGGCGCGCCCGCGGGCCGTCCCAGACCGCGAACGCGAACATCCCGTCCAGGTGGTCGAGGCACTCCTCGCCCCAGTGCCGGTACCCCTGCAGCAGGACCTCCGTGTCGGTGCGGGTCGTGAACTGGTGGCCGAGCGTCTCGAGCTCATGGCGCAACTCGAGATGATTGTAGATCTCACCGTTGAACACGATCCAGACATCGGAGTCACCGACGGTCATGGGCTGCAACCCGCGATCGGACAGATCGAGGATCGCGAGGCGCCGGTGTCCCAGGCCGACCGTCACGGGAGTGTTGGGATCCCACTGCCGGGTGTGGGGCAGGAAGGCATGGCGGAAACGCCCCCGCTGGGGCCAGCCGAGCAGGAACCCCTCGCCGTCCGGCCCCCGGTGCCGTTGGCGGTCGTTCATGCGCTGGAGCGCGTCCACGTCGACCGGACGCGTGAGGCCGACGATGCCGGCAATGCCACACATCGGCGGAGAGGGGGGGTCAAGAACTGTGCCCATCGCCGCTTCCCCACGTATCGCGCTGGCGTGTGGCGCGGGCTCCACACCAGCCCAGGAGGTGCACGGTCTCGCGTACGCCTCCTGGGCTGGCGGTTACAGCCTCCGATCAGTGAAACTGATACGCGCCGATCGTATAAGCGCCGCTCCGCACGACGCCATCAAAGTCATTCGGCACATTCGACAACGTCATCCCGGCACCGATCGCCGGGCTGCCGGACTGCACGTGGAAATCCAGGCCGGAGGGATTCACGAAGCGGGGATCCACGTTCCCGAGGTTACCCGACGAGGTCATCCCGGAGAGGCCTTCACTCACCGCCGCGCCGAATGAGAGATTGTCGGACAGCGTCACATTGCTCAAGCCGCCCGTGTCGAACCACACCCCGGCGGTGGTCGGCTGGTAGAAGATATTGTTCTCGATCACGAGGTTGTTGACGCCCGTGGCGATGATGATCTGACCGTCGCGCCACGGATTGGCGCCCACGAACGTGTTGTTCAGGATGCTCAGCCCGTTCACGATGGTACCGCTGCCCTCGTACCGCTGGACAGCCCACCCGTGCGTGAAGTGGTAGAACACGTTGTTGCGGATCACCAGATTGTCGCTCTGGCCCGCGTACTCGCTGCCCTGATAGATCCCGTGATCGTGGTTCTGCCAGGCGGTCGTGCTGGGGCTGCATCCCTGCTCGCCGGGGCCCAGCCGGCCGACGTCGTGAATGAGGTTCCGCTCGATGGTCAGGTTGCGTGCATACGCGTCGACGCCGACGCGCCCGCCTACGTCATCGGTGCACACGTGACCGACATCGTGAATGTCGTCCCCCACGACGGCGATGTCGTGACCGTTGTACGCGTCGATGCCGTAGCGACTCGTGTTGCGCACTTCGAAGCCTTCCACCCGGATGTATTTGCCGTTGATCTCGATGCCCACATACGAGCTGTTGCCCTGGCCGTCGATCACGGCGCCCCAGCGGTGCGCCGCCCGCAGCACGAGCCACTCGCTCGCGGTGCCGCTCCGGCTGACGGTCACGACATTCGCGCCGCCGGTGTATACGCCGTCGTTCACCACGACGGTGTCGCCCGGGTTCATCACGTCGGCGGCGTGCTGAATCGTGCGCCACGGAGCGCTGCTTGTCCCCGGGTTCGCGTCGTTGCCTGCGGTGCCGTCCACGTAGTGGCAGGCGCTGCCGCCGCAACTACCAGACGGTGGCGGGGGAGGCGGGGGCGGCGGCGCGGCCGTGACCGTGATAGCCGCCGTCCCGCTCTTGCCGCCGCTTGTCGCCGTGATGGTCGCCGACCCGGCGCCGACACCTGTCACGAGCCCAGCGCCGCTCACGCCCGCGATGCTGCCGCTGCTGCTGGTCCAGGTCACAGCCCGTCCGCTCAGCGCGCGTCCCGCGGAATCCTGCGGGGTGGCGGTCAGCTGCAGCGTGCTCCCGACGGCGAGACTCCCGGTCGCCGGCGTCACCTTGACCAATACCACCGGCGCGGGTGCCGGCGCGACCGTCGTGCCGGTAGCGAGATTCGACAGGTTCCCAAAGACGGCGTTCACGTTGAGGGTGCCGCGGTACGCCACCAGCTCGAAGCTATAGGTCGTACTCGCCGCCAGGCCGAGCACCGTGCACGTCCGCTTGGCCCCGATGCTCGTTCCCACCACGGGCGTAGCGCACGTACCGCGCTTGACGCTGGGCGCCGAGGAGCCCCACGTGAGCGTCGACCCCGCCACATCGCGGACGTCATAGTTCGCGGGATGGCCGCTCCCGTCCGTCACGTCCGTGAAGCTCAACGTCAGGCTCGTGTCGGTCTTGCCGGCAATCGCCAGGTCCGTCACCGCCCCGGGGACGCCGGATGCAACCGCTTGGCCGGCGCTCGTCGTGCCGCCGGTGGTGTTCGAGAGCGGCCCGAACACGGCGTTCAGGCGCAGGGTCCCGCGGTACGACACCAGCTGAAAGCTGTAGGTCGTCGCCGGGGCGAGGCCGAGCACCGTGCAGCGGCGCTGCGCGCCGATGGCCGTGCCGGCGACCGGCGTGGCGCACGTCCCCTGCGTCACGCTCGGCGCCGATGAGCCCCACGAGATGGACCCGCCCGGTACGCTGCGCACGTCGTAGCTCGCCGGAGCACCGGTGCCGTCGTCAACCTCGCTGAACGTGAGGATCGCGGAAGTATCGGTCACGGCGGCCGCCGCGAGGTCGGTGACCTGGGCGGGCGCGCCGGTGCTGGTGGCAAAGCTGGGGCGGGCCGACGAATGCAACGACGACAGGTCGCTCGTGTCGCAGGCGGCGAACAGTACCGCCGCGCCGACGAGTACCGCACGCGCTCGGATCCGCGCCACTCGCTGAGACAGTTTGAAGTGATACGACATTGTGTTGCACTCCTTCTACAGGTGGTTCACAGGCAACAAAAAGGGCCGCCGGTCTCGAACCGGAGACGGGCGGCCCACAATCAATTAGGCTACTTGAACTCGTATGCGCCGATGGTATAGCCGCCGGCGGTGGGGCGTAGCGCCCCGGTGAAGTCGTTCGTGACCATGAGCAGCAGCAGGCCCGCTCCGATCGCGGGACTCCCCGCCTGCACGCGGAAATCCAGCCCGGCCACGTTCATGAACAGCGGATCGGTGTTGTCGAGATTACCCGATGCGACGTCAGGCGTCGCCCCCGTGAACGCCGAGCCACCGTACGTGAGGTTGTTCGACACCGTCACGTTGGTCAAACCGCCGGTTTCGAACAATACGCCGGCAGTCGTCGGCTGGTAGAAGATGTTATTGGCGATCGTCAGGTTGGTCGAACCCGTGGCGATGATGACCTGGCCGTCCCGCCAGGGGTTTGGGAACGCGAATGTGTTGTTGACGATGGTCAGCCCGCTGGTGATGGCGCCGGGACCGCTGTAGCGCTGGATCGCCCAGCCGTGCGTGAAGTTGTAGAACACGTTGTTCCGGATCACGACGTTATTCCCCACGCCGTTGTAGATGCCGTGATCGTGGTTCTGCCAGTTGGTCGTGCTGGGGCTGCACCCCTGCTCGCCGGGCCCGAACCGACCCACGTCGTGAATGACGTTGCGTTCGACGGTCAGGTTATCGGCATAGGCGTCGACGCCGACGCGTCCACCGACGTCGTCCGTGCACACATGGCCGATGTCGTGGATGTGGTTCTGTACCAGGTCCACATCGTGGATCCCGGCGACCGTCTCGGATCCCCCATATACCTCGAAGCCATAGCGATTCGTGTTGCGCACCTCGAAGCCTTCGACGTGCACATAGTTGCCGCTGATGTTGATCCCCATCGTCGAGCTGTTGTTCTGGCCGTCGATCACGGCCCCCCACCGATGCGCCGCCCGGAACACGAGCCAGGCGGTGGCCGTGCCGCCGCGGCTCACGGTCACCACGCTGGTGCCGCCGGTGTAGACCCCATCGTTCACGATCACGGTGTCACCCGGACTCATCACGTCGGCGGCATGCTGGATGGTGCGCCACGGCGCGGCGCTCGTCCCCGGATTGGCGTCGTTGCCGGCAGTGGCATCCACGTACCAGCACGCGCTCTGGCAACCGGTCCCGCCGGACGGCGTGGTGACCGTTATGGCCGCCGTGCCACTCTTGCCGCCGCTCGCGGCGGTGATCGTCGCGGGGCCGGCGGCGACGCCGGTCACGAGCCCGCTCGTGCTGACCGTCGCGACCGAGCTCGTGCTGGTGCTCCACGTCACGGCCCGACCGCTGAGAGGGTTCCCCGCGGAGTCGCGCGGCGTCGCCGTGAGCTGTACGCTGCTCCCCACGGCCACGCTCGCGGTCGCCGGCGTCACACTCACGGTGCTCACCGGGACGAGGATCACCGTCATCGCCGCTGTACCGCTCTTGCCGCCGCTCGCTGCGGTGATCGTCGCGGAGCCGGCGGCGACGCCGGTCACGAGCCCGCTCGTACTGACCGTCGCGACCGAGCTTGTGCTGGTGCTCCACGTCACGGCCCGGCCGCTGAGCGGATTTCCCGCAGAGTCGCGCGGCGTCGCCGTGAGCTGTAGGGTGCTCCCCACAGCCACGCCTGCAGTCGCCGGCGTCACACTCACCGTGCTCACCGGGACGAGCATCACCGTCACCATGGCCGTGCCGCTCTTGCCCCCGCTCGTCGCGGAGATCGTGGCGCTCCCCGCCCCCACGCCCGTCACCAGCCCTGTGGCGCTCACGCTCGCGACGCCGTTGTTACTGCTCGTCCAGGTCACGGTCCGCCCGCTCAACGGATTCCCCGCTGTGTCCTGGACCACCACGCTGAACTGGGCCGTGTTGCCCACGCTCAGGCTGGCGGTGGGAGGGCTCACCAGCACGGCACCCACGGGAGGCGTGCCGGGGCACAGGATGCTCACGCTGGACACCGCCTGCATCGCGCCGGGGCTGCTCGTCGCCGTGACCGAATAGTCTCCGCACGTCGTCGCGTGATAGTGGCCGTAGTGACGGCCGCCGTTGCTGCTCGTGTCGATGGCCCCGCCGGACACGCTCCACGCCACGGCGATGGTGGCGGTGTCGCCCTGGGCCGTGAGGCCCACGGCGGTGAAGTCCTGTGATTGGTTCTGCTGCAGTGTGACGGCTTGTGGTGCGAGGAGGAACTGCGTGAGGCTCTGGACCGGCGCCGTAACGGAGACCGGACGCTCACAACCGCCCACCACCGCGGCGACGAGGGCCGCGGTGGTGAGCACGGCCCGACGATCCTTCATCAGGGCCAGGCGAGCCGCCAGCTTGTGTTTGAAGGTCATGGCGTCTACTCCGTCAAGGAGTGAAGAACTCGCTAATGTCCGGCGTTGCCGTTTGCATCTCTCGGTGCTGCCGTCAGTTGCAATGTGCTCCCGGCGGCGACGCCGGCCGTGGCGGGGCTCACGCTCACGCGGCCCACCAGCACAGGCACGCTCCTGTCCGACCTGCTCACGACGGCGAAGTCGGTCCCGGTCCCCGGAACGCCTGACGGCGTGCCGGCGGCGGCAACAGCGGAGGATGTAGGAGCGGTGAGGGCGGTGGGCAAATGGTTCGTCGTGCAGGCGACGAGCACGGCGGCGCTGATGACCGCCGCTTTGGTGAGTGAGAGCCGGTGCGACAGCTTGAATCCGAACGGCATGGCGCGCGGCTTCCTTTCCCGTGACATCGGGTCTGTCGCGCCGGGCACAAAAACGTGCGGGCCGCCGCGAAGACCCAGGGGTCAGTTCGCTGGCGGCCCGGCTGACTTAGCGACCTCGGTCGCCGTAGTCCCGTGACTCTGCGTCACCGTCTTTCGACGGGTTTGCTCTGGTCAGCGAAATCTTGCGGCTGCGACGCGCTGCATGTGTCGCAGCCGCTACACTCGTGGTCTCCCGAGCACGTCGCCGGAAAACCACGCGGCCATTTTACAAGCGCCTAACGAACGGCGCAAGCCTTACGGGGGATGTTTGGGCGTTTCAGTTGCAAATGTCGTCCAGGTCTTCGAGACCCACGAGCACGTCACGCGGCTTCGAGCCATTCGCGGGGCCGAGCACGCCGGCGAGCTCGAGCTGATCGATGATGCGGGCCGCGCGCCCGTAGCCGATGCTCATGCGTCGCTGTAACAGCGACGTCGAGCCGAGCTGATTCTGAATGCACACCTCGGCCGCCTGCCGAAACAGCGAGTCGCGCTCGCCGGCACCCGCGTCTCCGGTCTCGCGTCCCTCGTCCCCCTGCTTCTCCGCTTCCTCCAGCGCGGTGACCTGCTCGTCGATGCTCGAGCCCGCGAGGGGAGGCGCCGCGGCGCGCGCGGCGTGCTGCTTGTACCACTCCATGAGTTTTTCGGTCTCTTCCGTGGAAATGAACGCGCCCTGCACGCGCAGCAGCTCACTCTTGCCGGGCGGCAGGAACAGCATATCACCGTTTCCGAGCATCGTCTCGGCGCCGTTCTGATCGAGGATGGTGCGGCTGTCGACCTTCGCCGAGACGCGGAACGCGATGCGGCAGGGGAAATTCGCCTTGATCAACCCCGTGATGACATTCACCGAGGGGCGCTGTGTCGCAAGCACGAGATGAATCCCGATCGCCCGCGCCTTTTGTGCCAGCGTGGCGAGGGGCGTCTCGATTTCTCCTTGTACCGTGAGCATGAGATCCGCCAGCTCATCCACGATCAGCACGATGTACGGGACGATCCCGTCAGCGTACTCGCCATCGAACGGCAGCTCGCGCTGGATCCCCGCTTGCGTGGCGAGCGTCTCGCGCGGCCCCTTGAGGGGCTTCTTCTCCTCGACCTTCTTGTTGAAGTCCACAATGTTGCGGGCATGATTCGCATGCAGCAGGCGATAGCGCCGCTCCATCTCCCACACCGCCCACTTCAGCACGCTCGCCGCCTTGTGGTGATTGGTCACCACGGGCAGACCGAGGTGCGGCAGCGCCGCATACATCGACAGCTCGACCATCTTGGGGTCGATCATCAGGAGCTTGAGCGTCTCGGGCGGGTGTGTGTAGATGAGGCTCGTGATGATGGTGTTGATGCACACCGACTTGCCCGAGCCGGTGACGCCGGCGATCAGCAGGTGCGGCATTTTCGCGAGGTCGGCGACCACTGCGTCGCCCTCGAGGTTCTTGCCGAGCGCCACCGGCAGCGCGCGGCTCGCCCGATGGTAGTCGGCCCCCTCGATCAGCTCGCGCACGTGCACCATTCGGGGGATCGGGTTCGGGACCTCGATGCCCACCGCCGCCTTGCCGGGAATCGGTGCCACGATGCGGAGCGACGGCGCGCGCATCGCGAGGGCCAGATCGTCGGCCAGGGCCGCGATGCGTCCCACCTTCACGCCCGGCCCCGGGGCCACCTCGTACTGCGTCACCACCGGGCCGACCGTGCGGCCGGCGATCGAGCCCTCGACGCGGAACGTCTGCAGGGTCTCGATCAGCTTCTGGCCCATCTGCTCGATCTGAACCACCCCGGCCTCGCCGTCCTCGGGCGGCGCGGGATTCAGGAGCTCGATCGGCGGGATGAGCACGCCGGCGGGCACCGGCGTCGGCCGGTGCGGGGGAGGCGGGGGGATCTTCGGCTTGCGGGTCTTCTCCGCCAGGGCGCGCGGAGCGGGGAGCGGTTCCTTCCGCTCCCGCAGGGGCTCCTCCTCTTTTTTAGAGACCTTCGGTCGTGTGGAGGGTCCCGCGTCCCGCTCCCCGCTCCCCGCCCGCAGCACCACAAGGGGATGCCAGCCGATCGTGAGCAGCCCCAGCGCCGAGAGCGCGAACAGGCCGACCAGCACGCCCCCGGCGGTCCCCACCGCCCGGTGAACACCCTGAGCGAGCATCGCGGGCACGAGCCCCACCAGCGTTTGCGCCGGGCCTCCGGCACTGGTGAGCGTCCCGATCCCGTACGGCAACAGCACGATCAACCCGGCGCCCAACACCGCCGCGCGCCCCGCCGACAGGCTCCCCAGCCGGTCGAACGCTGCGAGCGCCCACCCGACACCCAGGAGCGGGAGCAACACCGCGCCTATCCCCAGCGCGCGCCACAGCCGCGAGCCGATCTGATCGCCCCACGTCCCGGTGATGGGGAGCCGCAGCAAGGTGAGTCCGAGGAACAGCCCGATCACGAGGGCGCCGATGCCGATCAGCTCCTGGCGCGCCTTCGGGTTCATGTGATGCGGCGATCCGCGTACGTGGGGACCATGCCGAAGCGGTCGGCGCGCGCCGCGAAGTCCACGTCCTCCGCCAGGTCGACCTCGGCGAGCTGGCGCGCGGCCTCGGACTGCTCGAGTGCCTCCTTCCATCCCTCGAGCTCGCCGGTGAGCACGAGCGCGACACGGGCCGCGTCGTTCAGCTCGAGCTTGCGGAGCCCCTTCTTGACCGCCTTGACAATGCGACCCGCCATGTACGCGTCCTCGATGGCGAACTGCTTTTCCCGCCCCGCGCACAGGATCACCAGGTCACGCCGCTCGGTGAGGACGGCCCGGGCGCGCTCGACCAGCGCCCGGAAGTTGACGGGGGCGCCGACCAGGACCGGATCACCGCCCTGGGCGGCGACCAGCGCGGGCGTCCCGTTGGTGGTCGCGAGGACGACCGTCTTGCCCGCCACGGCGGCG
>Ga0079220_10000484_pt1 | contig 10185 bp, 7 predicted proteins | sample GAAS100_FD_75071 | JGI IMG/M metagenome (GOLD analysis project Ga0079220, IMG submission 75071) | Agricultural soil microbial communities from Georgia to study Nitrogen management - GA AS100 | ecosystem: Environmental > Terrestrial > Soil > Agricultural land | place: USA: Georgia | collected... | reverse complement strand
GCCGCGCGGATCATGCGCGATCGCGGGATTGGCAGCCTGTTCGTGACCAACCAGAAAGAGATCATCGGGATTTTGACCGATACGGATATGATGCGCCGGGTTGTCGCCTCGGGGAGCGACCCGAACAAGACAACCGTGGAGCAGATCATGTCCGCGCCGATCTTGACCATCGAAGAGAACAAGACGCTGCTGGACGCAAACGATTTGATGGCGCAGGCCCACGTGCGGCATCTGGGTGTCACTCGCGACGGGAAGCTGGTCGGAATGATCTCAGTCCGTGATCTGGTCGTGTTTCTCACGAATCTGCCGAGGAAGTAACGACGATGGCGTTTCCAATTCAACGGCTCAGACGGCTTCGACAGCACGAGACGTTTCGCCGCATGGTGCGGGAAACGCGTCTTTCGCCTTCGGACCTGATCTATCCGATCTTCGTGACGGAGGGGAAGGATCAGCGGAGCGAGATCGCCTCGATGCCTGGGCAGTTCAGGTTGTCGATCGATTTGTTGGTCAAAGAAGCGGGTGAGGTGGCGGGTTTAGGCATTCCCGCAATCATCCTGTTTGGCATTCCAGACCGGAAAGACGAACGGGGGACATCGGGGTTCGATCCCGACGGAATCGTGCAGCGGGCGATCAAAGCGGTGAAGGATCACGTGCCGGGCCTGATGGTGATCACGGACGTGTGTATTGATGAGTACACCAGCCACGGGCATCGCGGCATCGTCAAGGACGGCCGCATTCTGAACGATGAGACATTGGACTGTCTTCGCGCCATGGCACGCACCCATGCCCAGGCCGGTGCTGACATGGTGGCACCGTCGGATATGATGGACGGGCGGGTGGCGGCCATCCGGGCCGAGCTCGATCAAGCCGGTTATTCGGAATTGCCGATCATGGCCTATGCCGCCAAGTTTGCCTCATGCTTTTATGCGCCGTTTCGAGATGCTGCCGGATCCGCGCCGCAGTTTGGCGACCGGCAATCCTATCAAATGGATCCCGCGAACCCCCGCGAAGCGATGCGCGAGATTGCACTCGATATCGAAGAAGGGGCCGATATCGTGATGGTGAAGCCAGCGTTGCCCTATCTCGATATCATTGCCGCAGCCAGAGCCCACACGGCCCTTCCAGTCGCTGCCTACCAAGTCAGCGGCGAGTACAGCATGATCATAGCGGCTGGAAAGGCCGGCTGGCTCGATGAATCGCGCGCCATGCTTGAATCATTGTTGGCGATCAAGCGTGCGGGAGCCGATCTGATCCTCACCTACTTTGCCAAAGACGCAGCGCGTCTGCTCCACTAACGATGTCGTTCACGGTGACGCGGAGTCTCTCCGATGTCCGGCCCCGACCTCATCCGGTGGCTACGATCGGAAATTTCGACGGCCACCATCGCGGCCATGGCGCACTCTTACAGATGGTGGTGGAAACTGCTCGAAAGGCGCAAGGCACCGCGCTCGTTTTGACGTTTGATCCTCATCCTGTCAAGGTTCTGGCCCCTCACGTCGATCTCCGATTTCTCACGAGTCCGGAAGAAAAATTGGCGCGCTTCGAGGCAGCGGGTATCGACGAAGTCGTGTTTTTAGAATTCACCCCCGCGTTGGCGGCCATGACGGCTGAGCAATTCGCGGAGACCGTGCTTCATCGTCAACTCAAGGTGGCGGAGATTTTCGTCGGGGAACATTTTGCCTTTGGAAAAGGACGCGCTGGACGAATTGCGGACTTAGTGGAATTCGGTGGGGTCTATGGATTTACGGTTCATCCGGTTCAACCGGTCACGCTGAACGGCGCGGTCGTCAGTTCCACAAGAATCAGGAACTTGATTCACGCGGGTCAAATGGAAGAGGCGGCAATCCTATTGGGCCGCGCCTACGGCATCAGTGGAACCGTAGTTCCTGGAAGGCAACAGGGACAATCGCTTGGATGGCCGACGGCGAATCTGCACATTCCGCCACAGCGGGTGATCCCCCCCGATGGCGTCTATGCGGCGCGTGCCCGTTGTGAGGCGACGACCTATGATGCTATCGCCTATATCGGTACAAGACCTACGTTCGGTGCGGGAGAACGGCTGATCGAGGTGAATTTACTGGACCAACAGCGTGATCTCTACGGCAAGGACATGCTTGTGGAGTTTATCGATCGCTTGCGGGGGGACCATACGTTTGCGTCGGTGGACGAACTCTCCGCGCAGATCGCACGGGATGTCGATCAAGCGAGGGATAGCCTTCGCCGATATGCGGAGGAAGTGCAATAACCGTGGCGACGCACGTGACGAAGAAAACCAAGCCTGCCTTGTTCAAGCGGGTGGTTCAAACCATTCGGGAACAACTGTTGTTGGCTCCGGGACAGCATCTGCTCGTGGCGGTGTCCGGCGGACCCGATTCAATCGCACTGCTTTCGCTGTTAGCAAGTCTTGCTCCAGCTTGGCGACTCAAGCTGACGGCGATTCATTTCAATTATGGATTGCGAGGGAGCGAGTCTGATGGGGATGAGGCCTTTGTCGCTACGTTCTGTCAGGCGCGGAACATCTCGTTCATTGTACGAAGACCTGTTCTGGCCAAACGATCGAGAGTCTCATCACTGCAGGCCTTAGCACGTATAGCCCGCTATGAAGCCATGAAATCGCTAGCCCGTGAAATTGGCGCCGATCGAATCGTCACCGGTCATACGGCTAACGATCAAGCCGAAACGATGCTGATGTGGATGTTGCGGGGAGCCGGTTTGACCGGAGTTGCCGGCATGCCGTTCATCAGAGAGGAGATCATCGTTCGTCCGCTGTTGAAGACGACCCGCGAAGAGGTGTTGGACTATCTCAAGCAGGAACGATTGTCTTACCGTCAAGACAGCAGCAACATAACAACGTTGTACCGCAGAAATCGCATCAGGCAAGAGCTGCTGCCGGTAATGGCCCGCATCAGCCCGTCGATTGTCCGTCTGCTGGAACGGCAATCAGATCTGCTTCGCGCAGATGAGCAATATCTGGAACAGGTGGTCGATCAATTGTACCGGTCCTGTGTCTCAATGGATGCGAGCGGAACACAACAGTTCGATGGGCAAGCCTTCGCTGACCTGCCTCCTGCGCTACAGCGACGCTTGGTTCGAAGGATGCTCAGAGCCACCCATTCGGAAGGGCGGGCTCCCGGCTTTCGAGTGATCCAAGATGTCCTGCGCTTTGTGCTGACCAAGGCGAAGGGCAGGAGATTGTCCTTGCGCGGGGCCGAGGTGACGAGAGACCGTGATCGGATCTTCGTCATTCGACGGAGAGAGAAGAAAGCGGTGGACGAAATGTCTCCATACGCTCTCCATGCGCTGCCTGTTTCGATGGCCATTGATTCGACCGTATATTGGCCTGGAACCGAGCAGGAAATTCATGTACAAGTGATGACCAGGCAGGCGGCAGAACTATTGTTGAAGCGACCGACACGCGATTGCGCATTGTTCGATGCCGATCGGCTGTCAGCCCCGCTGGTCCTCAGAAGGTGGCAAGCTGGCGATCGTATCCATCCTCGTGGAATGAGGGGAAAGAGCAAGAAACTACAAGATCTGTTTACGGACATGAAGGTGAATCGGCTGGAACGGAACAAGATTCCCTTGCTGGTCGCGCCTGAAGGTGTTCTCTGGGTCGTAGGGCGACGAGAGGATGAGCGGTTTCTTGTCGGCGACAGCACCGTTCGATGTCTGGTCGCCACGGTGAAATCGAAGTCGGTAGCTGCTGAAGGAGCGCACTAGTTATGGAGCGGATTTTCGGACGGCCGATTGTGACTCAGGAGGAAATGCGCGCGAGGATCAAGGAACTCGGCAAGCAAATCGCTACGGATTATGCCGGGAAAGATCTCGTCCTGGTCGGAGTCCTGAAGGGGGCTTATGCCTTCTATGCCGATCTTGCACGAGCGATTCGAATCCCGATGCGGGTGGATTTTTTAATCGTAACCAGTTACGGGAGCCAATCCAAGACATCCGGGAAGGTCAAAGTCATCACGGAGCTCACCGAAGATGTTAAAGGGAAAGACGTCTTGTTGGTCGAGGATATTGTCGATTCCGGCTTGACGGTCCAGTACTTGACCAAGACCCTGGCGAAGCACAAGCCGAGATCGATTAAGGTCTGTACCCTCCTGAGCAAACCTGAACGGAGAACCATCGACGTCCCGCTCGACTATGTGGGGTTCAAGATTCCCAACAAGTACGTGGTTGGGTACGGGCTTGATTATCAACAGAAATATAGAAACTTACCCTACCTCGCGGAGTTGAATATGGAAGGGAAGCAAGAATAAAGATGCGTGGACGGTTGTCAGTGTGAAGAGGCCTGTGGTAACATCTCTCAAGCTCGCGGATTTCCTCGTAAGTTGACGGTGCCCATAAGGAGAACTGGATGAATTCCAGGGCAAAGAATCTGCTCTTCTGGGTCGTTGTCGGTCTGTTCATGATTTTGCTGTTCAACCTGTTCAGCGTGCCGACGCATGCACCTGAAGAGGAAGTGATTTTCAGCGACTTCATGGCGAAGCTCGACAAGGGCGACATTGAGAAAGTCATCATCAAGTCCAGCCATGTCAGCGCTGTGTTGAAAGACAAGACCCGTATCCGAACGTATACGGCGGAGTATCCGGATTTCATCAAAGTGTTACGCGAGAAAGGTGTACAGATCGAGGCAAAACCACCGGACGAAAGTCCGTGGTACATCACGTTCCTCGTGACCTGGGGGCCCTTCGTGCTCTTCTTGGGACTCTGGTTCTTCTTGATGCGTCAGATGCAGATCGGCGGAAATAAAGCCCTCTCATTCGGCAAGAGCCGGGCGCGCATGCTGACGGAAGAACGCAAGAAAGTGACGTTTTCTGATGTGGCCGGCATCGACGAAGCCAAAGAAGAAGTGTTGGAGATCATCGAATTTTTGAAGGACCCGCGCAAGTTCCAGAAGCTGGGCGGCCGCATTCCCAAAGGTGTCTTGATCGTGGGACCTCCCGGCACCGGCAAGACGCTCTTGGCGAAAGCCATCGCCGGGGAAGCCGGCGTGCCGTTCTTCAGCATCAGTGGATCGGATTTCGTCGAAATGTTCGTTGGTGTCGGCGCCTCCCGCGTCCGCGACCTCTTCGAGCAGGGCAAGAAACACGCGCCCTGCATCATTTTCATCGACGAAATCGACGCCGTCGGACGGCTCCGTGGAGCCGGCTTGGGGGGCGGGCACGACGAACGCGAGCAGACATTGAATCAATTGCTCGTCGAGATGGACGGATTCGATACAACCGAAGGCGTGATCTTGATCGCGGCCACCAACAGGCCGGACGTGCTGGACCCGGCGCTGCTCAGACCGGGACGGTTCGATCGTCAGGTCGTCGTCAATCGACCGGATTTGCGCGGCCGTTCCGAAATTCTCAAGGTGCATACGAAGAAAGTGCCGATCGCGAGCAATGTTGAATTGGAGAAGATCGCCCGGGGGACGCCGGGCTTCTCCGGTGCCGATTTGGAAAATCTCGTGAACGAAGCCGCCCTGTGGGCGGCCCGTCAGAACAAGAAAGAAGTCGAGGTCATCGATTTTGAGATGGCCAAAGACAAAGTGCTGATGGGTGCAGAGCGGAAGAGCATGATCCTCAGCGACGAAGAAAAGCGGACGACGGCTTATCATGAAGCAGGTCACGCATTGATGGCCAAGCTGTTGCCTGGTACGGATCCGGTGCATAAAGTCACGATCATTCCTCGCGGGCGGGCGTTGGGCGTCACGATGCAGTTGCCCACGGACGACCGGCACAATTACTCCAAAGAGTTTTTGTACAACAACCTCGCTATTCTCATGGGTGGGCGCGTGGCGGAAGAGTTGATTCTCAAACACATTACGACAGGCGCAGGGAACGATATCGAACGCGCGACGGATCTGGCCAGAAAAATGGTCTGCGAGTGGGGTATGAGTGAAAAGCTCGGACCACTGACCTTCGGCCGCAAGGAAGAAGAAATCTTCCTTGGTCGTGAACTCACTACCAAACGTGATTTTAGCGATCAGGTTGCGCTCGAGATCGACCTTGAGATCAAGCGGCTCGTGACGGAAAATTACGAGCGGGCCAAGCGGCTCCTAACTGAGCACATGAGGAGTCTCAAGGCTCTTGCTGAAGCGCTCTTGGAGAAAGAAGTGCTGGACGCGCCGGAGATCGATCAGATTTTGATGCAGTCCTCATCGCAGACGGTTCCTGCCTAGTCGCTTCGCCATTTCGCCTTTGCAATTCCCGGGCACCGGAGTTGCACAGAGTTGCAAAAGGGTTATGCGTAGAGTCGAACGAAAGAGTCACTCCGTGTCTCTTTCCTGCTATTTCGACAAGATAGATCAGCTTATAATGGTCTCACCAAGATGCGTGAGTGTATCTTGCCTGCAACAGCGGATGCAGTTCCGCCGGATTCACCGCGACTGACCACGATGGAACTTCGTGCGAAAGAACGGATCATCACAGTAAGTGCCCGCCCTTTGGTAATGGGCATCGTGAACGTCACGCCGGATTCATTCTTCGATGGCGGACGGTTTCTCGATCCAGAAGCCGCCGTGGCCCATGCGTTGCGATTGGTCCACGAAGGTGCCGATCTCTTGGATATCGGGGCTGAATCGACCAGACCTGGATCGGTTCCCGTCGAGGAGGCAGAAGAACGCCGCCGACTGATCCCAGTGGTGGTCGCTGTGGCAAAGGCGGTGTCGGTTCCTATCTCCGTCGATACGTCGAAAGCTGTCGTGGCCAAAGCTGCAATCGATGCAGGAGCGGTGATCGTGAACGACGTTACGGCCTTACGGGGTGATCCGGCGATGGTCGATCTCATTGCCATGTCCGGTGCCGGTGTGGTGCTCATGCACATGCAGGGAACTCCCCAGACGATGCAACTGGCGCCCCGGTACCACGACGTGGTCGAGGAGGTCGACGACTTTCTGGCTGAGCGGGTACGATTTGCCACGGAGCGGGGTGTGACAAAAGGCCAGATCATGCTGGATCCGGGGATCGGGTTTGGCAAGACTCTCGCACATAATCTGGATCTTCTCGCGCAGCTGCGGACGTTCACCAAGTTGGGTTTGCCCTTGCTGGTTGGTCCCTCGAGAAAAGCCTTCATCGGCCAGCTCGTCGAACATTCAATGCAGGATCGGGCCTGGGGAACAGCGGGCGTGGTTGCCCTAGCCGTAGAGCGGGGCGCGAACGTTCTTCGGGTGCATGATGTTGCAGCCATGAGAGATGTCGTCAGAGTCGCTGCGGCGATCGCGCACCGAATTCCCTCTCCATTACGGGAGCAACATGCGTAAACTTTTTGGCACAGACGGCGTTCGTGGAACCGCGAACCTTGAACCTATGACCAGTGAGACCGCCATGCAGTTGGGGCGGGCGGCAGCGCATATTTTTATGCGACGAGCAGGGCGACATCAGATCGTCATCGGAAAGGACACGCGGGTATCCGGCTACATGCTGGAGGCTGCATTGTTATCCGGAATCTGTTCGATGGGCGTTGACGTGTTGTTGGTCGGTCCCATGCCGACACCGGCCATTGCATTCTTGGCCAGAAGCTTGCGAGCCGATGCCGGGGTGATGATTTCCGCCTCCCACAATCCCTACCAGGATAACGGCATCAAGTTTTTCTCGAATGACGGGTTTAAATTGCCTGATGAAATCGAGTCCCGAATTGAGCAACTCATCGTCTCGAATGAAATCGCCCATCTACGCCCGACGGCAGATGCCATCGGTAAGGCCTTTCGTATCGATGATGCCGAGGGACGGTACATTGAATTTGTGAAGCGGTCGTTGCCAAAAGAGCTCGATTTTCAGGGCATCAAGTTGGTCGTTGATTGTGCGAACGGAGCAGCCTACAAAGTGGCGCCGACCGTGCTGCGTGAGCTGGGGGCCAAAGTCGAAGTAATCGGCAACAAGCCGGACGGCATGAACATCAACGCCGGATGCGGGGCAGTCCATCCTGCGCTGCTTCAACAGGCGGTAAAGGAACACGGCGCTCAGATTGGGATTGCGCTTGACGGCGATGCCGACCGTGCCATTTTCGTCTGCGAGCAGGGGAACGTGGTCGACGGCGATCACATCATGGCGGCGCTCGGGATCGACCTTCATCGCAACGGCATGCTGGCCAAGCAGACGGTGGTCGGAACCGTTATGAGCAATTTTGGCTTGGAACTGGCGCTGACACGTGCGGGCATCAGTTTGGTTCGGACGGCCGTGGGTGACCGGTACTTGCTGGAACGGATGATGGCCGATGGCTATAACTTCGGCGGAGAACAATCCGGCCATCTTATCTTTCTCGATCACAATACGACCGGCGACGGACTCATCTCGGCGCTGCAAGTGTTGTCGCTCATGAAACGAACGAAGAAACCGCTTTCGGAGTTGGCCAAGGTCATGACGGCGGTGCCTCAAGTGTTGCTGAACGTCAAGGTGTCAAAGAAACCGAACTTGGACAGCATTCCGGATCTGCAAGAGGCGATTGCTGAAAGCGAGCGGCGTTTCAACGGCAGCGGGCGCGTACTCGTCCGGTATTCGGGGACCGAACCCTTGCTGCGCATCATGATAGAAGGCGAACGCGATAGTCTCATTCGCGAAGAGGCCGATCGGTTGGCACGAATCGTCACGGCCCACCTCAGTTGAGTTCCTGTTTCCTGTGAAATAGTCCAATCCGTAACTGGTATTGACGGAAGCCTATGCTGCCGTCCCTGACTCTTGCCTTCACAAGTGGGCTTATCCTCGGTTCGCTCATCCCCTCCTTTCCTTTCTCTGTCTCAATCGTGCTGTGTGTGGCAGTAATCGGATCGACATTGGTCGAAGCGCAGCATCGAGTGACGGCCAGCCGGGCGACGGCGGGATTCTGTTGTATCCTCATCGGAATCGTTTATTGGTTCATTACCGTTGAAGGGGCCTCCCGGCCGCCTTTTCAGGAACAGGAGGTTCCTCAACCGCACATCGGACGGATTATCGCGCCGGTACAGTTGTCGCCCGATCGGATGGTCATGATCGTCAGACTCGACCAGACTTCGGACAGACCTAATCAGCTGGTGGTTCGGCTGACGTGGCGTGCACCTGAACGCTTGTTATTTCAAGGCGATCGCATTGGGGTTCGCACGAAACTGCGGGCGCCGAGTGGCTCGTTGAATCCCGGCGGGTTTGATTATGCGGCCTATCTCGAGCGGCAAGGTATCGATGCCACTGCTACAGTGAGCGGCGCCGACGCCGTCGAGTTCCTGGAGTCTGGGCAAGAGGACAATCGATGGAGGATGTGGAATCAATTCGATCGATGGCGGGGAAGCATACGGCTTGCGGCAGTCCGGAGTCTCTCGCAGCCTGCCCTCGGTCTCTACCTCGGCGTCATCATCGGAGATCGGGGCTATTTGGATCAAGAGTTGCGCGATCAGTTCATGGTGACCGGCACCGTACATCTTCTTTCCATTTCGGGCAGCCACCTTGGCTTGGTGGCGGCTCTCATGTTCCTCTTGGTAAGGCGAGCGTTGCTGATGCTGTTGCCGGCGTCATGGCTCCTGGCACTTTCCTCTAGGATCACGCCGACTCGTTTGGCTGCCGTGGCGACGGTATTTCCTGTGACAGCCTATGCGTGTCTTGCCGGAGCAGAACTGGCGACCGTTCGATCACTCATGATGGTTTTGGTCGCATTGGTCGCAAAATGGCTCGGCTATGAACAACGAATGCTCCACGCGCTCTCGGTCGCAGCCGTGGTCATTCTGCTGCACGATCCGCAGGCCATTTATGATATTTCGTTTCAGCTGTCGTTTCTTTCAGTCTGCGCCATCGCCTGGTGGCTGTCCTGGTCTGCTGTCACGGAAGAGGACAGAACAGGGGCTGCGCTATCACGACTCTCACGAGTGATGCGATGGACGAAAGAGGCTTTTGTGATGAGCGTCGTCGTGACGCTCACGACGGTTCCGCTTGTGGCCTTCTACTTCAACCAACTGCCATGGCTTGGTTTGGTGGCGAATCTGGTGGCAGTCCCTATCATGGGTGGCCTACTTGTTCCCATGGGGCTTCTCTCAGCCCTATGGCAAAGTGCGTTGGGAATAGAGAGTTTGCCGTTTGCCGGAGCGATTCAATGGTCGATCGATCGATTCATCGCCTGTCTTAGCTATGTGTCGCTCATACCAGGAGGGGAGTGGCACTTGGCTTCGCCCTCGGTGGCATCGATCCTTCTCTTTTACGGATGCCTGGTGGCGATCTGCTTGGGATTTCATCG
>Ga0079220_10000483_pt1 | contig 10191 bp, 5 predicted proteins | sample GAAS100_FD_75071 | JGI IMG/M metagenome (GOLD analysis project Ga0079220, IMG submission 75071) | Agricultural soil microbial communities from Georgia to study Nitrogen management - GA AS100 | ecosystem: Environmental > Terrestrial > Soil > Agricultural land | place: USA: Georgia | collected... | reverse complement strand
GGCTGTTGACGCCGTTGATGGTGCAGCGAAGCAGCTTCGGGATGCGGTCGTGGAGCAGCGGATCGCGCGTGACGATGTAGCCGGTACGGAGCCCGCTCATCGCGTGGCTCTTCGAGAACGAGAAGACGCTGATGACGCGGCTCTCGTTCTCGTGGGCGAGCGAGCCGATGGAATGGTGCACGTGCGGGGCGTAGATCACGTCCTCGTACGCTTCGTCGGAGACGACGTAGAGATCGTGACGCCGCGCCAGCTCGAGGATGGACGCGAGCTCGCCGCGTGAAAGGACTGCTCCGGTCGGATTGTGCGGCGTATTGAGGAAGATCGCTCTGGTGCGCGGCGTGATCGCGGGCGCGATGTCGTCGACGCGGTACGCGAAGGCATTCGCGGCGTTGAGGGGCACGCCGACGGGCACGCCGCCAGCCAGGCGAATGTTCTCGGCGACCTCGGTCCACATCGGATCGGGGATGATGACCTCGTCGCCGGCCTCGAGGAGCGCGCCGAACGCGACGTAGAGAGCGTGCATCGCCCCGTTGGTGACGAAGATGTCGTCGGGCGTCGTACTCGTTAGGCGATTCTTGTCGGCGACTTTGCGGGCGAGAGCGCGGCGTAGCTCGGGAATGCCGTTGTTCGGGACGTAGTGAGTCTTTCCGGCGTGCGCGGCCTGTGTCACGGCGTCGATGGCGTGCGCCGGCGGCGCGAAGCTCGGATCGCCGGACTCGAAGCGATAGACGCGCTTTCCGCTCGCTTGAGCGGCAAGGAGTCTCTCGCGGATCTGGACGATTTTGCCGAGGGAGAGCTGGTCGAGGGGGTGACTGGCGAGGAGGGGCGGGGCGAAGTCTATAGAGGGGGCTGGGGCGGTTTGGGCGGCTGACGAACGGTCTGCGGCGGTTTGCGGCATTGGAGGAGCCTCATGGCCAGGTCGACCGCAGTGTAGCAGGTATCCTGCAGAAATTGCAAGAATTCGCGAGCGTCTTTCGTGAGTTCCGGCCAGAAATCCGCCTGTCGTGATCAATTTCGTGCTCAATTTGCAAAAATTGCTTGACAGTCGGTCCCAGCGAACGCAGTTTGCTCACTGGTTTTCACTGGACAACCGGTTCCGATGAAGCTCATTACGGCCGTCGTTCGACCCGAACGACTCCGCGAGGTCAAGGAGGCGCTCTTCCGCGTCGGTGTGACGGGGATGACGCTGTCGCGCGTGAGCGGGCATGGCGGCGAGCGAGAGATCGTCGAGCACTATCGCGGCTCGTCGCTCGTGCTCGAGTTCCGTGAAAAGGTGAAGATCGAAGCAGCCGTCTCGGAGCCGTTCGTCGAACCGACGATCCGGGCGATTGTCTCGGCCGCGCGCACGGGGGAAGTGGGCGACGGAAAGATCTTCGTCCAGGATCTCGATCGCGTGATTCGCATTCGCACGGGCGAGAGCGACGTCGCCGCGTTGACCCCGGTGACGGCGGACGTCGTGCAAGCGCGCGCTCGTCAGGCACAGGTCGAGGAGGTTGCGTCATGATGCCGATTGTTTCCGCCGGGGATACGGCGTGGGTGTTGATGAGCACAGCGCTCGTCATGTTGATGGTTCCCGGCCTCGCGCTTTTCTACGGTGGACTCGTTCGGCAGAAGAACGCGCTGAACACGTTCATGATGAGTTTGAGCGCGCTCGCTCTGGTGACGGTGCAATGGGTACTCGGCGGGTATTCGTTGGCCTTCGGCCCCGGTTCGCCGTGGATCGGAGGGCTGTCGTGGTGGGGTCTCGCCGGCGTCGGCGCGACGCCTAACGCGGCATATGCCGCGACGGTGCCGCACCTCGCTTTCGCGGTATTCCAGGCGATGTTCGCGGCGATCACGGTGGCGCTGATCTCGGGTGCTGTCGTCGAGCGTCTGCGCTTTTCGGCGTACCTCCTCTTCGCGCTGGCCTGGACGACACTCGTATACGATCCGCTGGCGAGATGGGTCTGGGGCGAGGGCGGCTGGCTCCGCTCGTTAGGTGCGCTCGATTTTGCGGGCGGCACGGTAGTGCACGTGAGCGCGGGCACCGCGGCGCTGGTCGCGGCGCTCATGCTGGGGCGCCGGCATGCGGTTGCGCGCGGCGGTCTCGTGCCGCACAACGTTCCGTTCACGCTGCTCGGGGCGGGGCTGCTGTGGTTTGGCTGGTTCGGGTTCAACGCGGGATCGGCGCTGAGCGCGTCGCCGCTCGCGGTTACGGCGCTCGTGAATACACAGGCCGCGGCAGCGGCGGCGCTCGCGTGCTGGTTGTTGCTCGACCTCACGCGAAGTCGCCGCACCACGGCCGTCGGAGCCGCGACCGGAGCGATCGTTGGACTGGTGGCGATCACTCCGGCCGCCGGTTTCGTGACGCCTCGAGCGTCGCTTCTCATCGGCGGCATCGCCGCGGGCGCGGTGTACGTCGCGATGCAGCTCAGGGCGCGAACCCGGATCGACGACGCGCTGGACGTCTTCGCCTGCCATGGCGTTGCCGGTATCCTCGGCGCCCTGCTCACTGGCGTATTCGCGACGAAGACGGTGAATCCTGCTGGAGCGGACGGCCTTCTCGCGGGCAACGCAATGCAGCTCGGCGTCCAGGCGCTCGCGGTCGCCGCGACGATGGCGCTGTCGGCGACACTCACGGCGGGGATCATCGTAACGCTCCGCGCCGTGATGCCGCTTCGCGCATCGTTAGGTGACGAGCTGGTCGGGCTCGACGCCACGGAGCACGGCGAAGAGGCGTATCACACCGGTGACATCGGCGAGCTGGCGGGGTCGGTACCGCTCGGCGGGGTGATTCTGATTCAAGCCGACGAGCAGGAACGCGAGCCGGAGGCGGCGACTGTAGCGGCTTAGAGCGCGAAGTCCCAAACGGCGCTAGGTCCCAAACGGCGCTGAGAGCGGACTGTGCGACTTGCGTCGCGCCTTTGGCACTTCGCGCATTCCGCGCCGTTCGGGACTTCGCGCCGTTTGGGACTCAGCGCCGTATGGAACTCAGCGCCGTTAGGCTCCGTCGGCATCCTGAACCGGAGGCGTTCTCCGTCTCTGATGCAAGACACCAGAGGCGCGACTTCCCCCATGCGCTTGCGAGAGCCGGCGTGCGCTCTGTACGTTCCACGCGAGCGTGCAGGACGCCTCCGGTCCGCGGAAAGGGCTGCGCCCACCTGAGCAAGAACGAACGCGGCTGCGTCGACCTCTTTCGCGCCGATGTGCGGACACCGGCTGACACGAAGGAGGTTAGTATGTCGGCATTTCGCCGGACGCTCCCCGCACGCGCGGATCTGGAGCAGCAAAAGAAGCTCGCCAAGGAACTGCTTGCCGCATTTCGACGCGGCGATCCCGAGGCTCGAGCGCGAGTACGCGACGCGCTTCCCGACAAACAACGAATCGTGCTCGCTGACGCGCAGTTTGCGCTCGCACGCGAGTACGGATTCGCGAGTTGGTCGGCGCTCCGTGAGCACGTCGAGGCGCTCGCGATCGAACGACTGTCACCGGAAGAGCGATTCAAGCGCGCCGTGCGCCAAGGCGACACAGCGGAGCTCCGCCGGCTCGTGCCGCGACGCAACGAGCTACGCAACGTCGTCAACGCTCCTGCATTCGGATTCGACTCGCCGGCACTGGTATCAGTGAGCGGTCGTGGCGACGTCGATCTGGTCGACGCACTGCTTGCGCTCGGCGCCGACCCGAATCGCCGCAGTGATTGGTGGGCGGGCGGCTTCTCTCCGCTACACGCGGCGACGGGCGTAGTCGGCGACCGTCTCCTCGAGGCGGGCGCGATTCCCGATGCCTGCGCCGCAGCGCGGCTCGACCGTCCCGATCTACTTGCAGCGATGATCGCCGCCGATCCCTCGTGCGTGCACGAGCGTGGCGGCGACGGACAGACGCCGCTGCATTTTGCGCGTTCGCGACGCATTGCGGACATGCTGATCGACGCGGGCGCGGACCTCGACGCCATCGACGTGGATCACCGGTCGACGGCGGCTCAGTGGATGATCGGCGACGTCGAGGGTCCGGAGCCATCCCGGCGCGAGCTCGCAAAGTACCTCGTCGAACGGGGAGCGTCGGCTGACATCTTTCTCGTCGCGGCACTCGGCCTAACGACGCGCGCGGCGGCGATGCTCGAGAAGGATCCCTCGCTCCTCACTCTGCGCACGAGTCAAGGCGCGTACGCCGAGAAGCCACCGAGCAGTTACCATATTTATCAGTGGACGATCGGCCCCAACCTGACGCCGCTCCAGACGGCGTCGCGATTTCGTGAGCGCGAAACGCTGGAGGTCATGCGGCGCTTCGCGTCTCCGGAGCAGCGATTGCTGCTCGCCTGTCACGAAGGGGACGGCGCCGAGGCGCGCGCGATCGTGGCGTCGAATCCAGGAATCGTCGAGGGCCTAACGACGAACGACCGGCGGGCGCTGACCGACGAAGCCTGGACCGCGAACGCGCCGGCGGTCGAGCTGATGCTCGAGCTGGGCTTCGATCCGGCCGCGACGAGCGTTACCGGTCCAACCGCTGGAACCGCACTCCACTGCGCTGCCTGGGAGGGGTCCGTCGAATGTGTCTCGGCGCTGCTGCGCTACCCGTCCGGCCGAGCGCTGATCGAGGTGAAGGACAAGCAATACGGTGGTACACCGTTCAACTGGTGCTGTCATGGATCGCGCAACTCGGAAAAACCCGCGGCGGGCTACGCCGAAGTTGCTCGTTTGCTCATAGCGGCGGGGGCGCGCGTCGATCTCGATTCTGTCGAAGCGCCGGACGAAGTCGTCGCGGCTATTCAGGAGGCCTTGGGTTGAGCTGAGGAGGAAGGTGCGACTCCTTCGAGTCGCACCCTCCTCGAACTTGCACATCAGCGGATGCGGAGCGCCTGAATCGGATCGATCTGGAGGGCCCGACGGGCCGGCAACGCACATGCGAGCGCCGCGATGCCGACGAGGAGGAGGGCGACGGCAACGAAGGTGAGGACGTCCGTCGCCGGCGTCGCGTAGAGGAGGCTGCTCATGAGCTTCGTTAGGCCCAGCGAAAGGCCGACGCCGACAAACAGACCGAGCACAGCGACGACGAGCCCCTGCCGCATCACCAGCATGACAATCGATGGGCGCTCGGCGCCTAACGCGACGCGGATACCGATCTCATTCGCGCGCTGCGTGACGCCGTAGGCGATGACACCAGCCAGTCCGGCCCCGGTGATGACGAGCGCGAGCACGGCAAAGGAAACGAGCAGCGCCGTCGTCACGCGTGGCTCGGAAAGCTTCGCGCCGCGCAGGTCGGCGAGAGTCTGAATGGAGACGACCGGTTGGCGATTGTCGATCTCGCGCACGGCGTCGCGAATCGCGTTGCCCATCGGCGTCGGGTCGCCCGCGGTGCGCACGAGGACGCGAGTATCCGTACCGGTGTTCTGTGGATTGAACAGCGGCAGATAAATCTCGTCGGTCACGTCCTTCGAGAGGCCGTTCTGGTGGACGTCTCCGACAATGCCGCCGATCGTCAGCCAGTGCGTGCCGTTGTCGATCGAGATCTGCTGGCCGATCGCTTCCTTCCCCGGCCAGTTTGCCTGCGCGAGACGTTGGCTGATGAGCACGGACTGCTGTGCGGTGTCGCGCGCGGCATCGGAGAACACGCTGCCCCGAAGCAGCGGTATACCGATCGTCTGGAAGTAGTTGCTGCTCACGACGGTGAGATCTGACTTCGGCAGCCGATCGGCGGCGACGTCCTGGCCGCGAATCTGGAACGGAACCTGGAAGGGCTGATTCCGATTCAACGGGATGTTGCTCGCGAGCGCGACGGATTGCACGCCCGGCTGAGCGGAAAGTCGCGCCAGCAGTCGATCCATGAAGTTCAGAATCAGCGGCGTCTGATTCGTCTGGACGGAGGGATTTGCATAACGAGTCCAATCGAGATCGACGCGCGCCGAGAGGACGTTCGTCGTCATGTAGCCACCGTCCACCGCTTCGAGCTTCGTGAGGCTGCGAACCATCAATCCTGAGCCGACGAGAAGCACGAACGCGATCGCGACCTGAGCGCCGACGAGCAAACTGCGCAGTCGCCCGTCGTGGCGCGACAGCATCGCCATCGTCGTCCCGGCGCGAAGAGCGCCGGAGAGCGACGTTCGAGGCCGCGCGAGTGGTGCCATTGCCGCGACCAGACCTACGATGACGCTGACCACGAGCGCGAACGTCAAGACCAGCGGATCGATCGTGATCTCGGCCGCGCGCGGTGTGACGCGAGTCGCCAACGACCGCAGGAGACCGAGACCGCTGTACGCGATCAGAACACCTAACGCGCCTCCGGTGAGGCTCACGCACAAGCTCTCTGTCGCGAGCTGGCGAAAGAGTCGCCCCGCGCCGGCGCCGAGTGCCTCGCGCAATGCGACCTCGCGCTGCCGGCGTAGCTGCCGCGCCAAGGTCAGATTCGCGAAGTTGGTGAGGGCAATGAGGAGCACGAAGCCCGCGGCGGCGAGCAGCGTGAAGAAGAGTGGCCGCGACTGCGCCGTGAGCTCATCGTGCAGCGACGCAACCTGCGTCGTGAGCTTGCGCGCCTTCGGATACGCGTCGGGATATTGCGCGTGCAGTCGCGCCGAGACTGTCGCGACATCACTCGCGGCTTGGGCGACGGATGCGCCGGGGGCGAGCAGGGCGAATTGCTGGACGAGTCGGCCGCGGCGATTGTCGAGAATCTGCGCGCGGAATGGACACGCGCCCGCACCCATCCAGATGTCATTTGCGTCCGGATACGGCGGGAGCGGTGGGAGAACGCCGATCACCGTGTGGATCTTGTCATTCATCGTGAAGGTGGCGCCGACGATGTTGGGATCACCGCCCAGCTTCTCCATCCAGAAGCCGTAGCTGAGAAGAACGACGGGTGGAGCACCAACGGCTTCTTCTCCGCGCCGGAAGGTGCGTCCGAGGAGCGGCCTCACGCCGAGCATGTCGAAGTAGTCGTCGGAGACGACGCCGGTCTGCACGCGTTGCGGCTCGCCCTTGAGGAAGAGCTGAAAGGGCATCGAGTGATACTCGGCGGTGCGGGCGAGGCTTTTCGTCTGCGAGCGGAAGTCGGCTATCTCGAGAACGGAAAAGCGCGCGTCCGGCGTGGTGGACGACGGCTGCTTGATCCTCACCAGCCCCGCATCGGCGGCATAGGGCAAGCGGCGAAGAAGAACGCCGCGCACCATGCTGAAGGCAGCGGTGTTCGCGCCTACGCCAAGGGCGATCGTGATGACGGCGAGGCTGGTGAAGGCGGGTGTTTTGAGCAGCGTTCGGAGCGCGAAGCGCAGATCCTGAGCGAAGTCTCGCATGACACGACCGGTTTGAGATCGGGCCAAGCTACGAGACGCCGTTCGCCAGGGGTTGAGCGAAGCGTGTCAGAGATGTTCGAGAAGTGTGCGGGGCGTGCGTTAACGACGTAATGACCGCGCGCAGGCAGTATTGACAAAGCTAGCTAGGTATAGCTACGTAGGTATCATGCCGCGCCACAAAAACGACATCCTTCAAGGCACGCTCGTGTTGCTCGTCCTCAAGACACTGGACGCACAGGGACGCATGCACGGCTACGCCATCACGTCCCACATCCAACGCGTCTCCGCGGACCTGCTGCGCGTCGAGGAAGGGTCGCTCTATCCGGCGCTGCATCGCATGGCGCAAGACGGATGGTTGCGCGCGGAGTGGGGGACCACCGAAAAGAATCGTGAGGCGAAGTTCTACACGATCACCACCGCGGGGCGGAAACAGCTCGAGGCCGAAGAGGTGAGTTGGGCGCGCCTCCGCGAAGGCGTGACTCGCGTCCTTCGCTATGCGTGAGCACTCGACACGGAGCATGGTCATGTCCTGGCTGAAGCGATTGCTCAACCACCTGCGCGAGAGCGCGATCTCGAAAGACATCAACAAGGAGATGCGCTTCCACCTCGCCGAGCGGGCCGACGATCTCGTCGCGGCGGGGATGACGCCGGCCGCGGCGAGACGCGAAGCACGGCGGCGCTTCGGCAGTCTCGCCTATCAGGCGGAGCGAACGCGCGAACGCGACCTCTTGGGCTGGCTCGACGCCTTCACCGCGGACGTGCGATATGCACTGCGATCGCTGCGCTCCGCGCCGGCGTTCGCGATCGTCGCCATCTTGTCGCTGGCGCTCGGCATCGGCGCCAATACGGCGATCTTCAGCATCATCAACGCGGTGCTGCTGAAATCCCTGCCCGTGAGCCACCCGGAGGAGCTCGTCGCGGTCGTTCGAAACGAGGAGGGCGACGTTTACACGAATCCTCTCTGGGAAGCGATCAGAGATCGGCAGGACGTGTTCAGCGGCGTCTTCGCGTTCGGCGCGGCCAACTTCAACCTCACGGCGGGTGGCGAGGCGCGTCGCGTCGACGCGAGCTGGGTGAGCGGGGAATACTTCTCGACGCTAGGCGTGCGACCGGTTGCCGGGCGACTCATCGCGCGCAGCGATGATTATCGCGGCTGTCCGGGCGTCGCGGTGCTCAGCGATGGATTCTGGCAAAGCCGGTACGGGGGCGATCTCAACGTGATTGGAAAGACGATCACGTTCGATGGCCATCCCTTCGAGATCATCGGCGTCGCCGACGCGCGCTTTTTCGGCGTCCGGGTCGGTGAACGGCCACAGGCGTTCGTGCCGCTCTGCTCGGAGGCCATCATTCGCGGCGCGAACAGCCAGCTCGATCACCGGAGCAGCTGGTTCCTTCAGATCATCGGCCGACCGAAGCCCGGCCTAACCGTACAGCAGGTCGACGCGCGATTCGCGACACTCGCGCCGCAGATCATCGAGGCGACGATACCGCCCAATTGGCCGGCGGAGGCACTCGAGCATTACAGGAAGGCGACGTTCCACGTATCGGCAGCGGCCAAGGGGTTCTCCGGCGTGCGCATGATGTACTCCAAGGCGCTCTACGTGCTCATGGCGATCGTGAGTGTGGTGCTGCTCATCGCCTGCGCGAACGTCGCGAACCTGCTCCTGGCCCGTGCGACGGCCCGCCAGCGCGAGATGGCGGTGCGACTCGCCCTCGGCGCCGGCCGCGGCCGCCTGGCGCGGCAGCTCATCACCGAGAGCCTGCTCCTCGCATCGCTGGGAGCGGCGCTCGGCGTCGTCTTTGCCCTCTGGGGGAGTCGTCTCCTCGTTAGGCTGCTCTCGCGGTCGGACCGGGTGGTGTCGCTCGACCTCGGCATCGATCAGCGGGTGCTCCTGTTCACGATCGGCGTCACGACGCTGACGGGATTGCTGTTCGGGCTCGTGCCCGCGTGGCGCGCGGGACGGGTCGATCCGCAGGCGGCGATGAAGGCGCAGGGGCGCGGCGTCGCCGAGGGGCACAACCGATTCGGCATGGGGAAGGCGCTGGTCGCCGCACAAGTGGCGCTCTCACTCGTGCTCATCGTCGGCGCGGGACTTCTCCTCGGAAGCTGGCGCCGGTTGGCAACGCTCGACCCCGGGTTCCGTCGCGATCAGATCCTGCTCGTCGACGCCGACATTCGGGGTACGGCGACGCCACCCGCGGAGCGGCTCGCGTTCCATGAGCAGATGCTGAACAACCTGCGCGCCGTACCCGGCGTGCGCTCGGCGAGCGCGTCGCAGCTCACGCCGATCGGCGGCTCGACGTGGAACGACATCATTCGAACGGACGGATTCACGCCGAAATCGCAGGACGACGCGATGGTATGGGCGAACGCGATCAGCGACGGATACTTCGACACCATGGGAATCCCGATCCTCGCCGGGCGCGACTTCGGCCGCGAGGACACGCGGAAATCGGCGCACGTCGCGATCGTGAACGAGGCGATGGCGCGCAAGTTCTTCGCGACGCCGGCCGCCGTTGGACGGCGATTCCAGAAGGAAGAAGGAAGCAAGTGGAGCGCGCCGATCGAGGTCGTCGGCGTCGTCGGTACGACCAAATACACGTCGTTACGCGATTCGGCGCGGGCGATCATGTACTTTCCGCGCACGCAGGAGTCGGCCGAAGCGCAATACATATCGTTCGAGCTCCGCACGAACGGCGCACCGGGCGGCATCGTACCCGCGGCGACGAAGGCGCTCGCGTCTCTCAGCCCGCGCATCACGCTCGACTTCACCACGCTCGATCACCAGCTCGCGGAGTCGCTGACGTTGATGCGGGTCATCGCGACGTTGTCTGGATTCTTCGGTGGCCTCGCCGTGCTGCTCGCGACGATCGGACTGTACGGCATCATGGCGTACAACGTCGCCCGACGCCGGAACGAGATCGGTGTG
>Ga0079220_10000482_pt1 | contig 10194 bp, 8 predicted proteins | sample GAAS100_FD_75071 | JGI IMG/M metagenome (GOLD analysis project Ga0079220, IMG submission 75071) | Agricultural soil microbial communities from Georgia to study Nitrogen management - GA AS100 | ecosystem: Environmental > Terrestrial > Soil > Agricultural land | place: USA: Georgia | collected... | reverse complement strand
TGCTCCGCACCGCGTCGATCGCCGCCAGCACTCCGTCCGTCCGCACTTTGTCCAACACCATCCGCACCCTCTCCGGCTGCTGCCGCGCCTTCTCCAACAACGATGCCCGCCCAAACTCCACCAGCATCCGCTCCGTCCCCGCCGAAATCAGCGTGCACTTCGTCCGGATCAGTACATGCCCCTTCTGTAACGCCGGCGCCGGCGCCTCCACCACCCCCGTCTTCCCCGTCATCGTATTCAGCAGCACCTGTTGCATCGCTCCTCGGAATCGATACACTTGCCTTTGCACTAAAAACAAAAACTGATCACGACTTCATGATCCGCAATGAGGACATCTATTCTCTTCCCAAGGTTGCCGCCGGATACGGCCGACAATCCGATCTCCAGCTGCCTGAGGAAACAATTCTTCGTCTGATGCTCCCGCATTTACCCGAATTCCGAATGTTGGACTTGGGCGTAGGCGGTGGTCGCACCACCCTGCATTTCGCCAAGTGGGCACACGAATACGTCGGGGCAGACTATTCGGAAAGCATGATCGACGAGTGTCGCCGACGGTTTTCTGGCTATCCCGAACATATTTCCTTTGCCGTATGCGATGCCCGATCGATGCGCCTGTTCGCCGATGGTTCCTTCGATTTTATTATGTTTAGCTTCAACGGAATCGATTATGTGCCCCACGCAGACCGCGCAAAGATCTTCAAGGAAATACGTCGCGTCGGAAAACCCGGTGGCTGGTTCTGCTTTTCGACCCACAATCTCAATCATTCTGTCCAGCTGTTCAAATTGTCGCGAATGATCACTCTCAATCCAAAACGTACTGCTAAGCGCCTGCTGGTGCGCTTCCTCTACAACTGGCGCGTGCGTACAGCAGAGGTCATGCGCTCCCGGTTCGCCATCATCAACGATGGCTCGCACGGCCGTCACCTTCGCACTTATTACATCAGACCACTGGAGCAATTATCGCAACTTTGCCAAGATTTCACGGACGTGCGAGTCTTCTCGCTAAACACCGGCGCTCAACTCGATTCACACGAACTTGCCGACGTCGAGGATTGTTGGCTCTACTATTTATGTAAAATTAGATGACCCGGTCCTCGAAAGAGGACCCTCTTTGCGGCCGCAATGCGGTAGAAGACCTTGGCGGACAGCCAATACAACCAGGACTGATAGTCGGTATGCTGAACTAATTCTCCGCCAAACGACCGCTTAAAGGAGTTAATGCCCTGCCTCTCCTTGTCGCTCGTATTGTATGCAAAACCTCCGAAGTCGTAGACCGCGTACCCGTGCTCCTTGAAATAAAGCATGTCCCTGAAGTGAAGGAATTTATTGGCTCTCCCGACCAGGTTCACATCGAACCGCTCTGTCAGCCTGGCGTTCGATGAAAAAAGCAGCCGCACAGTCCCCGCCCCGCGATCGCAAAGATAAGCATGCGCCGCCAGCACTTTTCCGTCGCGCTTGGCGCAGGTGATCACCAGATTCTCCTTGTAGCCGTCAATCAGGCCTTTGTCTGCAAGGTAGGTTCCTTTCGCTGCTGCAAAATCATTATGAAAACGCCGAAATTCGTCAGCGTTCTCGATCAAGCCGCATTGCACATTCTCCTTCTCACACCTGCGAACCTCATTCCTTACCGTCCTCGTAAAGCGTTTGAATATTTCTTCCTCAGAAATGTCGAGCGGATTCACGATGGTGTAGAACGCCTTTGAAACAAAACCAGGCGGTTTCTTGCCGACTCGAGCCTGGTAGTAAACGGCCAATCTGAACATGTCCCCGAAATCGATTCCGTCGCTATAATACTTGTGTACGATTTCCAGAACTCCGGCTCTCCTGCGAAAAGCCATCATGCGATCAAATCGTAAGAAAATGGGACAATCGGTTCCGACGCCGTCCATTCCACGTTGGCTTCGTTCCGCAGCACCCGAGTCAGCGCAATCTCGAAAGACTCGTACGTCGTGCCCCCAAACGTAACGGCACCCTGATATCGCGGACAAACATCGGAAGCCACAACAGGAACACCGTAGTTCACCGCGTCGGCAACAGCTATCCCAAAACTGTCTTTGCTGTTGGGCCGGAGATAGCACTTCGCTCTTGAAAGCGCGTAACTGAAGTTCTCTTCATTCTCGCCCCAATAGATCTTCACGTTCTGGAATTTTCCTTCTAGTTCCCGCAGCTTGGCCTTCTCCGCTCCATCGCCGTAAAGAAACATTGCTAGTTGATATTCCTGCCGCGTCCTGACAAAACGGACGCACCAGTCGAAGTTATACGCCGCTGTCGGATACCCCGAAGCCACGAAAGTTGGCTTCCTCGAGAAGTATGCATCCACCTCTTCCCGAAAGTGTCTGTCCGGCATCAATTGCGGCGAGCGAACGTAGGAACTTGCCCTAACGATCCTCTCTTTGGCCACCCCTCTTGAACGGTAGCTCTGATACTGAAGCTCATTCATGCAAATAATATAGTCGAACCGCCGAAGCAGCCTCTCTGTAAGGAAACCAGGAAAGTGCCCCTCTAACACGCCGTGGTGCAGCATCAGGATCCACTTGTTCCTGTTCTTCGGCAGGAACAAAAAAAACATCAGCGACTTAAGGCTTGAGAAATTGAAATGCACGTACTTGTCGTGCCATACCATCATCTTCACGAACAAGTACGCGAACCCGCGCCACTTGTTGTCCCGCGCGCGATATCTGCCCAAATAACTTGTCGGAATCCTCTTTTCTCTCCCAAAAAATAGGTCCACCACCTCTTCGACCCTGTCGTCCGATGCTGCCAGGCGCCGCACAAATGTCGTCACTCCTCCGACCGGCTCCGGGAATCCTCCGACCAGTATCACTGCTCCCTTCATCGGTCCGGCTCTCCCAAATTACAGCCCGCCCGCAACAAGGCTGGCGGGACCTCCTACTCGGAACCGCCTCGCAGAAGATTTTGCGCCGACCTCACCAACGCCGCCCGGATGAATTGCTCCTTCTTCCCGTCCACCAAGGTTTTTTCTCCGAATGCGCTCAGCGTGTGCAAACCGTCCGGATAGGGACCGTTCTTATCTGGTTCGACGACCCGAACCACCCTCTCTTCGAACTCGCTGGAAGAAAGCGCACACACCTCATTAATCGCGACCCGTCGCCCGTACACTTCCGAACAGTCCTGAGCGGGCCGGTAGAGTTTGCCCATATAAACGAAAGGCGTTCCTCCCGGTCGGGAGGACCCCGGGTCCTTCTTTACAGGCCCTTTACGATGAGCAAACCACGGCCCGCACGGCGAATCAGCGTACGAAACGAACAATTCAGTGCCTCTGCTCCTTCGCAGACTGTAGAAGAGCCACCAACGCCCTTCATACTCGACAATCGATGCATCCACGGCATCGGCTTGAAGCAAAACGCGCTCCTTCTTCCATCTCCCTGGGAAAGCCTCCATCCTGAACAGTGCCAACTCGTTCGCGCGGCTCGTCTCCGGGATGCAAAGTACCTGCCCGCCGTGAGTAAACACAAAAGGATACGATACGTGGCCGGATGCAACGATTGCATCCTTCAGGGGGCCGACCTCACAACCTTCAACCTCGCCGCCCACGATTCGTCCCCCGGGTTCACGGTAATCGAAGTACTCGCAGAAGACGTACTCGCGGCCCCCATACACCACCCCAAAGGGATCCGCAATGAACGTCCCCGGGCGCTGCTGCTCAGGCAGCCACTGGATCTCCGGTCGCCATCCAGGCTCCAGGAAACGATGGATCGGAGCGTCCACCACTCCAACGTTGTAGATATCCCTTCGGAATACCTTGCGATATGCCAAACGAGGGAGCTGGAGCCAGGAAGTCACAACAATCCGGCCTCAGTCAGCGGCGCCATGCTCCCTTTTCGCTCCCAAGAAAGCGGTCTCACCAGAATTCTCTCCATCTCCGTCAGGCTGCGAGCCTGTCTGCGGATCCCCATTGATCAGCGACTCGTAATCCGCGCGGCTTACACGCTCATGCGCCTGAAGGTAAGCCTCCGTGCGCCTTACGATGAAAATTGACTTTCCCACGCCTACCCCGTTCTGTCGCAGAAGCACCGGCAAACGAAGGTACGCCAGCAGTTTCGTAACCTGCCACCGGAGATTCGAATAGTAAGCCCGCGTGTTTACCAACCGGTTTGCGTAATGGGCCAGAATCGACCCGACCGGCCTCGAGTGCCGGCCTGCCGACGAACCCATTCTGTGGTGCACAACTGCACCATACGCGCAAGCCATCTTCAGCCCGCGCTTCTTCATCCTCAACGAAAATTCGTAATCCTCTTCCCCGAAAAAGAAGTCCTCGGAGAGTGCCCCCGTAACCGTATACTTGAACAGCAGCGCGCAGCCCGTAACGAATGTTACAGGCAAGCTATCCAACTTTGGCAGCCCAGATGCATCCTTCCCCGCAAATCTGTACTTTCGGCTCCCGAAGTACGTCAAATCTCCGCCGCAGTTCTGAATCCGCGTGTTCGGCTCGTAGTACCTAATCTGCGGCGTGATCGCCACAAATTCCCGATGGGCCTCCCGGAACGCCCTTAGCTCTCGAAACATCTCCGGCGCCACCACCGTGTCGTTGTTCAGCACCATCACCCATTCCGCGCCAATCAACTCAGCGAACCGCAGCCCTACGTTGTTTCCCCTCGCAAACCCCAGGTTCTCTCCGTTTTCGATAAATACCAGCAGATCGCCACCCGGATAGTTCCCAACCTCATCGCGAAGCACAGCTTTGCGCTTCTCTAAGTCCCCTTTCTTTAGAAAAAGGGTCTTGCTGAAAATCTGCTTGCATCCCTCCTTCAAGCACTCCAGGGACTCGGCGTCCGATCCGTTGTCCACCACCACCGGCACAAATCCCGCATGCTCGCTCCCCTTGATCGACCTCAAACAATCGAGCGTGTCCTCCCACCCGTTCCAGTTGAGGACCACGGCGGGAACATGGCCGGATAAATCGCTATATTGCGTTTTCAAATGGGCTTCCGTAGGTCGCATCAGGGTCAGGTCCCTGCCTCAGATAAGGAAGTCGACAATTTCCAAGGAACGCTGACGTACCGGTTCACGGTAAGCACAGCCGCGAGCAAAAAGAAGGTGAAGTATATCCCGCTCCAACTGAAGAGGCTCCTACCAAATGACGCGTAAAAGAAACCAACAAAGAATGTGAAGGCCACAACTCCGAATGCCTGTATCCGGTTCCGAAGCATGGCATGAAAGCACCAATGGCTTAAGAGGCCCATCGAGAACATAAAGAGCAGACAGCCGACAAGCCCAAAGTCTTCAATCAATCCACGGAACATGGTGTAAATGTTTCCGGCCATTATGTTTCCATACTCGTAGTAGTCGTTGAATGTGTCAGGTGGAATTACCTTTGTGCTGCCAAAAAATCTAAAAAGTGGCGTAAACGTGTACAAGCCATATGTCTTACCGTGCAATGCATCCTCTTGTTGATACCGGATCTCTGACTGATATCCAGTGTCCCAGTTCGCAGCCATGTAAGCGCCGTACCAATCTGAGAAACCGTACAAGTGACCGCAAGTATACGAAGCGAACATCAGTCTCAGCCTGTCGCGAATAAGGTCGCTATCCTCTGAGCCCTGCAGCCCTCGCGACATGAAGGACACCGTTGTAATTAAAGCCAGAATCGCGATGGCTGGAACAGCCTTTTTGATAACACCGCGATGAAACAAGCGAAAATCACCTTTCGCAACTCTATAAGCCAAGAGCCCGGCATAGAAGAACGCGAGGCAGGAGAACAGCGCCCACTTTGTCGACTGCGCGACTGCCATCAGCGTGCCTGGCGCAAATGAGAAAGAAACAATGGCGAGCCGCTTCCACCAGCTGTGCGTCGAAGAAATTATTAGTCCTCCGAGAATAGCCACGTCATAAATTAGAATTTCCCCGAGGCGCCCGTAAATTGTACTACTGAGCTGGTCAAACGAAACCAGGTTGCGATACGCCGCGGCCGTCGCAATTAAGTCGTACAGCAAGTCGTGCAGCGAAAACCCCTGGGCAAGGTAATCCATCAGAATAAGCGCGGTTGCAAAACAACTCAGCACATAAAATGCGTTTTTGAGAAAACTGCTTTCAAACTGTTGAGCGGACGTCTCTCCGCTCAAAGTCTTCGCCTTCAATGAACTACGCCACGGAAAAAGGACGGCACTGAGCGAAAATGCGACAAGGCATAGCAGGATGAACCCACTGCCCATGGGATTGATTGGAACAGGCAACAGCAAAAGCAACGGAACGAAAGTCAGCCCAAACCAGAAGAGTCCAAAGAGACACGCCGGAAATAGCCACGTGCCCACGTATCGACGTACCAAATAAGCCTGGCCGAGAATCATGAGGCTGAAAATCAGCGCCAGACTTTTGTCGAAGATATGCATGTTAACAGTATCAAAAAACCAGCACGTCAACTCCATTCTTATGGCTGGTCCTCCATCAAAAAAGCAGCTGGTCCGGACGCCCAGCCGTGCGCCATTGAAATGATGTAACGGTTCCCCTGGCTCGACAATTTGTCGAAATCTTCTATCAGGCACTGCCCAACGTCCGGCACCGTGCCGCACCCCGGCGGATCAATCTCCCAAAAAGCGGTCGCGCCCGCATTCAGCATGCCGCCCCAAATTTTTCGTAGCGCTTCCACCGCTTCCGCACGGTGCCCCGTCATTTCCATGGCTTCCAGCACAAAGTAGTAGAAATAGGGCGTCACCTCCAAAGACGGCGGCTGGCTTAAAACCTTTGTGTAAATGCCGTCATACCGGGAAGGATCCGCAATCCCTGAAAACACCGCCATCGCGTTCGTTTGCAACCGATCTCCGAACGCGCCCGTAGATAGATCGAAATAAGCGCTGGACGCTACCTCTCTAATCTCAGCCGCGGTTGCGCCGCAATCCGCTGCCGATTGGGAATCCCCCATCTCATCAAAGAGAAATGCAGCTTCCCTAAACCCCATGTAGTAGGCCATCGTCGTGATTTTCGCGGCTTCAGGAGCGACTTGATCCGGGTAATGGTACATGCCGGGCGACCAGTCCGCGAATAGGAAAGTATTCGGGTCGTCAACAAACAATCCGTCCTTCAACTGCGTTCGCATCCTGCCAACGATGCCCTTCAAATTCTCGTGCTGGCCCGCTAGGTAAGCATTATCCCCGTCCGAGCGGTACAGGTCGCCGAGATCCAATATCCACCAGGCGTTGAACGACGCGATGCAGTTGATATCCTTGCCCGTAGTCGGCAGACCGTTGAGCAGGCACTGCCGTTTTGCCAGGTCCTCCAGCGTATATTTCACAAGCGCATCCGTTGCCTTACCGAAAGCCGCCCTCGCGGCGCGCGCGCCCACAAACAGGTCGGCAGCATAGGGCCAGCGGTCCCGCTTTGGCGCGTCCCAGAACTCTGTCTGCATCCCTAGCTGTGCTGTGTAAACGCTCGTTTTCCAAATTTGCAGCAGCTGCGGATCGGAGGTCTGGTATTCCCTCACCAGCTGCAGGTTTCGAAATACCTCATCGGCCTGAATCTGTAGAAGCTTCGAGCTGTCGCCGCCGTCTGAGAAAACAACCTCCACGTAACGGAACGCAGTTAACGGACCATATGCCGTCCGCCCCGCTGGTACCAGAAGATCTCTCGATCCCAAGGATGATGTTTCCGGTGTCGCCTCTTGCAGAGTCTCGCCAAAGTTCATTTGCAGACGCACTGCGGTGGAAGCCGATGAGTCCACACGCAGACGGCCCGCTATTTCCTTTCCGAAATCCAGAGTGATGCTGTTCCCGCTCGCACGGGAACTCACAGCTTCCACCGGAACGTGGTCGAGAAGAGCGTTCATTCCCTGATACCCGGGCCACTGGTAGAGATTTAGGTCAAAATTGGCCCTGAACTGGCTGACATTAGAGTCTAGAGAGCCAAACGAACTGACCGGCACCCAGGTCGATCCATCCGCGGATCCCTCCCACGAGCCGTCGGAAACGACTAGCGCTCGCGTATTCGTACCCTGGTCAGCCGGCACGATCTTGAACCCAAGCAGGTCTCCCACCGAAGCCGTTACATTAATTGAATTTGTGCCGCTCCGCAGCACATGCGACACGTCCGCGATCTCAAGCGGGCGTTCGTTTGTCAGAGTCGGACCACTCTGCGCATGCTGAACGACGCCGCTGCCGTTGACCGTCACATCAACTGTGTACGGGCCAAATACGTAAAGCGTTGCTTCCGAGGGTATCGAGACCAGTGAAAATTCCTTCTTGAACATTCTAGTATCTGCACCGTTGGACGAAGGAGAGAGCGCCCAGATATATTGCTCCGAGCCGAGCGGTTGCAGTGCATTCCCCTGCGACGTAATGAAGTTCCCGCGTGCGCAGCCTCCCGCAAATACCGCTGCGCACACAGCAAACCAGGTTCTTCGCCGCTTCACCGAACAACCACCTTTCCACGCTACTGAGTGGCACCTAATCGTCTTGAACGGCCGAACCTCTACTACCCCTGCGCCAGCGCCCGTTCTTCTGGGGTAAGTACCCAGAACCAAGTCGCCAACAGAAAACAGGCAATAGTACCGAGAAGAAATAGGCTTTTCACCATCACTCCATCGAGCAAGGCTGCTGCCCCCAGTATCAGCAGAGCTAGCCCAGGCAGCAAAGCAGTCTGAAGACGCAGGGAACGCTTTCCAGATGCAAAGCGCCTTGCCAACACAAACAGAATCAAAGCATCGGCCCCAACACGAAACGTCCAAGCAATCGCCGCTCCCGCAATTCCATCGGCTTTGATCATCCACCACAGAAACCCCAGATAAAGCGGCAGTTCCACCAGATGCAGCTTGGCTGTCAAGTCCGGCCTCCCCACTCCCTGCACGAGCGCAAATGGCACCTGTGCCAGACTGTTGATAAACACGCCCACGGCGAGCATCTGCAGAACCCGGAAACCGTGCTGCGCGAAGTCGGCCCCCAACCACACCCTTAGTCCATCCTCCGCGAAGGCCACAGTGCATAACATCAACGGGAAGAGCACCAGCGCCAGGACCTTAACGCTTCGCCCAAAGAGTAGGGCCGTCCGCTCTCGGTCCCGCGCAAAGCTCGCGGAAAACGCTGGAAACATCACTCCAATTAACGCGCCAGGAAACAGCAGAAACTTGGTAACCAGCTCGTAGGGAGTCGCGTAGTACGCGACCGCCGCCATCGAGACCATCGCGCCAATGAAAAATCGGTCGAGCGTCACCATCAGGGGGCTGACCACATTCGTCACCGTCATCCACCCGCCGAAGCGCAAAAGCGGTCCGACCCCGGACCTTTGCAGCCGGATGGTACGTCTGAGCTCCGGCAGCACCTTAACGCACACAATCAGGTAAGCGAAACTCGCAAAAATCCGCCCGGCCGCCAGCATCGCCACCACCGGTACCAGGCTGTGCGAGAATGGCAACACCAACAGCGGTCCCAAGAATGTAAACACGCCCATCGGCACTCGCAGAGCGTTAGCCACTCCGAATCGTTGATGCGCCTCGAGCAACCCTCGCAGTCCCGCCGTGCAGATCACGACCGGTATGGAAGCCGCCAGCAAGTAAAACGAAAGCAGCGCTTCGTGCTGCAGCGCCCCCGGCACATTCAGCGTCCGGTGCACCAGCCACGGTGAAATTGCCCCCACCACCACCGCCCCTACAATGCCCAGCAGCAGCATCAGCAGCAGCGAAGTCCAAACCAGCGCCGGAATCTCCTGCTCTTCTCCCGCTCCCAGCTTCTTCGCCACGATCTGTGTCAGCGCCCGCCCCAGTCCCAGATCGAACAGGTTCGCGTATCCGATCAGCGCCCACGCCAAGGTCAGGATTCCAAATCGCTCCTTCCCCAATTCGTGGATCAGAATCGGAATCGAAAAAACCGCCACGCCCATCGGCGCGCACGTCCCGATCAGGTTCCAGACCGTGTTCTTCGCCAGAAGCCTTCCGCTCGTCAGGCGTCCGTTCGCCGTGCTCAGATCCCTGGTCGTCTCAGCCACTCTTCTCGCCTCTCGATCTCATTCCAACAAACCTGACCATCCAACCTCTTTACTCACGCGCTGGGACAGGCGCCTTTTGCAGAACGGCCAGGATCAGGACGCGAAACGATGACAGCAGGTCAAAGCGATTAACCAACCGCTCCCAAAAGATACCGAGATAATAGCTGGGCATAGAGAATCTGAGATATTCCGGGCGTCCCTCAATGCGCAAAAAGCTCTTCACTTCGAATCCACACCTGCCCGCCCGCCTCGTGATTGCCCTCT
>Ga0079220_10000481_pt1 | contig 10196 bp, 7 predicted proteins | sample GAAS100_FD_75071 | JGI IMG/M metagenome (GOLD analysis project Ga0079220, IMG submission 75071) | Agricultural soil microbial communities from Georgia to study Nitrogen management - GA AS100 | ecosystem: Environmental > Terrestrial > Soil > Agricultural land | place: USA: Georgia | collected... | reverse complement strand
GGCGGAAGAAGCTAAGGCAAAGTCAAAACCCGCACCCTTGAAAAAGCAAAGGGTGCGGCACCCCGTCAGGCTTCCGCGCTTCGAATCTTTTCGCGGTCGTCAACTCACGCATTCTCTTCGCCACCGTCTCCCGAACAGCGAAGGGCTTCGTCTTCTTGAGTCTGGAGGATGAGACAAGTAATTTCTTCACACGTTCCTGTCCCCGGCTTTCCCCAGGTTTCCAATCCCAGGTCCCCAATTCGATGGCTGCGCAAAGCGATTCTCGTATAGCACCCATATCAGTGATGACCCAAATGCAACGAGGCACGTAAGCGGCGCCCCGATTGGGATTAGGAGATCGGATACCCTCAATGGCCCATGTAGAAGCACACTCTGCGCGATCTCGAACAACCCGAACTCGCGAAACCAGAGGAAGAAATGTGTTAGGAGAGTCGCTATGGCAACCCACGCCGGAACAGACCATCTACCGGTCGCGTACAGAATGACGCAAAGAAGCAGGAAGAGAGCTTCCACAAACAGAATGGTTTCCCACAAATACCATCCGCGCAGCCAGGGTCTGTAACTGAAACACCAGATTAGCGGCAAGGCGTCGATTGCCATAGCTCCGCTCATGAGCTGAATCGCCTTTCTCGCCAACAAGAGATGGGCAGCTAGCCAGGCGAGTACGGCCACGGCTATCGCGAATATGAAAAAGACAAAACCATGCATCGCCAAGTCAGTTTGCTTGAGCTGCAGGGACCCGCGTATCGAGGAGTTCAGAGCATATAACCAAGAGATTATGCCTCTCGGTCCATAGCCCAGCACTAGGACCATCGATGCAAGCCCAGCGTTGATCGCAAAAACCGCCTCATCAAGATGTCGCGCCGCACCCGATTCTCGCCGTCCATTGCGCATCGGTAATAAGCCTCCATGTCCGGTGGTCCGTGTCGCCAAACGATCAGACAACATCGAGTTGCCACTTTCAAGAAAATCAGGGGAATGGAATACTGGCGCAGAAAGCGGGCGTTTTGTACCAACCGTCCCTGAGACAGTTTTCAAGCCCCGTCAAAGCACTCGGTGTATGGTCATAAACCGGTGCATTTTCCCAGTGAAGGCCGATCCGAGGGCTTGGCCAGTGTCCAGTCCAGAAAGAAGGGTCATTCTTGCCGCTGAAATCTCCTGCGTTATAAGCACCTCTTGCTCCGGGGTCCGGCTCGTCTGGGTTGGCATTAGAAAAGTATTTGTCGTTTGGTAGCGCATCCATTTCACAACATTGCAAGAGAAATTGATGGGCCACCTCGTGCGCCGCCGTATTGCCAATTCCGCGTCCGATCGCGTCGATCAAATCGGGCCGACTCAAAGCTAAGGATTCATGATGGGGCGCTGGTCAGTCCGTAAGCAGAAATCGGGCAAGACCCGGTGCTGTACACATACCCGGTGTCCCAGAGGCTGGGCAACGCGATGAGAGTCGTTTGCGAGCTGGTCTCGCTGACACAGACGCCTTCAGCGTTGTCGCGAAACACCGGCGTTCCGCTCTGTGTGCCAAGAATGGCGATCCAGTAGGCCGTGCCGGCGGTTACGTTGACGGCAGTTACAGGGATGGCGTTCCAATCGCCGGCTTTCGGACTGGCTGTCGTGCCTTGCGTCAGCAGCGCGCCCGGCGTGCCGCCGGCATCGGAGTAGAGGCCCACGTAGATGCTCGTGGCGCTCGATGTCGTGTCCACGTAGAGATTGATGTAGGTGATTTGGCCGGTGGTGGAAGCCGTGGTCTGAAAAGCCTCCGCCATGCCCAGGGGATTCGAGTCCGGCTGCGATTCCACGGTCTGGTCGCCAAACAGCACCGTTTGCGCATGCGCCGCCCCGGGAAAAGAGAGGAACATCGCGCACAGAAATAGCGCGCTAACGAGACAGAACGAGGCCCGACCTCTACACTCCGCCGTCCGAACCATTGTGCCACCCCACGCCGAGAACCCTGCGAGGGAAGAACGTGTATTTGAGGTTAGTTTTTGAGTCAATAGTACTGCGAATCTTATGATTTCCCGGGTATGTAGCTGCAGAAGATTAAGTCGGACGGTAGCGTACTAAGGTCAATTCCGTAGGGTAAGTACTGGGGCTTTAGTACTTTTGGGCCATTCCCACCTTCCAGGGCCGTCGGCACCATATTGCCCCACCCATGAGGTGACATGCAGCGTCCCGAGGAAAGACCCCTGTCCTCCGGCCCCCAGACGCATGTTCGACCGCGACTGACGCTCCCGCACACCTCCAGCCCGACGGAATCCACAGATTCTGCACAGGCGACGGAGTCTGCCGCCGACGAAACGCCAAGTCAGGCTCCCGCAGCCCTGCCGCGGCGGGCGTCCGGGCTGCGCTTGCGCACCAAATTCCTGCTCTCGCTCGTGGTGGTCATCGTGGCGATGACCTGCGGCACGCTGCTGGTGGTACGCCACTCGATGCAGGCACAGTCCGAGCGGCAGATGGAAGAAGACGGCCGCAACTCCCTGCTGACGTTTCAAGTGATGGATCAGGAGAAGCGCATCGGGCTGAGCCGCCGCGCTGAGTTACTTGCCACTCTCGCGTTCATGAGGAATGGCGATCCGACAACGATTCAGGATGCCAGCGAGGATCCGTGGCAGTCCGACGAATGCGACCTCTTCGCGCTCGCCGATCGCAAGGGCAAGATCACTGCGCTGCGCACCCGTTCGGATCAGTTCTCCACCGCAAGCTCCAGCAGGACTCTAGGCGGCCTCGTCCACCAGGGCCAGGCCGAAGGCTGGTGGTTGAACGACGGTCGCATCTATCAGGTGGTCGTTGAGCCTTATTACCAGGATCCGCCCATGAATCGCGTGCTCCTCGGCGAAGTCATCGTCGGCCGCGAGATGAACCCCGCACGCGTTAAAGACCTCGCCGGAGTCCTTTCCAGCGAAGTGGCTTTCTGGTACGGAAAAGATATCGTCATCAGCTCGTTCGCCCCGCTCGACGAACAGGAAGTCGAAGAGCAAGTTGCCGGCGACGAGCCGCAGCAGGCGCAACTCGGCAAGAAGCGCTTCCTGGCGACCTCGGTCAATCTGACACCGGGTGTGAAACCGGCGCTCAAACTCACCGTCCTGAAATCGGATGCCGAGGCCTCCGCAGCGCTCGCCAGCCTGAATCATCTGCTTCTGGGACTTGGACTGATCGCCGTGGTTGCCGGAGGAATCCTCGCTTACCTGATTTCGGATACTTTCACCAAGCCGCTCGCCACGCTGGTGCAGGGCGTTCACGCCCTCGAACAGGGAAACTTCAGCTATCCGCTGCGGGGAACCGGGGGAGACGAAGTCGCTCACGTCACACGGGCCTTTGAAAACATGCGCCGCACGCTGCAGAGCAATGAGGAACAGCGGCAGCAGCTCGAGAGCCAGCTTCGCCAGTCGCAGAAGATGGACGCTCTGGGCCGGTTGGCGGGCGGCGTCGCCCACGACTTCAACAACCTGCTGACGGTCATCAAGGGCAACAGCGATATCGCCCTCGACCAGCTCAAGCCCACCGATCCCATTTACGGCAGTTGCCAGCAGATCAAGAAAGTGGCCGACCGCGCCGCCGTGCTGACCCGGCAGTTGCTCGCCTTCAGCCGCAAGCAGGTCCTGCAGCCGAAAATTCTGGACATGAACGAGCTGATCGCCGAAATGAGCAGGCTGCTGAAGCGTCTGCTTCGCGAAGACATCGAATTCATCGTGCGCCTCGGAGAATCGCTCGAGCGCGTCCAAGCCGATCCCGGCCAGCTCGAGCAGGTGCTGCTCAATCTCACGGTCAATGCCAGCGACGCCATGCCCGACGGCGGAAAATTGACCATCGAAACCCACAACGTGCGCGTCGACGAGGAATACGCGCGCACGCACCCGCCAATGCCGCCCGGCGAATACGTCATGCTCGCTGTCACGGATTCGGGGCATGGGATGGACGCCGGCGTCAAAGCCCGCATCTTCGAACCCTTTTTCACCACCAAAGAGCCGGGCAAAGGCACCGGCTTGGGACTCGCGACCGTATACGGCGTGGTGAAGCAGAGCGCAGGCTTCATCTTTGTGGAGTCAGAACCCGGCAAGGGAGCCCGGTTCGAAGTGTACCTGCCGCAGGTTCCCCAGGCGCAGGACGCGGCCCCTGCGCAGGACCCTCAAAAAACAAGACGCCGCCGCCGCGAAACCGTTCTCGTTGTCGAGGACGAGGACGAAGTGCGCGCCCTCACCTGCGAGTTCTTGAAATCGGCCGGCTACCGCGTGCTGACCGCCCAGGACGGCGCGGAAGCGCTGGCCATCGGCACCCGCCTCGGCAACGCGATCCATCTCCTCATCACCGACGTGGTCATGCCGCAGATGCGCGGCCCCGAACTGGCCAAGCGCCTCAGGGAAAAATTCCCGCATTTGCGAATTGTTTACATGTCCGGGTACCTCGAGCAGGTGGAAGATCCCGCGCGGCTGCTGGAAGATGGTACTTTCCTGCAGAAACCGTTCTCGGGAGACGTGCTCTTGCGCCACATCGACGAGGCTTTTGGAAAACGTCCCGGCGCGACCGCTCCTGCCTGGACCATGTAAGCCCTGCAAGCCTGCTTCGCTTTGCGGCAACTCTCCATTTTGCTGCCCGCTTCGCTGTAAAATCGAAGCATGATGGTCGTCGGCATCGCGATGGTGGGCTTCTGCACCGCGCTTTTGCTCGCCGGATTTTTTCGCCACAGGCAAACAAAGTTCGCGGCGTACGGCTGGGCCGGTTTGATCGCCTTGGCCCTTGCGACCCTGCTGATGTTTCGCGGGTTCGCTCCTGTCGCCATATATTTCACGCCGATTGCGTGGACCTGCTACATCCTCGTAGCGGACGCGGCGGTGCTGGCAATCCGCGGCACTTCCTTGCTCCACGATCGGCCCGCACGTTTCTGGATCTTGACGGCCTTCTCGATCCCGCTCTGGCTCATCTTTGAGGCCTACAATCTCCGCCTCGAAAATTGGACTTACGTCGGCGTGCCGCGGCAGTGGCCCCTGGCAATTCTCGGCTACGGATGGTCCTTCGCCACGATTTGGCCGGGGATCTTCGAGACTGCGGAGCTGGTTGAATCGTTCCGGTGGTTCAAGCCTGGCGCGCCGTTGCGATTCTCCCGCGCAGCGCGTGATTGCATGATTGTGTTTGGCGCGGCCTGCCTGATTGTTCCTTTGGCCGTGCCGCAAGCAGCCGCCCGCTATTTGTTTGTACTCGTGTGGATTGGCTTTGTATTTCTTCTCGATCCCCTGAATTATCGGGCCGGCGCGCCCTCTTTTCTCGCGGATTTCGCGGAAGGCCGCTTCAGCGGCTTCTATTCCTTCTTCGTTTCGGGATTCGTCTGCGGATGGCTCTGGGAATTCTGGAATTACTGGGCCGCCGCGAAATGGCACTACGTTTTTCCCATGTTCCAGCAATACAAAATTTTCGAGATGCCCGCGCCCGGATTTCTCGGCTTCCTTCCCTTCGCTCTCGAATGCTTCACGATGTTCGCGACGATGGAGTGCTTTCTCGGTGCTCTACGGCCCGTCCCATCGGCCGGAAACGCGGACAATCGCGAACTGGGCGCAAATTAATGCATCAAGACGGGGCCTGGAGCGACTCGGAGTCCGCGTCGAGCCGCTCCAGGCCGGTGAGGAGAGAGGGTACGCTTGCTACCGCTTGCGAATCTTGTCGGCGATCAATACGGGATTCGGCGTGCTCTTGAATAACAAACCGCGCAGAGACACCGTGTTTCCGTCTGCCAGTCCGCTGACGCCGCTTACGTTGTCAAAGCCGGTCTGCGAAGAAGTCTGCACCTGAATCGTGGTCACTCCGTTCGCCGTGAAGATTCCCGGCAGAGCTCCTGCGTTGAAGTTCGAGCCTGTTGGAGCTCCTGAAACCGCGGCCGTGAAGCGCGTCATGCGCAGCCGTATGCGATTCGTCGTGATCGTCACCGGCGAAGGCGCAGGACCTCCGCTCATCGACACCTTGCGAAGTTGTACGGTCTGCCCGGGCATAAGCTGGGATGTGTCCACCGCGCCTTCAAACGCGCCCTGCAGAGCGGATGGAACCGTCAGTCCGTTGGCGTCCACCTGGAACGTAGCTCCCGATGATGCCAGCATCACGGTCGCGGGATCGCCGACGGATACGTTCGCAACGTCGCGCAATTCGTCGATAATGACCACCTCGAATTGCGTGGCGCTGTCGACTTTGAAGACCACGCCGTCGAGTTCATCGTCCGCCGCTTCCGCTACGTCGTCGTGCAATTCGATTTTCCTTGCCAGAAAAGTTCCGCCGGACATCAGCAGTAAGTCGGCTTCCACGGATTGGCCGTCCTTCAAACAGGAAAAGTTCCCGGCCGCGCAGGATTCAAAGTCCTCGAATTTTGTGTTGTTGTCCACGGAAACGGTGAGGCTGCCGAGGTCCGTCGTTTGCAGCGTGAACTGGTTGTTCGCCGGGCTCTTCACGATCCCGCCGGCGTCGTCCAGGTCCTCGAGTTCGCCCTCGGCCTGTCGCGTCTGGGTGGACGCGGAAACGGCGCCCGTGCCGCTGAAGTCGATGCCCAGCGTGCCGGAAAGCAGCGTGTTGAGATTCACGTCCACCAGAATCCCGCTCTGCGAGCCGGCGCTGACGTTGAACGTGCCATTAATCGTGGATGTCAGCGTGCCGCTGGGCTTGATCTCGCAGACAGTGCCGTTGGCGCAGCCCGCCAGCGTCGCGCCCGTGTTGTTCAAAAACGTCAGCTCGGGATTCGCGAACGTTAGATTCAGGCTGGTGTAATTGCCCGCCGTCACGTTCGCCGTGCTCAGAAAGGCATTCTCCGTCTCGAGTTTTTTGACCTCGATGCGAATGGGGGCCTTCGCGCCGAGCAGGTCCACGTTGCCCGGATTCAGCGTCGCGCCGGTCAGCGAAACTTCGAAAGAAATCACCGTAATACCCGCTGGCGGCGCGTCGGTCATTGACACGTTCACCATCGCGGTTTGCGGGCCCGCCGCCGGCGGCGCTGTATAGGAACCGCCGCAGCCGGCAACAAAAATGCCTGCGAGAATTGCTCCGATGACGAAAAATGCAGGTTTTCGCATGTTGTCTCCCTCCGAAGCGCCGCAGCCGCCAATCAACCGGGCCAGGCGCGATGTGCTTCCGGCTTTTATCGCCGCCGGACGCGAGCACGGTCAGCAAAAAACCGTGCTGTCGGGGCTGGGAGGGCCCGCGGCAATCGCGAATGAACGAAGGGCGAACGTCATTCGACTATCTGGAACGCCAGCATGCTAGCGCACGGCGGACGGCGGAGTTGTCACCAAAATGTCAAAAAAATGTCCTATCGCCGCCGTGAAACCAAAGAAAAAATGTCCGCAGCGCGTATCCTAAGTCCCTGCTCGGCACTCACTTTCCCGGGGGTGCCGCGTCCCGAAGGCGTCGCAGTACCGCGAGCGGCCCCGGGGCTCTTTCCTTGTGGTACGATAGGCGCAATGGAACGTCGAGGCCGGCAGGTTTACGGGGTGGCTTGACCGGCAATCCAGCGCCAAAAACAGCAGCGAACGGGTGCGCCCGGTGTAGGCGGCGCCGGTGTCCCCAATTACCACCGCGTTGGCGATTGGCGATTGCCATGCAAAAAATCCTGGTGGTCGAAGACGGGCGCGCCGTCCATCGCACGCTCAAGAGGCTGTTCGAACCGCAGGGTTTCCTCCTGCGATTCGCCTGCGACGGCCCGTGCGCCCTGAAAATCGTAAAAACCGAAAAGCCCGACCTGATTCTGCTCGATCTCGGCTTGCCCGGCACGCCCGGACAGGAAGTGTGCCGTCAATTGAAGGTGCACTTGCCCGCGGTCCCCATCATCGTCGTCAGCGCGAAGTCCGATGTCTGGGACAAAGTCTTATTGCTCGAACTCGGCGCCACCGATTACGTCACCAAGCCCTTCAGTCCTCGCGAACTGCTCGCGCGCGTCCGCGTGGCCCTGCGCAACGCCCAGGTCCGCGAGGCCGGCGACTCGGCGGAATTCGGCGACGTGGTGGTCGACTTCGCAAAGATGCAAGTTCGCCGCCGCGGACAAGACATCGTCTTGACCGCCCAGGAATTCAAGGTCTTGAAATATTTCACCGCCCACCCGGAACGCGTGATTTCCCGCGAAGAGCTACTCAATGAAGCGTGGGGATACACCAACTATCCCTCCACACGAACTGTCGACAACCATGTCTTGAAGCTTCGGCAGAAGCTCGAAATCGATCCCGAATCTCCGCAGCACTTTCGGACCGTCCATGCTGTCGGTTACAAGTTCGTTCCCTGATGGCCGGAAGTTCGGCGGCCATGCGCGCCCGCGATCAGTGGAGGAATGGCGATGAGCCGGATACGTCTGCGCTCGAGATTTCTCCTCATCCGGCTTGCGATTGCCGCCTCCCTGACGGCCCTCGTCATCCTGGTGCTCCGTTACGAATTCTTGAGCGAAAGCAAGAACCGTGCGCGTCAAGAACTGCTGGACTGCGCCCGCCGCCTGTCAGCCCTGCAGCAAGAAGACGAATCCCTGCTCCAGCCTCCTCTGGAGGCGCAAACCCTGTGGGCCGCGAGAGTACGGCTGCTCTGTTCGTGCGACGTCGCGGTCAGGCGCGACGGCCTTTGGCAGTTCTCGACACTCAGCGCCGATCGCCAAGGCGAGCTTTCCCGGAAACTTCCCGAAGGCGCCTCCGGCGCCGTTTCGACGATGACTTTGGGCGGTGACGCGTACCTCGTCGCGCCGGACACGGCGCGCACGATTCGCGCCGCTCCTGCCTTGATTTTCTTGAAGTCGCTTCGCGGAGCCCAGCAGCAGCTCTCTCGCTTTACGCGCCTTGTGACCTTGCTGGCCGCGGCCGCCATGGCCATCGGTTTCTTCCTCGTCGTGCGCCTTTCGGACACCTTTGCCAAGCCGCTCGGCAATCTGGTCAAGGCGGTTCAGGCCCTCGAAAAAGGAGACTTCAGTTATCCCGTCGTGGTGCATTCCGGTGACGAATTGGCTGAGGTCACGCGAGCGTTTGATCAGATGCGGAGCAGCCTCCGCGAATCCCAGCGCCAGTTGCTTCAGAGCGAACGGCTCGCCACCATTGGGCAGATGGCCAGCTCTATTTCCCACGACATGCGCTATCCGCTCACCACAGTCGTCGCCAACGCCGAATTTCTCTCCGAGGAAACACTCACTGCCGGGCAGCGGCAGGATCTCTATGGGGAGGTTCGCTCCGCCGTCGAACAAATCAACGGTCTCATCGAATCCTTGCTCGAGTTTTCGCGGGGACGGGAAACGCCCCGGCGCGTCACCGTGGCTCTCTGCGACGTCATTGACCGCGCCATTCACTCGGTCAAGTCCAGACCGGAGTTCCACGCCGTCGAAGTGCAAGCGGCCTGCCCGCCTGCTCTGGAATGCCAGGCCGACCCGATGAAGATCGAGCGCGCGTTGCGAAATCTGCTGGTCAATGCCTGCGAAGCCGCGGAAGAGTCGGGCAAGGTGGGTGTTTCCGCGGCCATGGCGGATGGCAACGTCGAGATCCGCGTAATCGACAATGGTGCAGGCGTTGCCGGGGAAATTCGCGCGACGCTGTTTCAGCCTTTCGTCAGCCACGGCAAAGCCGCGGGCACGGGCCTGGGTCTCGCCGTCGTTCAGAAAATCTGCCGGGACCACGGCGGCGACGCTGTCCTGGAATCGAGCGTTCCCGGCCGCACCGTCTTCAGAATGACCATTCCTCAATCCGCGCCCTTGGATGCAGTTTAGGGGAACCCGCGGGGAGGCAGAGTTATCCAATCGGTCTGCGAACGCGCAGAAAGATCCAATAGCCGATCAGTTTGCCTAACTCGAGCAACGCGGCACGCGCCCGTTGCCAGCGTTCGCGCCTGCCTTCATCGGCTTTTCGAAGCGGTTCCGGAGAAGCAATGAACCCGGCATGTCGATTCCGCGGCAACGCGGCGCGGCAGCACAAGCGGATGCGGCGCAGATGAATCCCATTGCTCAGCAGCGAAAGGGATTGCACTTCCGGATGCCGCTCGAGCCACCGCGCCAGCGCCGTCACTTCCGTCAGCGTGCCCAGGCGATTCGGCCGGACGTATTCGACCTCGACGGAGCCGCCTGAAAACAAGACGAAGAAATGCCGCAGCGGAGCGGGAGTCGGCGCGGCCATCTCCAGCAGGTTCAGCGGAACCGGCAGAGGCATTCTTGAGAATCGCCGAATGTCGAAGCGCGCCACGCTGAACAGCAATTTCGGCGCGAAGCCTTG
>Ga0079220_10000480_pt1 | contig 10203 bp, 9 predicted proteins | sample GAAS100_FD_75071 | JGI IMG/M metagenome (GOLD analysis project Ga0079220, IMG submission 75071) | Agricultural soil microbial communities from Georgia to study Nitrogen management - GA AS100 | ecosystem: Environmental > Terrestrial > Soil > Agricultural land | place: USA: Georgia | collected... | reverse complement strand
TTGAGCAGGCTCAGCAGGATGTCCACCACGTTCTGGCGAATGGTCGCGCGGTCTTCTACAAATTCGACATCCTCGCCGGCGACGAGGACGTCGGTAATAAGGTGGGACAAGCGAACGGTTTTTTCCCGGCTTAATCGCATAACCTGGCGCGAAACGGGCCCTTTGAATTGGGCCGCATTCGCGCGCTTGGCGCTCAGCGCAAGATCAGTTTGCGTTGCCTCGCCAGCTCACCTTTCACCTTCTTATACATCTCCTGATAAGAAACTCCCGTGCGGCGCATCTCCTCCGCGTGCTGGCTGAGGATTTCGCGAACTTCTTCGTTCAAGCGCTCTTCCACGCCAATCTCTTCAGCCATTTTCAGCCGAACCCGCTCGGCTAACGTCGTGGGATTGTCGGCTTCAATCATCTTGTTGGCGATCAGGCGCTTCACCACTTCGCTCGCCATGTAGCCCACAAAATCCCGTGACAACAGCATTCTCGCTCCCGCTCCACGCAAAAAGAATGCGCATTTTGAGTCTACTGGCAGCGCCGAGAAGGTGTCAAGGAAAGCGCGGGATATATGGAGGCGTTTTGAAAAGGCGCACCCTCGACGGTTTTGTTTTGAGGCTCGGCTCCGCCAGGGAACTAAAAAGCCTGTTGCCGAGAAATCGACTTATTCAGACTTGGCAAGGCCATGCAGAAAGAAGTAGTCTCCATTTGGAAATAGCCGGACGTCGCACCGGAACCCCGGAGAGGAGATTCCAATATGACGCTGTTTCGCACTGTCCTGCTTACGAGTGGTCTCGTTCTCGCACTTTCCAGTGGCGTGGCTCAAACGCAACTGAGCGCGCAAGAGGCGCCGCCCAATCGCGCCGCCGGCAAGCCAATGGTGACTTTGCAAATGCCGGCGCTGCCAGGCCCAGTTCCGGTCACGCTTAACCCTAAGACCACCGCCCTGCTGGTGTTCGATTACGTCGAACCCATCTGCAACTCCCAGCCGAAATGCAAAAGCCAGATGCTGCCGGCCATGACCGCATTCATGGCGCGGGTACGCAAGGCCGGCCTGGTTGTGGCCTATGGCACGCTCGAGGACAACGTGCACAAGTGGCTGCCGGAGGTGGCTCCAAAGCCGGGCGACATCCAAATCGTGAATACTGTGCAGGACAGGTTTTACAACACCGATCTCGATAAGGAGCTGAAGGCGAAGGGCATCACGACCGTCATTATGGTCGGCTGGAAGGTCAGCGGCTCGGTGGCTTACTCATCGGTTGGAGCCGCGATACGCGGTTACACCGTGGTCGTCCCGGTGGATACGACCGCAGCGGCCACTGACTACGAGCAGACCATCGGTTTCTATAACATATTGAATCAGCGCAATGGCAACATGACGAACCAGCCTTTGAAGCCAGAGGCTCCAACGCTGAGCCGCACGGACATGATCAAGTTCCAATAAAAAACGGGCTTTCCGTCAAACGCAATCCACGAAAAGCCACACTCCGAAAAGTCAACTTCTTAGGACATACGCGATTGCACTCAACTCACCATGGTGGGCAACCAATGCCGTGTGAAGCAGACGCTCGTCGTTCATATTGATTACTGGCTTTCTGCCAAATTGTTCTCGGGAATGTCGTGATACGGTCGTTGGCCGTTGTCTAAAATGATCATTGCTCGGGTCCTTTCCTCGGAGCGCTGGTTCAATGTAGCGGTCATGACTAGTACTCCCACCTCGGTGGTCGGCTGTCAAAAATTAATCTAATTGCAGGAATGCAAGCTCTTCTTGGATTAGAATGGCCGCGCCCACAAGCTTTCGACATGTGTGGGCTAGCCGGAAAAGCCCCGCGACGCTATTCACGTTGCGGGGCTTCGCTTTAACGCCGGCGCCAATTGCATCCCGAAGAACATGCTCTTGGGAAAGCTCCAGACGCAGGCAATCCAACGTCCCGGCCTAGCGTTGATTTGGCGCTTCCGGCTGGCTGTTTTTCGGCAGTAGAATACGGCGCCGCGCCGTCCCATCCCCAAACTCTACCTGGCGAGGTGACACATGAGCTCGTGCCTGAGGCTGTTCTCTCTGTTGTTGGTAGTCGGTGCCAGCGTGGCGCTGAGCTACGGGTTGAATAACATGCCGCCACAATCGGTGCCGGGAAATACGTCGTCGGGAAACGCTTCCCTTGCGAAAGACGTTCATCCGCAAACAGGCAATCGCCTTCCGCCGGTCAATCGCCAGAGCCTGGATGACGCTGCGAAAAAGATTTACGACGCGGGCGGCAACGCTCCCGGCGTCGATTATGGACCGCAGCGGCTGCGGCTCTATAGTGGTGGCGCGGAAGTTTTCTCGAGCGGCCTGAATGACTTTCTTCGCCGCAGAGCGGGCCTCGAACCGCGCCTGGTGGAGCTGAGCATCCTGGCGGCGGTACGCGAAATGGACGGCGAGTACGAGTGGACGGCGCACGAGCCGGCGGCGCTCAAAGCCGGGGTCTCTCCGCAAATCATTGACGTCATCAAATACCGCAAGCCCCTCGCCGGAATCGATGAAAAGGACGCGACCATCATCGAGCTAGGCCGCGAATCAGTGGGCAAACACAAAGTGAGTTCAGAAACTTTTGCCCGCGCGCACAAACTTTTTGGTGACCGGCAACTCGTCAACATCGTTTGTCTGATGGGCGACTACGTCTCGACGGCGGTCCTGCTGAATACCTTCGATCAGCACGTACGCCCCGGCGTTCAGCCGCTGCTGCCGATTCCCTGAAGCGGCCGAAGAAGGCACTGTAATCGGTTTAACGCAGCGCTTGTGGCCAGGTATAGGTGGTCGCCGCGTTCGCTTTTGGGAGACTGGGTTCGATTTGGTACTCTTCCTCCTCCCGCTCGCTTTGTTTATCCGTTCGGCCTCCGTAGCAGCCTGATTTGCCGGAACTTGGTGTTGCGGCCCGCATCCTGACTGGCTGCGGACGTGCAGTCCTCCCCAACGCGGCGCGCAAAGGCCTGCTGCGGCCGCATTGCGCATGGCTCACTCCAGACTTCGCGTCTCTGCGATCGTGGCGTTGATCTGCGTGCTGCTCTGCGCCGAAACGATCCTTGCGCAAGTCGCTCCGCCGGATCTTTCACGGATGAGTTTGGAGGACTTGGTAAAGATTCAGGTAGACACGGTTTCCGGCGCCTCCAAGTTTCTCGAGAAAGCCACGGACGTCCCCGCTTCCATAACGATCGTCACCGCGGAAGAAATTCGGCAATTTGGATACCGCACGCTTGCAGATGTATTGCAGAGCGTACGCGGGTTTAATGTCATCTATGATCGCAACTATTCCTACGTGGGTATTCGCGGCTTCCTGAAGCCGGGAGACTACAACGCGCGCATTCTCTTCCTGCTGGATGGCCATCGTCTGAATGACAACATCTATGACGGCGCTTACGTGGGCACGGCCTTCCCTGTGGACATCAACCTGATTGACCGCATCGAGATTGTTCGCGGAGCAAGCTCCAGTGTTTATGGCACCGGGGCGCTCTTGGCTGTCATCAACCTGATCTCCAAAAGAGGGCGTGACGTCAATGGAGCGCAGGTTTCCGCGAGCGCGGGCAGCTTGCGTACCTATAAGGGCCAGGGCATTTACGGCACCCGGCTCGACAACGGCCTGGAAATGCTGCTCTCCGGCACGGTGTACCGCAGCCATGGAAACGCCTCGCTCTTTTTCCCCGCATTCGAGTCACCACAGACCAATTATGGCGTGGCGGAAAATGCCGATGCGGATCGCGCCACAAGCGTCTTTGCAAATCTGACGTTTCGAAATTTCGCGGTCCACGTGCTGGACAATTCACGAACCAAACAAATCCCCACGGCCTCTTTCGGCTCGGTTTTTGACGATCCGCGCACTCAGACTACCGATTCCCATGCTTACGTGGATGTGGAGTATAGCCGCAGCTTGGGCAATTGGGAGATTGTCGGCCGCGCCTCTTACGATTGGTATCGCTACCATGGCGTGTACATCTATGATTACGCGAATCTCGGCATCCCGCCGTTTACCGAAAATGAAGATCTGGGCGACGGAGATTGGGCCGACTTCGAATTCGACGCCTCGCGGAGCTTGTTCCACCGGCACCGCGTTACCTTCGGAACCGAATACCGTCAGGACTTTCGCCAGAATCAAATCAATTTTGACCTTTCCCCGTACGTTCCGTATCTCGATGAAGAGCACGCCGAGGAAGGGATCGGCGTCTACGCCCAAGACGACTTCCGCTTGCGGTCAAATCTTTCGCTTGTTGGCGGTCTACGGCTCGATTGGCAGGACCTGTTGGGCAAGAACCTCAGCCCGCGTCTGGGCCTGGTCTATTCCCCAACGGAATCCACCCACGTCAAAGTGATGTACGGACATGCCTTTCGCCTGCCGAATGCCTATGAATCTTATTATGTGAGCAGTATCAGCAGCACCGCGGCCAACAACTTGAAATCGGAGCACGTTCATACCTTGGGCCTGGAAGTCGAGCGCGTCCTTGCGAAGAACTACAATCTCACTGCCTCGTTGTACGCGAACCGCTTTTATAACCTGATCGATGCAAGATCCAATCCCGCGGTCGGTCAATTGCCGAACGCGAACTCGTCTGAGGTATTGCACAGCAATGGTGTCGAAGTGCAACTCGATGCGCATTGGCCAAATGGAATAAAAGGGCAGCTCAGTTACTCATTCCAGAGCTCTCGGTTTTTCCCCTACGGACAAACCGCCACCGATTCCCCGCGGCAACTCGCAAAAGCGCGTCTTTTGCTGCCCTTTGAGAAAAGGCTTTCCCTTGGTTTGGACGGCTGGTTCACGGATCGGCTGCTGTCCATTTCCGCCACCGAGCTTGGCGGCTATTTCGTGGCCAACGCCACCCTGCTCGCCCACGATGTGCAAAAAAACCTCGACCTCTCGCTGAGCGTCTACAACCTCTTTAACAAGTATTACGCCGATCCGGCAGGTTTCGAGCACCGTGAAATGTCGCTCCCACAGAACGGTCGCACGGCCCAACTGGAATTGACTTATCGATTTGGCTCCAGAACCCGGTGAGAATGGAATGCCCCTCTGGCGCCGCGCGAACTCCGGTGATATCCCAACCTCAGGCAGGTTGCAAAACGGGCTGCGTCGCGCAGCAGTGTGGTGGTGTGGAATTTATCTTCTGTTCGGCAGCTTCACTCTCTTCCCTATGCTTGTTTCCGCGCAGGGATATCGCAGCGAGGAATACGAGCTGAAGGCCGCCATCCTCTTTAACCTTCTCAAGTTTGTCGAGTGGCCCCCAACCGCTTTTTCTGGCGCGGAAGCTCCCATCGTGCTGTGTACCGTGGGGCGCGATCCATTCGGCTCCGCTCTCGATCAGTTTGCCGGCGATACCGTGAACGGCAGGCGCCTGCTCATTCGCCGTTTGCAGCGCGACGCCGATCCTCACGGCTGCCATCTCGTCTTTGTAAGTTCCTCGGAACGAAAGCTGCTTGCGCATTTTCTGAAAACTCTCCCGGGCGGACCCATCCTCACAGTGGGAGAGATGGATCAATTTGCGACGCGCGGCGGCATGGTTCAGCTCAGCGTCGAAGATAAGCAAGTACATTTCACGATTAATCTCGCTGCAGCCTCTGGCGAGCAACTTCGGATTCGCTCCAACCTGCTGGCATTATCTCGCATCGTCGAAAGCACTGCGGATAACCCGGCACGAAGCGGCTTGACGCCGTGAGCCGCGTCCTTCGCCGCTATTGCGTTACTTTGGGTTTGCCCGCCTGAACCCAGCCGATCTGCGCCTCGTTGCACTCCAGCGCGATCATCATGTAACGGATGTATGTGCTCCGGCCGAGCCACGGACTGGGATCGCCGGGCTTGCGTGCGGCGTTCCTGCTGATCTTATCGTCTTTGCTATTCTGGAAAGTCTGGTCGCGATAGGGATGATTGCCGATAAATCCGTCGGCGCCGCCATCTTCTCCAATTTGGATGAATCGCGAGAGCGATTGTTTGTAGATCAGCAGGCCCATGTCAGTCGCGCGCGCCTCGAATGCGCCGGGCTCCAGCGTCCGCGGCAGCGCGCTTCCGCCCCAGAACGACAGCAGGTGCGGCTTGCCGTTGTCCGTCACCGGAACCAGGAAAGAAACCGTGCCCGGCGTGTGGCCCGGCGTGAGATAGAACGTGAGTGTCGTGTCGCCGAGCGTCAGTTTGTAGCCGTCCGTGATGTCCATATCGCGCGCCGGCGGTGGACCGAATCCTGGCCTGGAGTCGTGTAGCCTCCCGACCATATCCCAATCAGGCGCCCCCATCAGCAGCCGCGGATGATACGTGTCTTGCAGATACTTGGCGCCGCCATAGTGGTCGTCGTGGCCATGCGTAAGCACAAGGTATTTCATCTGCGCCGGATCGAGTCCGAGCTTTTTGTACCCGCCGATGATCACTTGCTGGGCCTCTTCGGGGATATCGAGGCTGTCGATCTGAATAATGCCAGCGCTCGTCACCAATGCCCACGAGGCCACAATGCCGGTTCCCAGATAGTAGAGCTGATCGAAAACTTTGCTGGGCGGCGCCGTCACGGGCTTGGTGGTCGGCGCGGCGCTCACCGGTGGCATGGTGCAGTCGGAAAGATTCCTTCCCGTCAGGTCCTTGGCCGCGAGCAGCTTGGCGTTATTGACGTGGTCCATAAAGGATACCGAATCGTGAGCGCCTGCAGGCGCCTGCGCATTCAGTCGACCTGCCAGAGTTGCCGCGGCGAAGGCCGCGAGAATTATGGTTCCGCGTTTGCGCATACTTCCTCCCGCTTTTTGCAAAGAGCCGCTGGGCGGCATGCGAAGTCCGATACAGCAATCACCATGGCTAATACATCCCGCGCTTCGCGAATGTCAACTGCCATCGTTTCCTTGATGCGCTGCGCTTGCAGGTGATAGGGTTGAGGCGCTGCGCGTACGGAGATGATCCACCTCGGAGGAGAGGAATGAGGCTTCATCGGCTAGCTTTTTTGGTTTCCTTCGCATTTCTTGCTTGCGCCGTCGGTCAGGCACAGCAGCCGCCTCGCACGTCCCCGCAGTTGCCCATGACCCACATGTCCGGCCTGCTGCGGCTCGCCGAGACAATCCCGTTGCCCACCGAAGGCTACATGGATCGCATGGCTGCCGACGCGAAAGGCCAGCGGCTGTTTATTGCTGGGGAAGCCGCCAAAAGCCTTTTGGTGGTGGATCTTCGCGCCGGCAAAGTGATCCACGAGACCAAAGGCCTCTCGGCCATGCCCAAGAAGCTCTCTTATCTCCCCGATACAAACGAAGTCTGGATGACCCTGACCGACAGCAGCGTTATCGCCGTCAGTGGTGCCACCTACCAGGTAACTCACATCGTCAAATTGCCGGCCTTCGGTAATCCCGATAAGGGTGGCGACAATGGCGCCTACGACCCCGGCACACATCTGTTTTACGCGGCCGTCGAAGTGTTCACCAGCGGGGAACAGGTGGAAACCGGGGGCGGCAGCGATCATGTCGCCAGCGGCGCTTCGATCGACATCGTGGATACGAAAACGGCCAAGCTGGTAGGCAGCGTCGGTCTCCCCGGCGGTGATCCTGCCGGCGTCGCGCTGGACTCAGCCGCCAAGCGATTGTACGTCACCATGGGAGATATCATCGCCGGCGAGAGCCACGTTGCCGTCGTCGACCTGGACAAACGCGCGGTGATCGCGCAGTGGCCGATCACGGGTGGCCCCACCCCTCATGCCGCCGGAATCGATCCGGTGCACCATCGCCTGTTTGTCGCCAGCCGCATGAAGCCCCACATCGGCGAAGTTGGCGGGGGCCATCAGTACGAACCCGGCAAGCTTGTCGTCATGAATATGGAGACCGGAAAAGTTGTGCAGGCGCTCGATAGCGTCGGCGGCGCGGACAACCTGGACTTTGATCAGGCCACGGGCCGAATCTACTTCACCGGCACCACCGGCACCGTCGCCGTCTTTCAGGAAAAAGATCCCGATCACTACGAGCTTCTCGGCAAAGTCCCTACCGGCGCGATCGCAAAGAGCGGCCTGTGGGTCCCGGAGTTCAAGCGATTCTACGCGGCCGTTCCCAAGCATTACGTTCTCACTCCCCCTCGTGCGATACCCAATCTGCAGGCCGATCTGCTCGAGGAGTTGGATGCCAAAAAGGGTGCGGTCAAGCCGATTTTCTCAAACCTCATCGTAGAAGATGCTCACCTCATGGTCTTCGACTACTTGCCATAGACTGTTTTATGATCTGACCCGCTTGTCTGCTGCAGAGTGGGAAATCACCGGGATGGTAGAGACTGAACGGAGAACCATGAAAAAAGGGATTGCAGTTCTGCTGATGGCAGTCGCTCTATTTTTGTCCCCGACCCGCGCCCAGGTGCCGGGCCCCTTGAAGCTCGCGCAAACCATTCCATTGCCCGGGTTAAAGGATGGCGACTTCGATCATTTCCAAGTGGACACCGCGGGGATGCGCCTGTTTCTGGCCGCCGAAGAAAACTCCGCCATCGAAGTGATTGACCTGCGCACCAATAAAGTGGTCCAGAAGATTACCGCAACGAAGGCGCCGCATTCGATCGGCTACAACGCGGAATTAAAAAAGCTCTACGTCGTGGATGACGGCGGCCCCAACCAGGTGGAAGTCTTCGACGGAACCACGTTCAAGCTGCTTACTGCAATTCCCATGGACGCACACGCCGACGTCAGCATCTACGATCCTGCGACGCAACTGTTTTACGTAGGCAATGGCGGCAGGCAGGCGAAAGAAGACTTCACCCTCGTCAGCGTCATAGATACGAAAACCGACAAGAAAGTGGCCGACATTAAGATTGACGCCGATCGCATCGAAACGATTCGCTTCGAAGCCAAAGGGCCGCGCATGTTCACGAACATGTATTTCAAAGGTATCGTGGCCGTAATCGACCGCACCAGGCAATCGGTCCTGGCTGCGTGGAATTTCTCGCAGGAGGGCAAGAACTTTGCTTCTATGGCTCTCGACGAACCCGATCATCGCCTCTTCGTCCACGCGCGCGATCCCGGAAAGGTGCTCGTCATTGACTCCGAATCGGGCAAAGTGGTCACGTCGCTGCCCTGCGTTGGCGACTACGACGACGCCATCTATGACCCCGGCACGAGGCGCCTCTATCTCATCGGAACGCCATTCATCAAGGTATGGCAAAAAAGCGCAGAAGGCGATCGTTACGACACGCTCGGCCAGGTGCCCACCGCTTTCCACGCCGAAACGGGAATCTTTGTGCCGCAACTGAATCGGCTCTACATCGCCGTGAACCACCACGGCTCGACCGATGCCGTGGTGCAGGTCTACGACGTGGTGCCCTGACGTAATTGAAACGGCAGGAGGGAAGGCATCGTGAGCGCGTTGATCCGTAGCGGGGGCGTGGTCACTCTGATGCTGGTAACGATCTTGGCTTCCCGTTTAGAGCCCGCCCGTTTTGCGAAAGCCCAGTCACCCACAGTTTCCAAGCCAACCGGGCTGCTCTTCGACGAAGTTTACCTGCGGCACCTGGCCGGCAACAGCGGCCATCCGGAACGGCCCGAGCGCCTCGTCTTTATTCGCGATGCTTTGCAGAAAGCGGGCCTTCTGCAAACTCTCTATCCGATCCATCCGCGCCGCGTCACCGAGGAGGAATTGGAACTTGTGCACAAGCCCTCATACATCGCGCTGGTTCGCAGGGAATTGTCGAATTTGCAAGGGTTCGCCGACCTGAGTACCGGGGACACGCTGGTATCTCCCGGTTCGCTCGAGGCCGCCGAATTTGCCGCCGGCGGCGTCTTGAATGCGGTGGACGCAGTGATGCAGGGCACGGTGAAAAACGCCTTCGCCGCCGTAAGACCACCCGGCCACCACGCCACTCCGACCCGAGGCATGGGCTTCTGCATATTCAACAATGTCGCCATCGCCGCCCGCTATGCGCAGAAAAAATATGGTCTGCGCCGCGTCTTGATTGTGGATTGGGACTATCACCACGGAAACGGCACCCAGGAGACCTTTTACCAGGACGGTTCCGTTTTCTATTTCAGTACGCACCACTACGGGGCCTATCCAGGCACCGGATCCGCCGCGGAAACGGGCTCCGGCAATGGCGCGGGCAAAATTCTGAACGTGCCGCTGCCCCCGGGCGCGACGGATGCGCAGATCCTCGAAGCTTTTCAAACCAAACTCGTTCCCGTGGCCCGCAATTTCAAGCCCGATTTGATCCTCATCAGTGCCGGCTTTGATGGAATGCGCAGGGATCTCCTCGGAGTGTT